>Ga0315290_10000008_pt1 | contig 119339 bp, 162 predicted proteins | sample YL17G12_0_MG_FD_203627 | JGI IMG/M metagenome (GOLD analysis project Ga0315290, IMG submission 203627) | Sediment microbial communities from Yellowstone Lake, YNP, Wyoming, USA - YL17G12_0 | ecosystem: Environmental > Aquatic > Freshwater > Lake > Sediment | place: USA: Wyoming | collected... | reverse complement strand
AAGATAATATAGATTGTACATTCATCGTTTTTCATAAACAAATTTAGAATATTCCTATTTAAATAAAAAACGCCGGGACTGGGCTATTATACAAAATGTCAGGACTTAAACCAATGGATATTGATTACAATATAGCATTAAGCACATAGCCCATAATTACCACCCCTATGAGAGTGATGCTTACAAACATTGCCAAAAGCTGCCATTTCATGACTTTTTTTAGTATTAACAGCTCTGGGATTGAAATAACTACAACGGATGTCATAAATGCAAGTGCAGTTCCAAGAGGCACACCCTTCCCAACAAGAGCTTCCATAATAGGTATAACGCTTACTGAATTTGCATAAAGCGGTGCCCCAAGCATGACAGCTGTTGGAACTGCCCACCAGTCTCTTGAAGATAGATATTGAGAAACAAAGCTTGTTGGAACAAATCCATGAATCACTGCCCCAATACCAACACCTAATACAACATACGGGAAAATTTGCTTTGTTATAGTCAAGCCATCTTCCCACCAACATTTAGCAAGCTCTTTTAATGATAGTGCTTTTCCACCATTTTCTATTGCTATCTGTGCTTTTGTTTTTATTTTGAGCAATTCTTGTTTAACGTACTTATCTAACTTTAATCTCTGGATCAACATGCCACCAAGTATGGATACAATAATACCTATCATATTGTAGATTATTGTAACTTTCATTCCAAACATTGTTGGAAAAAGATAAAGCGAAGCTTCATTGATTAGGGGGGATGCAATAAGGAAGGTAAATGTTACACCAAGAGGAATTCCTGCTCCAACAAAACCTATAAACAAGGGTATTGAAGAACATGAGCAAAATGGCGTGACTACTCCAAGAAGCGCAGCAAACAGATAGTCTAATCCAAACCAGCGACGCTTGGTGAGTATGTTCTTAACTTTTTCCATAGGAAAATGGTGCCTTACAACAGCCATTACATAATTGATTACAAGCAATAAAATTCCGATTTTGATTGAATCATATATAAAAAAATTAGTTGCACTCCCAATATAGGATTCTTTTCCAAGATTAAGCAAGGAGTAAGTGACCCAATCTGCAAAAAGCTGTATTGGATAAAAAAGATCCACCTAAATCACCAACCTAATTGTGTAATACAAACCTACAATGATGAATACAACCGCAACTATTTTTCTGGTCCATTTCTCAAATGTCTGGATTTTATTTATCAGCTGACCTAGTTTAGAAACGCTTTTTACAAGAATAAAAGAAAATATGATTACGGGCAAACCTGTTGCAAAAGCAAAAACAGAAGGTACAAGAATCGCACTGCCAGCTTTTAATGCAATTGGGATAAGCATTCCGAAAAACAGAACTGCACTAAATGGGCAAAACGCAAGAGCAAAAACAACACCAAGCAGAAAACTTCCAGCATAACCCTTTGTTGCCAACCATTCTTTTATTTCAGACATTTTTTTGCTTTCTTTTAATAAATTAATTCTTATGATATCGAGCATAAATACCCCAATAATTAAAAGTAATGGGCCCAACAATTTTTCACCATATTTTTGTAAAGATAATGCTATTGACTGCGTATTTACTCCAAACCACACAATCATTGAAGCAATCAGAACATAAGTGAACATCCTGCCTAATGTGTATAAAACTCCAACAAGTATTGTGTGTTTGCTATTGTCAATTTTTTTAGAAGCATAAGCAATTGCAGTTATGTTGGTTGCTAATGGGCAGGGGCTTATGGCTGTCATTAAGCCTATAAAAAACGCAGCAACTACAGGTATGCTACTTGTTCCCATGGTTTCCATAAACGCCATTAAACTCATTTTAATTGCCTGCCAGTTTTTGTTCAATCACGCCTTTAAGATAATTCATGTATGCTTCTTTGTTGTTTATCTTGTACCATACATTGATGTTTTCTTCAGCTTTGAACGCATCACCATTATATGTTCCAAGCCAAAGTGATGATCCTGTTGCCCCATATTTTTTAACTAATTCCTGATTTTCAGGCAATTCAACATTTATGTGGTCAAAAACGATAACTCCTTTTTCCAGTTCATCTTTGAAGTAGGTGTTAACTGTTTCTTCAGCATATGCTCCTACTGTTACACATGAATAACACTGGCTAGTTGCGTGAAAATGATAAATCTCAAGTTTGTCAATAGTAACATCATAACTATTTGTTGTTCCAGAATTTTTAACTATTTCAGAATTTCCAGATATTTTGTCCCAATTTAATCCAATAGCACATACAGTAACAACAGACACACATAATATCACTATTAATGCCAAATGTTTAAGGTTTATTTCAAAAAAATCGTTACTCACTTTAACCAACCTATTATTTCTTTAATCTCTGGTATTCTTCCAAAACTTTTAACATTGCCATCAATGACTAATGCAGGAGTAGACATAATACCATATTCAATTATTTTTGCCATATCTGTCACCTTAACAATTTCAGCCTTTTTTCCGCTTTCAGCCACTGCTTTTCTTGCATTTTCTTCAAGCTTTTTGCATTTCGGGCATCCAGTCCCAAGTATTTCAATTTTCATAGTTTTACCCCTAACACTTTCCTCCACAGGAACAACCTGTAGATGAGTTTTTTCCATCACACGAACAGCCTGGAGACTGCTTCTTAGAAGAAATATTCGATTGATGAGTTATTGCCTTGTTCGGACACACTTTCTCGCATCCTCTGCATTGGTTCACACACGCTTCTTTATTTTTTACAAAAGGCTTTCCATTTTTCTCTGAATAGACTTTATGTGGGCAAAATTTAACACATGTCATGCAACCAATACATTTTTTGTAATCTATTATTGGATACCAATCTTTTGTCATTTTTTACACCTTATACATCAAATTTTCCTTTCTTTTTCTGTATTATTTATTGGATTTTAAGCCTATGATCGAAATTACAAATACTATGAGGTACATTACAAGCCCATAAACACAGGAAGGAAGTGTCAATATCTTTGTACTGCACATACCACCAAATCCACAAATTTGTTGGGCTATCTCAAAATAGCTCAATACTCCAGAGAATATCACACCAACAAGAGATATTCCGGCTATAACTTTTAATGCTAATTGTTTAGTAAATTTCATTTTTTACATCCTCCTTTTATACAACATGTTTTCTTGAGCGTTTTACTTTTAGGATTTCCCAATACCTTGAAAACGTCGCAAACTCTCAGGTCTGCTATCTTATAATAAACTTTTTTTCCTTCGCGTCTAGATTTTAATATGCCTGCATTTTCTAATTTACCTAAATGTATCGAAACTGTTGATTGTGTTTTCTTAACATGTGGGAATATTTTACAGACACATTTTTCTCCGTCTAAAAGAAATTCGACTATTTTTAGTCGAGTATCATCTGATAAAGCTTTCAATAGTTTTAACACATTATTCATATTGATACACATCAATATGATTATTTATAAAGTTTATGAAAAAGTACGCCGGGACTGGGATTCGAACCCAGGAAGGGCAGAGCCCAACTAGCTTTCCAGGCTAGCCCGTTAACCACTGCGGCATCCCGGCAAAGAATGAAACAATTCTATGTTTTAAAAAGTTTAACTTTCTAGGCATTTCTATAGCGAATTAATGTACCTACATGTTCGCCTGCTAATGCTTTCTCCAGATTATCAATTCCACATACTTGCGAATTTATTTTTTTGACTGTGGCATTGCATAACTTAAATATCTTTTCTTTCATACCGCCTGTTTTGTCAATGCTATTACCTTGGTATATTATAATTCCTTTTGATTCTAAAAATTGGTCAAATTCTTCTTTTTTCAAAACATGATCTACTTCTATAACAGGGGCAATATCGGGTTTTTTAGTATAAACTCCGGGAACATCAGGAACCATTATTATATCTGCTGACCATCGTTCAGCAGCCAATACTGCTAAGTCATCTGCAGATATTACTTGCCATTCAGCAGTATATTCACCTTCACAGCCAACTGTTGGTATTACATCACCATAACTCGAAGGTGTAATATTATTATTAAAACATTCTACTGTTTTATCCAACAGTCTTGAAATATCGTAATGGCCATCATAAGAACAATTATTGCGAGGGTGGATACTTTTACAGTTTATGCCTGATTTTCTTAGATTATCAGCTACTAAAGAATTCAAGTATTTCACAGAATTATGTATCAACAATGGTGTAACTGATTTATCAACCGCTCTATATCTATCAACTAATGGATGTCCAAAAGAACCAGCGCCGTTTAATATGAAAAGTTCCAAGTTATTTGCTGTTGAAGCATTGGCTATCGCTTTACTTATCTTTTTAATATTTTCTTTCTTTGCGTAAATATCACTTTTATTAATTATTTCTTCAATAGTATTAGGAAAATGAGTCTCATTTTTGTCTGTAAGTATTGAGCCGCCTATTTTTACAACAATTCTTTTAGCATTGTCTTTCATAAAAATTCACCTTCTTTGGATAGCAAGCACTTCTTTACCGAAATTACAATTTAATTCATGTAGAGTATACAGTGCACTTTCAAAAATCGCGACTGGTATTTTTCTGTTTTTGCCGTGAATAGAGTCATTAATATAAACAAAATCATCATTTATACCAACTACAATAACCCAGTGCGCGAACTGTAGCGAGAAATCTGGTTTTATCTCGCGTATAAGCACCATTGGCGGAATGCCTTTTTTGAGTAACGAGCGCAGCAAGTCAATGTTAATTTCTCCAATTTTTTCTTTTAAGCCTAGTTTCTTTGCTTCAGATTCCTGCTGCTTGAAGATATATTCAAGTATTTGATTTACATGAATCTCGCGGAAATCTTTCCAGACTGCTTTCTTCTCTCTGAGTAGCTCTACTTTCAAGCCATTTTTCAGCGCAGCTGTGGCGATGCCGTACAAGCCTACTGCACGCCATCCAAGGAGAACTGCATCGCGCCAAATCTTGAATTCAATTTTACGATTAAGCTTAATTTTCTTCTTGTAAAATTTGAGAAGCATCATTAATGCAGCTGGCCCGCACGTCATCTCTGTTGTTTGCTTGTAATAAGGAGTCTTTATCATTCTGAACTCGGGGCTCCTAAATGTTTTTGTTGTTTGAACATTTCTTCAATTTCTTTTACAGAATTAGCATCTTCAGCTTTCTTATCTGTTCTAATATAACTTGTAGCACGTGGAAATCTAAGAGCATAACCAGGTTCGTCACCATGTTTTCCAGCAGTATGTAATGGGCTCTTTGTTATTTCATCAGCTCTTACTGTTATCACATATTTTGGTTCAACCCAAACATCAGGAATAATTAATGAATCAACTCTTGCTGGTTTATGCTTAATAGAGATTTTATCAAGTTCTTTTCTTAATTTTACCCAGTTTTCTTCAGTGAACCCAGAACCTACCTTAGCGATTGTTTTGAAAACATCTTCTTTCTCATCATAAACTGCCCCAAGAACTGCGCCAATACCGAACTGGGTTCTCATTCCACGCCCTTTAAGATAACCAACAACTGTTATATCAATTGTGTCTGAAAGTTCTCCACGATATGAACGTTTTAATTTTATCCAGTTAAAGTTTCGTGCTCCAGCAGAATATGGCGCATCAAGACGCTTTGCCATCACGCCTTCAAGTCCAGCAGAAATGGATTTATCAAAGAATTTCTGTATAACTTTTGGATCATCAGTAATTATTCTGTCAGCATATTCGAGTGCTTCGCCAGTTTTCACATATTTTTCTATTGCTTTTATACGTTCAGAATATGGTTCCTGTGTATAATCTTTATTGTCAGCATAAAGCAAATCAAAGACGAACAATTTCAATGGAAGTTCTTTCTTCTTTGTTTCAATTTCATATTTGCGCTTTCGAGTCATTGTTACCTGGAATGGCATCAGTTCGCCTGTATCCTCATTATAAACAAGCGCTTCGCCTTCGATTATTGCATCTTTGGCTTTGACATATTTTTTGATTGAATCAACAATATCTGGAAACATACTTGTCATATTTTCAAGATTTCTTGAGAATAAATGGACATTATTTCCAATTTTATGGCATTGCAATCTGAACCCATCATATTTTGATTCAATGCTTGATTTGCCAATTTTTTCAATAATTTCTTTCGGAGAAGACAATCGTTCAGCAAGTTCCATCCTAATTGGTTTACCTGGTGTTACTTCAAATTTATCTATTCCAGTCATTCCTTTTGTGAAAAATATTTTTGCTACTAACCCCAGGTCAGAACAAAGATTATATGCTCGTTCTAATTCAGGTCTTAGTTTTCGTTCGCCAGTTTTTGATTTAGCTAACGAATCAATAATTGTTGGATCGCCAATACCAAGTCTAAGTCTCCCGATTACAAATCTTGAGATATACTTTGCTTCCTTTGGACCTGCTCTACTTAGAAGTCCAGAGATTACTGCTACTTTTTTGTCAACAGAACCGTCACCAGAAACTTGTGCTGCTTCTAAGAAACCTTCGTAAACTTCTGCCAGAGTAAGCTCTTTTGGTTTTACAAGTTTTGAAACGTGTTTATTAGACAATTCTTCAGCAACTAAACCAAGATCTCCTTTTTTCTTGTGCAATTCTTTGACATTTTTGATATCGGTTCCAGTTGCTCTGGCGATTGCTTTTTCGAGCATTTTATCTGCCATACCAATTTCAACACCTTCAAAAGCAGGTTTTATGCGTTCTTGTGCAATATAGATAAGTTTGTCTATATCTTCATCAGGGGTTTTCTTAAATAAATCAGACAAGATTTCAAACATCTCTAATCTTTTTGATGTTAATTCCAATTTTTCGAAATATTCGGCAACTATAGCAAACTTCATGCTTAATTAAAAGAGAAAGAAATTTATAAACCAATACCTCTGTCAGTTAACTTTCTTGTATTTTTCATTTGCATCTCTGACGTTTTTTCTACATCCCTCTAAAACGTCTTCCACTGTTTTTCTAAGTTCTGGATATTTTATGCTTAAAATTTTAGCTGCGCATAATGCTGCATTTTTTGGGTCTGGTATAAATATAACAGAAATCCCTGGAGGCATGCGATAAGAAGATGGATAATCTATTGTTGAGCCATCACTTGCTTTTGGTGGAACTGCAATAACTGGGTAGGTTGTTGCTCCAGCCACAACACCAGATAACCCATTTGAAAGCCCTGCAATTGTCTCAAATACTAAATCTATATTCATTGCATTATAATCTTCTATTAGTTTTAGTAAATCTTTGGGAGTTCTATGTGCTGAAACAACATGGATTTCATAAGGTATCTCTAACATTTCAAGTTCTAGCGCTAATTTTTCGCCATGCCATTTCCAGTCTGATCCAGAACCCATGAGTATAGGGACTAAATAATTTTTATTTAACATTTAGATTACCTCTGTTATACCTAATTATAATAACATAAAGAAAGAACATATTTATATATTATGAGATATATTCTATAGACTATGTACAATCCTAAAAAGCCTTACAATAAACAAACATTGAAAAATATAGAAAAAACTTGGAAAAACAAAGTCATCAAAGTTGGTTCATATCCAATGGTTAATTTAGGACATAATCGTTTTGGTCTTTTTCATACTGATGGTATAGGCACTAAAGGAACTATACATTATTACCAAGGTTCTTTTAAAGCAGCTGCACAAGATGCACTTGCAATGAATGTAGACGATTCAATTATGGTTGGTGTTTATCCTGAAGTTGTAGTTGATCACTTAATGTTAGAACAACAAAATGAGCACGCAATAAATGAATTTACAAACGAACTTTCTAATCTTTGTAAAAAATTAGGGATTATAATAGCTGGTGGAGAAACTGCAATCACTACTTCAATAAAAGGGATGGAAGCAGGAATTACAACATATGGTACAATAGATAAAAATGATATTATAAAACCAAAATTAAAACATGATGATAAAATAATTGGGATTGCAAGTAGTGGCATACATTCCAATGGAATCACACTTGCAATAAAGGGGCTTTCAATGACAAGACCAAATGTTGAAGAAGGATTATTAAACTGTAAACTGCCTTACAAACCTTATAATACAATAGGTCAAGAATTAACAGTTCCTACTCACATATATTTACCAGCATTAGAAGAAGTAATACAGTCGCATCGAAAAGAAATAAGTGGTATGATGCACATCACAGGCGGTGCATTTACTAAGCTTTTAAACATAGCTGGAGATAATTTAGTTTATATAACAAGAGATAATGATTTGAATCCCCAAAAAATATTCAAACAGATAATGGATGGATATGCGTTATCTTCTTCTCAAATGTATGAATTCTTCAATTGTGGTATTGGCTACGTAATCACCTGTAAACCAAGTGTTGCAAATGACATAGTTGACATTTTAAATGAAAAATTTCATGCAGACATAATTGGAACAGTATCAAAATCTGAGGTACCTATGGTAAAAATTGAATCTAAACTTGATAAAGAGATTCTGACTTATTATAATGGTACAAATCTTACATGTTTAATAGAAAAACATTGATTCTTATCTTAAATTATTGTAAAACTTGGATAAATCAGTCATTGGAAAGCTTTTTATTTACTAAACTTTATGATTGAAATATGAAATACAAGGTATTAATGGCAGATAAGACAGAAACAATGTTCGATGATAAGCAAACTGCATTTAGGTTCGCGGGTCAAAAAGCAAAAGAAACTAATAAACTGATAAAGGTCGAAGGAAATACTGATGGCTTTACTTGGGAACAAATAGCTCTGATTTATCCAACAGGACAAGTCCAGGAAGGAACTGGTGGATTTGGCTTTTTCAAAAAATTACCTGTCGTACGCAGAAAGTAAACTTTTATCTATTCCTGGTGTATTATAATATACGTGATCTAAATGGGGATGGATATGTTCGATTTCACAGCAGATTCTGTAAGTAGAATGAAAGAGATAGAGAACAATGCAAAAAAAGAGATGATTGAGATGACAAAGGAAGAGAAATTGAACTCTAAATACTGTTGTGTTGGCGAACATGGCACTGGAGAAGAATTATTTTACTGCATACACTGTAAAAGAACATTCTGCGAGGAACATGGGGAAGAATCAATCAATATATGTAGTGATTGTGTAAAATTATAAAAAAAATTAAATCTTTTCTTTTAATTTTCCTGTAACAGCATCAACAAATCTTGTTGCTGATTTGTTCTTAATAAGTATTGTTGCTTTATAGAAAGGATAATACATTGTTTTCTGTTCGATTATTTCTGCTTTGTCAGTTAGTGATTTTATGAAATTATTCAATTGTTTTATTGTAATATCATAATTGATTAGCCCTGCTGACATCTTTTGTTCCTCAAATTGAACTTTTTTACTTGCAATATTTTCGATTGCCGGGTGCTCTATCTTGGATAATACAAAATATGAATTCATTCTGCCTACCTTCTTTGTGCCAATAAATTTCTGTTCAGATAAGGTCTGTATTGCGCTTCTGACAACGGATTCTGTAAGGCCAGTTGCATTCTCAAGTTCTGAATTAGTTAGCTCCTTGTTTTTGAAAGCTGCTAGAATTGAAATCTCTTGGTAGCTTAAATCTTTAAATGCGGCAATGTTAAACTTTACTTCAAATCCTTTGTTAATCTCAAGAACATTGCCTGTAACACCATCAAAATATGAAACAATCTCTTTGAATTCTTCGCCAATTATCTTCTTCTTAACATACCTTACTTTACATTCAATCACAGGATAAAGAATTAAATGTAGGCTTGAAACTGGTGATTCCTTACCGAAAAGTCCTAATTGTCTTGTGCTTTTTTTGATAAGTTCATATGCTTGTTCTTTTGTTATTTTTAAACAAACAGCTAATTTTTTAACCTCAGCAACTTCTTTTTCAGCAGTTTCTTCAGTGCTTATTCTTGAAGAAGGAGCTACTTTCTCAATGCTTTCTTCTATTTTTTTCAGCTCTTCAACTCCCACTTTTGCCTTAGCAATAACTTGTGGTGTGATTGCTTTGTGTTGGGTCTCACGTTTTTTAATTCGTACAATTTTTCCTGGCGCAATATCTCCTTGTAGGAAGAATTCGCCTGGCTTAAGCATTGGTAACTTGGATAGGTCAGCTCTATTTGGAAAGAAAATTTTTACAGCATCAAGATCATTATTAATTGTAAGTTTCCCAATTATCTGGTTTCCACACTGTGAAAGTATGTTCTTATTGACTAAAGCGGGTCTTTGTGTTGCAATTAATAGCCCTAAACCACGCTTTCGTCCGCGACGACCTACTTCATCAATCTCCTTAATCATTTCGCCTGATTGTGGTGCAAATTTGTCAATCTCTTCAATAATCAATAGGTATGGCTGTCTTTGTTTTGATTCAGCAGCATAAAGCGCTCCAACAAAATCTTTAACAGATTTCTTATAATCTATTACATCAGAAACATCAAAAATTACTGGTACTCCTTCTTCCACAGCTTTTGCAGCAAGTGTATTAAAATTAACTTGTTCAATGTCAATATCAGCATTAGGATTTGATCCAACCCACAATATTGTGAATTTTTCCTTTAAACTAAAGTATTCTCCTTCTGTATCAATTATGCAAAAACCCAAATTCTTTCTTGCTAATTCCTCACATATTACAGCAACGGTATAGCTTTTACCTGAACCTGATTGCCCTATAACACAAGTCCTTCCCGTAACAAGCTTGTCTGCAGAAATTGTTGAATTATCGTCTGTTATGTTAATTTCCATAAACATGAAAAGAAAGGGATTAGTCACCTTCCATATCAATATCTTCTTCTTCGATATTCTGCAAGTCTTTAATCATATCTGAGTCTTCTTCCTTGCCAATATCAACATCATAATCATAACAATCTGCGCATCTTTCTGTTTTTATGTTCCCATTATCATTACAGAATTTGCATCCGCATTCTTTACATGTGTATACTGTTTTTACTTCTTTTCCGCATATACTGCACTTTGGCATGCTATCACCATCCATTTTTTATTAAAATAACAATTATAAAGTTTGCTTTTCTACTTTATTCATATGATAGAAATAGTCTTCCTAGGTACAGGCAGCATGTACCCAACAGAGAAAAGATCCCAGGCATGCATGCTTATACGGTCTGGTGTAGAGAATGTTCTCTTTGATTGTGGCGAAGGAACACAAAGACAGATGCGTATTGCTGGTTTGTCATTGATGAAACTAAGTAAAATATTCATAACGCACTGGCATGGCGACCATGCGCTTGGTCTTGGAGGTATAATTCAATCACTTTCAGCTAGCGGAAGGACTGCGGACCTAGAGATATATGGTCCTGAACGAACAACAGATCATGTTAGACATATATTGAATTCTTTTGAGTTTGGTTTAGGTTACAAAATAAAAGCTTATAATTTAAAGACAAAATTAGGCACTGTAAAAAGAATATATGAAGCAAAAGACATCGCTATCGAGACAATGCAAGTTAAACATATTGTCCCATGTCTTGCATATTCGTTCATAGAGAAAGGGCACCGCAAGATTGATATAAATTACACCAAGAAGTTCGGTTTAGTTAAAGATCCGTTACTTGGTAGACTTCAGGAGAATAAAACTATAGTTTACAAAGGAAAACGAATCTCACCGAAGAAAGCAACATTCTTAACTCCTGATAAAAAGATTTCATACATAACTGATACATCAGATTTCAAGGGAATTGAGAATATAGCAAAAGGGTCTGATGTTTTAATATGTGAATCAACATACAGCGAAGAATTAAAAGAGAAAGCTGGTGCATATAGTCATCTTACTGCAAAGGACGCAGCTGATGTCGCAAAAAAGGCTAAAGCAAAGAAACTAGTTTTGACACATTTTTCACAACGATTTTTAGATAATAGAAGTCTTGTTTTAGAAGCTGGAAAGATTTTTAACAAAGTTTCTGCTGCCAATGATTTTGATAAACTGCTTGTAGAATAGCATCAAAACTAATAAATAATCAAGTGTTGTTATAGTTCTTATGGCTAAAGCAGGTGAGGTGCCTCTATTTGTGAAAGAGACAAAGGGGGACATATTGAATGTTCTTAGAGATACAAAGGAAGCACTGGACAGAAGAAACAGCCAGGAACTTATTGAAACCAGCAATCATCTTGTACATTCTGTGAGTATACATAATGATCCGCGTGCTGTTTATGTAAGTATTATTGCATATGCGCTGGGGAAGATTGTTGAAAAATCAGAAGCACTTGGTGGATATCATAAAGAATTGGATGAATTTTTGGAAGGTAATGAACAAAATATAGAAGCTTCAATTAAATTTCTGGAGAAAAATGAATTCAAGAGTTTTGATAATGCAATAAAAAATATTCTTGCGCTTATCTCAGAATTTGATAATTCATTTTCAAAATATGTTCAAGATGTACTTCAATTTGCAAAAATACAGAAAGGTACCAAAATATACGAACATGGCTTATCAGTAGCGAGTGTTGCAAAATTGGTCGGGATAAGTCAGTGGGAACTAATGGAAAAAGTTGGCGAAATGAAGGTGCCCGAGCATAAAGGCAGCATAACAATGAGTACTAAAGAGAGATATGAACAAACTAAAAAAGTTTTAAAAAAGAGGGATTAAATGACTGTAGTAGTAGTTGACTCAGGAACAATAATTTCGTGTGCAATGAATTGTATACTATGGGTATTCGATGAACTAAAACAACAAGGAATTAGATTTATAGTTCCAGCTGGCGTGAAAAATGAAGTAATAGACAGTGGTTTAAAATCTGATAAGTTTAGATACGAAGCTATTCGCGTTCTACATCATTTTGTAAATGGCACTTTTGAAAGTTATGATGCTGATTTGGGCAGAGAAACAAGTGAACTCTTAAATTATGCAAACTCAAGTTTTTATATTAATAATAAACAACTCAAAGTACTTCAAGAAACTGATGTACAAGTGGCAGCGATTGCTAAAAAAATAAAGGCGGATGCAGTATTAACAGATGAAAGAACACTTAGATTGTTTATAGAAAATCCTGATGCGATAAGCACTTTTTTGCAAAATAAGTTTCATACGAAAGTTGAAGTAAACGAAAAATCATTACATAAATTCTCAGATTATATGGAGAATATACCTGTAATCAGATCTGTTGATTTGATTGCATATGCAATTGATAATGGAGTATTTGATCCTACAATAAAAAGATGCTCAATAGTAAAAAATATTGATTGCCGAAAGGAGATAGTTAGTGGTTTGCTTTACGCACTCAGATTTTCAGGATGTTCGGTGTCATTTGAAGAGATAAATGATTATGTTAATTTGGTTTTGAGGAATAAAAATGCCAAGAAGAAAAGCTAATAAAATAAAGTATAGACTTTTGGATGATGTGTTTAGTTCAGCCGCTCGTGACAATAAGCATCGTGAGCTGAAAGAAAAGATAATTTACTTGTCCAGACGAGACATGGTTATCTACACTCTGATATTCTTACTTGGCGTTACGGCCGCAATATTAATTGTGACGAATGTATTAAGGGTTTTTGTTAATTTACCTTAATTATTTTGTTTCAAAATCTTCTTCTGATTCAGATATCTTGTCAACAAAATTTCTTCTTTCTGCTTCAGCCACAATTTTTCTTGTTCTTTCAACTACATCTGGATTAATAGAAACACTTGTTATACCACATTTAACTAAGAATTCAGCAAACTCAGGATAAACAGATGGTGCTTGTCCACAGCAGCTTGAAGTTACTCCAAGTTTATTGCAGTTATCAATAACATGTTTTATCGCCTTAAGCACAGCTGGATTTCGTTCATCAAAGTATCCAAGCTTACCAAGTCTTTCTGAGTCTCTATCAACTGCAAGAATCATCTGTGTTAAATCATTAGAGCCAATTGATATTCCATCTACTCCAATTTTTAGGAATTCATCAATAAGGAACACTAATGATGGTACTTCAACCATAAGCCATATTTTGAACGTATTTGATCTTTGTAATCCTTCTTGTTCCATTATTTTGATAACTTTTCTAACTTCCCATAGAGTTCTTGGCATTGGTAGCATTACCCAAATATTTTTACATTGTTCACGTGCTTTTTTAATTGCCCTGCATTCAAGTCTGAATGCTTCTTCGAAGTCTGAAGAAATATATCTTGAAACACCACGCCAACCAATCATTGGATTCTCTTCTTTTGGTTCATATTTCTCTCCACCAACAAGATTTTTGTATTCATTACTTTTGAAATCTGAGAATCTAACAACAACGGGTTTAGGAAGTATTATTGATGCAACTTTAGTTATTCCCTCAACAAGTTTGTCTATGTATTCTTGGGATTTTCCTATTTCTATCATATGATTTGGATGTTGCCCTATTGTGCTTGCGATTATAAATTCAAGCCTCATCAAACCAATTCCATCAAATGGTAGGTTTTTGTATGCGTCTATTTTTTCTGGCTCTCCGAGATTCATATAAATTTTTGTGTTTATATGTTGCATTTCTTGTTCAGTAATTGGCGAATCTATTATTGATTCGCCTCCTGTTTCAGGCACTTTTGCTTCTTTTTCTTGGATACTTACTTTTACTTCGCCCATATAAACAAGACCTTTTGTAGCATCGATAGTTATTTTGTCTCCGTCCTTCAGAAGTTGAGTTGCTTTCTCTGTCCCTACAACGCACGGTATACCCATCTCTCTGCTTACAATTGCTGCATGACTGGTTGAACCACCTTCATCAGTAACTATCCCAATAGCTTTTCGCATTGCAGGAACATAATCAGGATCTGTCATTTTTGTAACTAAGATTTCCCCAATCTTTATCTTATCGAGTTCTTCTGGAGACAATATTATTCTTACAACACCAGAAACTAAACCATGACTTGCTGGAAGACCTCTCAATATTGGCTCGCCTACATCCCCAACAATTGTTGATTTAGATTCTTCTGTTTTTTTCAAGGTTGTTATTGGTCTGGTCTGAACAACAAAAAGCTTCTGACCTTCAACTGCCCATTCCATATCTTGGGGGAAATTGTAATGATCCTCAAGTTTTTTTATTACTTTTGCTAGTTGTATTATTTCGTCATCAGTAAGAACTTGAGCTGACCTCTTTGGATCATCTAACATTATTTTTACATTTTTACCAGATGGGTCTTTACGTATCATGAAATCCTTTTTCATAATGCTTTTATCTAGAATTTCCCAATCACTCTTAGAAACTTCATAATGATCTGGATTGACTTGACCTGAGACAACTACTTCACCTAGCCCCCAAGCAGATTCTATAACTATTTTATTTTTGTCTTCGGTGGATGGATCCACAGAAAATCCTACTCCTGACTTAGTCGAATCAACCATTCTTTGAACTACAACTGCAATCAAGACTTTGAAATGATCAAAATTATTTTTTGCTCTATAAAATATGGCGCGTGCCATGAATAAGGATGCCCAGCAATCCTTTACTGCTTCAACAACATTTTTCGCGCCTTTGATATTAAGAAAAGTTGCCTGCTGTCCAGCAAAACTTGCTTGTGGCAAATCTTCTGCTGTAGCACTTGAACGCACAGCGACAAATGGAGGTTCGCGTGCTGCATTTATTAATTGAGCTGCTTTAATTGGTATCTCATATTTGTTAAGATACATTCCATTGTAAGCTTCGCTTATTGCCCTACCCAATTGTTCAGGTACTTGTTCTGCACGTATTATTGTTTGTATCTGGTTTGCAGCACTTTGAAGAGCATGTGTATCATCAACATCCAGATCTTTCAGAATTTCTTCCATTTCACCTCTAATGCCAGTGATTTCCAAGAATTTCTTATATGTATAAGCAGTAACTACAAAACCAGGTGGCACAGGAAAACCAGCATTAAACATCTCACCAAGGTTAGCACCTTTACCACCAACATAAGGAATATCAGTTTTACCGAGCTCATTGAAACTTAATATTAATTTTTCTGCCTTGTTATCCATTGCCTCACCAAAATTAGAAATGAGTTTTAAGCTTATAATTGTTTTTATTTATAAAGAATTATACCTTTCTTTCTTCTATAGATATATGGCCTTTAATTGGTGTTTTGCAACAGGCTTGTCTGAGCGCTATTTTTGCTTTTTCGATGTTTTCTTTGTTTGTATATACGAGCATGAATTCTTGACCCTTGAATACTTGTGCTGCCAAACCTACTGGTTTACCAAATGAATGTGCCATACCTTGTGCAAATCTGTCTGCGCCGGCTCCTGCAGCCATAGCATGTTCTCTAAGAACATGGTGCGGATATGGTTTTACTTTGAAATAGAAGTTTTGTTCACCCATTGCTAAGCTGAGCTCTTTGTGCACAGAGATTCTTGCTGCTTCAAGAGCATTGTGTCTTATTTGAACATCATTTTTAGCAATAAGCTTGACAATCCATGGGAATTTTGCCTGAAGATTGCCCATATCAAATATGACTATTTTAGAATATGGCGCTCCACGTACATATGACTTTTCTCGCTTTTTTGACTTTCTCGTGTAAGGTCGCTCGATTTTAGAATAACAGCAACCCTTTCTGAGCTTTCCCATGGTTCAAGGTAAAGTTTTTCTATTTAAAAAGCTTTCTTACTTACATGGATTACAAGGAACTTTTACACAAATCAAAGCAAGAGATGAACACTGCTGACTACATGTTGACTGTCACAGTGCCAGCTATTAGAGATACAAACTTGCTTATGAGCGCATTTGGACATATCGACAATGCCATCATTTTAGCAATTACTGCTTTCCTCACAAAGCAAAAAGATACCAAAAAACTCAGGATATTCCCATCAAGCGAGGAGCTCCAAAGGCAGATTTTCTTCGAACAATTCAGTGGTGCTGTTGGGATAACATCTGATGAGGCGCACATATTAAATGAACTTCGGGAAATTGTTGATGGACATAAGAAAAACCAGATTGAATTTAAACGCGGAGAGGACTATATCATTGTCACACATAACTTCAAGACAATCGACATAAAATTGGGAGCTACAATAAAATATTTAAGCGTAGCACGAAATCTTATTAATAAACTAGAAGGACAACTAAGATGATATCAGAAGAGCTTGCGAAACTGAAGATAGAAAGAGCAATAGCAATTGGTTCAAACTATGAGTCTCTAAATGAAGCCGGTTTCAAACAAATGCTTCTATGTCTAAATAATGCCTTACAAGTTATACCTAAGAAGAGCCAGGAAAAAGAACAGCTGCAAGGTCTGGTTGGTTCTTTGATGAGTATGGAAATACAAAAATTTGGTTATGTATTCAAGGCAAGTTCTTGGAAGAATTCTATATTAATTAATAAAAATGACATAATAGAACTTATTTGGCGTACACATTCTTTGCTTTTTTAGCGACTTAGTATATCTCTTACAATCTGCATTGCACCAAACCCACTTGGTCTTGCTGAATTAAGATTACTGTTAATTTGTTTTTCTTCAGCAAAGAACTGCTCAATGCAATTCTTTATTGTTTCAAATACACCTTTTTGATCCAAGTAGCATGGCTTTCCAAATCCTTCTTTTTGCAGTAAAGCTGCATTGGTTAACTGTTCTATATGATTTCTAACGGGGATTGCAAGAATTGGTTTTTTAAAACATATTGCTTCGGATATTGTAGAATGTCCTGCTGGAGCGATTACACCCTTTGATAAACTGATATAGTCGATAGCATTTGGTATAAATGGGATTATTTTCATGTTATCCTTTTCTATCACTTTGTCTGTAAGATTATTGCTTGAGATTATGAAATATTTATCCTTAAAAGTTGGAAGTATCTTTTCAAAGATGTAAAACAGGTATTTTTCAATCTCAGCCCCACCAACTGAAACATAATAGAAATCTCTGTCTATCCCAAGTTTTTGTTTGAGTTCTTCCTGAGATGGCATCTCTGATGGTTTTTTTCTGACAATAATATCTGTATAAACCACATTGTCCATATATCTAACTTTTTGTTCAAATGTCGGTACATAGAAACGATTCCCTCTTTTCTTCATAAAATCAATCAGTCTATCAATCATGAATTGTTGCATCAAAATGTCTCTTGTAATGTACTTTTGAGGGATTAATGGATAATTGTTTAGGACACTGATAAGATTTGTTAATATGTAGTTTGGGATTGACCGCTTATATGCATAGAAAAATGCGTTGGGTTCTGTATCAGATAAAACAATATCCGGCTTGAAGTTTTCAACTACATTCAGAAAATCATAATAATCTCTTTGTAATTTAGTTGGATCTCTAATAGAATCAAGTATGCTCAATAGAACACTAAATGTAAACTCGCCTTTGTATTCATAACCACCAATCTCTTGGCAGTCTACGCCCTGTTCTTTTAGATATTTATACCCCGACCCATAAGACAGTACTTTTAACTCTACATCTTTATGTTTGAGAAACTCATTTATTATAGCATGGCACCTAGTCGCGTGTCCAAGTCCGATTCCACATATTGAAAAAAGTATTTTTACCATTTTTTTATCACTCAGTGAAAAAATATTCTGCGAACCCCACATTATGTTTTTTTCCAAAGTATAAAGATTTTAAAAGTATCAATGGCTTTAGCAACATTACGGATATTCTTTGTGTTTTGAAAAAATCTAGTGCCTTAAGTTTTTTATTAAATTCATTTGAAACATCAAATATTATCTTTGGTTCTCTGTGGGAAAAATCAAATAGATTTATTTGATAAGTAAAAATTTCTGGTTTTTCCTCAATCTTTGGGATAATTTCTTTCATAACCCTGTTAACAAGTCTATGATCTTTATGACCATCTTTTATAGAATGATAAAATATTTTGTTGGGCTTGTATTTTTTGATAATTGCTTCTAGGAGTTGTTTTCTTGATTCATCTATTGTATCAGTTTCTCCTTTCATCCCAAGAAATATAGTCTCGGTTACACCAAGATAATTTCCTGCTTTCTGTGACTCATAAACTCTTTTCTTCGTTAATTGCTCTTCATTCAGTGTTGGAGGCCATGACCAGATCCTACCAGCGAAATTTGCCCCATAAAAGAATATGACTACAATAACATCTTCCGTTTTTGCGAATTTTGCAATTGTACCCCCTAAACCAATCACTTCATCATCTGCGTGTGCCGCGCAAACTAATACTGTCATATTTTAAAAATAGATTTTAGTTGTTTATGTATTTTTGCCTCTAAACCAAGTATTTTCTTTTCCTTAATTAAGAAGACATAACCTATAGCTATCCCTAATATAGCTCCACCTATCACATCGCTAAGATAGTGGGCGCCTGAATATATTCTTGTTATAGCAGTTATAATCGCAAGTACATAGAATATAATTTTATATTTTGGATAGTATTTTGACAAAAGTACTGCTAAGGTAAATGCTATAGCTGTATGCGCTGAGGGAAATGAAAAACTATTGATACTTGTGATTAGACCGTGTACTTCAACTGTTGGTCTTGGCCTAGCAATTATCTCCTTAATAAAAAAGGATGTGGCAAATGTTGTCAATGACGCTAAAAATACAACAAAAAAATTCTTCTTTTTCCATAAATAGATGATGAATGTAAATAAAAGAATTATTAGGTATTCAAATAATAAATCAAGGGCACTCGAAATAGCATCAAAAATAGGATTACTAAACTGTTGCAAGATTGTTATAGCTAATATGTCGAGATTCATATTACTTCAATGAAATCATTGTTGATGTTCTTTCAATTTGATCTAGAGCTCTTATATGTTTTATCAAGAAATTCTGTAATCCTTGCATGTCCTTTCCCTCAACTTTTGCTATTATATCATACTCCCCGTAAACAACGCTAACATCCTTCACTTCGTTCATTTTTCTAAGTTTTTCTGCAACTACAGATTCTTCTCCCGGCTTAACTATAAGCAAAATATATGCTGTTACCAATTAAGACACCTCCTTATTCCGCACTAATCATAGTTGTGGTTTTTTCGATTCCACCCAATAATCTGACATTTTTGATCAATACATTCAGTTCTGGAAGCTCATGTAAATCAACTCTAAGCACAATGTCATATTCCCCTGAAACTTCTGTCACATCTTTAATGCCTTTTATCTTCATAAGTGCCTCTGGCGAGACATTAACTCTTCCACCAGGCTTTACTATTATGAAAATATATGCTTTTATCATACTTTACTTTTCAAGTCCCTCTCCCTTTATAATTTCTTTGTGAGTAAGAGTTGAGTTTGGTATTATAATAATTCTGCCAAATTCATCTTTTAAAGTAACTGCCATAAGGTTCATATCTGTTATTTCGCCGCTGTAGTTTCCAACCCTTATTTTGTTTCCCTTCGCTATTGTTTTAAATCTGTGAAGATACATTCCAGCAGCTGCATTTGTTATAAAATCCTTCAAAGAATAAAATATCAAAAACACTACAAATAATGATATTATGATTATGACTATATCAAATACTATTGTGGCGAATCCAAACTGCGATAATGCGATTATAAATGTTATAAAATAAAGCACATATCTAACCATTACTACAATTAAATCTGATATAGGTTCTTCATAACCCATCTCAGCTATGAATTTCTTTGCAGAAGGTTTCTTGAAATATCTGGTTAATCCATCTGCAATAAGTTTGGTCGCTACGTAACCTATCCCTATTACAAGCACGAATTGAACAATACTTATGATATTTGATTCCAATATTTCCTGCAATACCATAAATTTCACTAAGTAAGCTATCTATTAAATGCTTTTCTAAATATATAACAGCAAGGTTTAAAAACCATCTTTATGTTGTAAATTCTACCTTGATGATAGGGCATGACTGTTTTCTTATAGCAGTCATAGCTTGATAAGGTGACGAACATGGGAATGTACAAATACCTAAAGAGAAATTGGGAAAATAATGAGGAATACGCATCTTTGATTAAAAATAGAATGGTGCAGTTTAGAAGACAACCAGTGATAACTGTTATTGACAAACCAACTAGAATAGACAAAGCTAGAAGGCTTGGCTACAAAGCAAAACAAGGTTTTGTTGTTGTAAGGATAAGAATGCATAAAGGTGGAAGAAGCAGACCAAGCATAGCAAGAGGCAGAAAACCTTCGAAATTTGGCCTTAGACACTTTTCAACTACACTAAACACACGTGCTGTTGCAGAACAGAGAGTAAGTAGAAAATTCCCAAATTTAGAAGTGCTTAATTCTTATTATTTATCTGATGATGGAAAATATGTATGGTTTGAAATTATACTTATTGATAGAGTACATCCAGCAATAACATCTGATAAAGATGTTGCTTGGATTAGTGAAAAACGTGGACGTGCATTCAGAGGTTTAACTGCAGCCGGACAACGTTCAAGAAACGCAAGAAGAAAGGCAAGGCGATAATAAATGATTCCTGGGATGAACATGAATCAATTGAAGAAATTGATGAAAGATGTAGAAGATATTCCTGCTGAGCGTGTCATAATTGAAGGCCCAAAAAAACTTGTTATTGAAAATCCAAAAGTCATGCGCATGAATGTTATGGGCCAGGATACTTTTCAGATAATTGGTGAAGCAAAGGAAGTCACAGAAGATGAAGAAATGTTCACAGAAGATGATCTTAAACTTGTAATGGAACAAACTGGCTGCAGCGAAGATGAAGCAAAAGACGCATTGATAATGAATAAAGGTGACATTGCAAAAACAATAATAGACTTAACAAAATAATTCTAAGCCTTTGTGTTTATACTCTTCGTGAATATTGACTTAGTTAAACAAAGAAGCAGTATAAAATAGAGCAATAATGGCACTGCAATTGTTGGGAGTACAAATATTAATGCCGTCGAAACTCCAAGCGCAATCAATATCTTCTTATTTAATTTCGAAGATTGATTGTTAATATTATACTTTGTAAATCCTTCCTTTTTGATTTTATTCAAAACAAAAATTTTGTATCCTATTGTAAATGAGATCATAGCAATCATTCCAATAACTGTCATTGGAGTTATCATTATATTAAGCACAGACATCCAACCAACAACAAATATCAATTCTGCAAAACCAAGTAATGCGCCAATTGCTGTTAATACTAAATCCTTTGTTTGTAATAATACTACAATACTCCCTGATACAATCAATGCAATCAATACGATAGTAATGATATTCAAAAAGTTTGGCCCATATGCTGCTGCTGTGTCTTCAATTTTTGATACTTGGGCATTAACTTGTCCTTGGAGTATTGCTTGTGTAATGTAAAGAGCTTGTGATGCATCATCCTTTGTTGTTTTTGCACCGCCCACATTCGGTAAAGGAAATGGTTTTCCTTTGTAGTCCGAATATATATCTTCAGATCCTATCTTTTGGCCATCGAGATAATAATCAATAGTTTCGTTAAGAAGACATCGATCGCCTTCACATTTTGATATGCTAAGTCCTTTTGTAAGATTTGCGAATCTTTGACTTGCTTGTGTTGTTATTGAAACATCAAAACCATATTTCCAAAGTACCTGACTAGTCTCTTGTGATTGATTTAAGAAGGCGTAAAGTGAAACTGAACAGCTTACACCACTTGTACATACTTTTATGAAATCATTATTATTAAAGAAGATACTATCACCAATCTTGGCTTCAAAGTTACCTTTTGATTCTATCAGCTGGATGATTTCCGCGCCTGAGAATGTGTAAAGATACAATTGATTGGTTCCTACTTTCTCAAATGAATAGCTATTAACTCTGCCAATTGAAAACCTCTTTGAGAGCACACTTACTGCATCATCAAGATTACCGTTAACTGTTATTGTATAACGCAGTCCTCCTGCAAGTTCATGACTTAATTTTATATTTGTTGGTTGAATTTCTTTTACTGTGAAGCTAAGCCAAGTCTTGTTATTTTGTTCACTTGCTATGTAACTTTCTGTAAATTTTTTATATGAATACGGAAATGTTTCTCTGAGTATAGAAACTGTTACTGTGTCATTTGGATTTATTCCTAAGACTATTTCATTAAAATTTTGGGTTGTGTTTACGTTTTCTCCGTTTATGCTTTTCAATATATCCCCAAGATGTAATACCTGAGTTGCTGGTTCTTCAACATGAGAAACCTGTAACCCTGATATATTGAATGGGTGTATGAAAAGTATTGCAAGTACTACAAATAATAAAAGAAATAGTTCTCTCCACTTAAGCACCCAATTCATAGTCTATGAAAAAATTGGTGGATATAAAAAGCTTGTGAATATCAATTTACAAATGTTTATATGAAACAAATACATTATATACTGTAGAAGTGATGGAGGTAATAATATGGGTATTTTCCCTTTTTTAAATATACGTAACACTTTAAATAAAGAAAATAAAGATACCGCACAGGCGATGGTTGCTGTACGCAGAGCATTACAATTGCAGATAACAGCAAGACAAGCTTTGGAAAAAGGCAATGTACCACAGTATAGTTCGTATCGAACTGAAGTCTTTCATGTTTTAGGAGCTGCCGCACAGGCAGCACAGAGAGTAAATGTTGATGTTAATAGACTAAGAAAACAAGCGCCTAGTACTATTGCTAACCAAGAAAGCAGACTTATACATGACATTCTCGGCAGGATTATAGATGTTAGAAAGTATACGGCTGGGAGTGAGATGTCACCTCAGCAGGCAAGAAAGAAAAGTTTTGAAATTGAAAACAAATTGAGAGGTATTCTACGAGAAGAAAATGTTCTTCGCGGTGTAGAAAGAAAAATCCAGGGCACCATAAGGTAAATGGGAAGACTGGGATTTGAACCCAGAATCTCCAGAGCCCGAGTCTGGCATCTTACCAAGTTGGACTATCTCCCCTTAGAATAATTAATCAGCTTTTGGTTTAAATCATTTATCAAGCTTGTATTTTAGAACAAACTTGTCTGTCTCTTTTTTTAGATTTGCTATGTCTCTATTGTTACTTATTCTGTAATCGTAATACTTAGAATATTCTCTAAAAAGATCAAAAATCTCTATCTCGCGCTTTTCTTGGGAAATCAGTTCTGTTCTGCTTTTAACATCCTTCTCTGAATCCCTTTTCTGAAGGCGATTTAATCTGATTTCAAGATCAGCATCAACAAATACAAGAATGAAATTTCCGCCGAGCTTAAATTCTGGTAGCTCCTTGGTGTCTCTTACTCCAGATATAACAATTTTTTGCCAATTATTCTTCTTAGCATATTCAACACATTTTTTAGCCCAAATACCATTACCATGTTTTGCTTTATACTTAATAGAAAGTTTCTGCATCTCTTCGCGGCTTATTGGGAGATTATTTTTTCTAAGCTCTTCTTTAACCATGTCAGACATTGTAAGCTTTTTAAAACCATATTTAGAAACAAGATAATCTGCAACAGTATCTTTGCCAGAACCAATAAACCCTAACAACCCAATAATTATCATATTATCGCTTTTTGTACTTTAGATACATAAGGATTATAGCGCCTTCGCCAACTACACCAATACCGTCTGCAATAATCAATGGTAAATTCATTATACTTATTCCGTATAAAGTCCATAACACGAGTCCTATGAATACTAATACAAATAATATTAAAGAAAAATCTTCCACACTCTTTCGCTTCCATATCTTATGTAACTGTGGGATATAACCTATTGACATAATTGTACCGAAAACAGTCGCTAATATTGCAAGTATTTCTGAATATTGTTCTAACATTTTGGTTTTTCTCCTTGGTAATGGCCCTTGTATAATTGCTTTGCTTTTTCTTTTGTGTCCATCAGCACAAACTGGAACCAGTATTCATCTTTGTGAACCTGAAGTTCTCCAACAGTAACACGTATTGTTTGAGTCCCATATCCAGAATAACCTGAATCCCAGATTGCTGATTCGCTTTTGATAACACCAAGACGATTGAATGTTGATCTTGGGAACATCCAGCCAACTGCATTTGATGGGATACTGACTTTGTTTGCTATTCGTATCTCATAAGTGCCCTCAGGTAGATAATAAAATCCTTCTTCATCTGCTTCAATAAGCATTTTGTCTGGTGTGATTGTTCGAATTGAACCATGAATTTTTGCTACTCCTGCTTCAGGCAGTTTCCATACTTCTGAAATTCTTAAATCAACACCATTTGGCTGAATCTTAATCTCAGGTGGTTGTTCAATACATTTTGCTACTTCTTCACCAATCCAGATGCTCATATTACTCCCCCTCGATTTGTCCGCCACCGTTAATCAAAATATTTGCTTTTTCAGCCATTTCAAGAACCTGTTGGGTTGCTAGTTTTAACTTTTTCATGTCAGAAGGTTTTGCCCATTTGTATGCGACAAAATCCTTTGATATCTTAATTGCCTTTGATTTTGGTCTGCAAAGGTAAGCAACATTAAACTTCTCTTTTCCATTTACTTTAACTATGCTTGTAAAGAATTGGTACATTATATCAACATCAATACCACATTCAGATTTGATTGCTTCTTTCAATGAATCCTCGAAATTTTCATCCTCGCGAAGTTCATCTAATGGGAGTCTCCAAAGCTTTTTAGAGTCTTGTAAAATAAGAAACTGCTCTTTTTCGTTTATTATTAATGCTTGCTGTATTGTTTCCATAAAAAACTTAAGAAAAACAATATTTATAATGCTTGGTTTTTGAACTTGCCCGAATATTTTGCTTTGCCTTCAGCCATCTCAAATATAATTTGGCAGATTTTCGTGCCTGCTTTTACTTCAAGCGCAAATGGACTTAGATTAATTATCTCAAGAACTTGTCTATTATCAACGCCTGGTTGTACAAATCCTGCCGTCACATGAACCATTAATCCTAATCTGGCAAATCTGCTTCTTCCTTGAAGCCATCCAGCAAGGTTTGGTGAGAGATTTATACGCTCTTTTGTTATACCAAGAACAAGTTCGCCTGGAAGCAAAGTTATACTATTTGTTTTGAATTTTTTTGTTAATTTCTTGTAATCAGTATTCTCGTTTATGCTTACTTTTTTGCTTTTTACAAACCGTCTAAAAACGTTATCAAGTGTTAAATCAACAGAACCTGGCCCAATATTCTTTTTATTGAACGGAGTTATCTTTATTCTACCTTTTTTTATTTCTATTAAAATCTCACTTTTTGTCAATAAACACATAGCTAATAGAAAACTAAGCAGATTAATATATTATACGGATAATAATTATTTTAAAATATCGACAATTTTTTGATAAACTTCTAATTTTTTAGCGCAATACTCAATACTACTTTTTATATCATTCTGTTTATCTATTGTGCTTTCTGTCTCTAGACACGCATTTAATGTTTTAATTTTTATTTCTAATAAATTAGCTATTTTTCCAACTTCACAAGATTTATCATAATTTTCAATAGCTATATCAACATACTCCATAAATGGTCGTTTATAAAAATAAATTGGGTTATATAAATGATGATTGTCAATTGCTTTTTTAGCAAGCTCTGCTATACGTCTTGGATTTGCATGTTCTTTAGCTAGGTCTATAGCTTCATCGATTTCTCTAAGTTTTTCAGCACAGTCTATAGCGTCGTAAAAGTGTCCTATCTTTTTCCAGAATTTAAGCTCTAGAATTGGAAATCCACTATTATTAATTATATCATTTAAATGATATTGATCTTTTTGTTCCCATGACAAAATCATCGCCGTCATATAGACTTCTTTTGCTCGTTCATATTTACCATTTTTCTTAGATAATGAACCAGCATAACAGAGATATGTACAATCCCCACTTTTTGCATAATAATCTATTGCTTTATCAATTTCACCAAGTTGTTCAGCAACAATGCCTGCTGCACCATATTTTCCTAGACTTTCATATTTTTCAATTGCTTTCCTTCTTAAAGAATTTATTAAATCTTCATTTTTTGGTTGTGTATGTTCTACTACTTTTGCTGCTTCTTCAAACATTTCATTTTCTAAATACAATTTAAATGCCAAATCATAATCTTTTCTCTCTTCTAGTAATTTACCTGCTTCATTGAGTTTACCACTTTCTTTGCAAAATTCAGTTACTTTCCAAAGAGCTCCTTTATTCCTAGCAAATTCAATAGCACCATCAATGTCGTCTTGCTTTGTCCAAACGTCTATTGCTCTACAAACTCCGGCTTTTTTAAAAGCAAATTCAGCAACATCACCAATACACCCTGTCTTTTCATAAGATTGAATTGCTTTTTCAATGTAAGAAGGATCACTAATGAGACTTTTTTCTACAGCCCTAAATATAAGACGTTCTTTACCTTCCTCTGTATACATATTTTCCAATAAACTTTCTAATTCTGAGACTTCCATTTCAATCTACCCAAGGACATGCATTTTGGTATGCGGCTTTTTCCTTTAGAATATCATAAATATCTTTTTTGTAAATCTCCTGTATACGTGCTCTATAAATATTTATAGCATCTTGTGATTTAACAAATCTTCCCAATTTATTATATATAAGATGAATAAAGTCTACCATTGGGATTATATCTATATTATACTCATCTCCATCAACCTCTTCTTTATGTCTCAATAATTTAGGACCACTATTGTATACGCATTCTGGTAATGTATAAAGAGGAGTTCTTACTAAATCTAGTATTACTTCTCCATTTCTACCAGCTAGCCCTGTATCAAGATCACCTTCAAACATGCTATAACTTTCAGACAATTCGAAAATCCAGCCTTTATTGTCTATTTTTTTTGTATGTTTGAATTCCTTACCCCATCCCTTAGGTATTGCAAAAAAATCTGGATTGTCATCATCACTTCCATCAAAATCAAATAGGATATTAACAATATTTTTTTTAGCCACCATAATTTTGTCTACACAATTTAAACTGATAAAATATTGTTGTCAAGTAGTTAACAACAAAATTGATAAATGATTATTGTATAAAATGATTTATGGAAAAGTGGGTGCCAGTTTTAGAAAATCTAGGTTTTACTAAGGTAGAATCAAAAGTATACATAACATTACTTAAACTTGGTTCAAGTCTTGCTGGTAAAATAAGCAAAGAAGCACAGCTTAATAGAACAACAACGTATGATGCTCTAAAAAATCTCATAGATAAAGGATTAGTAAGTCATGTTACTCAAGCAAATCGCAAATGGTTCAAAGCAACAAACCCAGAGATTCTTTTTGAATTACTAAAAGAACGAGAGGAAGAAGCTAAAAAAGTTATACCTGCTCTTGCTATGCTTTACAAAACTCCAAAAGAAGAGCATCAAGTTACTCTTTATTATGGAATTAAAGGTATAAAATCTGTTTTTCAAGATATGTTGCGTGAAGGTAAACCTATGTATATAATAGATTCTGAATGCATGTTTTATGATAAAATGCCTTACTACGCGCCACAATTCATAAAGGAAGTAGAAAAAAAGCGCATCAAAATTAAACATCTTGTAAGACGGGGTGTTGATGTGCATCCTTCGAAAACAACTGAAGTGCGATACGTATCTGAGAATTTATCTTCACTTTCTGTAATAAGCATTTATGGTAATAAATTAGCTATAACTATGTGGACAGATCCGCCAGAATCAGTAATAATTAAGAACAAAGCATCTGCTGATTTATTAAAGAGTTACTTTGACATTTTATGGAAAAATGCAAATTCTAATTAATTTTCTTCAACGAATCTCTTTATTGCTTCTAAATTATCTATAATCAACTTTGCTTTTGCTTTTCCAAAGCTAAATGGATACTTGTCACTTTCATTTCTTTTCAAAGTTATTACTTTATTTCCCTTAAATTCTCCAAGTTCATGCATTAAAAACACCTCTCCCTTATTTTTTTTCAAGAATAAAAGTAATTTCTTGTCTGTTTTGTTGTAAATGTTTTATTGCTTTTATTGAGTATTCATCTTTGATAGTATCAGAAACGTCAGCAATGAATTTATCTACTTTTTTGTTTACTAACTTGGCTGTCATTATGGCTAAGCCACCATTCTTTAGATATTTTGAATTATCTACCATTATTTTTGCAGATTCTACTGGCTCACAATTCATATCATTAACAATGATATCAAACTTTAATCCTTCAAAGTTTGCATTCTCTATTTTACCTTTTATATGTGTAACTTTTTCATTATTTTCTAAGGACTCATCCAACTTCGCTGGATCAATAGCATAGACTTTAAAGCCGTGATTAATAAGTTCTGTCGTCCATCCACCAGGAGCTGCGCCAATATCCATTGCTACACCATCCTGTATACTTATATCAAATCTGTCTAATGCTTCCACCAGCTTATATTGGGCTCTATTCAATCTATTTTTAATTTTGCTGAAAACTTTAGAATTATCTAAATATCTGTATACTATTTCATTTTTGTTTAAACAGCCAAGATATACTTCTTTATCATGTAAAAATGAATATACTATCTGTTCTGGTCTATTTAAATCAACAGTATAACCTAAAGATTCCAATTTTTGACCGAATTTTACTTCAAAATCTCTTGTTTTTACTTTTGATCGGTAAGATGCTGTTTCTACTGCAAAAGATTTGGATTTTTCTAGTATTTGAGAATTATCAAATTCTTTAATTAGGTCATCTAATGACTCTAAATTAAAATTATCTTTTTTTATTTGTATTGGGAACATATTATGTACAAATACCGAATTTTTAGCGTTCTTGAGAACAATTTCTTTATTACCGGCACTACCAAGCATGTACCCGTCTTCAAATTCCTTGGATATATCAAAATTTATTTCTCTGGCTGCCTTACTTCTGAACATCCAAGGCACTGCAATTATGTATTCCATATACTATCCTCGAGTAGTGAACTTTATATACATTTCGTAAATATATACTGTTTCGAAACAATTGATGCTGACAGGACTAATTTTAACAGTTTATGTTTGTCTTTTATGCTAATCTCCATAATTGCTAGGTTATTTATCTTTTTGAGACTTAGAATTTTTATGTGTTTAATCGCATTCTTCATTTTTTGGAACAATTTCCATGGTATCTGTATCTGTATAGATTTTGAATAACCACATTTTTCATAAAAATGTATTACATCGTCTAGTGCTCCAACCTTTAATTTCCCTTTGACCTTTTTTTCAAATGCATGTAATAACTTAGAACCAAAGCCTCTCCCTCTGAATCGTAAATCAACAGCAATCTCACTTAGTAGAGTGTAATCATCACGATGAAAACCTTGTATTACACCAATCAATTCTTCATCAAGATACAATCCCATAAAGAATTTCGGATTGTTTTTTAGTTTATTTAATAAAAATGCATAACTCCTTTTTAAAGGAATATTCTCTTTTAAAAAATTGTACACTTTTTTGTAATTTTTAGTTTTTATCTCTTTGAGGTACAATGGCTTTAAGAAATTTAATATCATAAAATCATTGAAAAGTGGTTTCTCATCTTTATTGAGTTTTTGGACAGAGACACCTCTGTTTATTTTGTTCATTGTTTTAAAATATTTTAATCTAATTTTGTAATCTTGCAATAATTTACAATTACAGATAAATATAGAATTCTGCTCCTTCCTGAATTTGACATCTTTTGAAAATGTATATTCCATTTTAATTACCCAATATCTTTTTGTATTTATCTCTATTTTTCAATTTTATATTTGGATTTGATATGCAATATGGAGTTGGACACTCGCCTTTACCAAAATATTTGAAACTTTGGGCTATGCATTTTGTGCATTTTTTAAATGCAGCACACCCCTCACAATTCTTAGTCATATACCCTCTAAATTTATTAAATGGTTTTCCAGACCATATCCCCTTCAAATTTTTATATTTAAGATTTTCAAAATCAATCGCTGTTTTCGGTATCATAACCCTTGCTAATGTACATGGTGACGTTTTGCCATCTGCATTTATTTCACAGAAGTTTAATGTAGCTCCACATTCATAATAATCCTGGGCATCGGTATCTCTCATATTGAATGGCAGATCTATCAAACGTACATTTATTCTGTTCTTATTACAGATTTTTATTATATTTTTCCAAAATGATTTCTCATAAAACTGATAGTCGGACTTTATCTTTTCATTTGTTTCTCCCCTACCAGAAGGTATTACTGGGGAGATATACCAGCTTGTAGGATCTATTTTTTTAATTAATTTTACAAATTTCTCAAAATTTTTTATATTTTCAGAATGAATTACAGTTGCGATAGTTATGGGAATATGGTTCTTTTTCAAAGTCATTATATTCTTTAAAGTTAAATAAAAAATATTATAGTTAACACAACCTCGAGCATCTCTTCGGAGATAACAATGTGTTTTTTTATCATATCCATCCAGACTTATTTTGATTCCAATCAAATAATCTCTATTCTTTATTATTTCTTTAAGAAACTTTGTGGAAAACACACCATTTGTAGTTAATATATAATGTAATCCTATTTTCGACAAGTAATTTATAATTTTCAGGAAATCTGGGTGTGTTGTGGCTTCCCCGCCAGAAATATTTACATAAAATACATTATTTTTTATTAAGTCATCAAATACCTTTTTCCACTCTTCAAAATTAAGTTCACCTTTAATTTTAACACCATAATTTCCTAAACAGTGTAAGCAACGTAAATTGCAATTATTTGTTAAATTTATATAACACAAGTAAGGTGCAGAAAGTGGACTAGCATTAGTTACCATAATTTTAAAAAAATATTAAATAAAAAAATCAAAATTGGTTAACTACGCATGGATTGATTAGATTCTTTTCTAATACACTTAGCCCAGTGCTAGGATTGTATGCAGGAGTTATTCTAACTGCTAAGCCTGCTGTACCTGGTCCTGTAGTTATTGGTTTATAACCAGTCTTTGGTATGTATCCATCTCTTTTTAGATATGTCATTTTATATTCCCTCCTTGTAAAATAAGATTTAATTAATAAAAAAATATACGATTATATAGTTTTTCTCGCCACCATAAATTAAAATTGATTAACGTCACATGGGTGGATCAAATTTTTCTCCAATACACTTAGCCCAGTGCTAGGATTGTATGCAGGAGTTATTCTAACTGCTAAGCCTGCTGTACCTGGTCCTGTAGTTATTGGTTTATAACCAGTCTTTGGTATGTATCCATCTCTTTTTAGATATACCATATTGTACCCCCTAAATTGAAATAATATTTAATTATTGAGTGACTACAGAGTTATATAGTTTTTTATAAAAAGCCTCGAGGGGGACTTGCACCCCCGACCTTGTGCTCATTGTAGTAGTTAGCAAATTGCTAAGCACTTTACCAAGCATTAGCGCCCAGATACATGATTTATACTGAGTCACGCTCTACTGCCTGAGCCATCGAGGCATTTTGTAATTTTAACAAATGGTACTTATTTGAAAAACCTATAAGCTTCATCCATTTGCCTATTTGAATAGAACCATAAACCTCTATATATGTATTTTGTCTTTTTTCATTAATTCTTGTATAAAGTGTAAAATACTTTTCTAGAATCTTTTTCAATTGAAAATAAAGTGGCTTACTCATAATTTGGAGTGTTATTCTTGGATACGGTTTAAGATAAATCTCTCTTTTATCAATAAAAACACATCCATCTGTATCAAAAATACCTCTTATTGTTGCAAATAAATATTTTTTATTTGAATTTAAAATCTCTTCTGGAATTTTAACTGTATGTGACTTCTTACCAATAGGTATACCAAACCTATCTTTAAGCATAAATATTAATTTTTTAGAAAAAAAGTTAATTCTTAATGTGTTACCTATTATTCTAGTATAAGGATTAATATCAAATAACTTATTTGCTATAGGTATTATTTTATTCTTATAGTAATCCAAATCATTTTTACTGTGACCGCTGAATTGGATATGATATCTTGTGCAATATTTAATTTTGTCTTCTTTTGTTTTTCCACATGTTATTATATATTTGTTAGCATAACCATCCCCAATATGAGCACCAATAAATTCACAAAGTTCAGTAGAAAGTGGAATTTTATTAAAATCTTTAGAATTTTTCATATGGACTAATAATGTAAACTTCCTTTATGATTTTTGAGGCTTTGTCAAGTTTGTCCACTAATAATTTAAAAAACTTGTCCAAGAAGTGCAATTGCAAGCAAACCAATTGTATGACAAGTAAACGAGATTACCATAAATTTCTTTATGTTATATTCTATTGCTCCGAAAAGCCCTGCTCCGAGCTCATCTGGTAATGGTGAAGCAATTATAAAACCTGCTACAAATGGTGCAATTTTATGTACAATATGTAAAAGTTTGTTACTTTTAATTCTTGGAATTCGTAAATCTTTTGCTAAAAGTCTTGCTTCTGGTAATAATTCTGTTTTAATTACTTTGAATATGATCACATCACCAAGCATTGCGCCAAACCCTCCAATCAAAGCCATTGCAAACGGATTCAATGTTTTTGATATCACCAAAAATATAGCAGTCACTGGCGGTGCGGTTATGCTATACGGATAAAAAAATCCTGCTATAAACGCACCTAAATAAGACCAATTGCTCGCTTGGTATATAATAGAAATTGTTCTGTTATCAATCAAAATAAAAAATGATAAGATTATACTTGCTGTAAATAGAAACAAATAGCGATATTTCCACATCTCATATCCTACAAACCTTACACCTTGTTTGTTCATACTAACACTTCAATTACTTTCATTTTTGAGGCCATGCCTTTTAATATTTTAATCTTTGACTTATTTATATGATAGTGCTTTGCAAGAATCTCGACAAGCTGTTCATTTGCTTTGCCTTTCTCAGGTGGCGCTGTTAATTTAACTTTTAACGATCCATCCAGTTCTGTTTGAACCATATTAATGCTTGATTTTGGAACAACTTTTACATTGATTTTCATGTATTATATACAGTAAACTATATATTATAATACTTCTTATGTAAAATTCTTATGAGAGACTTAGTTGATCCTACAAAAAGCGCTTTTGAAAACAGAAAGTGGAAAGTTAAAGTCGATTGTGAGGATATTCTATTAAAATGTGTAGATTTTGCTGGAACAATGCAAGAAGTTGACATTTTAAAAAGAACAGATATGCCAGTAGACAAAAGAACAGGAAAATATCCTTACAGATTCAAAATAGACAATAAGATTCTTGACACTGAAGAGCGCGCACGTAATGGACTCAGACCATTTGATTTTTCTGATGAGATTACTGTGATAAAAAAACTTGGAGAAAAATACAATTTTGATGTAACTTTATGCGCATTAAGAAAATCTGGAGATTCTATAACAAAATTACCAGATTATGATAGACCTTTAATATTCCAAGGCAAAGGCTGTAATCTGCATGACTGGACAGAAACGGGTGGATGTGTTTATTGTTATGTTGATGCAGACAGTAATAATCCAATAGCATTTGGTAATAGTGTATGGCTAACTGTTGATGATATTCTTGACACGGCAGAAGCTCTACGTGAAGATGCTTCAATAAGATCTGGAAAAGAATTGCACAGGATAAGACACAGCGGTGGAGAAACTACAACAGAGCTTGACTTTACTCTAGAAATTGCTAAGGGTATAGAAGAACGCGGTTTAGAAAAGTTATACTTACAATTTGATACAAATCTCAGCACAGGAAAATTTATTGAAAAAATGATAGCAAGAGGTGTATATCAAGGTGATATTCTTCGCCAGCTGGCTGGTTACGACGTTTTTGTTTATGCTGCTTTTAAGGGAACAAGCAACCAAAATATAAGAAATAACACACAGGCAAAGCTCACTGTAGACGATCAAATATATTCATTTGGAAAACTGATTGATGCAGGTTTGGATGTTTATCCATGTATATACAATCCTGACTGGCAACATCTTGGAGAATTTGTTGATAAACTTGATGAAAACTTCACAAATGCTTCTACCAGATTAAGAGTAGAAGGGCTAAAATGGGAATATGGTCCTACAATATGCAGACTGCGGGCTATTGCTGATAGTAGAAATATGAGTCTTGAAGAAATTACTGAAGAATACAAAAGAAATGAAGAAGAAAATTATAACAAAGGTGAAGAACTAATGAGAACTCATCTTCAGAAATCTGGCTTGGCTTACAAAGAAATTGACAGAACTCAATATCCAATAACGCGTGCTTAAGGTGTTTTATGATTGAAGTTGGAGAAAACTCAATTGCTAAAAGATATGCTATTGAACTAGAAGATCTTTTCAAAGAAAATCCTGATAAAGCATCAAGAAGCATAGCTAAATTTAGAAATTCGGCTGCACTTGAAATTTCTTCTGGAAGTGTTTATGAAATAGTGCCTAGAACAATTTATAATACAGTTGGAAAAGTTTATCCTAATTTAAGTAGAGAAAATAAAGATATATGTTTAGCACAAATAATAGAATTCTTAGACAAAACGGATTCTGGTTTACCTAATTGGAGAGATGAAGATGGTCTTAGTTATGTTAACAAAATATACACACAACACATACGAGAACCATTACTTTTATCAGATATCACAATAGTTTGTGGTGGTTATTATCCTGGTACAATTGAAGGTACAAATTTAAAAGATATGCACAAAATGGATTCAACTTCTCTTATTAATAGTATACTAGACAAAAATGGTCTTTTTAAACAAGATTGTGTAAACAGTGATTACCTGGTTGCTATAGCTTTTTTAGGGGCAGATTGGGATGGGGGCAGACAATATTATCTTAGAGCAAACAAAGAATTTTTGGACAGAGTAGTCAAAGCACATTGTTGGAAGGACTTTGGGCGTGCAGTGTATGCGAGAAACATTGAGGCACAAATTGAGTGTATAAAGAAAGAACTTATTGAAGAAGTGCACGATAAAATTGATGACGCATTAATCCATCCTGATTGGACAAGGATCCCACCAAGACCTATCCCTATTGAAAGTGTTGGTGAAAAGAAAAAATTAATTGATGGATATGATAATGATAAAGGTTGTATGGTCGTACATTCTCCTAAAAAAGTTATGAAGGTTAAAAAATCAAATAGCATCAATTAAAGTCTAATATTCTGCGCTGTGACAATATTTTACTCCTTGAACGATAATCAGAAATCTTCAATCTAATTTTTGTCTGCACATATTTTAAAGCTTCATCTAAGTTTTGGAATTGTTTTGGATTATTTTTGAAAGCATTTCTTGCATTCTCGCGGACCTGCCAGACTCCAACTGGGATTTGATAGCCTTCATAGATTTCTCTGAGTACAATAGCACGTGCTTGTTTCTTCATTTGTTCTAAGCCTTCACAGACACCAAGTCTTGCAGCATAATAACCACCACCTTCCACATCAGCATAAGTTGTTCGTCCTTCGAATGATTCATATTCTTCTGCTATTTCCACATCTTTCATTTGAGCTGCCCAGAAGCTGCCTGGCGCCCATGCTTCGAAGTTCTCATATTCCCATTTGCCAGGCATCAATAAAATTACAAAGTTGTTCGAAAGATATTGAGATTCATAGACAAGGAACTTATCAATTTGCTGGTATGTTCGAATCTTAGTCATCAAATGCTTTGCAAGCATATCATCCAGGGCTGTAATTGACCATCTTGTTGGAACTAATTTTTTATTATCTTCTTTTCCAAGCACGCCCGAAGAAAGTATGTTTGTTATATAGTAAGTATCAAATCTTTGGTAAAGCAATTTGACTTGTTCGACTGCTTTCAGGTCATCATTAACAACTGATTCAGCATATTTTGGTATCTTTGGGTTTTCAACAATTTTCATTTTTTCTAATTGTGCAGTCGGACCCATTGGCTGTGTTATGTCTGAAAAATTCATGTTAAATGAAGGTTTGTTCTTAAATGTCATTTCTATATCAGTTGGTTTCTTTGACAAAGCAAGTTGCTGGTTTTCTTCAATAAACTTGTCTTTTGATTTAATGTTTTGTTTGGATTTTGAACGAAGTACAAGAGAACGCATCTGGATTATCTGAGCATATTCGCGTCCGAACCATGTCTCTGGGGAATCAATTCCTTCCATCATTTGGATTGCTCCGAGCGGGCCAATGTTAATATTTGGGTAATTTTCATGCCCCACAAAAATGCTAGTTGATGGTCCAAAGAATTCGTTTGACATACTGCCAGCTATTTGTGGCGCAATTTTTATTTTTGCTAACAGTGGGCAATTCCGTTCTCCACAAAGATGACGTCCACCCTTACATTGTATACACATGTTAGCTGGTTTCATATTACCTTTTTTGAGTTGGTGTCTCCAAAATTTTCATTTTAATAATACGGCGTATCTTTATTTAACAAATTTATATTTTTTAATTTGAGTTTTAATAATAAAGGATGATTTTTATCTATAAGTGCTATACCCAATGATTGTTCCTTTCTTGTGTGTAAATGTTTTTTCAATGGCGTATACCCGCTCCCCATATTGAGCTCCTTTATCCCTATTCGTTCTAATATTTTTATCAGCCGATATATCGTATAATTTCCCAAACTGAACCTGTTGTATTTTTCATCATCAGTCCTATCTGTAAATGCATAATATGCGTCTGTATCGTTGTATACTATAGAAAATAGATTTGCTATATTTACATCATTGTCTTTTATCTTTATGATTATTACTTTTTTATCCTGAATAAAGTTCATACATTCCTTTATAGAAAAATCATCGTACTCATATTTCTTGAAATGTCTTTTTCCTAATTCTCTTAAATACTCTTCTGAGATTTTATTTCCATTTGTGATTATTTCTTCTACGTCAAATTTCTGATTCAATTTAGAAATATACGTTTCATTCTTTTTTTGTTTGCTTGTCCAAGCAGTAGGTGGTATTGATACAAACCAGATTACGTCATCTATATTACCATCCAATCCTATCCCCATATTGAATTTTGGATCTAAATCATCTAATAAAAGTGGCCTTAATTTTATATTGTCCAAATCCTCTTTGGATGTTGTTTCATACGGTATTAGTATACTTTTATTATATCTATAGTATTCATAACCATCTATATTCACTGGTTCTATCATCATAGTTTTACCACTTGTTTCATATTATCTTTTTAGCTACTATCAAAAATCTGTGTGTGTTTGTTTTGATACCTTCTTTAGTCTTATATTTATTAATAAACTTTTCAAGATGTCTTTTATCTTTTTTAATATTAAAATTTTTTACTATGGGCGTATTTTTTAAAAGAAAAATCAAATCATCTTCTGTTTTGTAATACTCTGTTGGATTCTTTTCTTTTGTCTCTAATATCCTAAACTTAACATTCTCAAGCCTCTTCTTATTTTTTTTAAGTTTATCCTCTTTTATTTTATACATTTGGCCTCTGCCAAATATATTTACAAGATTTTGTTTATCTTTATTACCAATGTGTTGAAATATGAAGACTCCATTTTGCTTAAGAACTCTATAAACTTCCTTAGCACCGTATGGGGCTTGCCTACACATTACAATATCAAAAGTGGAATTTTTAAATGGTAATCTATAAGCACTGGCTATTTTGAATTTGATATTCTTTTTTTTACTTTTCTCCAAGTTTTTATTAGCGCATTTAATCATATTTCTTGAAGAATCAATACCATATCCGTTCTTGAATTTATTAGAATTTTTAATTAAAAATAAACCATCACCACACCCTATATCAAGAATATTGAGCATATCTTTTAGATATTTGGCTGTAACCTCTTCGTAATTCCAAGTCTTTACTACTTGTTTAATTTTGATTTTACTAAAGTCATAACCTATTCTATTAGCAACTTTATCATAAAATCCCATGATAGAATGATAATTTAGTTATTTATCTTTATTAAGGTATTGTCAACTTTGTCCATTATTTTCTTACCAAGAACTTGGCTATGCGTGCTGAACGTTCAATTAACTCTTCTTTGCTTATTTGGCCTGTGTTTATTATTATATCATAAATTCTTGTATCAGAATCGTTTACACCATAAAGTCGCTTATAGCGTTTTGCATCTCGTTTGTCACGAGTTAATATCTCTCTTTTTGCTTTTTCTGTACTTTCATGTTCGCGTTTTGCTACACGTTCTGCTTTAATCTTTAATGGACAATCAACAAATATTCTCCAATCCGCATGATTACCAGCTACAAATGCAGCAACACGACCAACTAAAACAACATTTCCTTGTTTTGCTAATCTTAGTGCTCTTCGATCAATCTCATAATCATCTTCTGGCGTGCATGCTTTTGAAAATTCAGGAAGTTTCAATTTTTTTTCCTTAGCAAGTTGTCTAAATAAGTCTCCTGAGTTTACAAGTTTTAATCGCGCTGCTTTTGCCATTGCTTGTGCAACAGTTGTTTTTCCAGAACCAGATAAACCACCGATAGCTATTGTTGGGCCTTGTTTCTTAATTTTAAGGCTTTTGTCAAATTTTTGAAGCTTTTTGATATAAGTACCTTTCATAATACCAGTTATCTTCACTTTGATTAAATATATTTCGGAAGTACTATAGAAAAAATTAAATAGTATCATTATTTAGTTACAATATGCAATCTCTAGATTCTGATTCAAAAACGGCTAAAGTATGTGATTTTGACGGAACTGTAATTAGAAGACTGAATAGTACATTGCTAGAACTATTAACTCGTGATTTTTTTAGTCAACAAAAAGGTCTAAAAAAAATTGGCGTATTTGGACGTGCTATGTTAGTTAAGGCTGGTAAACAATTTTCTATGGTTCCTGGAAAAGTATTCGAAGACCATTATATGACTGGTGAAACAACTTTTATGCAGATTTATGAGAAGTTTATGTTAAAAGAGATGGGTATGACTTTAAGTTTTGTTGAAGAAAAAGCAAAGGAGTATGCTAAACTTCTCCAACCAAAACATGTGGATGCATTCAAAAAATGTAAGGATGATGTATACATAGTTTCAGCAGAGCCAACTCAGCTTCTTGATGCAGTTCTTGATAATGCGGGTATATCTATAAAGGGAGTTTATGGCACAAAATTTAAGGTGGTGAATGATGTTATCATTGGTTTTGAAAGAATAAAATTATTTGCTGGTATGCGTGGAAAATATCTTGGGATGGAAAAAATATTGTCAAATGGTTATATAGAAGTACATGCAATTGGAGATGCTATGGCTGATATTGGTTTATTCCAAGAATATAATGTGGTGCCTTGCACATTTTATGATGCACCTGAAAAACTTTATGGATATGTAAAGGGGCGTGGTGGCCATATAGTAAAAGATCTAGAAGAATTTTTTACATTATGATTTTTTGGGCGTTTCTTCCTTTTCTGGTTTTAATGTTGGGAATATTATTACATCTCTTATTGAAGATGAATTTGTCAAGAACATCATTAATCTATCAATCCCTATACCAACACCGCCTGTTGGTGGCATGCCATATTCAAGAGCATTAACAAAATCTTCGTCCATAGCATGAGCTTCTTCGAAGCCTTTTTCTCTCTTCTTAATTTGTTCTTCAAATCTTTTTTTCTGGTCAATCGGATCATTTAGTTCTGAAAATCCATTTGCAACTTCATAACCATAAACAAATAATTCAAATCTATCAGCAAATTCTGGATTGTCTTTTTTGCGTTTTGCGAGTGGAGAAATCTCAACTGGATAATCTGTTATGAATGTTGGTTGAATCAATTTCTTTTCTACAAGCTCTTCGAATAGACGTGCGATTATTGCGCCCTCTCCCATATGCTTTTCAACTTTTATTTTATTATCTGCTGCTATCTCCTTTAATTGTGCAAGAGATTTCCCTTTGATTTTTATGTCTCCATATCGTTCAACTGCATCAACCATAGTTATACGTTGGAATGGAGGGGTAAGATTAAGTTCAACATTCTCATATTGAACTTTTGTTTTTTCTAAAACTTCTTCTGCACATGCAACTATTATCTCTTCTATGATTCTCATCATATCCTCTGCATTGTGGTACGCCCAGTAAATTTCCATCATTGAAAATTCTGGATTATGACGAGTGTCAATGCCTTCGTTACGGAAATTTCTTGCTATTTCAAAAACTTTTTCGAATCCACCCACAAGAAGCCTCTTTAGATATAACTCAGGTGATATTCTTAAGAAAAGATTTGTTTTTAGTACATTATGATGCGTAGTAAATGGTTTGGCTTCAGCGCCACCATAAATTGGTTGTAGTGTTGGTGTTTCAACTTCTAAAAATCCTCTTTCTTCTAAAAATCTGCGTATAGTTGCAATTATTTTGCTACGTTTAATGAATGTGTCTTTGACTTCAGGATTGAATATCAAATCAAGGTATCTTTGTCTATACCTAAGCTCAACATCTTTTAGTCCATGATACTTTTCTGGTAATGAATTAAGCGCTTTTGCAAGTAATGTTATACCTTTTACAAGAACACTTATTTCACCGCGTTCTGTTTTTGTTACCGTTCCTTTTATGCCAACAACATCCCCCAAATCAATTATATTATCTTCAAAAAGAGAATAATCTTTTCCGAGTACATCTGATTTTATGTAAAGCTGAATTTTTCCTTGTTCATCCTGGATATGCGCAAATGAAAGTTTACCGTGCTTTCTAAGCGACATAATGCGTCCAGCTATTGAAACTGATTTAGTATCAAGTTTAGTGAAATCATCTAAAATCTCTTTAGAATGATGAGTCACTTCAAAACTTAGTTCCTGATAAGGAAATATCTTTTTCTTCTCAAGTTCGTTAAGCTTTTTCAAACGTTCTGCATCCATAAAACAACCTACATATTGTTTATTTATTAAACTTTAGTAGTATGAGCAATTCGTCTTATGTAATATTCGAGAGCTTTGTCTTGTCCATCCATATACCATACCCTAGAAGTTGAATGTTTAGCATATGGCAATCTAGTACCATATCTTTCAGCTAACTCTTTGTAGTTTTTATATTTAAATGAGCTATTCAAGACTTTATCTATTTGTGAATAAGAAAGATTGAAACCATCTCTGATTAAACACTTTCCAATATCATGCAGTTCCATCGGGCCTTTTGTTCTAAGCGCATCACCGACAATATCACATATCTTGCTAATTGCTTCTTTATTTGAAAGAACTCCATATCTGCGTTTTGTCGCACGTGATTCTATTGTTTGTTCAAGTGTTGATATTTCAAGCATAGTTACACCGATAAATATTACCCAAAAAATGTTTATAAACTATGCTGTAATCAAAAAAGTATGGCATTCAATATTGATCCTGAGCTTTTAAGTGCAGTAATATTCTATGTAATTCTGGCAATTGTAATAATCAAATACAGAAAAAAATTCACAGTAATGCAGAAAATATTCTTCGTATACAAATCGAAAAAACCATTAGCTTTAATGAAGAAACTTGCAGAACACACAGTTTTCTTCAAGATATTTTCAACAATAGCAATACCTGTGGCTGTTTTTGCTATGATATATATCGGCCAAATTCTTCTTGATAATCTGATAAAAATAGCTGCAGGAGTTGGTGGCGTTGGTGTTAGCCTGGCTATACCTGGCGTTAGAATACCTGGTTCTCCGATATTCATTCCATTTTGGTATGGCATAATCTCAATTGGCATCCTTGCTGTTGTTCATGAATTCTCACATGGGATTGTCGCTGCAATGGAAGGAGTCAGATTAAAATCAGCTGGCTTTGGTTTCTTGCTTATTTTACCACTCGCATTCGTTGAACTTGATGAAAAACAAATGATGAAAAAGCCAAGAATTGCAAGATTGAGAATTGCTTCTGCTGGAGCGTTTGCAAATATTGCACTTTGGTTTGTCTTGTCTTTACTTTTGATATTTATATTATACCCAGCAAAAGTGGCTATGCTTGAGAGCGGAGTAAAAATAGCTGGTGTTGAAGAAGGCTTACCAGCACAACTTGCTGGATTAAAAGAAGGGGATTTAGTTATTGCCATAAATAATTATACTATCAAAAATATTATTGATTTTGCTTCTGCCATGTCTGGCATACTTACAAATGAGACTATAATTGTACAAACAACAAATAATGTCTTCTTTGTAACAACTACAACTAACCCAAATAACGGAAGTACTGGTTATCTGGGTGTAGGTCTAAGCGAAAGTACTGAACCCAATAGTGAAGCAAAAGCAAATTTCGGTAGCCTTTCATATGTTCCTTTATGGATAATCACATTGGTACAATGGGTGGCATTACTTAACCTAGCAGTTGGTGTAATGAACTTCCTTCCAATATGGGCAATTGATGGGAGTAGAATCGTATATGACTTATTTGGTTATGTTATAAAGAATGAGAAAGTATTGTTTGTTTTGCTTAACTTGATATTCGCATTTTATACAGCACTGTTAATATTCAATTTAATAGGGCCATTCCTTGTAAGTTTGTTTTGAGGTGAAACTATAGCAGATCAAGAATTTCCAGAACCAACTGTTGGTGCGTTAATACTAAATAAAAAAGGGGAGATTTTCTTGATGAAGTCACATAAATGGAATAACAAATATGTGATGCCTGGTGGACATGTCGAACTTGGTGAAACTTTAAATGAGGCACTTAAGAGAGAAATAAAAGAAGAAACTAACATTGATATTTATGACATAGAATTTATTGGTTTTCAAGAGTTTATATTTGATAAAGTTTTTTGGAAAAAAAGACACTTCATATTTTTTGATTATGTATGTAAAACAAATTCAAAAGAAGTAAAATTAAATGATGAGGGTCAAGAATATACATGGGTAACCTTGGAAGAAGCAATTAAACTTTCTATTGAGCCATATACTATGAATACAATTAAAGCATATATGAAAAGACATCGAGAATAAGCGAAATTAGAAAGATTTAAAATGGTTTCTATCAAATTCGTAGACTAATTATTTTGAAAAATATATATGCTTAAACAACTCTGTAATAGTATGGTTAAGACAGGATTAGGACTCAAAAATACACTTAAAAAGTTGTTTGTGGGACCCACTGTCAAGACGAAAATTAAGAAGAAAATTCATAAGAAAATCAAGAAGCTTAAACCAAAAAGGAAAATTATAAAGAAATTCAATAAAAACCAAGTAATTAAGCACTTAAAACATAAAAAAATCAAAAGAATACGAATACGAAAAAAGAAAATAATTAAGATAACACCAAAACTTGTAACAAAGGAAGCACTTCTTGTCAAAAAGTTCTCAAGGGCAAAGGCATTATTCCTACTTAAAAGAAAGGATTCAATTGATCTGGTTCTTAAAATTGGTGGAGAAGAGGCACTTAAGATATTTGAATTTCTAGTCAATATTGGTAAAGAAATTGATGAGTTTACACTTACAGATAAAGTAAATATGCAGATAAATTTTGTCAGGTCAATGCTTTACAAGCTTTATGAGAAAAAACTTGTATCTTTCTCAAGAGAACGTGACAAGAAAAAGGGCTGGTTCATATATTCATGGCAAGCGCATCCTGAAAGATTAAAATATCTCCTTTTACAAGCAAAGGAAGATGAAATCGCACATTTGGAAAAACGTTTGCATGCAAGTCAAGATACATTCTTCTGCCCGAAATGCGACACTTCTGTTGATTATGTGAAAGCAATGGAACTCATGTTTCTATGCGAAACCTGTGGCCACAAGCTTGAGGGCGTAAGTTCTGCTGAAGTAAAAGATAAGATTAACAAACATATCGAAAATATAAAGAAAGAAATTGAAGAAATAAAGAAAATTTGAGTTTAGTGACATAAAGTATATAGCTATTCTTTGTCTTATAACTGATATGGATACTCCTACATACAATATACCAGAAATTCTAACTCAAGATCATATTGAATTATGGCGAATATTAGCAAATTATTACAAAGATCCAGACAGACCTTTTACAACATATGAAGAAAACAGACTTTTTAATATTGGTTTTAAAATGCATACAGATTTGGGTGAAGGAAAGAATGCAGCAGATGCCGTTATTAAGGAAATAGAAGCATTCAGAAATATGATGAGATATAGAAAACAGATAAAAGAAGAAAAACCCGGCGCAGAATCAACAAAGAATATAACAATGCTTCATTTTACTGATAATGAACATATATGCAGCGGACCAACAATTATTTCTGAGTATGTACCAGAATGGATGGAAGGATTTGTTGAAAATAATGATTTTAAGATTCTGGAAGGTATGGTTAAAGATCATACAGCAAGAGGATTGCCACAGAATTGTATTTTAAATTGTTCTAAATATATGACGCAGGCTCTGATGGATCTTGCATCTATTCTAGACGGTGAAGCGGGCGAAAGTAAATGGAGTGAAATTAAAGAACATATCGGAGATTATTGGAACGAATGCTACACTGCACGTATGACAATAAAAAAGTAGCCCCGGGCGGATTCGAACCACCGTCAGTGGCTCCAAAGGCCACTATCCTTGACCGCTAGACGACGGGGCTATAAAATAGAAAAAAAGAAGTTGGCTTATAATGTTTTCTAATATGGTTTTCCTTGGCGTTCTTTATACTTACTTTCAAGCTGTTTGATTAGTTTTTCAAGAGCTTCTTTTACTGTAAACATCAAATTGAAACCATACATTGTTCTGACAGTTTCATTTTTTCCAGCTGATTTAACCAATGAAACATTTAATTCATAATTCCATTTATTAGGTGTAGCTGCATGCATCTTTCTTACATGTATGTCCACACTTACAAGTGCGGGTAAGAAGCTTTTCAATTTTTTAACGTCTGTTGTTATATATTCTTTTACAGCTTCTACAGTATCGTATGGTAAATGTTCGCCTGTGAAATTCACCCAAACACCATCATGGAACTTTTTCTCAACTAGGCGGTCTAAGATGTCTAATCTGTTTATGATTCCTACTGTTTTACCGTCTTCATCAAGAACCTGCAAACCACGAAGATTCTTTTCCAACATTTTTTTTATTATTGAGGGCACATTATCATTTATGCTTATATCTGGGATGTCTGTGCGCATGAAATTTTTTACAGGTATAAGCAATGGATTATCAATACCCCCTGATCTATCCCCTGTCCCTTTTCTTTCTGTTGGTCTTTTGTAGAATGCACGTAAAATGTCCATTGACAATACTAATCCAAGGCTTTTACCGTTATCATTAATCACAGGTAATCTGTCTGTATTATAGAAACGCATTAGCCTTCTTGCTGTTGCAATAGGTTCATCACCGCGTAAGAATTTTGATGGAATGCGCATTATGTCATTAGCTGTTAATTTCTTTATGCGTTCATCATTAGATAACTCTTTCAAAATATCATAATCAGAAACTATGCCTATTATTTTGTTATTCTTCAAAATTGGTATCGCTTCGATACCGCTGTCTACTATAAGTGTAGCAATTTCATTAAGAGTTGAATCTGGTGTTGCTGTTGGCGGTTTTACTATAAGTGTGTGAACTCCAGCATCAGAATCCAATCTTGGAGAATCTAATATATCGTAATATGTTATCTCCCCAATAAAATTTTTATTATCATCTAGAACAGGAACCTCTTTTACATCATACTCATCCATTTTAGAAACAACTTTTGCTATTGTTTCTTCATGCGAAATCGAAACTATTTTAGAAGTCATTACATCTTTTGCATATTTCATAGCATCACCCGTTCTATTATAAGCATTTAGTGTTTTTATAACTTTTTTGATACATATGGACCATCAGGTTTGTATCCAAATTTGTAATAATATGGTTTTGCACCAATTCCAGAAATGACTGAAATCTTCTTTTTACCAGCTTTTTTTGCAATTTTTTCAGCTTCTTTTAATAAAGTTTTGCCATACCCTTTATGTTGTATTTCTCCTTTTGCGCCAATTGGTATTTGTTCCCCGTAAACATGAAGCTCTCTGACAAATGCATTGTCTGTTTCATTTAATCTCAAACGCAAAAAGCCCAAAAGTGTTTTGTTTTTATCAATAAATTGTATAAAAGTTTCTTTTCCATCAGAAGCGTCATATTCAATTTTATCCAAACAAATTGAGTCTTTATCTAAACTAAACCCTTTAAGTGTTCTATGGCCAACTTCACGACACCTTATACATTTACATTCTGTTTTACCAAGCATTTGGCGCAAATTTGTTGATTTTATACCAGCAACAATCTCTGTGCTTGGGATGTCTCTTTCCACGCGCATTATGCGAACCCATTCTGGACAGAACTTTTTAACTTCTTGGATTATTTTTATTGCATCAGCTTCTGCATAAGGTTTATACTTTCCTTCTTTCCATTCATTATACAGTTCACTTCCTTGTATTACTAAACATGGGTAAATCTTTAGCATATCTGGCCTAAAAGAATGGTTTTCGAAAATTTCTTTGAATGCAGATAAATCTTTTTCTGGACTGCTTCCTGGAAGTCCAAGCATCATATGATAAAGAACCTTAAAACCTTTATTTTTCAATATTCGTGTTGCTTTGATAACATCAGCAACTGTATGACCCCGGTTTACTCTTTTGTAAATATCATCGTAAACTGTTTGAACTCCAAGCTCAACTCTTGTTCCGCCAAGATTAAGCATAAAATTAGCATGTTTTTCTGTTGCAAAATCTGGCCTCGTCTCAAAAGTCATTCCTACACATCGAATTTTTGCTTTTTCATTCGCTTTTTGGACTTTTATCAGGCTTGTGCTCTTTGGTGTTTTCTTTTTTGATGTAAACTCATTCATTGCCCTTAAACAGTCTTTAATGAATTCTTTCTGATATTTCTGATCATAACTTGGGAATGTTCCACCCATTATTATTAATTCAACTTTCTCCGGTAGATGGCCTGAAGCATATAATTGTTCTAATCTGTTGGTTACTTGTTTATACGGATCAAATTTGTTTGCAATTCCTCTTCTTGCAGCTGGTTCTTTACCTGTATAAGATTCAGGGACATTGTCTATATGGGGGCAATATGTGCATTTTCCATGAGGACATGGCCCGGGTTTGCTCATAACTGCAACAACAGCTACTCCGGAAATTGTTCTTGTTGGTTTCATCTGCAAAATTTTTCTGAATTTTTCTTTTTGTTTTTTATCTAGTGTTGCAAATAATTCAGTATTTTGTGGCCACTTGTTAAGTTTGTGAGTTCTAGCTAATTCTATTTTTCTTTTTTGTAATTGTTTTCTGTCTTTTATTTTTCCTTGTTCTAATTCAGAAACAAGTTGTTTTACTATATCCATATAGAAGTTTTAACAATTGGTTCTTTTTTTAAGTTTATGCAAACACAAGTAATAAAAACTTCAAACTTTTCTATTTTGGAAGGTGATTAATATCGAAAATGACATAAAAATATCTGGACCAATAAAATGTAAGGAATGTGGAAGCATTGTAGATAGGATAATGGCCTCAAAGTTTGAGAGCTGTTGCAGAGAATGCTTTATGAAAAAAATCCAGAAAAAAGTGCATCCTTTTTAAAAATAATATTAAAAAGAAAAAAATAATCAGGGGATTATAAAGAGAAACTTATTTCTTGTACTTATCCCACATATTTTCAAACATTGTGTTCAATGCTGAAGCGATTGGTTGTGAGTTAAGCCAAACACCTATGTCATAGTTTGGATGCAATTCTTTGTCATTTAAGACCATCATTATTGCATGTTTACCGTCTATGAGCACAAATCTTCCTTCAAGATCTTTGATTGGTCTTACTTCTCCAATTGACTTGAATTTCTTTACAACTTCTGAATTCTCATCTGCTGTTGGAGCTGCAATCTTTATTGAAACACCACGTTTCTTTGCTGATTCAAGTGCTGATTTCAAGGAATCCATCTTTCTTCCCAATCCATCTTCTGAAGTAAAAATTGTGACACTTTGTTTTGCTCCTTTTATCAAGGATTCAACATGCGAATATATGTTTGATCTTCCCTTAAGAGCTCCTGAAAGTTCTGTTGGTTCAATGAAATTAACACCTTTCTTGTAAAGACCTTCTAGTGTTTTTACCATATCTGTGCTCTTCATTCTTTCAATTTCTTTTATTTTTTCTTCAGTGTCTTCCTTAAGGTTTTTCTTTGAGCGTTCAACTACATCTTCGGGGGCTACTGCGATGTATTGAATTGGTTTGCCTAATTTCATTATAACAAAACCTTTTCTCTCAAGTGATTCAAGAATATCATAAGTTCTGCTTCTTGGGACTCCTGCCATATTAGAAAGTTCTCCAGCAGTTGAAACTCCTCTAGAAAGTAACGCTACCCAGATCTTTACCTCATAAAGATTAAGATCAAATGTGCGTCTTAATTTTGCGAGCATTTCGTCCTTTAATACCATTTTAATCCATCCCCCTCATTTTTAAATTACAAGCACTTTGGTGTTTTTATACCTTTTTCTCGGTGATAAATATAACTAATTATGTTTTATTTCACCATTTAATAGTAACAAATAATAGCCCTTTACTATATATAAACTTTATGGTAGTAACAAATATATAATATAAAGTATATTTCATGATATATATGCTACAGTTACATGCCTTTTTTCTTGAATTCGGTCTCTCTTTGTAGCGAATCTAATGCAGGTTTTATGTCTTTAAACACTTTTTTCAAGACTGGATCAGTAGCAATTGCAACTTGCAAAGTATTTGTTATTTTTATGTTTGTTTTTTGGAATATATCATCATAAATATTAAATCCTAATCTGTGTTCGCAACGTTTGCACCACATTTCAGAGATTGTATACTCAGCTGAGCAGTTCTCGCATCCAAGTCTTCCGTGATTCTTCAAGCGGTTTGTTATAATATTAGTCTGCTCTTTTGGTTCAATTGCAAGTGAAATATGACCTTTGCTTACTAATAAAAGTCCTATTCCATACTTTCTTAAGAGTTCTTGTATGGTATCTGAGATGATATCTGCTTCCATAGCAACATACATATTTAGATTATCAACCCAGCATCTACTTCTTTGCATCATAAGCCTAAATAACAAGAGCTGTGAAAGGCCAGTAATTACTTCTTCTTCAGACTTTTTGAACTGAACTAAGTGGAGTTCTGATTCAACAAGGTAGCCAAATTCAGTCTGGGCTTCTTTACCATTGATAAGGCAGCCACCAGCTACATCTACCCGCTTTTCATCAAGTGTAAGATCCTGAACAACATTAGTGCACTTCTTTTCAGATGCCAAAAAGTTCTTTATTACATCTATGGTTTTTGAAGAAAGTTTGCTTGCTAACAAGCTATCTAAGAGATCAGCGTAGGATCCAATATCAGGATTCTCCTTTAGTAATTGATCGAGAAGTTCTTTCGTATCCTTGTTTACACGAACTAATGCTGATTTAGACATGTTGTATACAAGTTGTTAACATTTTAAATAAGTTTTGTTTACAACATGTATACGATTTAGCCATAAAAAGGATTAAATATAGGCATTGTATTGGAAAAGCATGGATATCCTTGATTCAATGAAGAATAGGAGGAGCGTAAGAAGATATATTTCTAAACCTGTTGAAGAAGAAAAAGTACTTCAAGTAATAGATGCTGGTCACTGGGCCCCATCTGCTGGAAATTTGCAAGAATGGCAGTTCGTTGTTATGCGCGATCAAAATAAAAAAACACAAATCGCAGAAGCAGCGCTTGGACAATATTGGATTGCACAATCTTCTGTTGTAATTATAGTCTGCACAAAGGATGATAGAGTAACAAGAATATATGGGGATATTGGTAAAAATCGTTTTGTTTATTATGATGCTGCCTGTGCTATACAAAACATGCTTTTAATGGCAAATGGCTTGGGTTTAGGCGCATGCTTCATTGGAACATTTGATGATGCTGCTATAAAAAGAATTGCAAATATTCCTGATGAAATAACAGTGCATGCATTAATTACTTTAGGTTATCCAGCAGAAAAACCAAATCCGCCACACAGATTAGGAATAGAAGATATGACTTTCTTTGATGAGTACGGAAGAAAATGGGTTAAAGGAATTCCAAAATCAATTCGCAGTGATTATTTAAAAAAAATATAAATAATTTCTAAAAGTTTTCAGAAATATTTTTTAAAATTATTTTGAGTATATACTACAAAATATAAGTTACACTATAATATTTATATATAAATTAAGAACTAGTATTAAATGATACTTGTTTAGCATAATCTCGTTCTTGTCAGTGTTAACTTTTACATTAACAAAGCATACATCATTAATCAGCATGCTTTTTCTTAATCCCCATAAATACAGATGATAGATATAAACGTTTCGGATGACGGGGAAAAGCGGAGAACCTAAAAGAAGAGGGAAGAAAATGGAATTTATCGTACAGAATGCCTTGAAAGCGGCACAACAAGAAGTTAACTGGAACGAAAACCTTGTAGGTCACGCCAACATAAAAGTAATTGGTGTGGGTGGAGCTGGTAACAACATGGGCGACTGGCTATATCACAAGGGAGTAAAGGGTGCAGAAATCATCCTTACAAACACAGACAAGGCCCACTTGGATGCAAGAGAAGCAGACAAGAAAATCCTGATAGGAAGAGAATCGACAAGAGGACTCGGAGCAGGAGGCTACTTAGAAGTTGGTGAACAGGCAGCAAAAGAATCTTTACCAGAAATCAAAGATTCGTTGAAATCAGCAGATATGATATTCATATGTGCTGGTATGGGTGGTGGAACTGGTACAGGAGCATCTCCAATCGTTGCACAAATTGCAAAGGAACAGGGTGCGATCGTAATAGGAACAGTTACAATGCCATTCAAAATAGAAAAAGCTCGCATCGAAAAGGCTGAAGAAGGCCTTCAAAAATTGAGAAAGAACTGCGACACTGTCATAGTGATCGATAACAACAGGTTAATCGAAATTGCTGGACAGTTGCCAATATCGCAAGCTTTCGGTGTAGCAAACGAACTTGTGGCGACCATGATAAAAGGAATTGTAGAAATGATAACAGTTCCATCGTTGGTCAACAGAGACTTCGCAGACATTAAAGCAGTAATGAAGGGCGGCGGCGTAGCAGTAATCGGTGTTGGAGAATCTGACACAGAAAACAGAGTAGAAGAATCAGTAAAGAGAGCACTGCTAAACCCATTATTGGATGTAAGCTATGAAGGCGCACAAGGAACACTTATTCACATAACAGGAGGACCAGACATGACCTTAGATGAAGTCAACAAAGTAGGTGAGATGGTGACTGCATCGCTAGACCCAGACGCAATGGTAACTTGGGGAGCAAGAGTCATGGATAATATGTCAGGTAAGATGAGAGTTATGACAATCATAACTGGCGTCAAATCTCCATATATACTTGGGCCAAGTGTTGGTGGAAAGAAAGCAGTAGATCGAGCAGCAGCAATCCACAGTGACCTAGGAATTGAAATATTAAGGTGAAGGGACTAAACGTCTCTTTTCACTTTTTATTTTCCAGCGAGCGCATTCGGGTCTGCAAAGTAGGCTCACGCCACTTGCAGGCCCTCCCATTTATTTTGCTGGACACTGAGGAAGAAAATGCTGTCTGCAGAAATACCAAGTCTGAGTGATCTAGAGCAAATGCTCTCTAGCGGAGTAAAGCTTACTCCTGAGCAGAAAAAGATGTTAGATAGTTTTCAACCAATAGAATACAATGGCGCTAAAATGATTTTTGAGGAGAAGAGTGGTAGACTTTATCATGAAAGTGGTGTATACATCGATCTAAACACAACTGAACTTAATTTACTTTCCAAAAGTGGAAATTTATTTGGAAAGTTAATAATTCATAATGTGATCGAGGCAAACCACCCAGAAATACAGAGGTGGTATAAGCAATAAATCATACTCATCCTTCGATGAGCACCCCTAAGCCCGATGATATGAGGGCCCTCTTCTTTTTTTTCTTTTTTTATTAAAGGCTTGGGGAAAGATTTATATATGTGTAACCACTAAACAATAGTAACTTTATGGTGATGATGCTGAGGCGAGGGAGCCACAAAGTTTTAATTCCAAAAATGTATCGGTAAGGTGAGAAAAATGGGACGAGAATCACATAACGAAAAGATAAGAGACTTGACAAAACAATGGCACAATAAGAATAGGCCTAGCAGACACGAACATAATGTGCCAATAACTGAGTTAGTAAAACAACGTAATGAAATTATTGGTACTGAACTTTTAGGTGTTCTTGAAGAAGCGACAGGAAGTGGATTCGACGAGTTATTGTTTATTGAACAGCCTAGTGGTGGAGTTGTAGGATATAATCATTCAAAATTTAATGTCAAATTAAGCGAGTTTAGCGGTCTGAAACAGAATAGGTATACTGGACCACAGGAAGTTGGCATCTTAGAAGCTGAACTAAATGGATATGCTAGAACACAAGAAGCTAGCCTCTTAGAAGCTGCTGAGTCTCGTGATGAAACTAATGAATCTCCCAAGGCAATGTCAAACTATCTTGGAGCTCCTGGTGCGGACAATCCTTATAAAAACACAGCAGAAAGCTAATTTTTTATTTTTTAAATTTCTCTAATTTTTCAATAAAATTTTTATGAAACTTAATCTTAAGCAATTCCTTAGCTTTATCAATAGAACACCATCTCCATTCTGAATGTTCATCACTTAACTTAAAGTTATCATGTCTTTTTAATTTACATAAATAAGTTAAAAGCATCAGATGGATTGTTCCATCTGTAGTTTTTAAGTTTGATATTGATGCATCAAACAGCTTTCCAATCGTTATTCCTTTTTTATTAATGCCAAGTTCTTCTTCAATTTCTCTTAATAAAGTGTCTTCTTCATCTTGGTTTAATTGTATTCTCCCACCAGGTAAATCCCAAAATGGTATTTCCGCATTAGAATGATTAAGCACAAGTACCTCATTTTTATCATTAAAGATAAGAGCTTTAATTCCAACATGAAAAATAGCTTCGTTTCCCATAAAACTTTTTAAGTAAAATGTTAATAAATACTTGCCTCTTTAATTTTATTATGATTAGACCTGGTGATAAGATATTAATTAAGACAAATGACGGTGAATTTGAAGGTATACTAATGCAAAGGCCTGAAATTGTGCCTGGTAATGCTTTAATCATAAAACTTGATTCTGGGTATAACATAGGAATTGCAAAGAATAAAGTTAAGTCAATAAAATTGATTAAGGCTGGAAAACCAGAAGAACTCAAAAGGCCAAGAGTTGTTGAACGCAAAAATCTGCCAAAAGTTACAATTCTTTCAACAGGCGGAACAATTTCTTCGAAAGTTGATTATAAAACAGGTGGAGTCTACCCAGCATTGACTGCAGAAGACTTTGTACAGAGCAATCCAGAAGTTCTTGATTATGCAAATATAGACGCACGAAGAATTTCTCAAGTATTTAGTGAAGATCTTACTCCAAAGAATTGGATAAATATAGCAAAAGAGATTCACAAAGAAATAAAAAAAGGTGTAGATGGAATTGTAGTTACGCATGGAACTGATACTATGCATTATACTGCGGCAGCAGTATCGTTTATGTTACAAAATTTGCCTGTTCCAGTAGTATTTGTTGGAAGCCAACGATCAGTTGACCGCGGAAGCTCAGATGCTTACCCAAATTTACTTACAGCAGTAATAACTGCTGCAAGATGGGATGGCGCAGAATGTGTAATCTGCATGCACCAAAGTACAAATGATGACATAAATATGATCATGCGCGGAACTAAAACAAGAAAAATGCACACTGAACGAAGGGATGCGTTCAGACCAATAAATGAACTTCCTTTGGCCAAGGTAGATTACCGCGGAAATATCGTTGGAAATACTGATTACAAGAAAAGAGCAAATGTAAAACCTATTTTGAATACAAAATTAGATGAAAAAGTTGCGATTGTTTATTTTCATCCAGGAATGTCTCCACAAATAATTGAAACTCTAATAAAACAAAAATATCACGGCATTGTACTTGCAGGTACGGGTTTGGGACATGTTGGACACTACTTATTACCTGTTTTGAAAAAAGCTGCTAAAGCAAAAATACCTGTAGTGATGACTTCGCAATGCTTCTATGGCAGGGTAAATGGAAATGTTTATGCAACTGGTAGAAGATTGATGAAAGAAGCAAATGTGATTTATGGTGAAGATCTTACTCCAGAAACAGCTTATGTAAAATTAGTCTATGTTCTTGGACAGACAAAAAATATTGAAAAAGTAAAGGAAATGATGCTAACAAATCTTGTTGGCGAGATAACAAGCAGAACTAACCCACTTTCATTTTTGGTGTAATTATGCCGCATATAGAAAAAATAAAGAAAGTTCTTGAGACCCTTGGGTACAAAGAGAATGATGTTTTATTATTCACAATAAGAAGATTTGAAAAGCTTAAGCGCGAAAGCGTTAATATCACAGCTAATAACAATGAGGAATTAGCAGAGAAATTCAGGCTTTTCGCTGAAAGAAACAAACTGAGAATAATTGATGAAACCTTCTTTTCATTGAAAGGTAATATGGAATTAAATAATTTTATGGAGTTCTTGAGAGAATATGATGAAAAGTTCAATCTAAACTGGTGTGAAATAGAATTCAAAGAACTTACAATAAAACCTGTTTATCTATAAACACAAACTTATAAATTTCTAACATCTTTAGAATTTAAAATGGACTATAGCGTGTTAGGGTTGAAAATTGGACTGGAAATACACCAGCAATTAGATACTCACAAGCTTTTCTGTAAATGTCCTTCTATGCTGAGAGAACGGGAACCTGATTTTGAAATACGAAGAAAATTGAGAGCTGTAGCTGGAGAGATGGGCATCAAGGACATCGCGGCTTCTATGGAAGAATTAAAGGACAAAACATTCATCTATCAGGGCTACAAAGACACTACATGTTTGGTGGAATTAGACGAAGAACCGCCACACATGATAAATATGGACGCGATTAAGACTTCATTACAAGCAGCATTACTTTTACACATGAATCCTATTGATGAAATTGAAGTTATGAGAAAAACAGTTATTGATGGAAGCAACACAGCTGGATTCCAAAGAACAGCTTTAGTGGCGCTTGATGGTTATATTGAAACAACTAATGGAAAAATAAGAGTTCCAACACTTGCTATTGAAGAAGATGCTGCAAGAAAAATGCGTGAAGCTGACAATCACATTTATTATCGACTTGACCGTCTAGGAATTCCACTTGTAGAAATAATGACCAAGCCTGATATCAAAACGCCTGAACAAGCCAGAGAAGCAGCTGAACAAATTGGCCTTTTATTAAGAATGACGGGTAGAGTAAAGCGTGGCCTTGGAACAATAAGGCAGGACGTTAATGTTTCAATTGAAGGCGGAAACAGAGTTGAAATAAAAGGTGTCCAAAGACTTGCTGATATCCCTTCTATAATAAAGCTTGAAGCTGAACGTCAGAAAAACTTAATTGAAATCTCTAAAAAATTAAATACACGAGATGCTAAAATTGTAAAAAGATTTGTTGATGTTTCAAAAATATTCAGGGAAACAGGATCAGAATTAATAAAAAAGAATCTTGCTGATGAAAAAGAAATTTATGGAATGAAGCTTTCGGGTTATGCAACATTATTAAAGAAAACTATCCAGGGTGAAAAATACCTTGCAAAGGAAATTGTAGATTATCTTAAAATATTAACCAAAATGCGGGGATTCATACATTCTGATGAACTTCCAAATTATGGGATAATAGAAAAAGAAGTAACTCAATTGAGAAATCTTCTTGAATGCAGACCCGAAGATGCTTTTGCTTTTGTTTTCGGGACAAAAGAAGAATGTGAATTTGCACTTAATATAATAGCGGACAGATGCGAACAATTAATCAAAGGTGTTCCGCCAGAAGTACGCGATGTAAATGATGATCTAACAACAAGATTCTTGAGGCCAATGCCTGGCTCAGGAAGAATGTATCCTGAAACTGATGAATTACCAGTTATAATCACAAAGGAACTTATTAAATCAATAAAAATCCCAGAAACTCCTGCTGAGAGATTAAATAAATTCAAATCATGGGGGCTTTCTGATGATTTAGCAAATCAGATGGTAAGAAGTGAGGCATTGATTGTTTTTGAAGAACTTGTTGAAAAATTCAAGAATATTCCGTCAACAACAATTGCCGCAAATCTTATGTCTGCAGAGGATGAAATCAGAAAGCGATATGGTATTGATGTAAGCTATCTTTTGGACGAGCATTTTGAAGGAGCATTCGCACTTCTTGATAGAGGAAAAATAGCAAAAGAAGGTGTTATTGATATTCTTGCATATTTAGCCAGGAAACCAGAACTTTCAGCTCAAGAAGCAATGAACGAACTGAAACTTGAAAAGATAAATATAAAAGAACTTGATGAAATCATAGACAAAGTTATTGAAGAAAACAGGAAGCCTGCTGATGACAAGAACTTCCAGTTATTGATGGGTTTTGTAATGCGCAAAGTTCGTGGAAGAATTGATGGCGAGATTGTTTCTACAGAACTAAAAAAGAAATTGGGATTATGATATCTTCTAAGAAAGCTCTTGAAATGATTTTGTCTACATTGAAAAGTTTTGAAGAACCTAAAGCAAAATTGGAACAATATATGACACCTTCAAGCTTGGCGGCAGAACTATTATGGCAGGCTTATCTTGATGGAAATATAGAAGGAAAGATTGTTGCTGATTTGGGTTGTGGAACTGGAATTCTTGCATTTGGTGCAGCAATTCTTGGAGCTAAGAAGGTCTATGGTTATGATATTGATAAAGATGCAATAGAAACTGCAAAGAAAAATTATAAGCTATTATTGGAAACAAAAATACCTCTTTGCGAAGTTGAATTCATAACAGACGCAATAGAAAATGTAAATCAAAAATTTGATACAGTTGTAATGAATCCACCATTTGGAATCCAGAAAGGAGCACGTGGCGCTGATAAGAAATTCCTTGAGCGTGCTTTCAAGATAGCCAAATTTATCTATTCATTCCATAAAAAAGAAAAAACAGACTTCCCAGAAATAATAGCTCAGGAAAATGAGTTTATAGCAATTCTATTTGCTGAACGAGATTTCTCAATCAAAGCGACAATGGAGTTCCATCAAAAGAAAAAATATGAGATTAAAGTTGGTTTATGGAAATTTATTCCAAAATAATATAAACTGAAATGTATTCCCAATAAATATGCAAATCAATTTTGAAGAACTTCAAAAAGAGTGCAAATCTTGCGCTATAGAATTTATACAGGAATTAAGTATGCTTCCTATATTTCTTAATTATTTTCCACAAGTTCAGGAGAAATGGCTAGAAGAAGCTGGACTAAGCATAAGCAGCATACAAATAACAAAAGCTGTAGTCTCTGAATATTTAAGACAAAAAGTTGCACTTGAACAGAGAATTATGCCTCAAAAGCGAGAAGATGTAATAAAGATAGAAGATGAAATTTTAAAGAGGATATTTGTTGGAAAACTTATGAAAATAAATCAAGAACCTTCAGCTATAAGAAAAATACTTGAATCATTAATAACTCAGCAATATGAAGGCGCAGCAGTTATAACTCCAGAACAGCTTGCTAAGATAGAAAAACTTACTTTATTTGAAAAAGAAGGGAAAAAATTCCCTATGAATTACTTGGTTTTTGATCCAAGAACAATGAAAATAATTGGAATTGAAATAATAAGGAGATGATTAAATGGTTGAACAGAAAATGTCTAAAGAAGAACAAATTGGTTTTCACAAAGGTGCTGTTGACACACTGTTAAAAGAGCGTCAAGAATTGTATAGACTTTTGACAATAGTGGATACATTGTTTAAAATGCATATAAAAAGACTGAGTGATCTTGGCGTTAGAATAACTAAGAAGGAAGAAAAAAGTTTAGAAAAGAAACTTTAATCTATTTTATATCTTAGCAGCGCACCAATGCCAATTTTTTCAAAGCGTTCGCCAGCATCGTGCTCTGTTGATATTATTTTTACTTTCGCACCATTTTTTTCAGCAGAAGCCATTAAATCATCTAATTCATGGAACTTCTCTTTTTCTTTATACTCATTTATCAAAGAGTCTGAAACAAGAAGAGTTTCAACTGCACCGTACTCGACTGCCTTCTTAACTTCATTAATTCCGTATGTCGCAAGATTCTTTTTTGCAATTTCTCCAAGGAATTTTTCTATCAATTTTGTTTCTTCAGATATGCGATTACTCTTTACGACTTGATCTACGATTCCTCTTTTGATTAATTCATTAATACCAGTTTTATCAGAATGTGAAATTTTGACAAAAAAACCATTTTTCAAATGAGGGTATTTCTCTGCCTCTTTTTTAAAGTGTTCAATAAAGAAACCGATTCCACCTACAACAATCTTGCTTAAATTCTGATTCTTCGCAGTCTGCTCGAGAACTTTTGCAAGATCTTCAATGTAAGCTTCACGATTCTTCTCGTAAGCTTCATCTTCTTTTCCTGGAAGTGATTTTAATACATCTGTTAAATATTCAATACCGAATTCGCGAAGAACTGCAATTGTTGAATCCCCATAATCTGCTGCACAAAGCAAGATCTTTGGGCGCTTTGCACTCTCTTCTGCTTCTCTCAAACGTTCAATATGCCATTTTTTGAATTCTTTTATCAAGTCTAACTTGTCACCTGGCTCAAGTGTTATAGTATGATGCGAGCCATGCGGCACATCTGGACTTGAACATTCAATGATTGTACCAAGTAATCGTAGAACATCTGTCTGTTTTTTGAAGTCAACCTTTTTTATTTTTATCTTCGCGTACATCTTTTTGCGACTTCCTTCATTTGCCTCTTCTTTCTTAATTATACGCGTTGTTTCAGCAGCTGCAATATCATCGACATCGATGATTCTAGACAAAATCCATAGGTCATCCATATTGTCAATCTTTACTTTCAAAAAATTTCTTTTCTCATCTAATTCGATGATTTTCATACTAATTACTAAGAAAATTTTGTTTAAAAAATTATGTACTACACTAAGCTTCAGTTAAAAAAGATTTTTATATTAGGAATGTAATATATATAGTAGGGTGCTTAAAATGAAAAACTTTTTAGTGTCCAATAAAATAAATTGTCCGAGCTGCAATTCTAAGAAAGTAACAATGACTAGGGGTAAAGCAGAGTATTACTGCATATCATGTGGAACAGTGCTTGAAGATTTTTCACAGTTAAACCAGTGATATCTAAGACCTCTTGGTTTACAATAGAAGATTTAGTCTATCAGATAAGGCCTAACAACACAAGTGTTTGATATGCGATCCCTAACACAAAGATTCCTATAGAGAAATAAATAGGGATATTGCCACCCGGCACAACATATTCTGGTTTCATATCACATTTCTTTCTTGCATTCATTAATGTGAAACATGTTAGAATTCCCATAAGCCCACCTGAATATGTACCTGAGATCATTAAAAGCGTGATGAAATCTAGCTTTCCATATAAGAAAATCAAAAATGGAATAAATGCTGCCAGGAACCAAGAAAGCCTTTTATCTACCTTCATGTCACAAACATAAACTTCTTTTACCACTGTGCTCAGCGCTATGAATGGTGTAATCATTGTAAGTAGTATAAATATATCTCCAAGCAGTCTATTTTCAACCAATGAGGTTACTGCAATCTCTCCAACACCTGTGCCAAATGCCCCAACAAATACAAATGAATACAAAAAGTATGATGCTAATACTATGGACATCGCAATGATTATTACATCTTTCATTCTTCTTTTGTTACCTGCAACGAAATGTTCAATTTCAGGAATTACTGGGTAACCCAAGCTTGCAAATAGTACAATACCGAATGGGAAGAATATCTTTGTCCAGTCATATGTTGCAAGGTTCTGTAAATTTACATTTGGAAGGACTAAGAAACATATTAAGAAAAGTAAGACTATTTTTGCTGTTGTGATCCAAAGTTCGCTTTCGCCTATTCTTTTTATGCCGACATAAATAATTGGTGAGGACAATATAAAAAATAAAGTACTGAATAATACTGGGCTACCTGTGCCAAAGATGCTGGTTAAAGCAACACCAATACCAATCAAGTAAGCAATAATTGCTGTGTATATCCCCACAGTTTCTACAATCATCATGACATATTTCCATTTGTCACCGAGATATTTGGCTGCGAATCCGGCAAGCTGATGCTTATTCTTTGTTCTCAAGGCTAATTCGCCTGTGAAAAGAGTCATCAATGTAACAGCTGCGCCGATTATAACGAGATTAAGAACGCCCATCCAGAATCCAGATTTTGCGAAAACGTAAGGTAAACCAAGAACTCCTGCTCCAACAACTGTACCAACAATTAAGGCAACAGCCATAAAGAAGTTCTTAAATCCTACTTTTCCAACCTGTTTTTTAGCCAAATTAAGCACCTAATCTATAGATAATACACATTAGTTATAAATATAAATATTATTTATTTAGATGTTTGAGTGCCTCGATAGTCTAGTCCGGTCAAGGATATCGGTTTCTCGAGCCGATGACCCGGGTTCAAATCCCGGCCGGGGCATTTTTAATAATTACGCTACAGAATGTTCTTTATAAAAGGTTGAGATTTTTTTCCCAATCTTCATTCTTAGTCTAAGGCTCTTGTCAACATCTTCCATCGTTACTCTTGATGGAACAAGAAAAGTACCTTTTATTTCACCACTTATTCTATCTGCAAGTGTTTCTAAATCTTCTATACCATCATCATTTAATTTTAAATTCTTAAATTGTTTAGAACTAAATTTTTTGATGACATATGCTGTTAATTTTGGTCCAGAATAACAAGCAACATAACCTGAAATTATTTCTACCAATTTAGGGCAAGCTCTTACTGCAGAAGAATATTTATCATAAATTTTGGGTTCAGTCTTCTCTAAATAGGACATAACATAATTTGAATAATCAAATGTTCCCACCCCTAGAACTTTTCTTTGAGTTTCATAATCAAATCCAACAATAGCATCAGTGCCACCACATTGTACGCCCATCTTTTTAACCCCCAAAATATATGTTATAGGATATAACTACTTATTTTAATACTTTCTGTTATAAATCGGCAGATATAAAAGTATACATAACTTTCTTCTTATTATCGAACTTAGTGAGGTGATCTAATGGTTGATTATGTAGAATCAGTGAAAAGACCATTCACAGATTTAGGAAAACTAATTCTTGGAATTATTTTGAGCATAATACCAATTGTTAACTTTATTTTTAGTGGGTATCTACTCGAAGTTTCAAAGAGCGCAATGAAAAAAGATATGGAGCTACCAGAGTACAAGGATTACGGTAAAATGTTCATTGAAGGTATACTAACAGCAATTATAGGCTTTGTTTACATGTTACCAGTAACTATACTTTTTGTAATATTGGTAGTAACAGGCACATTAGCATTTGGCAATTTATTAACTGGTGGCACAATTGGTATCATTGGAGCAATTGCAGGATTAGGTGTTTACCTTGTTATACTAGCAATTGTAGGGGTAATATTCTGGATTCTTGCTACCGCAGCAATATTGAGATTTGCGGAAGATAGGGAATTTAGTGTTGCATTTGACTTCAGCGCAGTCGCTAAAAAAGCATTCAATGGACATTATGTAATGAACTGGCTACTTACAATGGTAATTGTTTGTGCAATATCTTTCTTAATAAATTTAATACCATTCGTAGGACAGCTTCTAGCCATATACATAGCTGGCGTAATTAATATGACTGCACTGGCACAAGCATACGCAGAAGCTAAGTAACCTCTTTCTCTTCTTTTTTATTTTTTTAATTAATTTTATAAGCTAGTGAATTTAAAACATAGTTATGCATGGCTTTGAAAGCATAGATGAATTGCTCGCAATTGATGACAAATTATGGCCAGAATATCTAGATAGACAATCTGTCAAAGAGCTTGCTCCAGAAGAAAGAAATATTCTTGATTATTGGTTGCCTTTTGCTGAAGATAATAAATTGGAAAACTACTCAGATCTGTTATTTAAGAAAAATGCTGTGGACATAAACGCTAGTTTTCTATTACAAATTCCTACACTTACTGCTATTCATGAAGGCATACATGTTGCAGTATTAAAATTGATGGGTGGTGAAGGATACATTAATTCTATTACACCTACACTTGATGATAAATTTCCTTATCTTATTGGGGGTTCCACTACAGTAGTTGATATGCCTAGTCCAGCTGCAAGCTTTGCTACATTGGTAATGCCTGACATTATAACACACACTTTTGGTTTTCTTATGATAAATGCTGCTATACATGAACAGGACAAAAGACGAAAAATGTTATATGGTGGCATAGGACTGATTTATCTGTTCAACAATATAGAATCTATATTTGAAGGTGATCTGGCAAGCGCTGCATATTTGTTATCAACACCAAATGAACATAATCTTGATACAGCGGCTGGTTTAAGTGCCGCTCTTTATCTTGGATGTTACTGTTTATCGCAGGGGATAATCAAAACAAAAGATAAAATTTACTGTAACAAATCAAAAACTTCGTCTAGTCAAAGGTAGTTTTATAAATGAAAATTTCTAAATCTTAATTATGCGGGGTTACCCAAGTCCGGTCCAAGGGGCAAGGCTTAGGACCTTGTGGCTTAGTGCCCGCGTGGGTTCGAATCCCTCACCCCGCATTTATTAATTAAAAAAGTTTATCAAATAATTTTAGTTCGTGTTCTTCACTTTTTACTGTTTTAAGAATTTTGGGAAACAACTTTATCAGCTAAGTAATTTTGACCATTCTGATTTACAACGTCATATGTGCTTACGAGAAATTTAATTCTATCAATCTCTTTGGCATATTTTGCACAGTTATCTAGATTTTTCTTTATAAGATCTTTAAACTTCATTTCATCAGTAGAGATTTTTGATGATGTTTTACTATCATATAGCCATGGGTACTTACAAGCAATCTCATCCATCTTATTAAGTGCTTGTTTATAATCTTCTAATTTACCTTCTATACCTTGCATAATTTCTGTTGCAGGTTTTTTTTCTATAAACTGAAGATTTTTTCTTGCCTTTAACAATTCTTTTTCTGCAACGTTACTATAATCATGCATGTGGAAGGGGCTGGAATTATCTAATATTTTGTAAACTTCGTCTAAAACATCTTTATGCTTGTTAGATTTTTTGTCTTGCGCATCCCAAATACATCTGTATAACGCTCCCCCGTAATTATAACATTCCATGCCAGTGTTTTTTGTAAAATTAAGTAAAGCATCTTCCAATTCGTTCAATTCAAAATCATCAATCTTGATAGAAGCAATATAATCTTCACGGTTATTTTTATTTCTTAAAATTCTGAGTTCATCGCTACAAACTTTAAGTCTTTCAGGATTAGTAGCATAAGCAGACAACATTAATATCAAATTAACAGCGCTGTCTGGTTTATCTGGGTTAGGCCTAATATCTGTTTTAGGAATATCTTGTATATTCTTGATTACAATATCTTTAAAACCAAAATGAGTTAACAATGTATCCAAGGTAACTTCTCTATGTCGTGCTAAACCAGCATAATCAGCATTAGGATTAAATTTATAGCCAAATGTATCAACAGTATCAATTCCAAATGCTTGTGTTTCTGGTTCGAATTCTATATTTAGTATAGAACCACCGCCATGACGCATAGTTGTGCGCACGTAGTTTTCTAACATAAAAGATAAATAAAATTTCTGCCCATCAGCCAATTTGTTTATGTTGCCCATTAGTTTGAATATTTTTTGTTTATTTGTTTGTTCCCAATGGTCACATGAAGGTTCTACTTCAGTACGAAAGTCGTACTGAATTGCTGGTAAGGAATCTTTAGTGAATGCAAGTGAGAATTCATCTTGGACTCCGCCATTTTGATTTGCAGTTATAGCATTACCATTTGATATTGCTAACTTATTTTTAACAATATCTTCTATCAGGCTAACTTTCGGGAAATACATGAATCCATCAACATCAAAGTTTCCATCTAAACCTGTATAGCCACATTTTTCATTTAAGTTATTGTTTCTAATAGCAGCTACAGCACCCATAAGAAATAATCCAGTATCAATATTAAGAGGTATTGAAGCTGGCTGGCCTGCAGTGACAGCAGCTACTTTTTTATGCTTAATACCTTTTTTCTTCAATTCTCCAGGTATCTGATTCTCTTCAAGATGCCCATAACCGACAAAAGCAGCAACTTTTGCACCTTTATTCTCAACAAGTTCAGAAATTTTTTGGCCCATGTATCTTCCTCTATTCTCTGATCTTTCTTCTTCAGACCATTTAGAGTCCATTTCATTATGTGGCATGTCAATAAGATAAACTTCCAAGGCTGCATCTTTTGCATTTTTAAGCATTTTTGCAATTCTTGTGGGAGTACGTGTTTTTTCTGCTAAATCCAAAATCCCAGAAAGATCTCCAGTTTCATTTAGATTGTTTACAGCATCCATATACTCCTGCGATCTTGGCATTTCTATGCAGAAATGAGTAAAACCTGCATTTTTCAATTTGCCCATATGTTTAGCTAAACCGCCACTAATACCAGTTTGACGATGATCTGTGTCGGCAAATATGAGTACTTGACTGTCATCTGACAATGTTTTGTAGTCTATGCTATCTACCCAATTTTTTTCTACATAAGGTGCAATATCACTATATGAAGCATCCAAAAATTTTTTCGATTTTTTTGGTGTTACTTTCTTACCTTTCATAGTTACTACTTAAAAGTAGTATACTTATAAGGTTTATGGTTTCCTTAAAAAAACGGCATTTCTGTTACTATCTTTTCTTCTTTTTGAAGAAGAATCCATAATAAAGATTTATACAAGTTTGAATCAGAACTATTCCATTTACTATAGAGAATACTAATTCATTCATTAGAACTGCATAACTAAAAAGTACAAGTGTACCTACAAAATAGAAGATTGAAAACTTTGGATTTAATCTTGATTTCTTCTCACGTAAAATTTGAATTGTTTCTGGAAGCCAAGCAATAGCTAAAATTATTGCTCCAATAATTCCTAGAATAACTGTTACCATAGATTACCCTTTAATTTCTCTATGTTTAACTCGAAGCTGTCTTGAACCACAATTCCTGCATTTAACCATACCTAATCTTACTTTTACGGGTTGTGATCTAAGTTTAGATTTGCAGACTCTACAAACGAAAATATTCGTATAAAGTCTTGCCATTGCTTCTTTGAACTTTGTCATAGACTCAAAAATAAGAAACGGGTTTAAATGCCTTTTGGTTAATAATAAACTAAATAAGGTTTTGTTGATTCAATTTTAACATGAGAGTTAACAAAAGTGTAAAATTTCTTGGATTAATAGTTTTGTGCATAGTCATTGGTTCTATTGGCTCAATTTTTACAACACCATCAATTGGAACATGGTATGATTCTATAAACAAACCTTCGTTTACACCACCAAACTGGGTTTTTGGTCCGGTCTGGATTACTTTGTTTACACTGATGGGGATAGCATTATACTTAGTCATTGAACATGGTTTGAAAAAGAAAAAAATTAAAACTGCTGTAACTATTTTTGGGATTCAATTCTTTTTTAATGTGCTTTGGTCCGTACTCTTCTTTGGTTTAAGACAGCCACTTTATGCATTTATAGAAATAATAGCACTATGGATTATGATTGCATTAACTATAATAACATTCTACAAAATTGAAAAAAGAGCAGGGCTGGTATTATTGCCTTATCTAATCTGGGTAAGCATAGCAACTGCGTTAAATTTCTATGTTTGGATTCTTAATTGATATTTAAAGCGAAGTTTTATTAAAATCACTTTTTTAAGGTAGATTATGTTTTACGATTTTTGGGTTGAAAACTATAATGAAGAAACTAAGAAGTTATTGAAAAAGCTAGGATTCTCTGGGGCTTGTATTTTTGGTGCAGAAGTTGAAGACAAAGGCTTTATTTTGGCCAAAGGAAAATCAATAAAAGCAAAAACGAATGAAACTGCAGACTTTCTGGTTTTAGAGAACAGAGATGAAAAGGTTCAACGAGCAGCAATAAAGAATAATTCATTTGATGGGATAAGATCTTTTGTTAATTATCCAGCAATCAAGGAAATGGCTGAACGAAAGATTGCTTTAGTCATTTGTTTTAATGATTTATTAAATTCGTCTGATACTAAAAAGACACTTTATCTTATGAAAAAAAGTGTTACATTAGCTAAAAAGTATAAGACACCAATAGTTATTGCAAGTGGGGCAAAAAACAATTGGGAACTTCGGTCTGCATCTGAACTTATTGGTTTTGGTGAAGTACTAGGCTTAACTGCTGAAGACGCGAAGAAGGCATTGAATTGGTTTCAAGAAAAAATAATGGAACGCAACAAATTAAAGTCTGAAGGCAAATATATTGGCCCAGGAGTAATAATTAAACATGGCAGTTAAACCAAATAGAAAACGTTATATACTGTTTGAAATTATTTCAAATAAGGCATTTGAAATAAATATGGCTGAAAGGGCCATTTTGGACAGTTCACTGAAATTTCTCGGTGAATTTGGCGCAAGCGAAGCCAAAATTACGTTTTTGCCTGAGTTTTGGGGTGAAAACAAAGGCGTACTTTCAGTAAATGCAATTTACGTTCCAAAGGTCAAACTCGCGCTCGCATTAACCAAAAAGATAAGCGGGCATGATGTAATAATAAGAAGTATAAAAGTTTTTGGAACAATAAGAAAAATAAAGAGCGAACACTAAGGGGGTATATAAATGGAAGCTCTACCTCATGAAATAATGGGATATGACCGTGCAATAACAGTTTTCTCGCCTGATGGGCGCTTACTGCAGGTCGAATATGCAAGGAAAACTGTTTCTCAGGGAACAACGACAGTAGGAATCGTTTGCAAAGACGGAGTAGTACTTGTTGCAGACAAAAGAATACTAGAGAAACTTATGGTGCCTCAAAGCATAGAAAAAGTTTTTCAAGTAGACAAGCACATAGGCGCAACAATGTCTGGTTTGATCTCTGACGGAAGAGTATTGGTTCAGAAAGCACAATCGAAAGCACAGAGCCACAAGATAACATATGATGAAGAAATTGATGTGTTATCCTTGGTAAAAGATGTGAGCGATCAGCAACAATTATTCACACAGTATGCTGGAGCAAGACCATATGGAGTAGCTTTATTGATTGGTGGTATTGATACAACTGGTCCAAGACTTTTCATGACAGAACCAAGCGGAATCTACTTTGAATATTTGGCAACAAGCATGGGCGAAGGCTCACCAATTGTAAACAAATATTTAGATGACAACTACAAAGAAAACATGTCTATTGAACAGGGCGTTAAACTCGCGTTGAACGCACTTAAAGAAGTTCTCGGAAACAAGTTTAGCAAAGAAAGAATCGACATAGCAATAGTACCAACGGACACCAAAACTTTCAAAAAACTTTCAAAGGCAGAGCTTGAGAAATACTTCAAAATACAGAAGTAACTAAGAAGGTGTTTTTATGGTAAAAGTAGAAGATGCAGTAATAGCTAAACTAGTCAAGAACGGACAAAAGTTCGAGATCCTTGTCGATTGTGAGCTAGCAATAAAGCTCAAACATGGTGAAAATGTTAGCATGCGCGATGTTCTTGCAGTTGATAATGTTTTCAAAGATTCTAAGAAAGGAGAAATCGCTTCGCATGTTGAAGAAATATTCAAGACAACAAACATCGAAGATATAGCAAAAGAAATAATTCTACATGGCGAAGTTCCACTAACTACAGAGTATAAAAGAAAACTTACAGAAGAAAAAAGAAAACGAGTAATTGGATTGATAGTCCAAAATGCTATTGATCCAAGAACAAAATATCCGATACCTCCACAAAGAGTAGAGAATGCACTTGAACAAGCAAAAATACATTTCGATCCGTTCAAGCCTGCAGAAGAACAAATGAAAGAGATTATTGAAAAATTAAGGCCGATACTTCCTATAAGTTTCGAGGCCAAAAAATATAATGTTCTTGTTCCTGCACAACATGCTGCAGCAGTTTATGGAACATTAAAGAAGTATGGAAAAATAACTTCTGAAAGTTGGTTAAATAATGGTTCGTTACATGCCCGGGTAGAAATGCCTGCTGGCATGTCTTCAGAGTTTATAGACAAAATGAACAAATCTACACACGGTGATGTTCAGATAGATGAAGAAAAATGATAGGTGATTTACTATGGGAAATTTATTAATTGAAGAAAGAAAAATTGTAATTCCTGGCGAAGAAATTGCCAATGGAATGGATTTTCTACCATCAACTGGAACTTTCAGGGATGGAGAAAACATTCTTGCTTCAAAACTTGGAATTGTTGAAGTAAGAAATAGAGTAATCAGAGTAATACCATTAAAAGGTGGTTATGTAGCTTCGAGAGAGGATGTAGTAATCGGTACTGTTACAGACATAGGATTCGCAGGTTGGACTGTAGACATTGGAGCAGCAGCACCAAGCAACTTACCAGTTGGAGAAGCGGTAAGAGACAAAGTAGAATTACTTAAGTCAGACTTAAGCAAATACTTTGACATTGGAGACGTAATCGTAGCAAGAATTATGAATACATCCAAATCAAGAATGGTTCAGCTTTCTATGCGTGACTATGGCTTAAAGAAATTGCGTGGCGGAATCATTTTGAAATTGTCGCCAAGCAAAATACCAAGATTGATTGGTAAAAAAGGAAGCATGGTTGGCATGATAAAAGATTACACTGGTTGCGACATAAATGTTGGTCAAAACGGCTACATATGGATAAATGGTCCGGTTGATGGACAATTGCTTGCAGAAAAAGCAATAGAATTAGTTGAAGAGCAAGCACACATATCTGGCTTGACAGATAAAATAAAGAAATTGTTCGAAGACAGTGGCGCGAAACCAATACACAGAGCTCCGCCACCTGAAGAAATGCCTCCACAAAGAAGCGATTTCGGAGAGCACAGAGATTATGGTGAAAGAAGAAGCTTTGACGATAGACGAGGATTCAATGAACGAAGAAGCTTCGAAGAACGCCCACAAAGAAGAGAAGGTGATCACAATGAGTAAACAAAGCAGCAGACCTGATGGAAGAAAGGTTGACGAATTAAGACCAATGGAAGCAAAGGTTGGTGTTGTAGAAAAAGCAGATGGTTCTGCAATGTTCAAAATAGGAAATACTATTGCGATAGCAGCAGTGTACGGCCCTAAAGAAGTACATCCAAAACATATGGAAGATCCTGAAAAGGCAGTTGTGAAATGCTATTACGATATGTACTCTTTTTCAGTACCAGAAAGAAAAAGACCAGGGCCAGACAGAAGAAGCACGGAGATAGGTATGGTAATAAAAAAATCTCTTTTGCCAGCAATATTTGTAAAAGAATATCCGAAATCTGCAATCGAGATATACGTAAGCATAATGCAGGCAGACGCAGGAACAAGATGCGCAGCAATATGTGCAGCAGCTATGGCTCTTGCTGATGCTGGAATAGCCATGAAAGACATGGTTTCAGCAGTTGCTTGTGGAGTTGTAAATGGGCAGGCGGTTGTTGATTTGACAAAAGAAGATGAGGATGTAGAAGGCACAACAGACATTCCAATAGCTTACATGCCAAGAAAAAAGAGTATTTCTCTTTTACAGCTTGATGGTAAAATAACCAAGGAAGAATTCAAAGAAGCAATAAAACTTGGAATAACTGGCTGTGAAAAAATATACGAAGTACAAAAGAAAGCGTTGAAGGATAAATATGCATCAGACCATATTGAACTCGCCAGCGAATAGTGTAAAAGTGAAGGTAAGAGGGATTTATTCAACAGCTCTTACTAAGTTTTTACTTAGCAATGGCTTTGAGATAGTCAACCCTTCAAATATCATAAACGAAAGATTTGACATGAATGGTGTTGTCTCAGATTCTGCAGGTGTATTAATCTACGATAAAGCAGACATGAATGGAATTACAATAAGTGGTGTTGGGTCAGAAAGAATCGTAGATGTTATGCAGAGTTACTTCTTTGATATCGCTGTCAAAAAGATGGAGACTGGCGCGATATATAATGGAAAAATAAAGAAAATTGAAACAAAATACAACAACATCTACATTGATCTTGGTAATAATGAAGAAGGCGTACTCAATCTTTATGACTACTGGGGGTTCCTACGTGAGGGAGAAAAAGTTCTTGTTCAGGTTAAAGGAATGATGCGCACTGTCAAATTGTTATCAACCAAACTAAGACTGTTTGGCGACAATATGATTTTGATAAAGGAGGGTTTCACGAAAGTATCTAAACATATAAATGATTTGGGAGAAAGAGACCGTCTTAAGAAAATCGCGGATAGTGTAAAGGTTGAAGGTTGGGGGATACTTTGGAAATCCCATGCAGAAGGCAAGAGCGATGGCGAATTGGTATCTGAAATAAACAAACTTGCTGAAAAGGAAAAGAAATTAAAGGAAGAATTCAGCAAGTCTGAAAAACCATGCTTGCTCGAAAGAGGAAGCTGTGTATATTTTTTGGATTTCGGAGCACTTTCAAAACAAAAACTTGACACACTTAGGAATGGAGTTGCTCCAACAATAATGGGACATCACTTCCTGAAATCTGGCGGCTACTTGTTATTGACGGAATTCGCAGAATCATTGCAAGAACAAAACAATGGATACATTGTCAGCAAACTGAACAATGTCCTCAAAGCAGAGGGGCCAAAAGAGAATATGTATTATGAAATTATACATAAGAAACCTGGTGGCAAAGACATTGTTATGAAAGGGATTGTTGAAAAAGCCTCAGACAAAGAAGTAATGATAAAGAGAAAGCTCAGACAAGGTGGAAGACTTGACGGGCTTAATATGGAGATAGCTGAGGGTGACTATGTCTTAACAACATTTCAACCAAATAGCTGGTTTGTGATTCACAAATATTTCAATAAGGATGGATACACGAAAGGAACTTACATCAACATAAATACGCAAGTTGAGGTTTATCCAAAATTTGCAAGATACATTGATCTTGAAGTTGATGTGATTGAGAAGAATAACAAAAGGGAAATTATTGATGTAGACAAATTGAATCATATACTAAATGCGGGTATAATCAAAAAAGAGCTTTCAGACAAAGCTATGGAAATAGCTAATCAAATGCTTAAAGAAGAATTGAAATGATTAAGGAGGAATTAAAATGATAAACGAAAATTTTAAACAGTTTTTAATTGAACTGGGAAAAAAAGGAATTAGAAATGATGGCCGATCACTCCTGGAATACAGGAAACCAATAAAGATTGAAACAGGCATATCAAAAAATGCGGAAGGAAGTGCGATGGTAACAATAGGCAACACGAGAGTTGTCTGTGGTGTCAAAATGGAAGTAGGCAAACCATATCCAGATAAACCAGACGAAGGAAGCTTGATTGTGAGCGCAGAATTTTCACCATTGTCCTCGCCACTTTTTGAAACAGGACCACCTGGCGAAGACTCAATTGAATTGGCAAGAATTGTTGATCGCGGTATCAGAGAGTCTGGTGCAATAGATGTGAAGAAATTTTGTATAACAGCAGGTGAAAAGGTATGGCTTGCACTAATAGATATATACATACAGAATCATGATGGAAATTTGATTGATGCAGCTGCTCTTGCGGCAATCGCAGCATTACACAATGCAAGGTTCCCAAAATATGAGGACGAAAAGATAGATTACAGCGAACATACAAACCAAAAATTACCTATGGTACACAAACCAATTGCGACTACGTTTGCAAAAATTGGAGACATACTCGTTTTAGATACAACAGTTAAAGAAGAACAAGTAGTAGATGTACGAGTGACAATAACCACAGATGAGCATGGAACAATAAATGCAGCACAGAAAGGTGGAACTGATACAATAAAAGTTGAGGAACTTAACCACATAGTTGAGTTAGCAATAGAAAAGGCTAAAGAATTAAGAAGTCATTTACAATAAGGTGATACCTATGGAAAAAGAAAATCTTACGAAATATGAAAAGGCAAGGATAATTGGTGCTAGAGCTTTGCAAATATCAATGGGTGCGCCACTCTTAATCGATAGAAAGGAAGAAATAAACACAATTGACCTAGCAAAAAAAGAATATGAAGCTGGTGTTCTGCCAATGTCGATAAAGAGGATAATGCCTGAAAAGAGAGAAGTTTTATGAAAGTAAAGTATCTTTATGCGAAAAGGATAATCAATTCGGCTGGAAACCCAGCTATTGAAGCTTCTGTCGCAACAGATAAAGGTATTTTCTCTTCTTCTATTCCAAGCGGAACAAGCACAGGCAAACATGAAGTTAACTTTATTGGTATTAACGAATCAATAAAAGTTATAGATAAAATAAAAAATCCAGAGATAAATTCTATTTCTGATATAGAAGAACTTGAACGGAAAAATGAACGTTTCAAGGCAAATACATTGCCGCTTTCATTAGCATTACTAAAAGCACTGGCTGCTGAACGAAAGAAAGAAGTATGGCAATTATTAGGTTCAAAACAGAAGCCACTCATGTTAAACAAAGTAATTGGTGGTGGATTACATGCTAAGGGCGGTCCTGAATTCCAAGAATTTCTTGCAGTTGGAATGTCAAATAGCTTATCAAAAAATCTGGAAGCTGCTTATGCTGTTGATAAGGAGATTGGAAAGAAACTTGATGAACATGGCAGAGATCTTGAGGGTGGATGGGTAATCAAAACTGATAATCATTCTGCACTTGTAACTTTGCAAAATGCAATAGATAAAGTAAAGTCTGAACATGGACTTAAAGTTCGAATCGGTATTGATGTTGCTGCATCCTCATTTTACAAAAAAAATAATTATGTTTACAAAAGTAAGAGTTTAAACAGAGAAAAACAGATAGATTTCATACTTGAAATAATAAAAGAGTTCAAACCGCTATATATTGAGGATCCATTACAAGAAGATGATTTCGAAGGTTTTGCTGAAATAAAAAAATCTGCAAAAAAAACAATGATTTGCGGCGATGATTTAATTGTAACAAATCCGATAAGATTAACAATCGCCAAAGAAAAGAACTCAATCAATTCAGTTATAGTAAAACCGAACCAAGTCGGATACATTTATAAATTGAACCAATTTATTGAAAAAGTAAAGAGATATAAATATGACATGGTTATCTCGCATCGTTCACAAGAAACAGATGATGACATATTAGCTGACCTCGGTGTTGGTTATGGATGTCAATTCATGAAAATTGGTCTGTTTGGCGGAGAACGTGTGGCAAAGATTAATCGCTTGCTCAAGATATTCAACGAATAAGGTGAAAAAATGGCTGAAGAAAAATTGTTGATACCATTGGACATGTATCTACAGTCAGGAATACATATAGGGGCAAAATTCAAAACAGGGTTCATGCAGCCATACATATACAAAGTCAGATCAGACAGTCTTTGCGTTCTTAATATATCCAAAATTGATGAGCGATTAAAGTTAGCTGGACAGATGCTTGCAAAGTATGAACCAGATAAAATACTCATAGTATGCAGACGTGAAAATGGTCATAAAGCAGTAAAGACATTTGCAAAAGCAAGTGGCGCCAAAGTAATATTTGGAAGATACTTTCCAGGGACATTGACAAATCCGGAAAACGAAGATTATCTTGAACCACAAATTGTTTTAGTATCAGACCCATGGCTTGACAAACAAGTTGTCAAAGATGCATTGAAAGCAGGGATTCCAATAATAGGTTTATGTGACACAAACAATACAACTGACGACTTGGATTTGGTTGTGCCGTGCAACAATAAAGGAAACAAAGCCTTATCTTTAGTCTATTATGTTCTTGCGCGCGAATACTTGAGAAATAGGGGCACGATTGACAAAAGTGCAGAGCCAGACGTGCCATTCAAAGATTTTTAAATACGAAGGTATTGGTATAAAGTATGTTAAGACAAGCTGTAGTTGCAGGTTCTTTTTATCCGTTGAAACAGAAGGATTTGGAGAAGAAGATAAAGGATTGCTTTAAGTCAAAATTAGGACCCGGCAAACTACCTGGAAAAATAAAAAAAGAAAAATATAATGTTGCGATTGTTCCGCATGCAGGATATGTATATTCAGGTCCGTGTGCAGCGCATGTTTACAAGAAATTGGCTGAAAGTCAGAAACCAGATGTTATCATAATTGTTGGGACAAATCATTCTGGTATGGGTCCTTCAGTTTCTGTTTTCACAGAAGGCGACTGGATGACTCCATTGGGCGCAGTTAAAGTTGATACAGCATTCGCTGAAGAACTAACGAAAGCATCAGCATTTGCAAGAAAGGATGAATTTGGACATAAAGTCGAACATTCAATCGAAGTGCAGCTTCCATTCTTGCAAACAATATACAAAGAATTCAAGATTGTGCCTATTGTCATGAAAGGAATTCATGTTTTCCAAGAATCAGAAGATTTGTCAAATGCAATAATTGTTACTGCAAAAAAACTTAATAAAAAAGTTCTGGTTTTAGCTTCATCTGATTTCACACATTTTGGACCAATGTATAATCACATGCCATTCAAAACAAAGGCTAAAGAAGGTGTTACAAAGCTTGACAAAGTAGCAATATCTTCTATTGAAAAACTTGATGAAGTTAGTTTCTTAAAAAACATAGTAAAAGAAAACAGTACAATATGTGGCTATGTGCCAATAACACTTGCAATAATATATGCAAAGAAAATTGGTATGAAGAAAGTGAATCTGTTAAAGTATTATACATCTGGAGAAATCTCAAAAGATTATAGTAACTTTGTTGGATATGCGTCAATGATTGTGTGATTTCTATGTTCATAAAAATAAAATCAGGAAATAAAACAATAAGTAAGAAAGCAAAAATTATTTCTGACGTAAACGAACAGGCAATTGGGTTAATGTTCTACAAATCTGGCGATATTGTAATGGATATCGGAAAAGAGAGCATATGGAGCACAGCTATACATACTTGGTTCTGTAAACCGATGTTTGTTATCTGGCTTGATAAAAATAAGAAAGTTGTAGACTTTGTTTATGCAAAACCATGGAGGATTTATTCTCCAAAGAAACTAGCACAATATGTTTTTGAAACAACTGGAAAAAAACCTGAAATCAAAATTGGACAAAAATTAACGTTTGTCAATTCGAAATAACAAGGTTTAAAAATGGTTGTAACTATTCCTCAATAGTAAAGATGAAACTATGGAATTTGTAGAACTTAATTATCCAAAACTTATAGACATACTTAAGGAAAATGCTAAACTACCAAGACATTTAAAAGAAACAGCCAAACTTGTTAAAATACCTCTAGAAGACATTGAGATACCTGCTACAGAAAATGTAGAAGAACTTGGTCTTACTTCAATGCTTACGCAAAGAGTATTATACTGTAAAAAAATTGGAGATTTTGATTCTGCTAAAAAAGCTTGTAAGAGAAATATAGAGATATACAAACGTATACCTGAGAATACCAGAAACACAAAGGGTTTAGTTGGCGCATATGCTACTTATGCTACTTTAGTTCAAGATGAAAACCCTGAAGAAGCAATCTATTATTATGAATTGGAACTAAAAGAAATTGATTCTGCAAAAGGTAAAATTGAGGAAGTAGAAAAATGTGTATTTATAGCAAATGCTAAAGCTGATTTGGGAACATTATATAGACCGCTTGATTTGAACAAATCGATAAGATTATTGAAAGACTCCTTGACAGAGCGTGAAAGTCTAGAGGGATTAGTTGATGAGAATGACCGAATGGTTCAATTAGCTTACACATATGAGAAACTTGCTTATTCACTTGAAACTGTAGATCTTAGAGAATCAATAAATTATAGAAAGATGGCTATTGATTCATTTGAAGCAGTTGAAGGACATATGGAAGAGACTGAACGATTAGCATATGTAATAGAAGATTCTGCAACAGTGTACAACCAAAGTTATAAAGCAGGTATGGAAAATGAGCTGCATTTACAAAAAGGACTTAATGCAGGGAGAAAATTAACAAAACTTGGCCCAATGAATAGATTCCAGAAACATTCAATTAAAACTTATGAGTACTTGTTACACAGAGCAGTAAGAACTTATCCAGAAAATAAAGAAATTAAAGAGGAACACAGATCTGTAAAGAGACTTATTTCAGAACTTGAGGGTAAACTACCTTACCAAGCTAAATAATTTTCATTACGTATTTAAAGAATTTCTGCATTTTAAAATTCATGTACGAAGACTTTGATTTTCCTTTTGAAAATCTTATTGAAGATAATAAAATAACAATAGAGTTAGAACTTGTTCTAAGAAATTCAGTCAAAAGATGCCTTGGAAATAATAAAAAATGTGCACTGTTCTTCTCTGGCGGGCTTGATTCAAGTGTTATTGCAAAATTGCTTAGCGAAACATGTGTTGAATTCACTGCTTACACAGTTGGCATGAAAGGAAGCGCTGATCCTGAAGCTGCAAAGAAAATTGCTGCAGAACTCGGAATTAAACTAAAAGTTATTATAATAAAACCAGAAGAAATTTCTAAGTTAGTAAAAGCTGTAATTTGGATAACAAAAAGTGATGATCCTGTAACAATTGGTGTTGGAATTCCATTATATGCTGCTGCAAAAGAAGCTGCAAAGGATGGATATAAAATCATATTTTCTGGCTCTGGAAGCGATGAAATCTTTGCTGGATATGACAGCCATGCTAAAGCATTTCTTAACGGATGGAAAGATGTACATGAAGAATGCACAAAAAGAGTTCATGGAATAAACAAAGATATTGCAAGAGATGCAGCCATATGCAAACATTTCAGTTTAGATTCATTTATGCCTTTTATTGATATTGATGTTGTAAGGATGGTTATGGCATTACATCCAAAATTAAAGATTTCAAGCGAAAAGAATAAGATAATACTTAGGGATATTGCAAAAAATATTGGTGTTCCGCAAGAAGCGTATGAACGTAAGAAAAAAGCTGCGCAGTATGGTTCTGGTGTTAGTAAAGCATTAACGACTATTTCAAAGAAAGAAAGTTTTAGTACTGTCAAGGAATATTTAACCAATATTTATAAAACAAAATAAATTGTGAGTATACAATGGAATCTTTATTTGGAGCATATGATATAAGAGGTATTTTTGGAAAAGACCTAACTTTAGACATATGCGAAAAAATAGGTAAAGCTACTGGCACATTAATCGACAGTGATGAATTTGTTGTTGGTTATGATACGAGAGAGCATTCTCCAAAGGTTTACGAAGCTTTTGTAAAGGGTATAACAAGCACAGGTGTTGATGTTATTTCTGTTGGAATGGTTCCAAATCCTGTTGCTTATTTTACTGGATTCAATAATAAACTGCCTGGCGCATACATAACTGCAAGCCATAATCCACCTGAATATAATGGTATAAAATTTTTCCATAAAGATGGTACTTCGTTTGTTAACGAATTACAGAAGATAAAGGAAATAGCACTTAGTAATAAGTTCAAAGAAGGTGCTGGTAATGTTGCTGAAGTTGATTATGCTATTACTGATTATGAAGAATATATTTACAAACGAATAACTATAGACAAGAAAATGAAAATTGCTGCTGAGTGCTTCAATGGTAGCTCTGCACTTATATTAAAACAATTATTGGATTATTATGATATTGAATTAACACCACTGAATATGGTCCCTAAAGGAGATTTTGGAGGCTTAAGACCAGAGCCAAAAGGTGCTAACCTAGAAAATTTGAAAAAAGCTGTTCTTGTCAACAAATCTGACTTTGGAATTGCTTTTGATGGCGACAGTGACCGTGGAGTGTTCATTGATGATAAAGGAAAGGAGTACATGGCAGATATACCAAGTATAATCTTTATAAAAGACATACTTTCAAAAACAAAAGGTAAGATAATCGCTGCGGCAGATTGCCCAACAGAGATTGGTAAAATTGTTGAAGAAAATGGGGGGTCTATACATTGGACGAGAGTTGGACATAGTTTTATAGAAGAAGCAGTTGTAAAAGAAAAAGCGCTTTATGGTTTTGAACAATCTTCGCATTTCTATTTCAAGACATTCTATCCATTTTCAGACGGATTTTTAGCAATGTTACGAATGGCTGAAATATTGTCTAAATCAAACGAAAGCTTTAGTAGCATGGCTGGTAAAATAAAAATCAATCCAATGGAGAAATTCTATATCAGATGCAAGGACCATCAACACAAAAGAGCAGTAATGCAAAAGATACGAGAAGAATTCCCTAAAGGAAAAGACTATGCGGATGGCATAAAAATCATTATAAACGATGTCGAGTGGGTTCTCATAAGAACGAGCCAGACAAATCCAGAAATTAATATAAACATAGAAGCTAAAAATGAGAAAAGACTTAAAGAATTGGTAGAAAAGTACAGCAAAATAGTGGAGGAGAAGATTAATGGTTGAAATTTGGCCAGTCGGTGGATACAGTAGCTTTGGAAAAAACATGACTGCGGTGCGCGTTGGCGACGAAGTTATAATTCTCGATATGGGTGCATCAATGGATAAGATGGTGCTTCTTGAAGAAAAAGGCATTGAAGAACCAGCAAAACTTGGTCCAAAAGATCTGATTGCCGCAGGAGTTATTCCTGACGATGCTCAACTTTTCAAAGAATGGGGGTATATGGTAAAGGTAATTGTGATAAGTCATGCACATCTTGACCATCTTTGGGCAGCAATAAAATTAGCTGAAAAATACAAATGTCCATTATTAATGACTCCGTTTACAGCTGAAGTCTTAAACAATATAATCAAAAATGAAAAAATACAATTCAAGAGCAAAGTAATAAGAATGAATGCGGGCTCGCATTACAAGGTTTCTGACAAGCTCAAGATTGAATTTGTTCATATGACACATTCTACACCACAGACAGTTATGACTGTTTTACATTCTTCTGAAGGAAGAATACTTTATGCAAGCGACTGGAAATTTGATGAATATCCAACATTAGGACATAGAACTAACTATGAACGACTTAGACATTTAGCTAAAGAAGGTATAGATATAATGATCTGTGATTCAACGCGTGTTGGTGAAGAACGAAGAACGTTTTCTGAGTCAATTGCAAAGGAAATGTTTAAGGATATTCTTTTCTGGACAGAAAACAAGAGTAATGCTATATTTGTTGCAACTTTTGCTTCTCATGTAGCTAGAGTAAACATGCTTGTTGGTATGGCAAAAGAGCTAAAGAGACGCCCACTTATCCTAGGTAGGAGTATGGTGAACTACGTTTCTGCAGCTGAACGAATCAAACTTGTTAATATCTCAAAGTCTGCAAAGATATTCACGTATAAAGGACAGATAGCAGCAGCATTGAAAGATGTTGAGAGGAACAGAGAAAAGTATTTTGTCATCTGTACTGGATGCCAAGGTGAACCGCACTCTGTACTTAATAAGATAGCAACTGGACAGTTCAAATTTAACTTCAAGCCTGAAGACCAGGTTATTTTTGGAGCTTCAGTTATACCAACAGCAGTTAATAGAGCAAACAGGGCAGAGCTTGACAAGCGTCTAAAAGAAATGCATGTAAGAATATTTACTGATATCCATGTCTCTGGACATGCAGCACGCGAAGATATTAGAGACTTTATAAAAATAATGAAACCCAAGCATTACATTCCTACACACGGGGACCCAGCAATGATATTCTCAGCAATAGACCTGGCACGTGAATTAGGTTATGTGCTCGAAAAGAACTCGCATATCCTGCAAGATGGCATAAAGTTCAAATTGTGAATGATAGGTTTAAAAACTATCACATTTTTTAGGAGATTATGAAAGACCTTATTTTGAAATGGGCGCTGAAAAACGCTGTAGATCATGACGGAAAAGCCCAGCTTGGAGCAGTAATTCCAAAGGTTATAGGAGAAAAGCCAAGCTTAAAAGATAAAGTAAAAGAAATTGCCAAAGAAGCGTCAGCTGTACTAAAAGAAATCAATAATATGACTATTGAAGAACAGCGAAGCAAGCTTGAAAAAATAGCGCCTGAACTATTAGAGAAAAAAGAACACAAGCAAGGATTACCCCCATTGCCTGATGCTATCTCTGGAAAAGTTGTGATGATATTCCCACCAGAGCCAAGCAAGTTTACTACTATTGGTCATGCAAAAGCATGTATACTTAATTATTATTACGCTAAAGAAAACAAAGGAAAATTCATAATAAGATTTGAAGACACAAATTGGGAAAAAGTAAAGAAAGAATATTACGAACAATTCCTTGACGATTTCAAATGGCTTGGCATAAAATGGGACAAAGTTGATTATGTTTCTGACCATGTGGATGAATTCTACAAAAATGCTGAGAAATTAATTAAAAATGACGATGCATACATGTGCAATTGTTCTGCTGAAGTTATACATGGCCATCGTTTCAAGGAACAATCATGCGCTTGCAGAAAAAGAAGTGCTAAACAAAATCTTGAACTTTGGGAAAAGATGCTTGACAACAAGTTCAAAGAGGGTGAATATTCGCTTCGTGCTAAAATAGATATGAAACACAAAAATGCAGCGATGCGTGACCCAACAATAATGAGGGTCCTAATTGGAACACACCCAAGAGTAGGAGACAAATATTCTGTCTGGCCTGTTTATGATTTTGCGACAGCAATAATGGATAAGATTGAAGGGATAACACATAGGATTAGAGGAAAAGAATTTGAAGTTCGCGCAGAGCTGCAGCAATGGATCCAGGAAAAACTTGGAATCAAATCACCGGTTGTTTTAGAATATGCAAGAATTAACTTTGAGGGCGTTCCTTCTTCAGGAAGACTTATTCGTGAAGGAATTGCAACAAAAAAATATCTTGGATGGGATGACCCAAGACTTTCAACTATTGTTGCATTGAAAAGAAGAGGATTTTTACCAGAAGCAATATGGAATTTCTCAATAAATACTGGGATCTCAAAGACTGAATCAACGTTAGAATGGAACATAATCGAAGCTGAAAATAGAAAATTAATTGATCATTTGGCAAAACGATATTTCTTCGTAACTAATCCTATAAAATTAAAGGTAGACAAAGCGCCACAATTAAAGGTAAAATTAAACTATCATCCTGATAAGGATCTTGGCTCAAGAGAAATTGACACACATGATACTTTCTTTATACCTAGTGCTGATGCAGAAAATTTAGAAAAAGGTGAATTATTCAGGCTCAAGGACTTGTATAATGTTAAAATAACTAAAAAGACCAAATCTGAATTGATAGGTGAATATGCTGGAAAAGAGCTTGTTGACCATACAAAAAAAATACAATGGGCGACCGAAGACAATGTTGATGTTGAAGTTATGATCCCAAACTTCAAGGAAGAAACACTTGAATCTGTAAAAGGGATTGCTGAAAAATCAACAGTTACTATCAAAGTTGGTGAAGTTGTACAGTTCGAGCGCTTTGGATTTGCACGACTTGATTCTAAGGAGAAAGTATTAAAATTCGTATTTGCACACAAGTGAGACTATGAAAATTTTAGCTGCGTCTGATATACACAATGATAAGAAGTCTATAGATAGACTTGTAGAAAAAGCAGAAAAAGAGAATGTAGACCTGATTCTTTTATGCGGAGACGTAACTTTCTTTGGAGATGACTCAGCTGCTCCAATTGGGTCTTTAAAAAAATTAAATAAACGGATAATAATAATCCCTGGAAATCATGAGCAAGTTGCAGCAGTAGACACTTGGGCAAAACAATATGCGCCTGGTGTTTACAATCTCCATGGACGATCCATTATGTTATACAATGAAATCGGAATATTTGGTTGTGGTGGCGGCAATATTGGAGCGCATGAAATAGGAGATAGTGAACTCAAAAAACTTCTTGAAAAAGCGCATGACAAGATAAAAAGTGCAAAAAAACAAATAATGATGGTTCACATGCCACCTTACGGCACAAACATTGATGCGCTCTGGGGACATATGGGTTCTAAAGGTGTAATGGACATAATTAAAAAATACCAGCCCGACTTGGTTTTATGCGGACATATCCATGAAACCTTCGGTGAATCAACTACCATAGGAAAAACAAAAGTATTCAATGTTGGACCAAAAGGAAAAATAATAGAAATAGAAAAGAAAGATTAAGCTGGCACTTCAAGTGATTTCTTACTTAGATTCTCAATAAGATTTGAATATGCGCCAACAGTTACTGCTCCATTCCCAAGTATTTTACTTCCTGCTGCCTCTTTTTCTAACATTGCATAATGTTTTTTTTGTTCTTCTTTTGTCATATATCTTATGCCGCAGCTAGAATGTTCTAATAATGCAAATGCTTGTATATATTCAGCTGTTCCTTCTATTGCTTCGAGATTGTTTAGTAAGTTGTATACTCTTTTGGCTTTTTTTACATCTTCTGTAATATAAATAAGAGTCATATCTTTTGTAGCGTATGGCATATCAAATGCACCTTGGAAAGATGATTGAGAATGCCCATATTTGTTAAAGAAACTTAACTGATCATCTTTAGACATAACTGAAGATATGATATCCCCTAAAATCTTTATAGTAGGCTTTGAATCTGAACGTATTGGTACATAACACATTATTGGAATTTCACCACTAACTGAATCTACAAATTCTACTAGACTACAATTGCTTGGTTTTAACCATAATGGATTATCTTTCTTTGCAGAATCTGGTATATATACAACTTCTAATTTAAATTTAGAATGTTTATCTAAACAGTTATCAGCAATCTTCAATATACCTACAGAAGCTTCGGAAAAGTTAGGCTCAAGGCTTACATGAAGTTTAGACTCATCCAAAATATCTTCGAGTCCTTTTTCAGATATTATATCTGAAACTAACTTTTTTTGTCGTATCTTTAATTTTTCAATTTTGCTATGAATCTCTGGTAGCTTATCATTTACTTCTTTGGTATAACCTTCTAATTCACTCTTTATTTCATCACATAATTCTTTTCTGCCACTTAATGTTGAAATAAGATCAAGTGCTGAAGCGATGTTACGGCCATAATAATTCTTCCTTAATTCTTTTAAAAAAGAAACAGTTTCTGGTTTAAGTTTGAAAAAGTTATCAAAATCAACTAAAAATTGTGCGAATGGATATGTGCAATTAGATGGAGGTCTTGGTGGCATAGTATATTCACTGTATACATCTTCTGGTTTGTTCCATGTTGGCACCAAATGTTCAAAACTATCAACTCTTTTTGGTACTTCAGTTCTTCGAGCTGAGTCCACTAACGATTCAATGTATATAATCTCTAAAGATTTACGTGTTAAATTAGATTTAGTCATAATAAGCGCCCCCTAAAAGTATTAGACTTATATCTTATAGAATATATAAACTTTTTCAAAATCCAATTTCTTTTAATTTTTTGGAAATTTCTGGCAATTGTTCTTTGTAAGACATGTCAATCCAATAATCAACAAGTCTGTAGACTTTTACTTTCAATAATTTAGCAAGATTATTTATTGCATCTGTAAGTTCGTATTCGCCGCGCATTGATTTTTTCAAAGATTTAAGCTCATTAAATATATCTGGAGTTAATTTGTAGATGCCTGTGTTAACCAAGTTTCCTTTTGGCCATTGTGGCTTTTCATCAATTTTTACTAATAGGTCTTTGTCAGTCTCAAGAACACCGTACGCTTTTGGATTATTGCTTATAAACCCAGAAACATAACAGAACCTGTCTTTTTTGCTTGCAAGCTCTCTTGTGTCTCTTGATGAATAAAGATTGTCCCCCATAACTAATATGAAGTTCTCATGTCCAACAAATTCTTCTGCTTGCATGACTGCATGACCTGTACCAAGCTGTTCTGTTTGTTCGATATATGTTAATTCGTCTCCAAAATAACTTTTAACCTGATCGAATCTATGCCCGATAACAACACCAATATCAGAAATTCCTGCTTTTTTCAAATTTTCAATAACATACCATAAGAATGGCTTGTTATTTACATCAATCATAACCTTAGGCCTATCTAAAGTCAATGGTAGCATTCTAACGCCTTTACCTGCTGCAAGGACTACTGCTTTCATATATATCCCTAAAATAGAAAACCTTTTAAACATTTATTTCTGTTGTTGTGGTACCAATGAGTAATGAAAGCTAAGGCTTGAACGGAGGTAATTAAAATGTCTTATATAAAACATGAAACGCCAAAAGAGTTGGCAAACAAGGCTCTTGAACTTATAGAAATGTCAAGAGGTTCTGGAAAACTTAGACGTGGTATGAATGAAGTCACAAAGGTAGTGGAACGTGGCCAAGCAAAAGTAGTTGTTATTGCCACAGACATAAACCCACCAGAGATAGTCATGCATTTACCAATGTTATGCGAAGAAAAGAAAATACCTATTGTTTTTGCAGGAACAAAAAACGAATTGGGTGCAGCAGCAGGACTTGAAGTCCCAACATCAGCAGTCGCTGTACTTGAAATCGGAGATGCAAAGGGCCAATATAAAGAAATATTAGAAATGCACAAAAAAAAGTGATCTGAATGGCGAGAGGAAATCGATCAGTAAGAAGGAGAGATTTGGCAGTCAGAAAATCTGGCAAAGCTAGAGGTCCTCCAAGGAAAAGAGAAAAGGCTAGGAGAGAAGATGTTACTGCTGAAGAGGTTGCTGGCTTTGAAATGTACAAAGAGTCTGCACCATCAAGAGTTGTCGAAATAATCGGCAGAACAGGTGTGCGTGGCGAAGTAACACAAGTCAGATGTAAAGTTCTTGCTGGAAGAGATGTTGGTAAAATTTTAAGAAGAAACGCCAAAGGCCCAGTCAGGATTGGAGATATATTAATGATTAGAGATACAGAAATGGAGGCTTCTCCATTGTAGAGGTAAAATTATGCCAAATTGTTCATTTTGCGGCAGACACATACTTGATAACGAAGGATTAATGTACGTACCTAATGACGGAAAAATAAAGTGGTACTGTTCTTCTAAATGCGAGAAGAATGTAAAGCTTGGAAGAATATCGAGAAAAGTTATGTGGGTTAGAAAGCGAGAGAAGAAAGCATGAAACTAGCAATATTCGGACCACAAGGTTCTGGAAAAGGGACTTATGCTTCAAGATTAAGTCCACATTTTAAAATTCCTCATATTTCTACAGGAGACTTGATTCGAGCAGAGATTACAAACAAGACTGGATTAGGTAAGAAACTTGAACCCGTAGTAAATGCTGGTCAGCTTATTTCAGATGAGATTGTAATCAAACTTTTAAAAAATCGATTAAACCAACCTGATGCAAAAAAAGGGTTCATACTTGACGGATTCCCAAGAACACTTTCACAAGCAGAGTCACTTGATAGCATAACAAAACTTGATTATGTCATAAACTTGGTTGTGCCAGAATGGATTCTTATCAAAAGACTTAGCGCAAGAGTACAATGCTCAAAATGTGGAACTATTTTTAACACAATAACACTCAAACCAAAAAAAGAAGGAATTTGCGACAAATGTGGCGGAAAACTTACACAAAGAGATGATGACAAACCTGATGCAGTAAAAAAGAGGCTTGCGATTTATCATTCACAGTCAGCACCATTAATTGGATTTTTCAGAACGAAAGGAATTGTAGTTGATATTGAAAACAATAAACTTGATACACCTCCTGAAGAAGTTGTAGCAAAAATAATTGACAAACTTAAAAAGTAATCTTATCCTATTTTAATTTATGAAAGACATAGCAAAAATAATAGCTGGGGTTAAAAAGAAAGTAGGAAAATTAGCAATCGAGTGGCATGAAGATCTTAATCCTTTCCAGCTTTTGATTGGAACTGTTTTGTCACAAAGAACAACGGATGCAAACACAGACAAAGCAAGTACACAATTATTTTCTAGATTCAGAACACCTAAACAATTAGCTAATGCTGATTTGAATAAAATAAAGAAACTGGTAAAACCAAGCGGTTTTTACAAGACAAAGGCGCGCTACATAAAAAAGATTTCAAGGATTATTCTTGAAAAATATAATGGAAAAGTTCCTGCGAATCGGGAATTATTAATGAATTTACCAGGAGTAGGTGCAAAAACTTCTGGTATTGTTATGGTTTATGGTTTTGGAAAGCCTTCAGCTATCCCAGTTGATGTCCATGTTCACAGAATTTCAAACCGAATTGGACTTGTTAAGACAAAAAAACCTGAAGATACAGAACTTGGTTTAATGAAAATTGTTCCAAAAAAGAATTGGATTGAACTCAATGAACTATTTGTATTATTCGGACAAAATGTATGCATTGCTAAAAAGCCTAAGTGCTGGGAATGTCCAATAGCTAGATATTGTGATTACTACAAAAACATCTATTCTAAGAAGAACTAGCCAATATAGCGCATGTTATCACTACTTTTTTCTGCAAGCTTTTTGAAGTACTTCTTCTGATCAGGACTAAGTGTCTCCCAAACCTTTGAAGTCTCTTCTTCTTCTGGACAATCGTCCTCTTCTCCACAAAATTTGTTTTCTTCGTTTGCCATGTCTTTTCTATATTATTCAAATTAATAAGTTTTTACATTTAAAAGTCAAGCTTTTTAAGTAGAAATATTCAAGGTTCTTAATATGGCAATTAGAGAGCCCATAATAACTATCCTTGGGCATGTGGACCATGGAAAGACTACATTGGCAGATAAGATTAGGGGCAGCACTGTTGCAAAACATGAAGCTGGAGCTATAACTCAGCACATAGGTGCCACAGAAATACCGATTGGTGCTATCAAAAAGATAAGTGGTAAGCTTCTTGAAAAGATGAATATTAAATTGACGATACCTGGTTTGCTTTTGATTGATACACCTGGACACGAAGCGTTTACTAATCTTAGAAAGCGAGGCGGAAGCATTTCAGACATAGCAATACTTGTTGCTGATATAAATGAAGGCTTCAAAGCACAGACAAGAGAAGCAATCTCCATGCTTGTTCAATTAAAGGTACCATTTGTTGTTGCAGCAAACAAGATTGATTTAATTTCGGGCTGGATCCCAAAGAAAAATGCTTCTTTCCTTGACAGCTTTGATAGTCAACGGGATGATGTTAAACAGGTACTTGATGAAAAGCTCTACAAATTAGTTATTTCGCTTGCTGATTACAGTATTAATTCTGAGAGATTCGACCGTGTTGATGATTATACTAAACAGATTGCAATTATACCAACTTCAGGATTTACGGGGGAAGGAATTCCTGAACTTTTAATGGTTATTACTGGCTTGGCTCAAAAATATTTGGAAAAAGAATTAAAAACGCAATCAGATAGTCCTGCAAAAGGTGTAGTACTTGAAGTAAAAGACGAAAAGGGGCTTGGCAAAACAATAGATGTTATAATTTATGATGGAAAACTTCAGCGCGGAGATACAATTGTTGTTGGAGGTATCAATGAACCAATTGTTACAAAAGTTAGAGCATTGCTTAGACCCGCACCATTGAAAGAATTAAAAGAAAAAGGCCAGTTCCAACCTATTGAGTCTGTATATGCTGCAGCTGGTGTAAAGATTTCTGCACCTGACTTGGAAAATGCGGTTGCTGGAATGTCACTTCAAGTAGCAAGAACTGAAGAAGATATCAAAAAAATCACGAAACTAATTTCTGAAGAAGTAAAACAAATAATAATCTCTGGGGAACATGAGGGGATAGTTGTCAAAGCGGATACAATAGGCGCACTTGAAGCATTAATTGGATTATTCAAGAAAATAGAAGTTCCGATACGAAGAGCAAATATTGGTGATTTAAATAAAAATGATGTTGTTGAAGCAGAACGTATGGGCCAAACTAATCCTGTTCTTGGTGTGGTAATTGCATTTAATGTTGCTATTTCAAAAGAAATCACTACATTTGCTGATGAGCATAATGTTAAGATATTTTATTCAAATATAATCTATACCTTACAAGAAGAATATGACAAATGGAAAAAGGATACTGAAGAAGAACAAAGAAAACAGGATTTAGAACTGATAACAAGTCCTGCAAAATTAAGGCTTTTACCAAGTTACATATTCAGACAGTCAAATCCTGCAGTTTGTGGAATTGAAATAATTGCTGGGAAGATAAGAACTGATGAAAAATTAATAAAAACAAATGGAGAATCAATCGGTAAAATAAAGGGGATCCAGCGTGAAAAAGAAAGCATTTCTGAAGCTTTTGCAGGAGACTCGGTTGCAATCGCATTACCAGATGTAGTTATTGGAAGAAACTTGAAAGATAACGAAATATTGTATACAGAGATTACAGCAGACGAATATCGAAAAATAAAGAATGGTTTGAAAAAATATCTTTCTGCCAAAGAAATCGATGTTCTAAAAGAAATTGTTGAAATAAAAAGAAAGGAAGAGCCTTTGTGGGGAATTTAAAACTAAATCTTTTTAAAGCCAAGTTCTGTTGGTTTTAACATAACCATTGACTGGTTGAGATAAAAATCGGATACCGGGAGGCAAAAAGAATGACAGATTTTAAATTAGTTATTTCTGACCCTAAAGCGAAAAGAGCTTATCAGATAGAAGTTAAATCGCCTGACGCAGACAGATTCTTAGGACTAAAGCTAGGCGACAAAGTACATGGAGAAACCATCAACTTACATGGATTTGAATTTCATATAACTGGTGGCAGTGACAAGCAAGGATTTCCAATGAGAAAAGACATCATAGGAACAAGAAGAGTCAAAGCATTACTTGGACACGGCGTTGGATTAAGAGAAGCAGAACGAGGAGAACGCAGAAGACGAAGCGTACGCGGCAACCAGATTTGTGAGGATACCGCGCAAATAAACATGATAGTGATAAAACATGGAGAAAAAAGTCTTGCAGCAGCATTAGGTAAAGAAGAAAAACCTAAGGAGGGAGAAGTTGCCAAGAAAGAAGGCAGTGCCTGAAGTTGCTGAAATCAAAAAAGCAGCCAAGAAGGACGAAGTTGTTTTACATGAACAGCCAATCCCTGTAGTTAACATAGGCACAATTGGACATATTGCACATGGCAAGACGAGCATAGTGCATATGCTTACAGGCAAATGGACCCAGGAACATTCTGAAGAAATTAAAAGAGGGCTAACGATAAGACTTGGCTATGCTGAATTTATAGTAAAAAAATGCCCGAAGTGTCCATTACCAGATGCTTATACTACAAAAGATAAATGTAAATGCGGCGAAACAGCAGTCCCAGTAAGAAGAATTTCATTTGTAGATGCGCCTGGCCATGAAACATTAATGGCTACGATGTTAACAGGTGCAGCGACAATGGATGCTGCTTTATTAATAATCGCAGCAAACGAGCCATGCCCACAACCACAGACAAGCGAACATTTAACTGCACTTGAAATAAGCGGAGTAAAAACTATAATAATAGTACAAAACAAGATTGATGCAGTTGATGAAACTCGAGCCAAAGAAAGCTATAATGAAATAAAGAAATTTGTAAAAGGAACAATCGCAGAACATGCACCAATAATACCAGTTTCTGCGCAATACGGAGTAAACATGGATGTATTGCTTGAAACAATTGAGACACATATTCCTACTCCAAAAAGAAATCTTGATACTGCGCCTATATTTCTTACAGCAAGAAGCTTTGATGTTAACAAACCTGGAACTAAACTTGAAGATTTAGTAGGTGGAGTTCTTGGCGGAATCATGAAAGAAGGCAGACTGAAAGTCGGCGACCCAATAGAAATAAGGCCTGGAAGAAAAGAAGAGCACGAAAATAAAATAACATGGATTCCAATGGACACAACTGTCGCAAGCACAATTATTGGTAATGAAAATGTTGCTGAACTTATTCCTGGTGGCTCTGCTGGTCTTGGGACAAATCTTGATCCTAGCTTAATTAAAGCTGACACAATAGTTGGACAAGTTGTTGGATTAAAAGACAAAATGCCACCTGTTTTTCATGAGCTTGAACTTGAAGTTCATCTGCTTGAAAGAGTAGTTGGCTCAAAGGAAGAACTAGCAACACAGCCATTGAAGCCAAATGAACCGCTTATGATTAATGCATGGACATCGCGTTCAGTAGGAACAATATCACACATGGCTGGAAAGAATATACACCTCATACTCAAAATTCCGATCTGTGTAAGCAAGGACGCAAGAATTGTATTATCACGAAGAATCGGCCAGAAATGGAGATTAATTGGTTACGGAATCATAAAATAAAATGGAAATAGTGCTCGATACAAACTTTGTAACAATACCATTTCAGTTTAGGGTTGATGTTTACCAAGAAATAAACAGAATCATAGAAGAACAATATGAATTGGTTTTTCCAAAGATATGTTTGAAAGAGCTTCAAAAATTAAAGATTGGCAAAGCTGCTCTTGAATTAATGAAAAAGAACAATGTAAAATTTGTGGAAATTCCATTGAAGAAAACAGTTGATGATTCAATCCTGAGTTACGCGAAGGAAAATAATGCAATCGTGGCAACCCAGGACGGTGAACTTAAAAGGAAAGTTTTAAAAAACTCATTACAAATTATAAGTTTAAGAGAAAAACAGTATTTGATTAGAACGGGGGGGATTTAAATGGACATTTTTGTTTTAGCACCAATTGCAGGAGTAATTGCTTTAGTATTTGCAGCATTCTTAGTCTTCTCAGTACTGAAAAAAAATGCTGGCACAGAAAAGATGCAATCAATCTCAAATGCTATAAAAGAAGGTGCGATGGCCTACTTGAATAGACAATACAAAACAATTGGAGTCGTTGCAGTCATAATAACAATTATACTTGCAGTGGCCATAAACATACCAACTGCGGTTGGATTTGTTGTTGGCGCAGTCTCAAGTGCAGCAGCAGGTTATATCGGAATGAACATGTCTGTTCGCGCAAACAGCAGAACAGCAGAAGCTGCAAAAGTAAGCTTGACAGATGCACTGCAAATTGCTGTTAATGGTGGAGCAGTAACTGGAATGTCTATTGTTGGTCTTGGAATTCTTGCTGTAAGTATCTTATACGTAGTTTATGGTAACCCAATGTTAATCATAGGGGCTGGATTTGGGGCATCATTAATTTCTCTTTTCGCTCGTGTCGGCGGAGGAATTTATACTAAAGCTGCAGATGTCGGCGCAGACATTGTTGGAAAAGTTGAGAAAGGAATACCTGAAGATGATCCAAGAAACCCAGCTGTTATTGCAGACAATGTCGGTGATAATGTTGGCGATTGTGCAGGCATGGGCGCTGACTTGTTCGAAACTTATGTTGTAACATTAATCGCTGCAATGCTTCTTGGAGTTGGAACAGCACTTGGAACAAATGCTTTGGTTTATCCATTAATGATGGCCGCAGCAGGAATATTTGCATCAATAATTGGTTTGCAATTTATCAGACTTGGAAAAAACAAGAATGTCTGGACTGCACTTAGCAAAGGTGTCTTTGTGACATTAGGAATCTCAGTGGTCTTATTTGCATTAATAACAAATTACATGTTCGGAGACATGACTCTTTTCTACGCTTCACTTGCAGGCTTGATGGTAACGATTGCCGTATGGCAGATAACATATTATTACACTGCAAAGGAAAAGAAACCAGTTCAAGAAATTGCAAAAGCCGCACAGACGGGCGCAGGCACAAACATAATTTCTGGACTTGGAATTGGAATGATGAGTACAGCATTACCTGTTATCGTGATTGCAATTGCAATATTTTGGGCATACTCTTTTGCGGGAGTATATGGAATTGCAATAGCAACAATGGCAATGCTTTCAGCCACATCATTGATTGTAACACTTGACAGTTATGGACCTATCACAGATAATGCTGGCGGCATAGCTGAAATGAGCAAGCTTGACAAAAAGGTTAGAAAAATAACAGATGATCTTGATGCAGTTGGAAACACAACAAAGGCAGTAACCAAAGGATTTGCAATTGGTTCTGCAGCGCTTGCAGCGCTCTCATTATTTGCAGCATATGCTGGTGAGGCAAAATTAACAATAATAAATCTACTTGATCCAACTGTTGTAATCGGATTGTTCATCGGTGGAATGCTTACATTCGTATTTTCAGCATTCTGCATGGGTGCTGTTGGCAGAGCAGCATTTGCAATTGTAAATGAAGTGCGCAGACAATTCAAGACAATGCCTGGTATAATGAAAGGAACACAAAAACCAGATTATGCAAAGGCTGTTGACATTTCAACTGTATCTGCATTAAAAGAAATGATTGCGCCAGGAGCACTTGCAGTAATTGCACCAATTGCAGTCGGTTTCATTTTAGGGCCACTTGCACTTGCTGGACTTTTAGCAGGAGCAATTGTTAGCGGACTATTGATGGCGCTATTCCTTGCAAACGCAGGAGCGGCCTGGGACAATGCAAAGAAATACATTGAATCAGGAAACTTCGGCGGAAAAGGAAGCGACGCACATAAGGCAGCTGTAGTCGGTGATACAGTTGGAGATCCATGCAAGGACACAGCTGGACCAGCGCTCAATGCTTTAATCAAAGTATTAAACACAATTTCAATTATTTTCGCAGGGCTTTTTGTTCTTTATTCCCTGCTTTAATTTTATTTTGAGGGAAAAAATGAATGTATCAACAAAGAAAAAAATAGTCCAGGATATTCCGTTAAAGTATCATATAGAATACCTTGCATTGAATAAATATCATGGCGAGAAAAAGGTAGATGGTATTATTACTGCAGAAGAATTAAGCGACTTATTTTATAAAGATGCAGGCATTCCACTTGGGGTAAACAGAAAACATGAAGTACGTTCATTTCTCGAATTCCTTTCAAGATTTAAAATAATTAAAAAGATGGAAGAGGGATGTTATACTCTAGAAGAAAATCTAGAAAAAGACCTTTATAATCATTTGTGCAAGAACGGTTATGATTTAACATATGTAGAGTTTACTAGAGGGCAAGTTGCAAAGGAACGTTACTTTCCGAAGACATCAACAGGGAAACGAGATTCATAGAGGAATAAATTAAATAAATTTAAATATTTACAGCTTAATTCAATAAGTGAGACTATGCCAAAATATTGTCCAGAATGTGGAAAAAGGGGAGAACCTTCTGATAAGTTCTGTAAAGAATGCGGTGCTTCTTTAGGAGCCAAGGCAACAGCGCCAGTTAAAGAATTAGCTAGCACTGTGAAACCAAAATACCCAAATCCAGGCGCTATAGGACTTATTATCATAATTGGCGCGATTATACTTGGGTACTACTTTATGAGCTCGTCTGAAGGAGTAACATGTCCGGAAGAAGCAGGCTATGCTTCTTGCGGTTATTGCGCAGAAGATGCAATGCTTAGCAGCAATCCGCATGCAGGTAAATGTGTGTATTGTTCGAATGCTGCAGACTGTGGTAGTGATCCATGTAGCGTAACTTGTGGTTCTAACAGTGGTGGTGGCGGATCAACTGGCCCTATTCAATATTTTGTTAGCTGTGGTGGTTGTAGTGGAATTTCCTCAAAAAGCGTTTCTTACAGAGGATATGATATTGACAAATGCAGTTATTATGAACAATTATGTAAACAATATTATTGCACTGACCAGAAAAACAATTGTTAATGGTACTAATCTCTAATTTTTTAACCATTTAATGAGATAAGAGAAAAGTATTTAATAGCACGTTTCAACCTTTAAAAAGAGAGGTCTAAATAAAATGTACTCAATTTTACAAGTAAAATCAAGTATCAGAGTTCCGCCAAATCTATTGGCAAAGGATTTGAAAGAAGCTGTAAAAACAGCTGTTCAAAAAGAGTTTACAGGATCTATCGGCAAAGAAGGGTTATTTTTACATGTAATTGACGTCAAGGATATTGGCACAGGCTCAATAATACCTGGTGATGGCGCAATATACTATGAAACAATATTCGAGGTTTTGACGTACAAACCATTACTTCAAGAAATTATTGAAGGCGAAGTGTCTGAAGTCACTGAATTTGGTGTTTTCATGAGGATGGGTCCAATAGATGGATTAGTTCATGTCTCACAAGTTATGGATGATTATGTAAATTACAGTAACACTGGTGTGCTTACTGGAAAAGAAAGCAAGAGAATGATTAAAATTAAAGACAGTGTTCGCGCAAGAATAATTGCAGTAAGCTTGAAATCATTAAAAGGAACAAAGCTTGGTTTGACAATGAGACAGCCAGGTCTTGGAAAAATAGAATGGATTGAAGCTGAACAGAAACAGGCAGCAGCACCAGTTAAAGAAAAGGTTGAAAAACCAGAAAAGAAAAAGAAGGCTAAATAATGACAACTGAAAAAGTCTGTAAAAGATGTAAGATTGTAGTAAGCGGAAAGCAATGCCCAATATGCAAGGGGCAAGAATTTACTTGTAACTGGCGTGGACTTGTTGTAATCTTAGATCCAGAAAAATCTGATATAGCCAAACAGCTTAATATTGAAATACCAGGATCATATGCTCTTAAAGTAAGGTGAATAAGTTGGAATTACGAATAAAACAAAAAGAAGAAAACCAGATGATTGGCAGGACTGAATTAAAATTTGAATTAGTTTACGAACAGGCCCCCCCAACAAGAATACAAATAAGAGAAATGCTCGCAAAAGAATTGAATGCAAATCCTAATCTTATAGTTGTAAGAAAAATGCACAATGTATTTGGCATGAGAAAAAACATCGGAACAGTACATGTTTACCCTGACGAAGCAACATTCAAAAAATATGTCTCAAAATATGTTCTTGTAAGAATGGGTTTAATGACAAAGGAACAAGCAAAACCAGTCAAGACAACTGTTCCAGCAAAGAAATAGGTGAATTAAATGTCAAAAATAAAGAAAACAGATAAGAAAACGGGAAGATGGACAAAATATGAAATTTCTGGAACTTCATTAAAAAGGAAGGGTAGATCTTGTCCAAAATGTGGCAGTGGAATCTGGCTTGCTGATCACAAAGATAGATTAACTTGTGGAACTTGTAAGTACACAGAATTCAAATCGAAGAAATAATAATATAAAAAAGTATTCTGAATTATTCTTCTTTTCCAACTTCATCAAATGCATATGGTTTCACGAATAGTTCTTTGAATTGTGATGCTGTTTCATAATTTATTTCTGATAATGAATCATAGATAAATTCTGTCAAACAATGTCTGCAAACAGGAGAAACTTTTCTATTTTTATCCAAAAGCTCTTTTCTTTCAAATATATTTGACACTGCCTCATCAATAAGATCATTTGCAACTGTCTCATTAATTGTTTCAGTTAGCCATTTCTTTATTTCTGAGAGTATCTCAATCTCCCTGCCTGGTGGCAGGAAGTGGTTTATTTCCTCGTAGCACTTAAAACATTGATATTGCAGGGTTCCCACCGAGAATTTTTTTCTAAAAACAAAGAAAACCTGGCACTAACAATATGTGAGTTTACATATTGGTCTGATAAAATGTATTGCCATTAAATAATAATATACAGTTCTTCTATAAAAACTTTTTGTGTCTGTAAAATAGAAATTGCAATACAAAATTTTATAAAGCGTAAATTGAGTTTAGATAGCGTGGGTGAGTGAGTGACCATCGCTTCTTAGTGAAGTGAGGAAGCTTCGTCCACCATAATGTCCACAATGGTAACATTGCCCCAGAAATGGAGAGCTCTGGCTCAGAAATTTTCAATCTTTGCGCATAATGAGGCTGAAAAGCTGAAGTTGCAAGGAATTGAGTGAAATGCTAGCTTGGACGGTGCAAGCCAAAAAGTTGACGTCGAGGTGATGTCAACGATACGGCGCTTAGTCGAATGTCACAAAGCTGTTCAATGAAGCAATTTTAAATTGCAGAGCAACTACATAAGACGAGCTATAACTCACCCACGTTATTTTTCTTAAAAGAAAAAGTATTTATATCCTATAACATATATTCTATACTCATGAAAGTTTATATACTAAAAGATCAAAATCTTCCTTACTTGACAACACTATACACTGACTGCGGAATTATAGAGCACGGTACGTTTATACCGACAAATTTGATAAAAATAGATGAACATGATTCTAGATTTGTACAAGTTGACTTAAACGATGAGTTAGTACATGGATTTATAGAAGCTCAGGAGAACAAGTCTAACGCTGAAGAAGATTCTGAAAGGCTTTTTAGAGATATAAAAGCTGACATTGTAGAGGCATTAACTCCTGTTTCTGAAAATATTGAGACTCATACAAAAGAAAAACTATGCAAAGCATCTACAGGCATAAAAAGTCTTGATGATTTATTGATGGGAGGAATACCTCATGGTTCAAATGTAATGGTATATGGTCCTTCATTCATGGGAAAAGAAGTTATTGCCAATAAATTTGTAGTAGAAGGTCTGATGAAAGGTGTTCCTGCAGTTTATGTTACAACAGGAACCATATCAAATGAAATTATAGAAGAAATGAAATTTATCTTTGATATTGAAGGATTTGCAGAAAAAGGATTATTAAGATTTGTGGATGAATACTCAATGGCTATAAATAGCAAGTTAAGAGATCCAAATACTTACTATATTGATTTCTCTTCTAAAAATTTGGAAGAAATACCAAAATGTATCAAAAAAGCTTATAAATCATTTTCTAAGAATGAAAATATATCTGTTAACTATCAAAATACTGTATTTAGGTCAGCTTCTGCACCATTAGCACGCTTAGGTATAGAAGATACACTTAAATTAATGAAACCTATCATTGATCAAACAAAGAAAAATAAATCTATAGGAATGTATCTGCTTGACAAGGGGATAGATCATCCTTACAAAGAAGTAAAAGAGCTTGAATCATTAATGGATATGGTGATAGAACTTAAAGTTCAAAATATGAATATGTTCTTATCTGTGCAGAATGGCGAAGCAAAATCAAAGGACTGGTTTAGATATGTTCCATCTAAAAATGATTTAGATATAAGAAACATTCCCACCAGATTCTAATTATTTTCTTATTAATTCTATTATAGAAGAAGTAACTCTTGGCTGCGGATAGAATGATTCTTTTGGAATATCTTTTAACTTCTTGATATCAAACATACTTTGCACAAATTCTGTGAACTTACTATATTCTTTTTCACCAGGTTTTGCTAATACAATCTTTGCGAATCCATAAGAGCAAATCATTATCATTAATTTTACATTTAACTTTGATAAAATCCTGAAGAATGGCTCATAGACATTATATGGTAAATTGCAGACAATCTTGTCAAATTTTGGAAAATCCATTGACAGAACATCGTCAATCAGAACTTCAACGTTGTTATATCTCTTAAATCGATCAAGAAGCAAATAATAATATTGTCCATCTTTTTCGACAGCAATTACTTTTTTGGCTTTCTTAGCTAATTCTTCAGTTATAGCGCCAGTTCCTGCGCCAAGATCAAGAACAACTTCATCTTTTGTTATATTTGCATATTTTGCAAGCTCTTTTGCTATATCTTTATCTATCAAAAAGAATTGTTCCAATTTATAATCCGTTTCTATCTTGTATTTCTTGAGAACATTCATGTTTCAAACAAAAGTCTTATAAATGATTTAAAGTTTGTCATGGTTATGTCAGACGATAAGAAAGTAAGATTGCCTGCAAGCACAGGCGGATTAATGCAGTATTATGATGATTACCAAAGCAAAATTAGCATTTCGCCTTGGCATGTGATCATTCTAACAATAGCGGTTATGATATTCATAATAGCGCTTCATATGATAGCACCTTAAATAAAGTCTACTTTTTTTAGCTTTTCAAAAATCTTAGAATGAATTTCTTCTATACTTTTTATATCATCCTTTGTTTTCTGTTTGCAATCAATGATTATCCAACCTTTTCTTTTAGCGGTTTCAAGATAACATTCCCTTGCATCCTTTAGGTGCTGTATGCTTCGTTCATGAATATCTTTAGCTCTTGCCCCTTTGGTGTCCCCGCGTTTCTCTTTTAATTTTCTCGAGATTTCAACAGGCAGATCTAAGTATACAACAACATTTGGTTGTGGCATTCTTGACTCAACTTTCTCTATCCAATTTATAAGTTCAAGTCTTTCTTTTCCTTTGAATTTGCCGCCTTGATGACCAATATTTGACTGGGTATAACGATTTGCAACAAGTATCTTGCCTTCACTTAGAGCTCTTTTGTTCTCTTTTGCAAACTGATACCTATCAATTGCATAAGTCAGGCATGCAACTTCAGGAGGTACAACGTCCAGCTCGCCAAATTTGCCTTCTAGATACCATTTTACTATTGTGCCACCTGGTGTTTTTTCGTATGTTGGAAAATCAAGATAAACAACATCCTTACCAAGCTTTTTTAATCTGTTTATTAGCAGCTCAGCTTGTGTTGCTTTTCCTGTACAATCCCCACCTTCTATAACTACAAATTTGCCAGTCATAGAAAAACCAATGTTGGCGATATTAATAAATATGTTGGGCTTCCTTGTAAAAGTATGAGCTTAAAAGTATTATTCGGCGCAAAGACAATAGCTGTAATAGGTGCTAGTCATCAAGCACATAAAGTTGGACATGACATCTTCAAAAACCTATTAGGGAGTAAAAGGAAGATTTATCCTGTAAATCCAAATGCAACGAAGATCCTTGGAGTTAAAACATATCCTACTGTCCTTGATATCAAAGTAAAAATAGATTTAGCAATAATCGCAGTGCCTGCACAGATTGTTCCAAAGGTCATGCAGGATTGCGCAAAGAAAGGAATAAAATACGTAATAATAATTTCGGCTGGATTCTCAGAGATAGGCAACAAAGAGCTTGAGCAGAGTGTTATTAGGATAGCAAAAAGAAATGGCATGCGTATACTAGGGCCAAACTGTTTAGGCATAATTGACGCTGTAAAAAATCTTAATGCAACTTTCTTCAACAAGATGCCTGTCAAAGGAAACATAAGTTTTGTTTCCCAGAGCGGGGCATTGGGCATCGCAGTATTGGATTGGGCAATAAAGAAGAAAATTGGTTTGAGCAAATTCGTATCAGTAGGCAACATGTCTGATATTTATGTGAGTGAGATTATTGATTACCTGAATGAAGATCCTGAAACAAAAGCAATATGTTTGTATATAGAGAACTTAAAGGATGGCAGAGCATTAATTGAATCTGCCAAAAAATCAAAGAAAAAGATAATAGTTCTAAAGTCTGGCGCGACATCAAGTGGTGCCAAGGCTGCAATGTCTCATACTGGCGCTCTTGCAACTGAAAATGCGATTTATGATGGCGCATTTAAGCAATGCGGTATAGCGAGAGTTGATACATTGTTCCAATTATTTGAGGTTGCACAGGTTCATTCTTTAAATGAATGTTCAATTGGCCGCCGTGCATTAATAATATCAAATGCTGGTGGAGCTGGTGTTGTTGCAAGCGATGCATTTGAAAGAAATGGTCTTGAAATTGTTAAACTTCCTACACATATCGTTAAAGAGCTTGATAAGAATTTGCCGCTAATGTGGAGCCATAATAACCCAATAGATATTGTTGGTGATGCGCTTCCTGGAAGATATGAAGCTGTGCTTAGACTAATTGAAAATGAAAATTTCTTTGACTTTATTTTTGTTATTCTTACGCCACAGACGATGACACAGCCTGAAAAAGTTGCAAAAATAGTTGCTGAATTCAATAAGAGATTCAAGAAGCCTTGTTTTGCCTGTTTTATGGGTGGTACAAGCGTAGACAAGGCGAAGACTATATTAAGCCAAAATTCAATATTAAATTTTGACGAGCCAGAATATGGTGCTGAAGTAATAAACAAATGTATGGTGTGAAAATGAACTTAATCGAATACTCAAACGGTATCAAAGAACTTCTAAAAGGTAGACCTGGGCCATCTGCGCTTCAGTTGGTTAATGATTTAACTATGGGTGAAAACAGGAAGCTATTTGGTTTTGTGATAAGTGACAAAACAATACAGATAATTGCACCAACAAAAGACGTTGTCCAGTCATTATTCGACATGCTAAACAAGACAATGCCACAAGATTACTATGATTATACTATACGAGTAACCGAAGAGAGCAAAACAAAGACAATATCCAAACGGGGACATCCAGCAATCTCGATAAAGACTTTGAAAGAAGATATGCTCAAAGGCGGAAATTTCATAAGAATATTTTATGAGATATTGACTACGCCTGATTTTGAAATAACTAATAGCGAATTTGAAGGAACGCTAATAAAATGTAATGATTCGGCTTTGTTAAGAAGAGTTTTCAATCTGATGGTTGGACTTTTCCCATTTGTTGAAACAGAAAGAGAAACCAAAAAAGTTGGTATAGAATGTATATTTGACATTCAAAAATATGACATGAGAAAAGAGATGAAAAAGAAAGGGACTTTGATTTGCAATATTACTTTAGATGGCAGACCATCTGGCTCAAAGAGTAGCACTTTTATTTTCTAATAGCATACGTAAGCCAATTTAATCAACATGTATGATTTGGTCTGCTTTTTTGATCTGAGCCTTTGTTTTTACTTTTTTTCCATATTCTTTTATTAATTCTTCTGGGGTTTTATCAGAATTAGAAGCCATACAGTCATCGCAGACATTAACAGAACGTTTTGTTAGTTTATGATAAAGAATCCTTATTTCTTTCTTTTTCTTACAAATAGAACATTTATCTGCTTCATATCCAAGTGATATGCCGTAGTCTCCCATTAGCTAATACTTCCCTTTATTTTCCCATGACCCACAACTTTTATGCTTTTCCAATGGGCTTGTGGATTTATCATAATACAAGATTGATGCTCTTCAAATGCAAACGGTATTTTTGATTCAATAATTAATTCTCCTTTTTCCCCACTACCGAGTTTCTGAACATCAGCACCCTCTTTCTTTATTGAGATTATTGTAACTGGTAAAGTCTGTGCGCCTATATTAAGTTCTACTTCCATCTCTGGTTTTAGCTCATCTTTGAAGAAAGGTGTTATCTCAAGACTTAAATCCAGTTGCTTGGCTTTCTTCATAGAATTTTCTGCGGCAACTACATCTCCAAGCTGCACATCCCATGGATAAAGCCCCTTGAATGCAACTGCACATCTATTGCCCGCTTCTACATGTTCTATAACTTGCCCGTGAGATTGTATTTCTTGAACAATGAATTCTTTGCCCCATGGCATGAAAATGATCTTGTCATGTTTTTTCATCTGGCCTTTTTCAATAACGCCTGTGACAGTTGTGACACCGCTCTTTACTTCTTTCGAAGAATCAATTGGCATCTTCACTGGACTATTTTTGTCCCTGTGTTTTGGCATCAACTTGTCGAGTTCTTCCTTTACTTCTAAAAATCCTTCATCAGTAAGTGTTGAAGTTTCAACAATCTGCACATCTTTAATGTGTGTTTGTGCGAATATTGCCTTGATTTTTGTTTTTAAGGAAGCAAGCTGATCTGAATCAGCAGAGTCTGCTTTTGTCAATGCCACAACAGCGCTTTGAATATTTGAAAAATTAAGAAGCAGGATTAATTCCCCAAATGCTTGGTTGATCCCATCAATTGCTGAGATACATATCAAACATGCGTCTGCCTGGTTTAACAATGAAAGAGTTGGTTTTATTTTGTTTATATCATAAGCTGTGTCTGAAAGATAAACAAGTGTGTCTCCTGATTTGTATGAATAAACATTTATTATTTCTGTTTCTAATTCAGTATGCTGTTGAATCTTTTGCACTACGCTTGTCTTTCCCGAATTTTTTAAGCCAGTCACAGCGATATTTAATATTTTCATTTAATCAACCTTTTAGAAAAGAATTAAATTTTGTTTTATATGTCTTTCTACTGCATGTCTAATCAATTTATTTAAGAAACAGTTAAACGCGTAATTTAAGCTTATTTTCAAATTTAAGGGATATTTTGGGCTTCTTTATAAATTATTTGGAATGGTTTCTCGAGAGTAATTATATCTAATTAATACCTAATATATTACATGATCAAAGGACTTGAAGAAATAGTAAAACCGGAAAATGTAACGAAACCAAAAAACGGAACAAAGCCGAAAAAAGACAGTGGAATAATAGATGTGCAGAACCTTAAGGGAAAACATTATTTAGTCACATCAGGTATTTGCATAGAAATAAATAATGGAAATGACAATGATACATCATACAACAATGTAAAGGGAAACGGTTACACTACAAACCAAGAGAAGGAGGAAAATTATGAAATTTGAAAGTGTGTTGTTCAGTATTCTGGTTGCGATAGCTTTAGCATTGCCAGTAGCATTGGCAGAAGAAAATACAACTGAAGCAGAGCCAATACTAATATCAGCACCAGAAGTTAATGAAACAGAATTAAATGAAGACTTAGGTAATCCAGGAATAACACCAGATAGTCCGTTATATGGATTGGACAGAGCAATTGAAAGAATTCAGCTTGCTCTAACACTTGACAAATCAGCAAAAGCAACTATAGGTCTTGAACATGCAAAAGAAAGACTTGCTGAAGTTAAAGCAATGGTCGAACAAAACAAATTGAAAGAAGCAGAGACTGCACAAGAAGGACATGATTCAGAATTAGCTGAAGTCGAGGCAGAGATAGAAGATATAAGTCAAGAAAACGCAACTTCGGAGATGAAAGATGTTGTTGCTCTCAAAGAACAGGTCAACGAACACAGAATGCTTGTCGAAAGAGTAGATAATGCTCTTATCAAGACAAAGGGAAACTTAACTGTAGAACAACAGACGATGTTGGATGACTTGCTTAGCAGCATAGAAAACACTTCATTGAAGTTGAAAGTTGAAGTACAAAACAAGGCTGAATCAACACAATTAAAAATAAAAGTACAGACTGGGAAATCTGATGACGAAGTAAACGCAATTGTAGCAGAAATACAAGAAACATACCAGCTTGAAAACGAAGGACAAAGTGGAGTTATCCAATCTCACATACAAGAAAAAGTAAAGACAGGAAGTAATGATACAGAAACTCCAGAAGACTCTTCAGATCAGACAGAACAGTCAAATGCAACAAATGGCAAAGGAAATAACAAATAATTACCAAAACTTTTTATTTTTTTATTTAATATATTTAGAAGTGGTGTTATGTACATAAGATCATTGTTAATATTCAGTGTACTATTACTCGTATTTAGTTGTACTAATGCGGAAGTTCTTATAAAAGAATATGATATAACCATTGATGATTTGGATAAAGAAATCTCTGAGTTTACCTATACTCTTATCATTTCTGGAAATGGGTTAGTCAACGTGCCTTTAACTGAAGGATCGAGCATTAATGCCTATTATACAGGTACATTTGAAACAATTGAATATACTATACAAAATAATTCTATGTCATTTGCAGTAAATCTTCAAGATACTACCAGAACAATTGTAATAAAGAATTTTGTTGTTAATCCTGTAGTCACAAAAAACAGTGAAAAAATATTATCTTTTAATCATCTGATAGAAGAAAATGTAGGAAAACTTGATGTTATACTAAAATTACCTATTAATTCAATTGTATCTGATGCAGGCGATGAATCATTAATATTTCCAGAAACAACGCATATGCTAAGTGACGGCAAAAGAATCATATTAAATTGGCAACGAGAAAATTTCAGTGGTGAATTCGAATTATTTGTTACTTACAAAATTGGTTCTAATTTAGACTATAATTACATTTTATACACTTCAATTTTCTTCGTTTTAATAATTGTAGGTTTAATCATATTTTTTGTTTCTAAAACCAAAGGTAAGGTAAACAAAGTAATATCTGTTGGTCTTTCAAAAGAAGAAAAAGAAATATATGATTTCATAAAGACAAAAGGCCAGATTAGCCAAAAAGAAGTTCTCAACTCCTTAAAATACTCAAAACCAAGACTTAGCAAGTTAATAAGAAAACTTGAAGAAAAAGAATTGATAAGCAAAAAACCTCAAGGAAGAACGAATATACTTGGGCTTAAAAAAGTCTAGGATTTATATCTCAATGCTTTTTCTATAGAGCTCAAACTAGAAACAAACTTTTTGCTAATAACATAATTTCCTTCTTTCTTTTCAATCATACCTATTGCTCTAAGCTTTGTTAGGATAGAATAGTATGAAGAAACTGCAGAATGCCAATTGGAGACACGTTTTAACAGATCTTGCTCTTTTTCAGTTAGTTTAATTTCTCCTTTTGAATGTTTTTCCAAAAGTACTTGATAAGGCTTCTTACCTCTAAGCCCTCTTTTCGATTCACCGGCTTTCAAGAAGGAATCATGTTTTTGGGAAATCTCTTTCAATATATTATTTTCATCGAATTGTATTGATTCTACCTTGAAAATGTCTGAAACATGCTGCTGCCAGTCTGAAGAACGCAAACCTTTTGCTGGATCCTTCCTTATTTTCTCATAGAGTAGAATTGCTGAATTTACAAGACTGCCATCCTTATTTCTATAGAATATGTCTTCAAACAATGATTTCAACGAATAGCTGTTCAGAGGCCTTATTCGTATTATACTCATTGATTTGTCTTTAAGCGGCATAACACTATGATAATTTGCGAAGTATATAAAATTTGATACAGTTACCTTTTTAAATCGAATACAATTCTTTTATGTTATGGAAATGCACATCAAGAAAGAAATCATGATAAGCGGGAATAATGTTACCATCGATTTCAAGATATTGCCAAAAGTGCAGGAATGGATGACTGCTCTAGGGATAGATGTGCTTAAAATAATAAACAATACCCAATGGGATGTGCTTCTATTCGAGGAATTGGTGGGCAAAAATGTTGATCTTCTGAAGATTAAAAAACTTAAGGTAATAATGAATGGTGTGACAGAAAATAAGAGTGGCAGAGTGATAAATGTCCCACTCGAAGATATAACAAAGGAAAAACCTCTTTGTGATGTTACTGATTCTGGCGTTGTTCTGAGCGGTTTTACGATACACTATTGGCTGTTCAACGAAAGCTAATTAAATATCTTTATAATCTAAAAAATCAATTATTCTATTAACATTAACTGTCTTATTTACAAATAAAATTTTATAGGAGGATGAAGATATGGATGAATCAACAGTTTGGATTGTTGGGGCAATAGCAGTATTAGTTTTGATCGTATGGGAAACCATATGGAAAGCATTTGGGTTATGGAACTCAGCGAAATATGGAGATAAAATCTGGTTCGTGTTCATGTTTATTCTGAACACAGGCGGATTATTGCCATTGATATACCTGCTATTAAAAACTGACTTCTTCAAAAAGAAGAAAAAGAAGAAAAAATAATTTTTTATTTTCTTTTTAAATTTTAAAAAGAAACCTTTAAAAAGGGCGATTTTATCCATTATTTTATACAAGATTAAGTTCTTGTAGGAGAAATAGAAAAAAATGGGATTTAGCAATAATAGAAACTTTGGAGGACCTAGAGAGATGCACAAAGCAAAATGTTCTGAGTGCAATCAAGAATGTGAGGTTCCTTTCAAGCCAACAGAAGGCAAACCAGTCTATTGTAGAGATTGTTATGCAAAACACAAGCCACCACGAAGATTCTGATTCTTTAGACTTCGGTATGATGTTAGTGTTAAAAATTTATTAGCTGCGTCATCGACGCAGTATTTCTTTATTATTTTTTTATAGATTACCTAGACAGAACTTTAAATTGAATAGACTACTTAACACAGATCTTAAGCTGCTGACCAATACTGCCTCGCCAATTTAATTTCAATTGACATGTCCCATTAATACAATCACTATCGGATTCACAAGGACCAGTACAATATCCATCAACTTTTTGACTAATACAACCAGCTTCGTTAAGCTCAAGACATTCTCTATAACATATCTGGCCACTTTTACATTCGCTGTCTATATGACACGATCCAGGTTCATGGGTTGCTATATGGCTAATCTGTGTTATACCTGAAGGCAGAGAAATCCAGAGAACTCCAAGCAGTGCTCCAATTACAGCGCATATAATAATCGTGTGTTTCATGTTACTTTAGAATAATTGCTAACTTATAATTTTTGGTAATTCAGAGCTCATCTAGAGGACTTTTTACTTTTTTTAGTTCAGACTTAGAGACTGTTGTATATATCTGGGTTGTGTTAAGATTTGTATGCCCAAGCAGAACTTGTATTTTTCTTATGTCTGTACCTGATTCAAGAAGATGTGTAGCAAAACTATGCCTTAGTGTATGGACATGAACTGGTTTATTGATGCCAGCGCGCTTTGCAGCATTATTAATTACTTTCTGAACACCTCGTGGAGATAGTTTTTCTGCCCAGCCAGTAAATATGTAATCAGACTTGTTCTTTCTATTTTCTAAATATTCATTCAAGTCTTTAATAAGTTTCTCTGAAAGAAGAATCATTCGGTCTTTTGCGCCTTTACCGCTACGCACCCATCCAATTTTGTCGTTTAATTCCAAATCTCCAACTTTCATATTTATGCATTCGCTCAATCTTATGCCAGTTGAATAAAGAAATTCAATTAATAATCTATGTTTGCTGTTTTCTGTTGTATCAATCATCTTTTTGACTTCATCCTTAGTGAGAACAACAGGGATTTGTTTTGCTATTTTGGGGGTTTTGATTGCTATGGACTTTCCAAGAACCTCACTATAATAAAAGGTAAGCGCTGCTTTTGCCAAGGCAGCTGTTGCATTTGAAACTTTTTTATCTGACAACAAGTGTGATAAATAAGTTTTGATATCTTCTTCAGCAACATCATCTGCTTTTTTATTTATGAACTCTGAAAATTTCTTGTTATAAAATAAATAAGTCTTTACTGTTTCTTGGCTTACTCCACGTAATCTAAGTTCTGATTCAAGCTTCTGTAACATGGTGTTATAAATGTAAAAGTTCGTTTAATATCTTTGGGTATAAATGGGTTGTTTTAGTAATTATTAAGAAGTAACAAACGAAAGATTAAAATAGAATCATATACTCAATCTAATATAGGGTGCAGTCAAATTATGCCAGACGAAGATAAAAAGTCTAGAGAAAATAGTGCTATCATACTTCTTAGTGATATGTACAAAACAGAAGTATTAACGAGACAGATACTGTCTGGAGACAATCCTGTAAATCCTGAAGCCGTAAAAAGAGAAATGTTGATGGAAAGTGGAATTTCAAAATCTGAATACCGACGTATGAATGGGAAAAACGAAGTTATTGTTTTACCGGAAAACTTAATCTTAGAAAATATGAAGATTGGTTACAATAAAGGGCTTGCACTTAAAGAATTTCTAAATAAATACCCTAGTCAATTACCTGAAACTGGGAAAGAATATGATCAAAAACATGTTATTGAAACTCAAAAAAAGGGAGCATTGGAAAAATTGATGTATGGGCGTTATAATGGAGATTACATAAAAGAAATTTTAGACCAAAATAGACAAATTGCGCCAGCAATAACTGTTACTATAAAACCTGCACCAGAAGATGTTGAACAAACTATTGACACTATTGATTCAAAAGTTCAAGCCCCTTATACACAACAGCCAAATGATATAAAAACTGAAGAACCACCTGCACCACCAGTCAAGCCAGAAGAAATTATTCTTATATTAGAAGAATCACATACGCAAGAAGAACCACCTGCACCACATAAAAAAGTAAGATTTGTAAGGAAAATAAAGGGTTTGGGCAAATCGTGATAAGATATTACTGAAACATTTTGTAAATTTTAAATATAAGGAGTTGTTAATACTAAAAGATGAAAGACTTAAATTATACAAAATTCATATCAAATAAACAATGTTTACTGTATGATGGACTTTGTAGATATGTAAAGGAAGGCAAAATAGGGAACGAAATTAACCCTGAAAATATGTGGACTGCTTTCTATTCAGATCCAGCAATACCGATGCAATTCCACAGAAAAGCTATTGTAACAGGCTTTCTTGAGCTGCTTTGCGAGCTTGATATTCTTGCTAAAAAAGATGAATGTTATACAATATCAAATTGTTTGGATGACGATTTAGTCGAAAGATTTAGAAACTTAGGTTATACAGTAAAAGGTTCAAAAGAGGATGGAATATGTATACGACCTAAGAAGAAGTCAAGGAATCCTAGCTTAGGCATTTATAGACATAATTAAGATAAACAAATAATTAATGTTTAGGTTCACATAATGAATATTTTACCATCATTGAACCAGGATATGAATGGCTATCTCGTGGCATAGCATCCCTTTCGCGCTTTGATAGTGCTGCATTAAGCTCAGCAAGTATGCTCATACCATAACGACCATCTACAATTTCACCCAGTGTTGGATAAACAATTTGTTTAGTATCCTTGTCCAAATGCGAAAACTTACGATTAAATGCAAATTTCATCTGCATATCTGGCGTTATTAAAACACTGTATGTGTTTTCTTTTTTCTCGCCAAATTTCTTACTAAGTTCTTCAGTATTTTTAGATACATTTTGTTTACCATACATCTTTTCTAGATCAATATATGGAATTGTTTGGTATTTTGTATCAACAAGATAAAATTTCTGTGGTTGTTCATTGATTATTACTTCAACATTGTTACTCAATTCAAAATTTCCTCGTATAATATGAAGTAATGAATTATTTTCAAATTCTACCTTACCTGGTGTTTTAGGAGTTTCTAAATAGTTTATTACTGATTCCCCTTTCTTAGACCCACTTATAAGTTTTTTAATAAGGTCAGAATCAGATTCCCCTCTTGGTTCAGGCAGCCCATATTTTAACATAGGTCCGCCATTTCCGCCTATCAATGAATATCTAAATACCATATCTGAATAACTAGATTCACGTACAACTTCAGGTTCATTAATTTTATTTGCAACTTGTTCTGCACATTTCATAAGAACATCTTCTAATGGTTTAAATGAAACTCTATTTTCGTCCTTATTAAAATCGCCAAATTCCATATTAAATGCATATCTACATTTTAAATTTTTATCTACAAGTACTCCATATGTTTGAGTTCCATTCTTTTTTAAAGCGCCAACTACAACTGTTGATAATACTTTTAGAATAGTTTCAGATGGGCCAAACTGTTTAATCATTGAATCGCGATAGGTAGTTGTAAAATCAACAAGCAAAGTGCTAGGCGCAGTCATTTGTATAAGATACATTTCTTCTGTATGTTTACTATCAGCTACAGTTAATTGATGTTCTTTCAAACAATCGTCAATTGTTGATATTAAATTTTTCTTTTGAATTTCACTCTTTTTTACCATTTTTTACACCCTCTTCAAATCTATAATTACATAGTGGAGCTTTGTTGAACTCGCCATAAAAAGCTGTAGATGAAGATTGACATCCTCCCCTACACTGTGCTCCATGTTCGCAACCAACACACCCACCTTTTAAATTTTTAATATTAAATTTGCGATTATAACTAAAATTATTTGGATTTTCCCAAATTTCTTTAAGACTCTGCGTCCTAATATTTCCTTCTATTGCTTCTGGAATTCTTATTGAAAGACATCCTCGAATTCCACCATCTGAATCTAAACCAAGCGCATGAATTCCTGCTGAACAACCATTCCACACAATACCTTTGTCTCTTAACTCTTTTTCAAGATTTCCGAAATAACCTATACAATCCCCCGCTTGGACATTCATATATGGAAGCAATTTTCTCGAGTCATTTATGAATTCAGCTAGTTTATGATATTCTTCATCGTCAAGTGCAAGACTTGCGTCCATTCTACCCATTGGCGAAGCTAATTGTATCTGCCATGCATCAACATTGTAATCATTAAGCCTATACCTTATTTCTTTCAACTCGTTTATGTTTTGATTATTAACCGTGGTTACTACACATACCTCTTGATTTTTTCTTTTGAGTTCTAGTATTCGATCAAAAACTTTCTTGTGTGATCCATTTACCCCGCGCAAATAATCATGAAGTTTAGGTTCGCCATCAACGCTAAAACCAACAGCAAATGGCTCTGTTGAAAGAATGTTTTCAATTGTTTTTTCGTTCCAAGCTAAACCATTGCTTATTATTCCAAATTTCATATTATAACTTTTTATTCGCTTAGCTGTATCTACCCAATCTTTTCTTAAGGTTGGTTCTCCGCCTGAAAGAACTATTTTATTGACTCCTAATTCATGTGCTTGATCAACTAAATTCAATGCTTCTGCTGACGTTAGTTCATTTGTTCTTGAAGAGCCAGCATCAGAGCCACAATGAATACACTTAGAATTACAGTTAAGAGTATATTCCCAAACTAGAACTTTTAAAGTCTCCATTGTAGGTTTTAGAAGTAACCTATGGCTTTTAAATTTTACTACTCCAAAACAATAACTTTAAAAACAACTATATTTTACAGTATACAAGTGAGGTTCTGAAGGAGTTGATTAAAATATGAATAAACAAATGGTTGATGCTGTATATTTGACTAGCTCTACTGCTGGTGGAAGCGCACTTGTTTATGGCGGACTAAAAATAACAACAAACTATATTGCTAATAGTGCAACAGGTATGGATATGCTTGGTTATGCTGTATTTGTTGTTGGTACGACAATGCTAGTTCCTTCTGTAATTGAGATTTATGATCGTGTAAAAACCAGATTCAATTCTAAGAAATCTAGCAAATTAGAAAAAATTTTGGATTAATCGAGATGACGAAAAATGAAAGATTTTACAGCTGGTGAAAAAGAGTACATACAGTTACATTACGGCATAAATGTAAATCAGTTAAGATTAGAAGAGGCTGAAGATTTTAAAATCAAAGACTGTGATGGTCCATTAACCTGTAAAATAAAGCATTGCCAAGAACAGAACAAAACTACTTGGAGATTGTCAAAATTAGCTTACCCTGTTCTTGCCTTGGCATCTAACAGCGAGACATGTGTTGCTAAATATCTTCTTTATAAAATAAATCCACAAAAAGAACAGGTTGTCTGTTCGCTTGATGTACTAAAAGTTGCGCCATTTGGTGTTTATGCTGGCGACCCTGAATTCAAAGAATGGTTCAACAATAAAGATATTAACACAATTGATGATGTTTTCAAAAGATAAAACCTTGATTAACAAAACTTATAATCCTTAAATTTTTCAATTAATATATGCTCCAAGAAATATCTTACTTCATGATTTTAGGAAAACCATTCATAATGTATTTAGGAATTATTGTTTTAACCTTGTTTATTATAACAGCTTCATTAGGCATATTAATTTTAAAGGGAAAGAATGTCAAGATGACATGGCACAAAGCAGTTGCAGCAGCAGCGATTGCCTTAGGAATATCTCATGCAATATTAGGAGTCTTATACTTTTTCTAACCGATTTGCTTTTCTGTACCTTTAAAACAATAGTCATAGTGCTTTAATTTTTCTTTTTGATGCACTGGGCAACCACCGCAAATGCACCCTCTGTCCTCTTTTATGCATTTGCTCTTGCCGTTAAAGCAAAATGCGATTTTCTCTTTGCATTCCCTATATGTCGGGCAGCTTTTACAAATGCAGATTTTTTCCGCTTCTTTTTTATCCATAATACACCTCAGTTTGAAGCATAATCATAAACCCATGCTGTTGGTTTGATTTTTCTAACTAATCCAATAGTGTTCATAATATTTGTTGCAAGAAGTTTTGTTTCTTCTTCATAACATTTTGAAAGAACTATCTCTTTGTCTCTATGAGTAGAAAAGCAGACATTTGACATTGCATACATATTACTGAATGGCGGGAAAATCATTCCGAAATGGTTCAATGTCATAAACAGACTGGAGATTACCATTGATGCGCCTTCTTCATGGCCTGTGACAATTATCCCTGCGACTTTGCCCAAAAATCTTCTCAGCATACCGCTACCAGGGAGATCATTATCAGCTGTCAATTCAACATACTTCATATGTTTTATATTAAGCGCTTTATCTTTCGGAACTATTGAATTTGCTGGCTTAAGGCTGCCATCAAGACTTATACAACGATCAATGAATGTCGCCATCAATGTAGACATCTTGAAATTGTTGGTCGGCGTTGCAAATATTATTGCATCTGCGCCTATTATTTTATCATAAAGGATATTTGTCATGTCATCGCCTGTTGGTTTTCCTTTTGGATAACATGTGCAGTAAAAATGACAATGTGTGTTTGTTGTTGAATAGCAGGCTTTGCAGTGCTGGATGTTGTATTTTCTAAGCTGTATAATCTCGGTTTCTGCTCCAAGCTTTTTACAAACTCCAAGGCATTTTTTCAGGAGCACTTCTGAATTTGAGTTTTCCTGCGACATATCATTCTCGTCTCTTGCAGAGCCGGATATGCCCAGAACTTTTATTTTCTTTTTTCTTGGACCCATTCTTTTTGCTTCATTTATGGCGCTTTTTCTTACATTTTTAAATAACCCAAGAGTTTTTTTATCAATATTAAGAATCTGCATAATTTCTTTATCAGACATTTCTTTCATCATCACACCTACTCTTATTCATGCTTCTGAAGTTTAAATCTCTTTTTGGAGTGTTCGGATTAATAATATTTATAATCCTTAAAATTTTTGTATAAGCATGGAAAACAAAATCTTAGTGCTTGGACTGCTGATTCTTTCAGTGGTACTAGTTTTAGGATGTACAGGAACACCGAACCAAGAAAACAATGTGCAGATGGCAAATCCAGCATCAGTATATTGTGAACAACACAATGGAACTCTTGAGATCAGAACAGATGCTACTGGTGGACAAGTGGGCTATTGTAAGTTCGCTGGTGGAAGCGAATGTGAAGAATGGGCTTACTATCGTGGAAACTGCACACCTGGCGTTGTAACTCCGGGGATAGCAACTTCAACAAAGTCTGATATATCAATTGAGAACTTTGCATTTAATCCAAGTGTTACAACAGTAAGAACTGGGACTACAGTTATCTGGACAAACTATGACAATTCTCAGCATAAAATTGTTTCAGATGATGGTTTGTTCGAGTCAGGGTATATGAGCCATGGTGAAACATTTATCTATACTTTTACAGATGCAGGAACCTACAATTACCATTGCGGTATACATCCAAGCATGACAGGGAAAGTAATTGCTGAAGGAGAATCCACAGCTATAGGCTCTGGATCAACACCTTTAGGAACAGGCTAATCATTTTCTTTTTTTATTTTTGATTTCAGAAGATTTAAAAGTAAGTATATTCTGCAGTATACATGTGGGATTATGAATGCTGATAGCCTGATTGAACTTTTTCAAAAGATGGAAGATAAATTTGATAAACAGCCAGCTGTTGTTAAAGATAATTCTAAAAAAAATCTTTTTGTGGGAGACGTTCATGGCGATCTCGAGACAATGTCAATAGTAGACGAAATGGGGTATGGCTATGACAAAATTGTATTCCTTGGCGATTTTGTTGATAGGGGTGCTAATGATACTGAAGTTGCGGAAAGAATTGCAAATATGTATCTTAATGATCATAGAATAGTTGTACTTGCTGGAAATCATGATGCGTCTGATTGTGTATATCCATGTGATTGGGATGATAGACTATTTCATGAATTTGGGGCAGGCGGAGCACGTATACGAAAAGCGTATAATTGCGCTTTCAAAAAAGCCCCTATAGCTTATTATAATGAAGAATACAAATTGCTTGCACTTCATGGCTTCATACCAATACCTAAAAACGGCGGCAGATGGGACATTAATAAGTGGAAAAAAACCGATTCAGACATAATAAGTGAAATATTATGGAATGATCCTTTACTTGATGGAAATGGTGTTAATCCAAGTGAAAGAGGAAACTACATCTGGAATGTTGGCCGCGATATAACTGAACAATTCATGGAATGGAACAAGTTGGAATACATTGTAAGAAGTCATCAGCCGAGGATAAATAAAATATTCAAACTTTCAGATAACAAAAAAGTTGTTAATATTGGTTCATCTTCATATTATGAAACAAGAGGGTTCTTTATGATGCCTAGTGGTAAAATATTCAAGCATCTATGAGATAGAATTGTATTCTTACACCAAAAAACATATAAAGATGTAAATATATGTATGTTCTATGAGATTCCAGATGGCTGCATCAACTGAAATGGCCAAAGCGCTTAAAGATGAAGCTAAAAAACGCAAATTAGATACAATCCAGGAAACTATACGATCAATACTCAGCGAGTACTTTATGCTCAGGAAAACATCAGAAGAAAAGCCTGAAAGACCAAAACCAAGAAGAATTGAGTCAACTAATCCTTTGGCGCATTAAACTTAGGTAATAAACTTTATAAGTAACTACTTCTTAGTAAAAACTATATGCTTAGGGGTGTAAAATATGCCATATGATCAAATATTAAAATTGAAACAAAATGCGAATTTAGTAAATCTTGTAGGGAACCTAGAAAAATTAATGGATTCTGACTTATACGAAGAAAACGTTTCTGAAAAATTCTGTTACGAGTCAGGAACGATTGAAGCACCAGCGACTTCTGTTATTAAAGGAAGACCCAGAGTTAATCAAAAAAATAATATAACTTTTACAAGTATGCTTAAACAAGCACAGCAACTTAAAAATGTCAATAACAAAACTCCAAACCTTGCAGTCAAACCACAAAAATGTGGCATTTTTGTTAATTTTGGCAACTACAAAGAAGGAGAATATGATGGGGATTATAGAATTTCTATTTATCCAATGGAGTCTACAATAGTGTTTGAATATTTAGAAAATAGTATTACTTCTAGCAAAATTAATGAACTATTGAAGCCATATGTGAAAAAAGGTGGCGGAGTAGCTCATGCCGAACTTTCTTTAGGAGTTCGTTATGTTGGCATTGATCCAGCTGTTACGAATGAACATTTCGATTTTGTGTTTCAAAAATTATAAGGCGCTAACAATGGTATTAGAAAAAATTGGAAAAATTGAAAATTATGTGCATGAACCGCGCAGCGTAGCAAGTATCAGTCTATTAGTTACAGATCCTTTAATATTAAAATTGTACTCAATGTCCAAGACTAAAACCCCTGAAAAACTTGGTGATGATTATGTAAGTCCGTACGCAGAAGACGCACATTCAATTCGTAACAAATGTGCTAGAAAATTCTTAAAGGACGAAATCTTAACTGAAAAGATAGAACCTTTAACAGGAATGGGTTTTGCGATAATCTCAGATGATATGTTAGATGTTGCGGTATGGGACAATGAAAATCCTATTGTTCTGAAAAATAGAATTTATACTTATCAGCTTAAGGCGTCAGGTTTAGAAACTGAGCTTCAAGACATAAATAAGATTGGTGCTTTTTGCGTTTGGGAATTAGGGATAGTCAATCATGAACGAAATGCATGGATGAATTATCTGCAATCTGGAAAAACTGTAAACGACAAGCAGGTTTACCTTGAGAATGTAATTGAGGGTGAACTGTAATAAAATAGGGGAAGATGGAATGGCAAAACTTAAAGAAATTTTGAATGGATATGAATTAAAACGGAGTGTTGACTTCACTAAACTTGGCAACGATCTTGATAGTTTTTTTGCAAAAGAGTTTCCCAATGAAGAAGTTGTAACACCAATTAAAGATGACGGTTGTATTGTATATTTCGTTGGAAAAGTAACTGACATCTGTGATGATTTTAAAAAAGGAACTCAATGTGCCTTACCTGGGATACGTGGTGCATGCGAGAAAGGAAAAGAAAAATGCGCAGTATTACTTGGACATGGTGTTGGGTACAAACATGCTATTGAAATTGAGATTTTTAATCCAATAAAGGCAAGCTCCGCATGCGACTGGCCGCAAGATCGTGCTGATAGACTGCTTAAAACTCTTGGAAGTTATATAGAAAAGAGGGAATAAAATATGGCATATAATATATTAAATTTGGAAGAATTGGGGCGAGATGAACTTTTAGAAAGAACATACCTGATACAAAGATTAGAAAAACCTGTTGGGAATACATCTCCATTTGATTTTGGTGTTGGCGGAAGTGGATTAAATCAACGTTCACAAGCAAAAATATCGAACATATGGAATTGGGGTTATATGGGTGCATGGGAATACGAAAATGGTTCTGTAGAACGTGCTATAAGCAAAATTGGTCAATACATAACAGAAGGTCTGGTATTTACTGGAACTGTAGAAGTTGGTGATAATAAACTTGTACACTTATTATGCGAAGGCACTAAAGAGGGCGAAATTGAAAAACGTATTAAATCTATTTATAATAATGAAGAAGAATTCCACCTAAAAAGCCCTTCTTTTTTTAAGGACAGTATTGATCACAGAAACCATAGCACTATTGGATGGCTTGAACTAAATAATGGATTTATGTTCTTTAAGAATAAAAAAGCATACAATCAAACATTAGATCTTTTTGGAATAGGTCCAAATACTAAAAAAGTGTGGAAAAATGGCTAAACTTCAGGAAATTTTAGAAGGATACGAATTGAAGAGAGGCGCTAACATATCTAAACTTGCAAAAGATCTTGGTAGATTTTTAGTAAAAGAGTTCCCTAATAACGAAATTTCTTGTACTACTTCAGGTGAATCTGATACTATAACTGGTGTAAACTATTCTATTGAAGAAGTAAAAAATGTTTGCGAACCATTCAAAAAATGGTTCGAATGTCCAACATATGAACGAGGTGGATGCGAAAAAGGGAAAGAAAAATGCGCAGTATTACTTGGGCATGGCACTGGATGGAAACATGCTATTCGTATTGATAGTGATGATTATATAGGAACTATAAGAGCAGCTTCTGCAAAGGACTGGCCACAAGATCGTGCTGACAGATTGCTTAAAACTCTTGGAAGTTATATAGAAAAAAAGTGAGAAAATGTCTGAAAAATTAGAAACTAAACAGAAAGCAGAAGAACATATTAGAGTAGTCCCGCAGCTAGATGCTATTTTGGCAGCATCAGAAGAAAATTTGAGAAGATCTAAAGAGATGGATGAAGACTATAAAAGACAGGAAAAAGAGCGAGAAAAATCAAGAGCAGATAATTTACTTGATTTTATTAGTCATGTGGGAATTGATTCTGTTAAATGTAATGACAAAAGTGAGTTAGAACGCTGTCTTGAAAATAATTTGGTTACGCAGAGAGATATTGAAATTGCGCAAAATGCATATAGACGAAATCAGGCAAATGAACAGTTGGAAAATATCAGGGAGCATGGAATCTGGTTCATTACTAGCTTTGATGAAAATACTAAAATCACGCAATATTGTCTTGAAAATAAGTTATTCTCGGAAATTGATATCGAAAAAGCACAAATAGAGCATATGGAAAGACGGGCAGGAGACGCATTAAAAGAACTCTCTAAAGACGGCATAATTTCATCTTACATAGCATATGGCGTTGACCATGGATATTTCACTCCAACCGAAGTTGAAGAAGCAATAGATCGATACAATGTCAATAAAGCAAAAGAAGCATTTTTGCTGCTTAAATTTTCTAGAAGCGAAGATCTAGACCAAGACGCTTTAAAACATGGAATAAAACTTGGTATATATACACAAGAAAATGTTGATGAAAGAAAAAAGACATATGATGAAAAATGTTTAAAGGATCAGGCAGAACGAGCAATTCCAAACATAGAAAGAGTTGGAATTAATGCTGTTAATCCTATTGCGCTCCAATACGGCCTTGATGAAGGAATATTCACGGGCGAAGAAATCCAGGCGGCGCAAAGCAGATATGAAGAAAAATCTGTTGGAAAAAAATTGTAAACTATTATATTCATAGAAGAACAAAAGATTCTTGAAATATTTTTAACGAAACAAATTTATTCAAGAAATGCGTTAGATATATGCTAGAATATGATCTTTGGTGAGTAAATGGATGTAGATAAACAAGAAATAAAGAGCTTGGAAAGAGAATTCAAGAAAGAATTAAAACAAGAAGAATTAGGGAGCTCTAAAGAGAATAAATTAAGAAATATTCTAACCAAGATAAGATTAACAAATGATTTATGCCATGAAAATAGGGCATATATAATACGTTCTTCGGATACCTTTGAAGAATATGCGCTTAAAGAAAAACTAAGCATATGCACTGGTTGCCACGCTTATGGAGAAACTGAGTGCTATTCTTATTGTATCGTTACAAAGTTGAAAAAATAATTTTTAAGAAAAATTATATTTGATAACATTTAAAAGCTAGTATATCTTGTAAAATATAGTTTGGTGAGGTTCTGATAAGAGGCGCAAATAATGAGATTAGAAGAAAAAATTAAAGAATATGCTAATTTAGCTGAACTTGTGGAAGCTGTAACAGGTTTTATAAAATCTGAGTTTCCGGAAGAATACAAATTGGAAAATGATGTGTATCTCGTAATGAATGTGGGGATTGTAGGTCACCCAGGTAAACATCCTCCTAATATATCTATTCAAAATAATGGATTTGTGGAAATGCTTAATACATTTATGTCAGTACGTGCACATGGTGCTGCGGGCGCTCTTGCTGACACGTATGTAGCACTTGAGATGGGCAAACATCATGCGGATATTAATCACCCAATAGGGTATCATATCCATTTGAATTTGTCAAATTCAAGTATAGCTATGTCTTCAACTAAAGAAGATTTTGATAACTATAGATTACCCGTAAATAAAAAAATAACATTATTACATGCTTTAGAAAGTTTTGTAGAATAAATTTGGGGAAAAAAATGCTGAAATCAAATATTGCGGATCCAATTGGAAGGGAGATACATCAGATAATGTTAGATGCTATGTCTAAAAAACCTGAAGAAATGGAAGGGTACTGTACGAGAGAAGATGCGATTGTTTCTATTGAAAGTTTGGTAACAGATATTGTAACAAAACTTAATGAAACAACGAGCTTACCATCTACATTAATCACAGTTGATGGACCATCTCCTATTGAAACATTAACGTTTGAAGGTTATGTTCTACCTATAGTCAAGGGAGATAAAATAAGGGCATACATTTTGAAAGCTGATATTAGATATGTACCTGTACTCAAAGAGAATGGACCTGGCACTGATTGGTTACCTGGTTATATGCCTAGAAAAGAATTCAAAGAAATTGAAAATGTTACTAAAATAGAAAAATTGCGAAAAGGAAAAGTATTAGCAACTTACAATGTTTGAAGGAATAAGGGGTGCAAAAAATGGAAAATAACGAAAAAAATGAGCATGGAAGTGTTCAGATTATAGAAATGCGAAGCGTATCATTTTCTGATTTTGAAAAAATAAAAGAAGTCATGAAAGAGTTCAATCACAATACTAAAGACTTATGGTGGAAAGATGAAACAAAAAAGAACAAATTTAATTCTCTAAACGAAATGGA
>Ga0315290_10000007_pt1 | contig 120380 bp, 87 predicted proteins | sample YL17G12_0_MG_FD_203627 | JGI IMG/M metagenome (GOLD analysis project Ga0315290, IMG submission 203627) | Sediment microbial communities from Yellowstone Lake, YNP, Wyoming, USA - YL17G12_0 | ecosystem: Environmental > Aquatic > Freshwater > Lake > Sediment | place: USA: Wyoming | collected... | reverse complement strand
CAACAACCGGGTTCTCTCGTCCTTGAACGGCTGTGGACCGATCTTCTCCAAGATCATGTTTTCGATCAGTTGGGCTTGCGCGTGGCCTTGCAGACAAATGACTCCAAATGACTTACCGTTGTACCGTGGATCATTCAGGCAGTCGATCACGGTCTTGGCCACTGCCGCCGCTTCGGGCCGGTTAATGGCGTCCTGGGCTTTGCCTTCACGATAACCGTCAACCACAAACCGAACCTGTATTGGAGGCAATCGCGATGGCGGATACTGCCGGAGTGGAATCAAAGGCGTGTCTGTGTACCAATGCTCATTGGAAAAGCGGATAATCTCCGGCATACAGCGGAAGTGCTCGCGCAGGGAAATGCGGCTTCTGTACCGGATGGCACCTTGGGCAAAAAGACTGGTGGCAGGATCAAACGTGTCCCAATGGGGAATGCCGTCAAGATGCTGTTCCATCAAGGTTCTGACCTGACTTCCCTCGACGAACCCCTCCTCCGGTGAAATCTGTTTTTCGTCTCCGACAATCACACACTGCTTGGCGAGGTATTGCAGAATCAAACCCTCGGGTCCGGTCTGACTGGCTTCGTCGATAATCACCACATCGAAGGCTTCCGCCTCCGGTTCGATCTGCTCGGCCACGCGGTATAACGGCATAATCCACGCGGGAATGGCATTGCGGCACTGTTGCATGTGCTTGCGCGCGTCCCCACGATAAGTTTCCACGTACTTCCCATGTCCCCCGCGTATCTTGTTAACCACCACGTGCTTCCAAGCCTTCATCGCGCTCTCTTGCGTGGGATTGCTTGCCAGCTTCTCCATGCAAGAGTTCCACGCCTTCAACGCCACCAAGGACTGGGTTGTCTCTTGTAGTTGGCGTTCCGTTTGGGTTATCTCATCAACAACGCCAACCGAATGTTCGGCGGAAAACCGATCCAACCAAGCCTTCGCCCTTTTCCATGCCCATGCTTTGCCAAATGTCTCTAGGCAGGACGCCACGGCCGGCCGTGTCTCGGGGGCCTTAGTCGAATCGGCAAGCAGCGGAGCTAGTTCCCGTAGTCTCCGGTCAAGAGAAAGGTATCGCTCGGCCAGAGATCGTTCATGGTGAAGTTCCGCGAGCCTTGCCAACTGTTCTCGGTAGCCCGCCACGTTGCCCTGCTCAGCCACAGCAATCAAGTCGTTCACGACCGGGTCAAAATTCGCAAGATTTCGGCATTGAAAAAGCCTATCTATGACACCGGAGACGACAGCCAAGGCGTCCCTTACGTCCAACCGAGCAAGTGCCGCCTGGGCATTTCCTAGTAGCTCTTGTCCCCAGTCTCCACCGCTGACTGCCTTTGGGTTTCTTTTCGTCTCACCAAGGGCCTTTTCGGCGGCAGAAATGAGAGTGCCGAGTTGAAGAACGACTCTCAGAACATTGCGGCATGTTTCGAGGGAAGCCAGGCGCTGACGCATTGTGCCCTTGGGAGGCTCAACGATGTCGCTCCATTCTTGCCAAGCGCGGTCCAATGCCTCTTGTGCCCGCAAGTGCGCGACAAGCGACTTGAGCACCGACGCTGAATCGCATTGCCTTCCTCCGAACCGGCTATCTCGCCACAGGTATGCGCACCGCTTGACTACGTGCGCACGAAATACCCAGACTCCCAGACCGCCCCCCGTTTCCAAGTGACAGAGAAAATCGGCTGCGTCGGCCAGGAGTTGCGCGCGGGAGACTTGCGCCGGTACTTCTAGGTCGGCGTCGCTCTCGTTCCCGACAGAACCGGCAAGAGATTCGAGGACCTTGCTGGTGGCACTCTCCAAAGAACTCCAAGTCAGAGCGCGCCCGGCGCACACTTCCTGCAGAACGCGACCAATCCACGGGTCCGTTCTGTTTGCAAGCCAGTCGGAAAACCGAATTAACTGCTGCGCGATCTTACACAGTTGTCGAAGCCGCTCTCTTTCGAGGGCGAGAAGACTCTGAGCAAATGGTCCGTCGGGTTTCTCGCCCAACTGTGCCAAGGCATTTTTAGCCCGCAAATATCCGTCGGTTGCATTCTCAAAGTCGCTGGCCGTCGGCAACGTATCAAGTGCGGGCAGGGCGTAGATCAGTGAATGGTTGCGGCATTGCTCCCAGAGAGAATACAATTCCTTGAACTCTTCATCGGTCAGCGGCGGGGCCGTGTTCTCATTGATTTGGTCAGGCAACCATCCGAAGCGTTCAACATCCTTCGCGACAGATTGTGTGATAGCCTGGGCGGTGCCCTGGTACGGCGTTCCAGCAATCGAATAGGCCGTTGTCTCGGCCTCACGTATTTCCCGAAGTCGCCGGCGCAGGTCGGCCAGTTGCGACCGCAACGATTGTCGTTCCCGCGTTTTTGCGTCAATTTGCCGTTGAGCGTTAGTCGGGTTTGTCGTGTTGACGTGGCGAAGAATGCCCTGGACAGAATGTTCGAGGTTCTGCCTCGATTCGGCATCCTCTCCGAGCAAGCTGACGGTCAGCGGAAGAATCTCGGGGAGTTCTTTGGCGATCTTGTCGCGCAGGACTTTCAAGGCACGCGGAGTCTGGCTGGTTACGAGCACGCGCTTGCCGCTGGACAACAAGTGACAAATCAGATTCACGATAGTATGGCTCTTGCCTGTACCCGGTGGCCCCTGGACCAGAACCCCCGAACTACCGCAAAGACGGTGGATAATCGTAAGCTGCTCATCGTTCGTTGGCAGCGGAAACAGTATTTCCTCGGGGACGAGCGCGGCTTCTGAATGTGGGGCGTGCTGTCCATCCGATTCGTCAGGCGAGCCACACAGGTTGCGAACGCCACGCGGGATGCACTTTCCTTCGCTCAGTCCCTTGACGATCTTCTTGAGGACTTCGCGCATCGTCTGGGCACTGCGCTTGCGTAAGACCAAGATTGGCGCGAACGCCATCTGCGGCGTGCGCGTTGCGCGCTCTGGGCACTCCAGCGTGTCATGGTAAACGGCGTCGGCCGCCGCTGGCAGCGTGTGGAGCCAGCCTTTCAGAATCGGCGTAATCTCCCCTCGATTCCAGGGCGATTCGAGCGCGGAAACCTTTTCCTCGATGTGTCGTTGCTCCTGGATTGGTGGCCGTTCGTTGACCTCCATCATGTCCTGCTCAACCGCGAAATGTGCTCCATCGAGAGCGGGAGCGATGGTGATGCAGCCAGACTCGCGTTCGAGGGCAATCGTCACGCGCGCTGTTACAATCGGCCGGCGTACCTTGTGGTCGCTGGCATCCATCCACAGGAGCACGCCAACGCCAAGAAGCAGCTCGTATTGCTCACCGCGCCGTTGCTGTTCCTGGTAGATCGTGAAGAGCTTCCGATACGCCTTTTGGACTCTCTCCCATCGCTGATACTGCGTGCTCCAGGGACGCCACTTCGTTTCAAGATACTTCCCCCAGGCTAAAGCGACGTGCGGATGGCCGCTCAGCAGCAGCCTCGGAGGCGGCGTCCAATCCGATTCATCGCCGTCCTCTCTGTCGCTTGGAACCCACTCGGGATCGACGATTTCGTCATACAGCTTTGGCTCCGCTGAAATCTCCTCCAAGGTCGCGGCGTTAAACCAGTGTTCGCACTCGACAGGTGGCCGGGGCAGGTTCGGCTTGGCAGGCTTGTCAACCCGCAACCAGTGCTCTTCGTCGGTTGTCTCCCCTCCGTCCCACGCGGGCGTGTAGCATTCCTTCTCACGCGGCAGTTCACTGAACCAGAAGACTGCCTGGTAGGAGGCTACGTCGCGCACATTCTTCGCGCGTAGCTCAGCAAGCGCACTCAGATACCGGAACAACCGGATCGCTTTGTCCCGGATCGGGTCCGGCGTGGATGCCGCAGCAACGGGCGCGTCGTTCGAGGGTGTGGTTTCCACCATGGGCTTCGCCCAGGAGTACTCCTCGGCCCCGCGACGGGGGGCTGATTATCGCTCTTGTGTGTGGAGGAAGTGTAGCCCATCAAGGTCCAGTCCACGCCGAACTCAGGCTGACCGCGGTACTATGAGTCTGAATTGGCGGCCCAGGGAAGTCAAGCCAAGGGGCGGGCGCCGTCCAAGAGGAAGCCGGACCAAGCAGAGAAAGCATGCGCAAAGTGCCAATTCGGCCCGGCGACGACCTATCGATGATGTCAACTAAGGAGGCGAGGGGAGGTACTGGCAGGACTTGCGACGTAACTCATTTCCAGTAGGTTGCTTACGGCTGCGAATCCCCAAGGCGACAAGATCGGCTAACGTGGGGAGATGGCACCGACTCGGGAGCTATTTCCCAGCCATTTCCACGGAGATCTCGTTACGGACGCAGGTGACCAGCCCCTCGGCACAGCGGGGTGCCATAGGCAATTTGGCCATCCCCCGGATTTCCGGATCGGGGGGCTACCCCACGTGGTTTTGTTCTGCTATCATTTCTCCGAGGGCTTGCCGGATCGTTACGTAGAGGGGTATATTGCGGGGAGCATGGGAGACCCCCGTTCGGCCGCGGGTTCCTGTCGGGGTATCGGCCGGGTGCGGATCGAAAGCGATTGGGGGAAGGGGACCCGAGTGGCGGTCGATTTGCCGCCGTCCCTGCCCCGGGATACTTCTGTCATGAATGATCGGAGTTGCGAATGACCATCAAAGTACTGATTGCCGACGACCACGAAGTGGTCCGCTTTGGTTTGAGGACCCTACTGGCCGGGACGGACGTCGAGGTGATGGCCGAGGTGGCCACCGGCGAACAAGCGGTGAAGTTCGCCCTTGCCAACAACCCCAGCGTGGTCCTGCTGGACATCCGCATGCCCGAGGGCGACGGTCTGAACGCCTTGGGGCGGATCAAGCTGGAGAAGCCGGAGATGCCGGTGCTGATGCTGTCGACGTTCGACAATCCGACGTACATCGCCCGGTCGGTGGCGTTGGGGGCCAACGGGTACCTGCTGAAGGGCTGCACCCGGGACGAGCTGCTCGCGGCCATTCGGACTGCCGCCGCCGGGGAGAACGCGTGGACGCGGGACGAGCTGCGGCGGGTGACCGGGGCTTTGGCCACGCCGCGCTTGGCCGCCGACGTGGAAGTGCCCCTGACCCAGCGGGAGAGCGAGGTGCTCCGCCAGTTGGCCTTGGGGTCGACGAACAAGGAGATTGCCACAACCTTGCACATCAGCTACGAGACGGTCAAGGAGCACGTGCAGCACATCCTGCGGAAGATTGGCGTGTCGGATCGCACGCAGGCTGCGGTCTGGGCGGTCCGCAAGCAACTGGTGTGAGGCTCGGGCTGTGCCCAAGACCACCGACGTTCGCCTCGTTCAGGTCACCTCGGAGACCGAGAGGTTTGCCTACCGCGCCCCGATCAAGTTCGGGGGTCGGGTCGTTACGGACGTGATCTTGCTGCACGTCACGGCCGACGTCGAGACCCGCGACGGCCGGCGCGCCCGCGGATTCGGCTCCATGCCCATGGGCAACGTCTGGGCATGGCCCAGCGCCGCGGTGCCGGGCGAGATGACCCTGCGGGCGATGGTCGACCTGGGACGTCGCCTGGCCCGGCAGGCCAACGACTACCGCGGCACGGGCCACCCGCTGGAGATTACCCACGAGTTGGCGCACGGGTACCCGGCGCTGGCCGGGCAGGTGACGGGCGATCTGGCGATCGGCGAGCCGATGCCCAGGCTGGCCCAGCTCGTGGCGGCCAGCCCCCTGGAGGCCGCGCTGCACGACGGCTACGGCAGGGCCCTAGGGCGGAACTCCTATAACGTGCTTGGCCGCGAGTTCGTCAACCGCGACCTGGCGGCCTGCCTGGGAGACGAGTTCGCCGGGGAGTACCTCGACCGCTACACGCTTCGCGAGCCGAAGCCCTCGATGCCCCTGTATCATCTGGTCGGCGCGCTGGATCCGTTGACCGACGCCGACGTCCGCGTCCGCATTGCCGACGGCCTGCCGGAAACGCTCTCGGAGTGGATCCCCGCCGACGGGCTGACGCACCTGAAGGTCAAGCTCAACGGCGACGACCCGGCCTGGGACGTCGACCGGATGGTGGCGGTGGAGCAGGTCGCGGCCGAGGTCCAGCGCCGCCGCGGCTGCACGGCGTGGTGCTATTCGGCCGACTTCAACGAGAGGTGCCAGAACGTCGAGTACGTGCTCGACTTCCTCCAGCGCGTGCGCCAGCGCTCGCCGGAGGCGTTCGAGCGGCTCCAGTACATCGAGCAGCCCACCCATCGCGACCTGCGTGCCAACCCCGAGAACCGCATGCACGCGGCGGCCAAGGTGAAGCCCGTAGTGATCGACGAATCGCTGGTCGATATCGAGAGCCTCCGGTTGAGCCGCGAGCTGGGCTACTCGGGCGTGGCCCTGAAGGCGTGCAAGGGGCACACCGAGGCCCTGCTCATGGGGGCCGCTGCCCAGAAGTACGGCATGTTCCTGTGCGTGCAGGACCTGACGTGTCCGGGGATGTCCTTCCTGCACTCGGCCTCGCTGGCCGCCCGAATCCCCACGGTGGCTGCCATCGAAGGCAACGGCCGCCAGTACTGCCCGGCCGCCAACCGGGGTTGGCGGGACCGATTCCCGGCGATGTTCCAGATTACCGACGGGACCGTGGGCACGGGCGTGCTCAGCGGGCCGGGACTGGGATTCTAGCCCACATTTCTCACCGGCCGGGACCGTGGGCCACTGGGTGTTTCCGTAGGACGGGTTGGTAACCCGTCCCGTATAAGGACGGGTTGACAACCCGTCCTACGACGGTGAGAAATGCGGGCTAGCCCGGCGCGGTGTGTCGTTTCTCCCTGGGGTGTCCAACTCCTGACCGCCACGAGTGCCTGCACGCCCGGCGCGGGGGGGGGGTGCCGGTCCGTTGCCGAACCGAGCTAAATGGCCTATTCCGTTGGGACGCTGATAGTTGGCACGACGGCCTCGAAAACGGCTTGCGACTGGCACGCAGTTTGCATTATGATGCGGGCGGGAACAGAAACTGCCAGTCCAGTCGCCATGGTGTCCGCTCATGACGTGCGGCCCACAGAAAGGGGGGCCACGAACATGACCGACGATGAACGGCAATTCATGCGGGTCGCCAAACGGGTGTGTGCGGCGACGGGCTATCTCGAGCTGGGCATGGCCCAGCACGCCCTGGACTGCCTCACCGAGCTCGGCCCGACGGGGCCCTTTGAGGCCGAGATCGAGCTGCTGCGCGGAGAGGCCCTGCGTCGCCAGGAGCGATTCAAGGACGCCGCCGTGGCGCTGAAGGCCGCGGCCGACAAGCTGCCCGCTCCCCACGACGTCACGGCGTGGCTGGCACTGAGCCTGTGCCAGAAGCGGGCCGGCGACGTGGTCGACGCGATCAACACGCTTGGCAAGGCTCGGGGCGCCAGCCCACGGCGGCGTTTCTGAGCCGCTCTCGCCTCTTGATTCCCGGTCCGACGGGCCGTAGACTCACGGCCGGTGGTCGACGGCCGGGTGGCACGGGCATCTTGCCCCTGCTTCGCGCCGCTGCACTGGCGAGACGCCAGTGCCACCCTGCCGACGATCGGGTGGCACGGGCATCTTGCCCGTGCCCTCACGGCGTCACGCAAACCTGCTTGGTGGGGAGAGAGTCCCATGCGACGATTCATGGTGGTTTTTTTCGCGTGTGTCGGCGGACTTGCTTCGTTGGCGATTGCCGCGTCCTCGGCCCCGGCGGCCGTCCCGTCGGACCAGCAGCTCCTGGCCGGGGCCGACCAGCGGATCGAGAAGCACCGCAAGGCCGACGCAACCGTTTCCGTGTTCGACGCCTCGGGCAGGCCCGTGCCCGGGGCCAAGGTTGCCGTCGAGCAGACGCGGCATGCATTCCTGTTCGGGTGCAATATCTTCATCTGGGGGCGCGCGGGCGATGAAAAGGCGGAAGCGGCCTATCGCCAGCGGTTCGCCGAGCTGCTGAACTACGCCACGCTCGGGTTCTACTGGCCTTCCTACGAGCCCCGCGAGGGCCAGCCCGGCCACGAGTACGCCGAGCGGGTCGCGCGCTGGTGCCGGCAGAACGGCATCCTCTGCAAGGGCCACCCGCTGGCCTGGAATTTTGCCGATCCCCACTGGCTCCCCGACGACACCGAACAGGTCCGAAAGCTCCAGCTCGGGCGCATCGACGACTGCGTGCGCCGCTTCGCCGGGCTGATCGACCGCTGGGACGTGGTCAACGAGGCGACGCATTTCGAGCGCGACGAGTTCCTCAAGCGGGCCCCCAAGACCACCGCCCTGTGGCAGAAGTTCGGCCGCACGGAGTTCACCGTCGAGTGCTTCGAGCACGCCCGGGCCGCCAACCCCAAGGCCACGCTTTTGATCAACGACTACCGCACCGATCCGCCCTACGAGAAGGTCATTGAGAACCTCGTCGACCGTGAGGGAAAGCGGCTCTACGACGTGATCGGCATCCAAAGCCACATGCACGGCGGCACCTGGGGCACCGGGAAGATCTGGGAGGTCTGCGATCGCTTTGCCCGGTTCGGCGTGCCGCTGCACTACACCGAGACGACCATCCTCTCGGGCGAGAAGGGCTGGGAGCGGAAGCGGCCCTGGAAGACCACCCCGGAGGGCGAAGAGTACCAGGCCCGGGAGGTCGTCCGGTTCTATACCATGCTCTTCTCCCATCCGGCGGTCGAGGCGATCACCTGGTGGGACTTCAGCGACCGCGCGGCCTGGCAGGGGGCCCCGGCCGGCTTCATCCGCTCCGACATGACCCCCAAGCCGGCCTACGACGAGCTGAAGAAGCTCATCAAGGGCAAGTGGTGGACCAGGATGGAGCTGACCACCGACGGCGAGGGAAAGGCATCGTTCCGCGGCTTTGCGGGGGACTACAAGATCGCGGTGACGGCGCCGGGCAAGAAGGCCGTCGAGCTCAAGGCGTCGCTCGAGAGGAAGGGGCACAACCGGCTCGAACTCCGGTTGCCCTAACCCGGGTTTCTCGGCGGCCGGGGGAGCGGGGCGCAGGGTGTTCCTGTAGGACGGGTTGGCAACCCGTCCCGCACAAGGACGGATTGACAATCCGTCCTACGGCGGTGAGAACTGTGAGCTAGCCGGCACGAACGCCGCCACGTGTTGAGGGTCTTGTGAGTGGACGTTTTCTGAGGGAGATCGAGCCATGAGAAGCCGAGTCCTTTTCGCCGCACTGGTGGCCCTGGGCATGTCGGCCCGCAGTGCGCCGGCGGCCGCCGCGGAGTTCCCCGGCCTGGTGGTGCCCGACGGCCTCGGGGTGAACATCCACTTCACCCACCCGAGGGCCGGCGAGCTGGACATGCTCGCCAAGGCCGGCTTTCGCTGGGCCCGAATGGACTTCGCCTGGGGCAGCACCGAGCGGGAGAAGGGCAAGTACGATTTCAGCGCGTACGACCACCTGCTGGCGGAGCTTCAGAAGCACAAGGTCCGCTCGCTTTGGATTCTCGACTACTCGAACCGGCACTACGACGGGGGAATGTCGCCGGCCACCGACGAGGGGCGCAAGGCGTTCGCCCGCTGGGCTGCGGCCGCGGCCGGGCGTTTCCGCGGCCACGGCATCCTGTGGGAGATGTACAACGAGCCGAACATCTCCTTCTGGAAGCCCAAGCCCGACGTGAAGCAGTACGTCAAGCTCGCTTTGGAGGTGGGCAAGGCGCTGCGCGAATCGGCCCCGGGCGAGATCTACGTCGGCCCGGCCACCTCGCTGATCGACTTCCCCTTCATCGAGGCATGCTTCCAGGCGGGACTGCTGGACTATTGGGACGCGGTCTCGGTGCACCCGTACCGTCAGCAGGCCCCCGAGACGGTCTCGCCCGAGTACGCCAAGCTCCGAGCGCTCATCGACAAGCACGCCCCCAAGGGCAAGAAAATCCCGATTCTTTCCGGCGAGTGGGGCTATTCCGCGGCCTGGCGGCGATTCGACGAGACGCGCCAGGGCAAGATGCTCCCCCGACAGTTCCTCACGAACCTGGCCTGCGGCGTGCCGATCTCGATCTGGTACGACTGGCACGACGACGGCCCGGACCCCAAGGAGCCGGAGCACCATTTCGGCACGGTCTTGCACCCCTACCACGCCGGGCGCGATCCGGTGTACGATCCCAAGCCGGCCTACCAGGCCGCCAGAACCCTGGCCGAGCAGCTCGACCGCTTCGCGTTTGCCGGGCGAGTCGCCGCGGGCGGGCCGGAGGACCACGTCCTGCGCTTCGCCCGGGGCGGCGATTCCCGCTGGGTTGCCTGGACCACCGCCGCCTCGTCCCGCGAGGTCACCCTGCCGCTGGAGGCGGGTGGGTATCGCGTGGTCGGGCACACGGGCCAGGCCTTGCCCTCGCGGCAGGCCGACGCCGCAGGGCTGAAGATCACCCTGACCGACGCCCCGCAGTACCTCATCCCTCAGCCCGGGGCTCGAACAGTCCCATGATCCGCCGAACCTTCCTCACCTCCACGCTCTCCTCCGCGCTGACCTCCACGGCGACGTGCCTTGCCGGGTGCAGTGCGGGTGCCTCGCCGCTGTCTGCCTCAGCCCCGCCTGGCGCGCAGCCCGAGCCTCCCCAGGGCTCGCCCAAGATGCACCTGGGCACGCAGCAGGGGCCGACCACGCCCGAGATGCTCCAGTACTTCAAGCGGCACGGGGTGGATGCCATCTGCGGCTATCCGCCGGACCCGGGCCCGCGGGGATACTGGACCGTCGAAGAGCTGCTCAGGACCCGCGAGCTGTGCGAGAAGCACGGCGTTGCCCTGGAGATGGTCGCCCTGCCGCTGTTGGCCTCGACGCACGTGGATCGGACCCGGCGGGGAGCGATCCTCCTGGCCGACGATCCCCAGCGCGATCGCGACATCGAGGACGTCCAGCGGATGATTGCCGCCTGTGGGAAGGCGGGGATCCTGGCGTTGAAGTACAACCTGACGTTCCTGGGCGTGCTGCGGACCGGCACCACGCCGGGCCGGGGCGGCTCGCGCTACAGCACCTGGCGGCTGGCCGACGCCCGGCCGGGCCCGGCCTTGACCAAGGCGGGCCGGATCAGCGACGACGTCTTCTGGGAGCGGATCGAGTACTTCCTCCAGCGGATCGTGCCGGCGTGCAATGAGCACAAGGTGCGCGCGGCCTGCCACCCGCACGACCCGGGCGTGCCACCCGGCGGATTCCAGGGGGTCAGCCGGGTCCTGGGGACCCCCGAGGGGCTAAAGCGATTCGTCTCGATTTGCCCCAGCCCCTTTCACGGGGTGAACTTCTGCGTGGGCACGGTGGCCGAGATGCTCCGCGACCCGGCCCGGGAGATCCTCGACGTCGTCCGCTGGTTCGGGCGGCGGGGCAAGATCTTCAACGTCCACTTGCGTAACATCCGCGGCCGGCGCGACGATTTCCAGGAGGTCTACCCCGACGAAGGGGACCTCGATCTGTTGGCGGTCGCCCGGACGCTCGAAGAGGTCGGCTACCGGGGGATGCTGATGCCCGACCACGTGCCGAGCCACCCCGACGACCCGGGGAGCCTCCAGGCGTTCGCCTTCGCCTGCGGCTACATCCGAGCGATTCTCCAGGCGATAAAGTGGCGAGGGTGAGCAGGGCATGGGCGGCCAGGTTCCGGCAGCCGACCGCCGGTCAGACCGTGCTGAACCAGCCGCCTTCGGCCGGCCGCCTCCTCCCCCGGGCAGCGGGCTTGACGGCCGGGCGAAAAAGCCGCAAACTGCTGTTGTGCAAGGACTTGCCGGAGTGGCGGAATGGCAGACGCGCTGGACTCAAAATCCAGTGACCTTCGGGTCATGAGGGTTCAAGTCCCTCCTCCGGTACTTCAATAAGGCCAAGGACTTACGGCGATAGGTCGTGCTCATGGATCCTCCTGCCTATGGCAATCGGTGGAGTTGGAGGATCTCCATGCGGTGGTTTGCGTGCGGGTCTGCGGGCGAAGGGCCCTGAACGAGCAGGGCCACGGGGCCGGGCAAGGCCTCGGCGAGCACCCAGTCGCGTGTGAACTTCGTCCACTCCGCCGGGAGTTCCCCCATCCACACCGGCTCGACGCCGTAACTGAATTGCAGGTGACGCACCACGTTGTCGCAGCCGGTCGGCGCGACAATCCAGACGGGGAGGCGGAACCGTGCAATGGCGCGGGCCGTCGTGCCGCTGCGCGTCGGCACCACCACGACGGCCGGCGACGATGCGGCGATGACGGCCTCGACGCTGAGCGAGAGGAGGTCCGCGGTGCTGTACTCGATTCCGCGTGGGAGGGTCTTGAGTCGCTCGCAGAGATCGGCCCGCAGCCGGTGCGGCTCGGTCGCCGCGGTGATCCGGGAGAGCGTGGCAACCGCCTCCACGGGGAAATCGCCCGTGGCCGACTCTCCGGAAAGCATGACGCAATCGGTGCCATCCAGCACGGCGTTGGCCACGTCCGTTGCCTCCGCGCGCGTGGGCTGGCGGCTATGGGTCATGGACTCGAGCATCTGAGTGGCGATAATCACCGGTTTCCCGAGGTGCGTCGCCTTCCGAACGAGCGTTTTCTGCAAGATGGCGATGTGCTCGATCGGCACCTCGACCCCCAGATCGCCGCGTGCCACCATGATGCCGTCGGCAGCGGCGAGGATCTCATCGACGCGCTCCAGCGCGCGAGAGCGCTCGATCTTGGCCAGGACGAAGGGATCTCCGCCGAACGAGCGGGCGGTCTCGCGCACGGCCTGGACGTCCGCCGCCGATTCCACGAACGACTGGCTTACGGCGTCCACGCCATGGTCGAGGGCGAACTTCAGGCACTCGCGGTCGCGCTCGGTGAACGCGGAGATACCCAGATCAATACCCGGCAGATTCAGCCCCTTGCGGGACCGCAACTCGCCGCCCGTGAGCACGCGGCAATGGACTTCCGGGCCCTCCACGCGCTCGACCTCCAGTTGGATGATGCCGTCGTTGAGGAAGAGTTTGTCACCAGGTTGGACGACTTGGGGCAGGCCGGCAAAGGTCATCGAGGCCCGTCCGGCGTCTCCAACGACGTCTTGACTGGTCAGGGTAAACGTGCCGCCGGAGGCGATCTGGATGGGTTCCTCGGCCAGTTGGCCGATGCGCATTTTTGGGCCGGGCAGGTCGGCCATCAGGGCGATCTCGCGGCCGACGGCCTTCGCCGCGGTCCGCAGGCGCTCGATGCGCGACGCGTGTTCGTCGAATGTTCCGTGCGAGAAGTTCAGGCGAGCCACGCTCATTCCTGCCCGGATCATCTGTTCCAGGATCGCCGGCGCGTCGCACGCGGGGCCGATGGTGGCAACGATCTTGGTCTTCTGTGGTCGCAGTGACATGGTCCCTCCTAATCTCCCAGGCAGACACCCAGTGCCCGAGCGGTGCGCACGAAGCCTCCCGTGGTGGGCACCGTCTTCGGCCGTCCGATGGCCTCGGAGAACGGTCGTCCGATTCCATGGTAGGCTGCCGACGGCCTCTGCACAGCCCCCCATTCAGGTTGTCCTGGCCTGCGGCGGCTGCCACCGCCAGTTATCAAGCCGAAGGCAGCGCCCGAGCAGCAGTCGAGCCAGGCTTCTACGCATTTCTCTTCGGCAACCCCGAGGGCCATCACACCGCAGAATTCACCTCTCTTGCCGACCAACTCGTCGACCGATGCCTCAACAAAGACCGCCCAGAGCGCCCTTCCCAGGAAGCTTCGCCCGGATCGGGGGGCTGCCCGCGATGCTGCGAACGGGGTTCCGGGGCTGGACGCTTCAGGAGCGGGCGTCGCCGATCCAGATCGTCGCCAGCATGCCGGCCGCGGCGCCCATCGTATAGAGAATGACGTCCGTGATCGACGGCGTGTGCGAGACGATGAACACCTGAAGCATCTCGATCGCCGTGCCCACGCCTGCCGCAGCGATCAACAATACACCCAGCGCGATCCGCCGGACCGGGATCGGCAGCGACAGCGACGAGACCGCTTTCGCGGCAAAGATCCCCATGGGCGAAAAGAAGAGGGTCTTTCGGACGACCTGGGCGGCAAATCCCAGCCAGGAGCCCCAAATGATCCCGGCGAACGGCAGGCCGAAGAACTCCTCGTACCGAGCCCTGATCTCCCGGGGATCGCGCACGAGGTCGAACGGCGCGCAGAAGAACGCGGTGAGGAACAGGGCGTAGAGGACCATGACGGCAAGCCACAGACACGCGTGGCGGGCGCTCGGGCTGGCGTGCGCCGACACCATGGCCGCGTCGGGGCTTCCCCGCCAGCGCCGCATGATCCAGGCCCCCAGGGCAACCCCCAGCGTGCCCATGACGACCTGGCCCGCGTCGGAGTAGCGGCTCAGCAGGAACAACTGGGCCACCTCAATCGCCACGACGACCACGAAGCCCAGCAGGATGCTGGTCGCCAGCGGCCGCGTCGGCCAGTTGCGCGGCCTGTGCCAGATGGCAGCCAGCATGCCCAAGGGGATGAACAGGACGACGTTCTTCACCAGGGCGTAGATGCCGTCGAAGTCGGGCCGGAAGTGGGCGAAGGGGATCAGGGAGATCTGGCCCTCCCGGTACTTCGCCAACAGGTCGCCGGGACTGATCGTCAGGTCCAGCGGGAGGAGGTCGTAGAGGACCAGCCCGATGAGATAGACTTTCAGCACCCAGTCGAGTCGCTGCCGGGGATGCTTGTGGGAGACGGAGGCCCGGACCCAGTCGGTCAGCGTCTGCCCCACGGCCAGCCAGAGTGCCACGCCCAGGACGTTGCCGACGAGCTGGGCCGCGACGTCGTTCTGCGAGGGGCAGCGCGGCGGGAACCACGTCTGGGTGAATTCAATGCCCACGCTGAGCAATGCGCAGGGCAGCACGACGGCCGGCACGGCGAGGATGGTCCCAAGCCCCCGACGGCGATCGACCGCCAGCGTTCCCATCCAGCAGCAACTGATGGGGATGACCAGCAGGACGTTGGCGCCCCAGTCGGCCTTCGATCGGAAGCTGAGCGGCGAGTGGAGGACTCGGTCAAATTGCGCCACGGCCTCGGCCCAAGGGACCGGCTTGACCTTCAGCGGAACCAGCGACCCATAGACCGCCACCCAAGTGAAAAAGACCCCCAGCCAGAAGTAGTGCCGGCGCTGGGGCCAGGCTCGGGCGGCGGTCTCGGACGTCGCAGGGGTCTGTTGGGTCATGGATTCTCGGAGAAGTAGTGCAGGTTCGGGCCGGCACGAGCGCCGAAGCGGCAACCGGCCCGCGGCGAGCCGGCGCCGAGCGTTCAGGGGATTCCGCGGACGATGGCCGGGCCGATCAGCCGGGTGAGCCATACGGGCATGCGCTGCCAGGCGGCGATGAAGCGCCGGTACTTGCCGGTCTCGGGGCGCATGTCGCCGGCGTCGCCCTTGCGGACGTAGTACTGCCAGACGGCGGGCTCGGGCTGGGCGCCCCACTTCTTCTTGAATTCGAAAGTCCCGCCGCCGGGCGTGCTCCGGCCGAAATCGAAGAACCCTTGCCCCCGCTCCACCGCCCGCTGGACGATCCGCCAGTACATCAGCGAATTGGCGGCGGTCGAGCGGAAGTTTCGCAGGACGCTGGCGCTGGGCACTTCGGTGAGTCCCGGGCCGTGGACGACCAGGGCGCCGCCGATCGCCCGCCCCTCTGACCGGACCAGGCACAGCTCGGCCTGATCCGCCATCCCGGCGAGGATCGACTGGAACAGCCGGCGACCGAAGACCGGCGTGCCCAGGTCGCGCATGTTCTCGGCGAACACGCGGTAGAAGTCGTCCAACAGCTCCTCCCGGCCGAACTGGACGGCGAATTCCTGCTTCTCGCCTTTGCGGACCTGGGTGCGAACGACCGAGCGGAGCTGCTTCCAGACCTCGTCGGCCGAGGGCGACAGCGGCAGGCGCATCTGGACCTTGCCGGTCATTTGGCGGTCGAGCTTGGGATGGTCGAGCTTCTCCAAGTGGCGGAGCTCGAGGAAGCGGACGTCGAGCTCGTCGGCCAGCGCGACGGCCCGATCGACCAGGGCCGTGGCGGCCGCCCCGTCGGCCGCGATCACGCCCGCCCAGTTGACGTACGGCAGACTGACGAGAAACCGACCGAACAGCAGACTCCTGACGAGCGCCAAGGGCAGGATCCCCACAACCTCATCGCCGCGGCGGGCCTCCAGCAGGTAGGGCCGGTGCCGCAGGCCGCGACACAGCGCATCCAGCCAGCGCGGATCGCAGTACGTTCCCCGATAGCCGGCATGTTCCAGAAGCAGACGCCACCGGGCCGACTGCTCCGGCGTCGCCGGCGACGTCCCCAGATCGACGCAAAGTCCCGAATCGCTGACGCTCACGCGAAAAGCTCTCCTTTCCGGCCGATCCTATTCCACCTTGCGCCAAGCCGCTCCCTGCCTCCCCGTGAGGTAGGCGAAGAAGCCGAAGAGCGATCCCAGGTTCGCCGTCACGAAGTAGAACGGGATGGCGAGCAGTCCCACGTGAAGGCGGAGCCTCTCCGCCACGAGGCCCGCCGCTGCGACGAGATAGAAGCCCGCTTGTGCGACCAAGAGCGCCTGGTAGAGCCGCTGGCCGGAAAGGCACAAGACCACGTTGGCCACCAGGCACAGCAAGAGGAACCAGGGAACCAGCACCGGCAGCACGCCGTGCGAGACGAAGATCCACCACCGGCGCAGCGGCCACGGCCGGAACATCGAGCGGAACTGAACGAAGTTCTGGTACTTGCCCGCCTGGCTGCGGATTTTCTGGCGGAAGAAACGCCGCGTCTCGGGCAGGGGGTCGCCGCGAATGATCGCCTCGGGCTCGTAAATCACGCGCCATCCCCGGGTGATGATCCCCAGGGGCACGGCAACGTCGTCGTTGATCGTGCCTTCGGGCGGATAGGGAAACAGCTCGCGGCGGCAGGCGTAGATCGTACCGTCGCAGGCGCACACCGTGTGGAGCCGGCTCTCGATCTTCTGCAGAAAACGCTGGTATCTCCAGTAGAAGCTGGTTCCGGAGCCCAGACCCGTCGAGTTCCTGTTGTATTCGTGGTTGCCGGTCACGGCGCCGATCTCGGGATCGGCGAAATGCCTCACCAGTTTCCTCACGGCATCGGGCTCGAACAGCTCGGAGACATCGGAGAAGACGCATATCTCCCCGGTAGCCTTCTCGACGATGCGGTTGACGGTGGCCATCTTGCCGCGTCGTGGGTGGAACTCCAGGAGCACGACGCCCCGGTCCGCGTACTCCGCGACGATCTGGTTGGTTCCGTCCTCCGAGCCGTCGGAGCCGACGAGGATCTCCAGCTTCTCGCGAGGGTAGTCCAGCGCCAGGCAGTTCTCGATCTTCTGGCGGATGCACGACGCCTCGTTGTACGCTGCCAGGACGATCGAGACCGTTGGAAAGAACGTGGTGTCGGGACGACTCGCTCCGCGGCGGCAGAAGAAGTGGCAACCAAGCAGCAGAGCGGGGTAAACTAAGTACGCATAGACGGGCATGGCGAGCGACACCCAGAATACTGTCTCTAACACAGACATCACTTGCCCAGATATGGAGTCGGCTGCGGGGGGAGCAACATCGGTACTCGACCATCAACGGTATGCACGTCCGCGCGACGGTGCGCTCTTCCCATTGCGCTTGCTATCCACCTCCCGGGACAGGGAGGACACTACCTGCCAGAATCGCGGCGATTCGCTCCGCAGCATGGCCGTCCCATAGTCTCGGGCAGGCACCCCGTTTGTAGGTACCGCTCAGAACCGCATCAAGACCGGCGCGTAGCCGCGATGGATCGTTCCCGACCAATGTACTGGTGCCTTCTTCCACAGTCACCGGCCGTTCGGTGTTGAAACGCACGGTGAGGCAGGGTATTCCAAGGGCCGTGGATTCCTCCTGAAGGCCTCCTGAATCCGTCACGATCACCCTGGCCTGCGACGTCAGGCCGAGAAAATCGAGATAACCCAGAGGGGCTGTCAGGGCGAGGCCGCGAGCCCCGGCCAGGCGGCTTGATAATCCAAATTGTTCCAAACGACCGCGCGTTCGAGGGTGTAAAGGAAACACCATAGGAATAGATCTTGCTACCTCCACGAGGACGTCCACCAAGGGACGAAGGATCTCCGGACTATCGACATTCGACGGCCTATGGAGCGTGATCACTCCGTATTTGTCCCGCTCCAGTCCGAGGTCCTGAAGCACGTTTCCCGAACGCGCCTTCGGCAGCAAGGCGACCAGCGTGTCGATCATCACGTTTCCCACCAGATGGAGCTGGTCGTCGGGGTGGCCTTCGCGACGGAGGTTCTCGATGCCCGCATGTTCCGAGGCAAACAGCATGTCGCAAACGGAGTCCGTGACGATCCGGTTGATCTCCTCGGGCATCGATCGATCGAAGCTCCGCAGGCCCGCTTCAACGTGCGCAACGGGGATGCCGAGTTTGGCCGAAGCCAGCGCAGCCGCCATCGTGGAGTTGACGTCCCCCACGACAACCACGCGGTCATATCGCTGGGCGTCCACTGCCCCACGTTCGAGAAGAGCCTCGAACCGTTCCAGCACCCGTGCCGTTTGTTGGCCGTGTTTTCCGGATCCGACGTCCAGGTTTACGTCGGGCCGCCTCATCCCCAACTGATCGAAGAAGACGCCTGAGAGGTCGTGATCGTAGTGCTGCCCCGTGTGGATCAACACGGTCCTGACGCGACGATGTGTATCCAAAGCGCGAAGGAGTGGCGCCATCTTCATGAAGTTCGGCCTGGCACCAACGACGCAGCCTATGCATGCAGTCCGCATTTCTCATGAGCTCGCTATCATGGCAGGATCGACTCGATCGAGACTAAGTCGCCGCACGGTGCCCCACGGCTGCACCGGGAGGCTCTCGATCTTGAGGCCCTGCCGGTTGCCCCAAACGTCGGCGGCAAATGCCGATCGAGCGCGAGTAGATTTCCGAGTACCGCTGACCGACGATGTTCCAGTTGCGCGTAGCTTCCACGTGCGCACGAGCGCGTTTGCCCAAAGCGATCCGCTGTTTCCCGTCGACAATCAGTGCCAGGCACTTTTCCGCCAGGTCAACCGGATCGCCGGCGCCATGCAGCAAGCCGGTTCCCTCCGCCAACAACTCGCGGACGCCTCCCACGTCGCTTCCGAGCACCGCTTTCTCCATCGCCATCGCTTCCAGAGGCTTCAAAGGAGTTACCAATTCCGTATTCCGCGTCGACCTGCGCGGGTATACGAGGAGGTCGAGGATCGAATAGTAGGACACGATGTCCTCGTGCCGCACCTTCCCGATGAAGTGGACGTGGTCGCCGACGCCGAGTCGGGCAATCAGCTCACGGATGGCGTCCGCCTGTTGCCCGGCGCCAATGATGAGGAACCTGGCTTGCGGCGCGCGCCGCACGACGTGCGGGACGGCCCGCACGAGATCTTCGACTCCTTCCCACGGATACAACGTCCCAATGTAGCCGATCCGCACGCGCCCATTCAAGTCCAGGGAGTCCAGGAGCCGTTGGTCGGGCGGCGCGGGCCTGAACGTCTGAGTGTCGACGCCGTTGGGCACGAGGACAATCCGGTCGGCGGGGATCTTGCGACCGACCAAGTCGCCCTTGAGGTGTTCGGCGATGGTCGCCAGAACGTCGGCCCGCCGGGCGACTCGCGTCTCCCACGCGCGGCTCAGGCGATAGCGAAGCGACCCTTCGCGGGTCTTGCCCAGGTCGACCGCCGCGTCCTCCCAAAAGCCTCGGATTTCGTACACGAAAGGCAACTGCCGGCGACGTGCCACGCGCAGCGCCGCTTCTCCCCACAAGCAGGGAGAGTGTGCATGAAGAACGTCCGGTCGTTCGGCCCGCACGACCTCGTCGATCCGTGACACCATGCGGCGCACCGCGCTGAGCTCGTGCAGAAAGGGAACCCGACGGCCCGGCACGGGGGTGGTCCGATAGTGACGGACGGACTCGACGACTTCCACGTCTAGCGTGAATGGGGGCTCATGATGGGGCGACGTGACCGCTAGAGGCTCCATCCCCAGCGCTGATTGTACGCGGAAGATATTCGCACTACGAATCGTGTACCCGCACAAGGTGGGCAGGGAATCGTTGAGAACGTGGAGAATCTTCATCGTGTTACACATCCCGTGCCTGTGCCGAAGTCCCTGCGTTGGGGCACAAGGAACTCGTCGTAGAACTGCCCGTACGTGGAGAAGACGGCCCGTGGGCCGAATTCCCGGCGCACTTGCTCGACAAAAGCTCGCATCAGGCTGCGGGCCCAGGAGCCCATGTATTTCGGATGCGACAAGGCGCTGCACGCAATCATGTCGTCTCGGGAATGCCTTTTGACGTGGCAATCCAGGGTACGCATCAGATCGTCCACTCCCTCCGTGTAATTGTCGAAACCGAGCAACCATGCGGATCGGGGAACGAGGCGTGCGAGCTTGTCAAGCACGGAGGTCCGGCCGGCATCGATAGGCCGGCCGCCCGAGCTGTATCGCCGGCCCCGGTAGAACAGTCGCTTGAACAAGAAGGGGAGATTGTTCCATGGGGTTCGCGGCCGCGTGGCGATCGGGATCTCGTACAGTCCCTCGGCCGCATCGCGGTCGAGCGGCCCGGATGGAGCGACGTACCAATTCGCCCGGTCAGGCATGTGGCGATGATCCACCCTCCAAAGCTCCGAGGCGAAGTAGTTTCCCTTGGCAATGGAACTGTCGATGCGAATTCCATGTTCCCACAGCGCCGAGAGAATCGCTTCCGTCCCGGGGGCCAAGCAGAAGCCGCCGGCGCGATAGGCGATGCACTGATACCCCGGCCTCCGCGGCCCGCAGATCTCTTCCAGGAGTTCCTTCCCGCGGCCGATGATTCCGGAGATATTGTCGGGCCAAGCCCGATCGCGAAACCCACCCAGCGAGTAGCTCCCTGCGGGGACAAATCGCCCGTCTCGGTACTCCGAGTCGATCCAATGGGGGTGGATGTGAAGCTGGACATCATGGCCATGCTCGATGGCTGTTTCGAGCTGCCTTCGGTACCGCCCGAAGAAGCCCGATTCGTCCCACTCCCGGAAACGCAGCGCACAGCAAACGTCGGTGAAGAGCGTCAGCGGCACTTCCAATTCGTCCGCCAGCTCGATCACGCGATCGGTCGGATCGAAGAGGTCTCTTGCATAGTCTGCGCTTTGCCCCAGGCTCAACTCGTGGTCGAAAGACAGCAAGAGCCTCAACAAGGGTAGCTTGCCGGTCGAGCTGGCAACGGAGTTCGGCGGCATTCTCCTCAACGTGTTCGCCATTTCACGGAGACGGTTTGTCTCGCGAGCGGATGGGGATTCACCGAGCAGCGAGACTCCGCAACCTCCATCCTCCGGGGTGCCCAGGAGCCGCTTGCAGACTGCTAGCGCTTTTCGGGCACACGAGTCCCAGTCGTGTCGGGCCGCCTGAGCGGCAATGCGGCGGCGGTCAAACGAGCGTGAAAGCACAGAAAGCAAGCCCGATCGCACCCCATCGTAGCTGTCTGCAACGACTGCACCCATCGAGGCGTCGCTGAGTATCTCACTCACCGAGCCGACATCGGTCGCGACCGCGGGACACCCGCAGGCCAGGGCCTCCAAAAGGACGTTGGGGCATCCTTCGCTTCTGCTGGAGAGGCAGAAGCAGTCGGCGGCGTTGTACCAGGACACGAGTTGGTCGTTGGGCACCTCTCCCACGAAGTGGACCTTGTCGGCCAGACCGAGGCTCGCGGCCAGCTCCCCAAGCGCGGCCGCGCTATCCCCCTGGGCAAACGCCCCATTGGGTCCGATGAGGTGCAACTCCGCGCCGGGGGCGGACCGCAGAACGTCCGGCAGAGCGCGAAGGATACGGTCGAAGCCCTTGTGGGGACTGAGATAGCCGATCCCCAGCAACACGGTCTTCTCGGCCGCCAGCCCGAGCCGTTGGCGGCACGCCTCCCGGTCGAGATGGTGGAACCGGGAGGTATCGACGCCGTTTCCGATCGTGGTGACCTTCTCGGCGGGGACTCCCAGGGCGATGCAGCTTTCCTTGAGCCGGTCGCTGAGCGTGACCACGTGGTCACAGCGGCGCAGGCAGTGCTTGACGATCAGCCTCCGCAGGCTCCACTCCTTGGTGTGAAGTGCCGCCGCGCCGCGCACGGTGACCATCTGCTTCATCCCCAGCAGCCGGGCCAGCAGACGCCCGGCGGGTAAGTCCGGAAATGTCCAGTGCATGTCAATCAGGTCGTAAGGCCAGCTCTTCCGCAGCCGAAGGGCCACCGGTAGGACCGCCATCGCGAAGGCGATCGCCGCCACCACCTTGAGGACCAGCGGGATGGCGAAGTACCGCGGATGGTAGACCTCGATGCCGTCGATCACCTCGAACCCCGGAATCCGGCTGTAATCGCGGTACCTGTTCAAGCGGGACTGGAACGGGAACCATGGGATGGCGTTGATCACTCGGACTTCGGCGTACTGCTGCACGGCCTTGAGCCGGTTGAGCACGAAGATCCCCCGGTTCGGATACCGGCAACTGGGGAAAAGCGAACTGATGACGAGCACCCGCACCGGACTGACCTTTGACTCGGATTGGATCGTGTTCGTGCCTGCCGTGGGCTACTTCAGGCGAGATCCTGCTGAGGGCTCGGTTTCGGCAGGTGCGGACAGGGTGCACTTGTGTTTCACGGCCATCACGATGCACCAGGAAACCCATTCGCTCGCGAGTGTACCGTCAAACGTGACCCCAATAGTCATGTGACGTGTCCTTTCCTATTCTCTCGTGTCTGATTCTCTGTTGTTGGATGGTGCAGGTCCATGGTGCTGTCCCTCTCGGCGCACGCGAGCCTGCCGTCTGTTGAGCCCGCGGCGCTGTGCGCGAGCGGTCTGCCTGGTTCTCTCAGCGTAACTCCCTCACCCTGTCTGGCGTCCTTTGTCGGTCACATCGGACGCGTCGCCCTCGCTGGGTTCCCCTGACACGGATTCCGGCAGGATCCGTTGGTAGGCCACGGCCATGGCGATCCACCACCAGTTCCATTCGGCCTCCAAGGTGCAACCGAACATGGCGACAGTGAGTTGAGTGAGCAAGGTGGCTTCCAGGCAGTAGCCGAGGAAGATGAACGAGGGATCCTTCTCGCTATCGTGCGAGGCAGCGGCATGCAGACGCCACCAGGCGAAGCCCAGAGCCGCCAGGAAGAGGATCAACCCCTGAACGCCCCAACTGGCAGCCACGTCGATATAGCCGTTGTGAACGGAACGCGGCACGTCGATGCCGATCTCCTCCAAGTAGGCCAGACCACGACTACTTCTGAACGCCGCGTAGAAGCCCGAGCCAAGCGGATGGTCACGGACCATCTTCATTCCCTGACGCCAATACTCGATGCGCGACTGCGCCGAGGAGTCACGCTCCTCCTCGGCGGCGAAGCTCGATGTGAACCTGCCGAAGACCAGTTCCTTGTGAGACCCTCTCATTTGGAGAGACGCCGCCGCCACGGCCAGAAGAATCCCGAGAACGGCGTACGCGCGGAGCCGCCCTTTCGTCACGACAACAAACCAGGCGGCTCCAGCGATCAACCCGAGGAACATGCCTCGACTTACACACCGCAGGACGGTCTCCAGCACGAGAACGAGCGACGGGAGCGCAAGGCACTTCGCCAGCCGGCTGCCGAAGAAGAGGAGATATCCCCCCAAAGGAAGGGCCACGCTAAGAACCGCGGCGATTGCGTTGGCTCCATCCGCTCCACAGACAAAGACCCTCTCCAATCGCCCCTGAGAGTACTTCCCCTCGCCCAAGACCACCACCTCAAAGCCGATGTAGGCGGAAAACAGCACAATGGAATAGACCATTAGCCGGAAATCGAAATCGTCCTTGATCGCGTGCACGAGGACGAACACCAGGATGATTGTCTTCAAGAGGCTCGTGAATCCAAACCAGCTATACTCTGTGTCGTCCGCAACGGTGAAGTGAATGATTGTGGCGTTGAGGGCATACAGGAGCAAGAGATAAAGAACCGCACGCGGCGCGGCCCGTTCGGTGTGCCGCGGCCTTTGATCGAGAAGGGTCCCGGCGGCAAAAATCAGGGCGGCTACGAGGCTCCATCGGCTCGTTATGGAGGACAGCAAGCCCTCGCCCCACCCCCAAGCCGACGGAAGAAGGTACGACGACATCAAGTAGAGCGGAATTCCCCACGAACCTCGCCGGAAAGTGAGGCAGGCGAAGGTGATGAACAGGAAGAGCCAAGCCGCCGCGTGGAGATTCATGTCAGGCCGGCATCAGGCTGTCTCGGAGACTTGCTGGTGTCCGAGAAGCGGGCGCGCCAACTGAAGGTACAGTTGACGGTAGGATTCCACCATGGAAGGTATGCTGTAATGTCGTTCGACTCTCTCCCGCCCTATGCGAGCGAGATTCTCTCGCAACGTGGGACGGTCGTGCAATTGAAGGATGGCTTGGGCGAGGGCATCCTGGGCCCGAGGAGGGATGAGCATGCCCGCGGTTCCTTCATCAAGCAGCTCGGGGCTGGCTGCCACGCGCGTGGCCACCACGGGAACGCCGCAGGCCATCGCTTCCAGAATGGCGTTCGACATGCCTTCGCAGTGCGACGAGTTAGAAACCAGCACGTCGAGGCCATGAAACAGGGTTTCCACTCGCGGGAGATTGCCCAGGAAATGGACCCGATCCGCAATCTCCAACTCGTTGGCAAGGCGTTTGAGGCTCTCGCCAAGGGGCCCATCGCCAGCCAGCGCCAGATGGGCGTCGACCGCTTGACTCGTGTGTAAGGGAGCTTCAGCGGACCTGTTTCTACGGACGATGCGTACGTCTCCTCGCAGGAGCTACTTCACACAGGTAAACGCTGTGTAGGGAGAGAAGAGCAAGGCGAGGTCCTTGATTGGCCTGATGCGAAGCAGGGGAACGATGTGCCTCTTTGCGGGGGCTTGGCGTCTGAGGACATCGGGGTCTAGGCAGTCGATCCGATCGAGAACCTTGGAGAACCCCAGTTTCCTGAAGAAACGCCTTAGCTGCCCGTACGTGAACTGATTGAAGTCAATGCCCAGTTTCATGATGTCCGGGCCCTGCCGTGCAATCCTCAGAGCATACCGCAACCGATTGGGCAGCCAGCCGTAGAAGGGGAAATCGTACTCGTAGTCGGAACGAAAGATGCTGTACTTGGAGGTGCTGGTGAAGTAGAACACGCCGCCGGGGTTAAGAGCTTCGTAGACTCTGCGAAGGCCCGTCTGCCAGTGCTCGACATGCTCAAAAGTGTCTTTTGCGATGATAATGTCATACCGATGGCGGCCGATGTCGGTTTGTTCGATGTTGCCCAGCTCAATGTCCAACGGGACTCCGTGCTTTCGGCCCTGCTCCCGCGCATAGTCGGCGAGTTGGGCGCTTATCTCCAGGCCCCGAGCACAGACTCCGTTCTTCATGAACAGGATCAGCAGCCAGCCCGTTCCCGAGCGGATCTCCAGAACCCTGGTTCTCTCGTTCAGGGGCAGGAAGCGGGACAAGTGACGCACCATGGCCGCAAACTCCGCGGCCTTGTCCTCGAGTGCAATGTTCTTGTGGGTTTGGAGGTAGCGCGTCGCGTCTGACAATTCCTCTTCATAGATGCGCATCAAGCTTCCTCCATTGAGTGGGGGCACAAAGGGCAACTAGCCGCCGGCCGCCCGAGCCGGCGAGCCTCCTGGAGCCCGCGCTTGGCGAAAACGCGGAGGGCGGCGTCGGGTCGGTACCCGGAAAGCGGTGCGACGCCGTCTTTTCGGATCAGCAGGAAGCCGCCCACCGTCTTCTCCTTGGGGCTGCCAGACGGGCATATAACTGCGCATAGGAATCGACCATGGCCGAGATGCTGTAGCGCGATTGGACCCGCTGGCGGCCGGCGCGGCCCAGGGCATCGCGCAGCTCGAGGCTGTCGTTCATTTGCTTCAGCGCCCGGGCGAGGGCCTCGGAATCGCGGGGGGGAATAAGGATCCCCGCCTCGGCGTCGCCCAACAACTCAGGGCTGGCCGCCACGCGCGTCGCCACGACCGGCACCCCGCAGGCCATGGCCTCCAAGATCACGTTCGACATGCCTTCGCAGTGCGACGAGTTGGAGACCAGTACGTCCAGCGCATGCAGCAGCGTGCCGACCTGTGGCAGGTGGCCGAGAAAGTGGACGCGATCGGCGATGCCCAGGTCGCGGGAAAGTTGTTCGAGCGGATCGCGCAGCCGCCCCTCTCCGGCCAGGGCCAGATGGGCGTCGACCCGCTCCTGCCGCAGTTGCGTCACGGCGCGGAGCATTCCCGCGTGGTCTTTGAACTCAACGAACCGGGCAACCATCCCGATGAGGAAACCGTCTGTCGGCAAGTCCAATTGGCGACGGAGTTCTTTCTTCGGCGTTTCCGAGGGCCGGAACCGCTCGGTATCCACGCCGTTGGGAATCACCTGGATGCGGTCTCTCGGGAAGCCGACAACGGCCGACAGCCGATCGGCCAAGGCCGCGGACACCGCAAGCACTTGGTCCACCGCCCGCCACCCCCAACGCTGCGCGAAGACCTGCCTGCGCCGATCCTGCACCATGCCGTGCTCGCCATGAATCAGAATAGGCACGCGAGCCAGTTTCGCCGCCACGAGGCCTTCCAAGAACGTGCACCAGCAATGGGTATGGAGGATGTCGATCCGTCGGCGCCGCAACTCGCGGGCCAGCCGGAAAGGAACCGTGGGGTCGTTGCCGAAATGCCGCCGGACGCAGAGCAGCTCCACCCGCGCCGGATTGATGCGGCTCTCCATCGTTCCCGCAGACTCAAACGTGCAGATAAAGGGCGCGAACTGCTCCGGGGAAAGGCGGTGAGTGAGGTTGATCACGCCGTTTTCCATCCCTCCCGTGCCCAGGTCGAACACGAGGTGCATGACTCTCAGTCGAGGACTCTCGGAAGCCGGCGGCATCGACTTCTCTCTCTCCACCCAGAACTCGGACGAGCCAGGGCGTCTTGCGGTGGCTATGAGTTATTGCAGGGAAAGGGAACTGACTGGACCTCAGGTGGTGAGCACTCGACGTGACCCACCCAGCCCGAAGGCGGCTTGAAGCGAAAGGCCGCGCGCGGCTTTCCCACGCGCAGACCGGCGAGCCGCGGGTCCTCGCAGCACACGCGGACATCTTCCGGCGAGAAGCACACCAGCGGCCGGGGGTCGAGGCGGAAAGCCTTTGCGATCAGCGGGATCCTGACGTAGTCGAAGCCGATCAAGGTTGCCAGGACGGCATCGATCGCGGCCGGGTTGGCTCCCCCGGCCAGCAGGCCGCAGGGTCGCGCGTCGGGTTCCATGGGACCTTCCCCTTCCCCGCCGATCACACCGTCGACCACCGTGAAGCAGTGGCGCTGGATCTCATCGGTCATTATCCCCTGGCGGTTGGCGTAGAACAGGATTCGGTTCAGGTCGAGCACCGTGCGCCAGAGCGTGTCGTTTCCGTACCAACTCCCTTCCTGGTAGGGTTCCGCCCAGAGGTAGCGACCCAACCGCCGGGCCATGCGAATCGCCAGCCCACGAAGGCCGTTGCTCCGCGCGAAAGGCGCCCGGTTGATGGCGTCTTCGCACCTCGCGATCATGCGCTTCAGCAGCGACCGACCGCGATACTCATCGCCTCCCTCGACGACCGAGCCGCAGCGGTGATGGGGGAGGCAGTCCTTATGGGCGTTGATTCCGACGAGGTTCTTCAGCGCGGCGGTCAGAGCCACTTTCCTGTGCGTCTTCAGCTTGGGGAGGTTGATGACCACGTCGGCGTCGAGCACGGTCTGCGCGATGACGTACTGGTGGGTCCGCTGGTCGTGGTGTCGCTTCATGGCCTGCGGGTCGTAGTTCGTCACGCGGAACTTGGCGCAGTCACCCGACAACGGCGCCAGGAGGCTCGAGGAGCCGAGGTCGATCAGCCTCGATCCCTCGGGAGACCCCTCGAGCTTGCCGCGGTCGACCATCCGATGGTCCGCGTCAAAGCGCGCGAAGCAGACGCGAAAGTCCACCAGTCGCACCGGGATCTGCCAGGTTCGCGACACGTCGTCGCAGACCTCCGCCAGCGCCGTCCGCTCCAGCAGCCGGGCGAAATCGGTGTTCTGGACCGGGGCGTCTCCCACGGTGATGACCCCTTGCCCCTTCATCGCCAGGGCGACGTAGTCGAGAACGCACCGCACCACCGAAGCGTGCGTGACCACGGCCTGGTAGTCACCCCCGCGGGTGTGCTCGTCCCGCACGAGGTTCGGCTTCAGCAGGACTTTCTGGCCGGGCTCGACCAGCCCGCCGAGCGGGTTCCACTCGGGGGTCCCGTAACGGGCCGCATCCAGACCCAGACTCCGCGCCAGTTGGCGAAACAGCGGATAAACGATGTTCCGCTCGGCACCCGGACGGACACGGCCCGCCAGCTCGGGATACTCCTCCTCCGGAGGGAAAGGTCGCTGCGCCGGGTACTCCCAGGGCTTGGGCGCCGTGGCGAGGCCCACCCTCGGATCGGACAAGACGGCGACTCGCTCAACGCCCATCAGGGATTCTGTCGGAAAACGAACTTGAACTTGCCCGTCGGCGTTCGTTCGAAGCGATCGACTTCCTCGATATCCAGGGCGACCCCGGCAGGCAGGTAGCGCGCATACGTGCTGCGGAGGCGACCCCGGAGGTCGTGGTCCTCGGCCTCCCGCCGATTCATTCGCAGAAGGACCTTCCGATCCGAGAGTTGCACGAACTGGTATTCCTTCAGCGGGAAATCCTTCATCACGTGGATGAACATTTCCCCGGCGATCTTCGTACCGTCGTAGAAGGAAAAGACCTCGGTGGTGCGGCCGATGATCCGGGCGATCCGCGGCAATCCGCGGCCGCACTCGCAGACGCCGCCGTCACCGGGAACGCCGATGTCTCCGATGCGGTAGCGAATGAAGGGCATCGCGTAGTTGTTCAGATTGGTCAGGATCAGGTTTCCCGCGCCGGGGCAATCGGGAAGCTCGATCGGCTCGAATTCCACGTAGTTGTTCTCGGAGACTTCGTGCAGCCCGCGGCGTGCGGCGCACTCCATGGCCACGATGCTCAGCTCCCGGCCGCCGTAGAGGTTATACGATCGCGCTTGGAAGACCCGATCGACGTGCGCCCGGGAAGGCTCGTCGACCGTCTCGGCGCAAAGAATGATCCCTTTCAGGGCTGGAAACCTTAGGCCCTTCTCGTCGAGGAACGCCGCCAGGTCCTTGATGGCCGTGAAGTAGCCCCGCAGCAGCTTGGGTCGGAGCAGGCGGCACCAGCGCAGGAAAGCCATCTTCCGCCGGTCGCTCAGGTTGAAGGCGTTCATCTTGATCTCGCCTTCCAGGCAGAAGTCGCGGATTCTCTCCCGGAGCGAGAAGTCGCTTTTCACGTCCTTCAGGGCGCCCCAAAGGACGCCGCAGCGGTCGCCGTAGCGGCAGCCGGCGATCTCGTACCAGCCGCGGACCCGAGCTGCCTCGGCCCAGGCGACGTACTGTGCGTCGTGGAAGTAGTGCAGCGGCTCTCCGGTGGAGCCCCCGGTGGAGCTGGGCAGAAGGCGGTCTTTCGGCAGATTGTCGGCGACCATCGCGTCGAGATTCTCGCGGATGATCGCTTTCGTCAATACGGGGAGTCGGGCGTAGTCCTCGAGGCTCGCAACGTCCCCGGGAGTGGCCCCGCACTGCTGGAATAACCGGCGGTAGTACGGGACATGGAGATAGGCGTGCTCCAGCAGCCGCTTGAGTTTCTCGAACTGGTACTGCCGGATCCTCTCTGGCGGCCAGAACTGCGTGGCTCTGAGGTGTGTCGCCAGACGGGAGACTTGCGGGTCAGTGATGCGCTGATACCAGCGTGCGGTGATCATGGATCTCTCTGCCCGACGGGCACCCACGGAAGACGGGCGACGGGGACGGGTCGTTTCCCCCGATTCAGGCCAAGAGGAGACGGCAACGAACGGCCGAAGTAAGGAACTCTCGCGTCAGGAAATTCGAGAAGAGCCGCATCCGGCGGATCGGGATCAGGTCGAGGCCCGCCACGCGGAACGGACTGGCGCGGACGATCCGATGGAACCGTGCGATCGTCATCTGATTCAGGCCGTCTTCTCGATCGACGAACCGCAGCGCACCATCGGTCCGATAGTCGGAGCGCCAGCGCATTAAGGCGTGCTCCGAGAACAAGATGTGCGCCCACGGGAAGATGGCCAACCCGTGCCCCCCGCGCGGATGCAGCCAGGGCGGGCCAAAGTAGATCCACGCACTCCCCTCTGGTTTCAAGAGCCCCGCCATGGTCTGAAGGACTTGGTCGGGATGCGCGAAGTGTTCGAAGGCACACACCGAAAACACGACGTCCGCCTTGGCGTCCGTTTCGGTGACAAACAGGCAGCGGTCCGACACCTTGGCTTCTGCGGCGGCGGTCGCGGCTGCGTCGAGAGCTGCTCTGCGAATGTCGATGCCGATAACTTGTTTCGCTCCGTGCTTGGCCATCTGGACGGCGTGGAACCCGTCCCCGCATCCGTAGTCGATGACCACTTTGTCCGCCACGGCGTGCCAGCTTGGCTGCAAGAAGACCTTCGAGAAACGTACACCAGTTATGGGTGTGGAGAATGTCGACGTGTCGGCGGCGGAGCTGTCGCGCAAGGCGAAGGGGGACCGTCGGGTCGTTTCCGAAACGCCGCCGGACGCAGAGCAACTCCACCTGGGCCGCATCGACGCGGCTTTCCATGGCTCCGCCGGACTGAAAGGTGCAGATGGAGGACGTGAACTGGTCGGGCGGGAGACGGTGGCACAGGTTGATGATGCCGTTCTCCGCGCCGCCCATGCCCAGGTCGTAGATGACGTGCATCACGCGGAGACGCCGGTCTGGCGAGCGAGCGGGGATCGGACGTGGCACGGTGCTCACGACTCGTTCTCCTTCGTCTCGTGGTACTCCTGTTCCGTGTTGAGTTCCCAGATGTTCGCATGATCGGTCCGCCCGGCTACGATGTTGTCCACGGCGGTCATGGCGGTGAGCATGGAGTGGTCCTGGTTGTTGTAGCGGTGCATGCCGTTGCGGCCGATCAGGAAGAGGTTCTCGAGGCGGTCGACGTACTGCCGGATCTCGTCGAACCGGCCGTACGTGCCGAAGTAGGCGGGATACGTCTTCGGCATGCGAATCACGGTCCAGTCGAGCACCGGGGAGTCGTCGAGGATGCCGATCTTCGCCAGTTCGCCCGCGCCGAGCTGCGCCAGTTTCTCGTCGGGAGATTCCCAGAGGTCGTCGCCTTCGTTGCAGAAGTACTCCAATCCGAGCCAGACCTTCGATCGGTCGGCCACCATCCAGGGGCTCCAGTTGTTGAAGATCTGGAGCCGCCCCACCTGGACGTCCGGCTCCTGGATGTAGATCCAGTTGTCGCGAATGAGTGTCTCGGCGGCGTGGTTTGCCTCCCGAATCTTCAACTGGTTGACCAGCAGGCCGACCGTGATGAAATCGCGATAGACCAGACCCTCGGCGACTTCGCGGACGTTGGCCGGGGGCGCGGGGGACATGCCGCGGATGAGGTCCTGGACCGGCATCGTGGAGAAGACATAGTCGGCCGCGAGCCGTTCGGTTTGGCCGGTGTCGAGGCGAGTCACATCGACTGCGGTCACTCGGCCGCCCTCGACGTGCAGACGATCGACCCGGGTGTTCATGCGGATCTCTCCACCCAGCGACGTGACCCTCTGGGCGCAGGTCTCCCACATCTGGCCGGGCCCGTACTTCGGATAGAGAAACTGCTCGATCAGCGAGGTCTCCGTGCGCTTCTGGGCGACGTCGGCTCGCGACCGTAGCGGCTTGGACAGGGCATGCCATATGGCCTTGGTGATGGAGAGTCCCTTGATCCGCTGCGCACCCCAAGCGGCACTGATTTCCTGGCACGGCACGCCCCACACCTTCTCCGTATAGGACTTAAAGAACGTTAGATAGAGCTCCCTGCCGAAGCGGTTGATCAGAAACTGCTCCAGATCCTGTTCATTGCGGATGGGCAGGAGCCGTGCTCTGAGGTAGCTCGCCCCGATGCGGGCCATGCGCAGCAACCCCAGATTGCGAATCGTGTTCTTGCTGAGGCTGATCGGGTAGTCGAAGAACTTTCGCAGGTAGTAGATGCGGCTCTTGCGCTGCCGCAGGAGCATCACCTGATCGGTCGTGTTCGGATCGACTTCCGTCTTCCCGCCCGCGACCTCCCGCTCTTTGTTCTGGCAGCGGATGGCAGTCCTTTCGTCGCCCACGGCCTGCATGGGAAGCATGTCAAGCCACCACTGCATGACGCGGTCCGACTTCGAGAAGAACCGGTGCCCGCCGATGTCAATCCGGTTGCCTTTGTAGTTCAGGGTCGTCGCAATGCCCCCCAGCCGCGCGCTCATCTCCAGGATGATCGGCTTGACCTGCGTCCGCGCAAGCAACTCGAAAGCCGCCGTCAGGCCAGCGGGCCCGGCTCCGACGATCACAGCCGTTTGAGGGAGGCTCATGGTTGTCCGTGCCCTCGGCGGAAGAGCAGGGCTTTCCGAGCGGCGAAATTCCAGAAGAAAACGAAGCCTACGGCGACCATCTTGGAAAGGCGGTAGTCCAGCCCGGCCAGATCGGTCCCGGCAAAGAGAATCACCTCGGTGAGGCCCAAGCCCATCACGCCGACGATCGTGAAGATCGTGAACTCGGCCGTCCTGCTTTCCAGGGATCGGCTGGCGAAAACCCAGCGGACACTGAGGGAATAGTTGGTGGTCAGCCCGACGGTGAACGCAATCGCCGCAGCCGCCAGGTAGTTAAGCCCCACCATATCGGTGAGGGCCACCAAGGTGGCGAAATCGACCACAAACGCCACACCGCCGACGATCCCGTAGCGAAGGAACTGGACCGGCAGGCTCTCGGCCTGCCCGACGAGTAACGCGCTCACGCGCTGGCCCCTTTCGAGAGAACGCGTCGCCGGGAGCGGCGGCGATGGAAACTTGTCGGGTGTCGGACAGACAGCCATGGCTGGAGGTCTCAAGGAGCCGGAGAAGCCTTGCCAGGAACGTGGTAGATGGTCACCCGGCTTCCCTGCAAAGGGCCGGTGAGGTCGGCGAGCCGCCGGCCGAAAACCTCCTTTGGAACACCGGGAATGCTGAGCACGCGGTCGACGACGGTGAGAAAGAACCTTGTCGGCGCTAGCGGTTGCGGCCTGGCTTGGGCCACGACCTGCCAGTGGGCGGGCGCGGAGCGGATCTCGGGAGGCAGGGGGCCGGCGCGTTTATCGTAGTCCCGCGTCGTCAGCTCGTCCACCACGACGTAGCAGTCGGAGACCGACGACAGATCGACCTTGGTCCCGTGATGGTAGTCCCAGTAGGGCAGGATCTCGATTCCCTCCAGCCCGGAGCCCGCGGCATGGAACGACATCAGCCTGGCCGGATGCACCCCACTGTAAGCGATGAAGGGACGGTGTTCTCGGAGCCATTGCCAAGCCCACCTGGGGCCGGCGCTGTGCTGCGTGCGAATGGCATGATAGACGCAGATGAGAGGCACCGAAGGAATGAGGATCGCCCCCAGCAGGCCCGCGTAGAGCCACTGCGAGCGGAGGCGAACCGCCGAGATGAGCCAGAACGCCACCAAGAGGCACGCCGGAACCAGGGCGGGGATCAGATACCGCGTCTCCTGCCCGCCGATCTTCCACATCCGCGGGCTCCAGGTGCCGAAGTGCGTGTACAGGTACAGGCTGAGGAACCAGATCGCCGGGATGATCGCTTCCCGTTTCCGCCGCACCGCCGCCCAGGCCAACGCCGCCACCACGAGATAGAAGAACACGCCGAATTCGTTGATACTCACGAACATCTTCCAGGGGAGCGCCCAGAGACTGAAAATGAAAGGATCGGCGCTCTCGGCCGCGGCTTCCACCTGCCCCAGACGAAACCAGGGGTTGCCCGTCAAGAGGGCGTACGCCAGAGTCTCGCCGGCCAGCACGAGAGCAGCCACCGGGAAGACCAGCCAGTGCGCCGCCGACACTTCCCGCCGCCGCACGAGGAGGAACACGAGAAAGAAGAGCATCACCAACGGCCCCGACTCCCTGACCAAATACGAAGCTCCCACGGCCAGACCGGCGCCGGCGAAGAACAACCATCGTTGACGCCACCGCGACTCGTGTCCGACGAGAAAGAGGTACACCGAGAGCGTCATGTAGAAGGTCTGGGGAAGATCGGGGAACAGCAGCGCGGACATGACGACGTAGATTGGGCAGACGGCCAGGATCAATCCTGCCACCAGCCCCGTCCGTGCGTCGAAGAGCTTGCGGCCGAGGAGGTACGTCAGGATCACGGTTCCCAGGGAACAGAGGATCGGGTACGCCGCCGCGGTGCCCTCGCTCATCCCGGCAACGCGAAATATCAAGCCCGTGGGGAAGATCAGCAAGGGTCGAAGGAACCGATGGTGCGGTTCGAGCGAGAAGGTCCCTTGGGCAAACTCCCGGGCCTTGCGGGCGTAGGCTTCGGGATCGGTCACCGCAATCCCGCCGAGGAAGGTAACCTCAAGGAGCAAAGCAAAGCCGATCAGAGCAGCAAGCCACGCCATGGCCCACCGTCCGCCTCGCACTGCCGATTCCGGCGGCTCAGCCGACTCGACGTTGGGTGGGTCAGTTCTCACGCGAATAACCTCTGGGCTGGAAACGAATCTTCCGCCAAGTCCGCCGCCACCAGGCCCCCTCAGCAGTATCCCCAACGTTTCATCTGCGGACCGCAGATCTCCTGGATGATCGCCGCGTCTTCGTCGGTCACGTGCCCGTTGCGCCAGGACCCGGGGCCTTTGGGCTGGTAGTTCCGCACGCCCCTCTCGCTGGCCTGGTGCTCACAGCGCCGACGAATGTCCTCCGCGTCGATCTCCAACTCCAACTGTCCCGTCAGCGACTTGATGAAGCCCAGGCGGTCGGCGCAGAAATCCTCGTACCGCACGTAGACGACGCCGGGGACGAGCTGGCTCTTCTCCAGGTAGATCGACCAGCGTCGTGCCAGGCGGGCGACCGGGTCCTGCTCGGTCAGGCCCAGCCAGGTCTCGGCCACCCAGGAGATCGAGCGAAGTTGCTCGCGAGTCTGGACGCGAAAGGTCCTGTAGGCCGATGCCACCACGTCGCGCGGATCGCGCAGGCAGTAAACGATCCGGGTGTTGGGGAATTCCTCGACGAATTGCGGCAGGATCGCGGCGAAGCCCGGCACTTTAATGCGATCGTATAGTTGGAGCCGGGGATAGTCCCGCACCCGGCTGTGCCCCTGGTAGACCGACATGTAGAGGTCCCAGACCCAGGTGTTGTACCCCTCCAGGAGGAAGCGGGCCTTGCCGTCGCGGAGCAAGAGATGGGAAATGGGCGTCGTCCCGGAGGATTCGCAGCCGACGACGAGGTACTTTCGATCCAGGCACGGCCACAGCCTCCGGCGAAGACGGATCCCCGCCACCCCCACGGCGTCTCGCACAGCATTGATCTTCACCGATTTCTCGATCCGATCTCGTAGCTTCTTAAGCATTACTCGTTGCCCTCGGGCTTGGCTAATACGTCTATGGCATCTGAACTCGCTTGGGATTCTGCGGGCGCGCGGATCAGGGAGGAGACCGGGACACTCGGGCCGCGACCTGGCCAAGTCACTCCGCGCCCGAAAGGGCTCAAGAGCCAACGGTAAGCGCTGCCAAGAACATCCCAAGCCTGGCGCTTCTCGTCTGCGCGGACCACACCGGTCAGCCACAACAATGCGGGCCACGTGGCCCAGAGCCCCATCTTTTCCAGGACCGCGAAGGGGCCACTGCCCAGCCTTTGTGCCACAAGCACCAGACCGATCGCCGTTAAGAGCATGACCGCGAGTCGCAAGAATTCATAGCGGACGTGGAAAACCCGTTGCGAAATGACCAAGGTCAGCAGGGCGAAGAAGCACAACCCGCCGAGAAGCGCACAGGCGGCACCCTTGGCCGCCCATTGGGGAACGAGCACTGCGAGCAACGCCACGGTGAACAGGGCGGCGGCCAAAGTGATCCAAGGCTTCAGCCCTGTCCGTCGAAACACATAGAGCGGGGAATCGAAAAGGCCCTGGGCCGTGGCGAAATAGTATGCCAAGAGGATCAGGCCGATGACCTGCGTGGCCTCAGCATACCGTCCGGCGCCGCCAACGATGGCGATGATTTCCTCTTGGAACATCCACAGGCCCATTCCAGCGAACAAGTACGCGGCGAGCATCCAAGTGACCACCCGGGCCACGATCACCGCCGCATTGGGCAACTCGAAGGCCGCATACATCCTCGCCTTCCAGACCTGCAAGAGGGGGTAGACGCTCACCATCCCGACCACAAAAGCCAGCTTGTATCCCAACGCGTAGACGCCCACGTCATCCACACCGCTGTAGCGGAGCAAAAAGAACCGGTCTGCGCTGTGGAGGACGAACATGCAGACCCCTGTGGGAACGAAGGGCCAGGTGTACCGAACGACATCGCGGAACATGGCCCAATCGGGCCGCAGCGATCCCCGTCGAAGCTCCCAGGCCGTGAGCGACCCGCCGAACACGGCTGAAGTGAAGGCGTAGCCTCCGAGGATGCCCCATATTCCCCATCCCAGCCCGGCCACGGCGAAAATTATCAGCGACACCGCCACCAGGACCATCGCGAGGCTGAAGCTGGCAAATCGAAGCGACTCGACCCGCGCCTGCATTAATGCGAGCGGAAGGACCGTGGTTGCGTCCAAGAGCGCCGCCACGATGCCGAACATCAACAAAGTCGGGCTGGCCACTCCCAATAGGCGAGCAAGGGGGCGGGCGAAGATCAACCCTCCCAGCCCCGCCGCAACGAGGACCACGATCAAGAACAGAGTCACGGTGGCTACCGCAGTTTCCTGCTGCTGTCGCGTCTTGGCTTGGCAGTAGAACGTCAGCGCAGCGCTGCGGATTCCATTGACCATCAGGCAAATGTTAAAGACATCGCCGATCCGGTTAAGGATCTCTAAGGTCCCGAATTCACCCGGCGAAAGATACCTGGCATACAGCGGCAGAAGGATGATCCTCGCTGCCTGCACGAGGACGGATCCAAACCCGTAAACGACGGCGTGCTTAAGAAACGATTTAGTTGCACTCACCGTAGTTACCGTAAGGACACCGGTGAAGTCGTCGGTTTTCGTCGCCGTGTGCCGACGCGGAGCCTAATTGGTGCGCTCGTGGAAGATGGTCGAGTAGCTCAAGCTATCCTCAGCTTTACCTAAACGGCAGGACGGAGAATGCACACGCCCTTCAGTTGTTAGTCTTGCGTCGGGCGCTTTGAGCCGTCGGGCATGCGGAAACCGATTGCGCAATCCTATCGGCCGCAGCCCACGCCGTCTGAATCACATCTTTCGTGTTCAAATAAGCAAATCGCCCCTGTCTGCCCGCACACTGCACTGTATCGGATTCCAGCTCTTGAAGAATCCTGGCAACTCGCGTCTCATAGCCGATCTCATGAATCGGATATGCCTTGCGAACTGTCGCGCAACGTCGAAGCATTACCTCATCAGCATCGAACAACGCGAGTTCACCCACGAGGTCTTTGGTCACCATTTCGGCGATACTGTCCTCAGGTTCTCCTGCTCTAGGATCGAAAGTAGTTTCCACGAGAACTTGCGACAGGCCGTTAGGCAACGACCTGGCAACAAGTCGCTTCCATCGGTGATGCTTCTCGAACGAGTAAAGGGCGAGATGATTGTGGCGGATCACAGGACGCCTTGTGATGAAGAAGACTAGTTTCAAATCCATGAACGCCAACTTCTCGGCGCAATCCAGACACTCAAGCGTTGCGTGAGAGCGGTACGTTGCGACAAACTCATTGAGTGGCATGGTGGATATCAGGTGCGAGGCGCGGCAGATCCCGTGACCGCCCTTTCCCTGGTAACGAATTGCATATTCCCCTTCACCGTCACGGACGATCTCTGTAACGTTCGCATCGCAAAGGATCTTAATGTGCCCGGCCTCGCAACCGGCCACCAACGCCCGCGAGATTGCGCCAACACCACATTCACTGGGATATATCTCGCGAACCTGTATGGCTCTTTGGGCCCCTCGCGACATCAACTTCGAGCGGAGAAACCGTCTGACAATCTTGCGCAGGCTTGTGCCCTTAATGACGTCGTCGAGCCGGAGCTCTCCAAGTCTTGATGAGAGTTCTCTCGTAGCTCGGCCTTGTAGTTTGGCAAAGTACGCTTCGAGTTGCGTATGATCGAGAAATCGGGCGGTGATCCGGTAGCGAAGCCAATCGTGGAGATTCGCTTCGGCCAAGCCGAGGTACCGCCTTCCATAACAGTAGACAAGGTCAAGTGCTGTCATGAGGAAGGCAAAAGGCGGCTGTGATCGTATCCAGGACCTGGCCGAAGGCGGGTAGGCATGAAAAACACCTCTCAGCCACACCTCAACACGAGAATCAACCGGTTGAAACAGCTCGGGAAACAGGTGGTACAAGGGGTTATTAGTGCGGAACATGAATGCGCCGTTGTCCCACCAATACCCGTTCTCAGTTGTCGTCTGCAGCAAACCACCGGGCTGCGACTCTGCTTCCAGAATCGTGATCTCGGGAATCGCGTCCACACACGCTTCCCTCAACCGCATGGCCGCAGCTAGGCCAGCGACGCCCGCACCAATGATTACGATCCGCGGATTGCCCAGCATGAAGGTTTTCCTCGAACTTGGCCCACCCTGACGTGTGTGGGTAACCATCAGGGAAATGTTGAAGATGTCGCCGATGCGGTTAAGGATCTCCCAAGGCCCCGAACTCGCTCGGCAGAAGATACCTGGTATAGAGTGGCAGTAGAATAATCCCCGCCGCATACAAGAGGACCCCAACCAAGCCCGTAGACGGCGGCGTGCTTGAGAAATGACCTCGTCTGTGCTGCCGAGGTGGTCACGAATCGTTCGTCTGCACTCGCTGCCAAGGGTCTTCCAAGAAGCCTAACCGGTGCGCTCGTAGACGCCGATCAGGTTGTTTTCGGGATAGGTCCCCCCCAACACGCTCATCAGAGGCCATGCAGCCAGTTCCAGCACGTGCAGGGGACGGAATCGGGAGAATACGCCACAGCAAGCAAACTGCCCAGAGAACACACACCGGAATCCGCCCGCTGAGAAGAGAGCGGCGAGGTGCCGGCGGGTGTTCATGCGGTAGCACACGGGAAACGTGTCTCTCTCCTTCGTGCCCCACAGAAACCGCTTGACGGGGTGATGTAGCCAGAAGGGCGTCACGTATGCAGCCAGGGCCAGCGGAGACCAGCGGTTGACCGTGTACACCACGACCTTGCCGCCGGCCCGAGTCAGTCGCGCCAGCTTGCTCACCGCATGCTGCGGAGCTTCCAAGTGCTCGGCGACCATGCGCATCGTGACTAAGTCGAAAGTGCGGTCCGTCTCGAAGCTCTCCAGCGATTGCCTGGCGCGGGCATGGACGAAGCGGTTCTCTTCGATTGTCTCGTCAGGATCGATCCCTTGAAAGAACGCGCAGCGTGCGGCCAGACGCTCTGCCAGCGGCCGATTGCCGGGGAAGACGTCCCGCCCACAGCCGACGTCCAGCCAGCATGTCTCGGCCGTGACGAGTCTCGACACAACCGTTTCGTAGTAATCGTCGGGCGTGAAGAACCCAAAGCGCAGCCGGAGCCTGACTCGCTTGCCCACGCGACCCAGTGGTCCGTGCTTGCGGCGCAGGTGCCGCAGCAGTTCCCACCGCGTCGGCGGCGACAGCATCGCGGCTGCGGGAAAAGCGACGGCGCCCCCAGTCGGAAGAGCCTCGCGGTGCTGTTCTTCAGCGGAGGTCGGCATGTTCACTTGCGAGGTGGATGCTTTGCGTGGCGGGGCTGGGACTCGTCGTCGGCGCCCGATCGCCGGGACAAGTCGATCCTGCGGAAACGGCACGTGCCGGCGGCGGCACGGCCTCCGCCTCCCGACCCGCAGCCCTCGCCACGACTTCCCCCAACGTCCCGAACCGGAATCGCCGCAAGAGAGTCTCCAGCTTCCGAGCGGTTGTCCCCAGGTTGACGTAGTGCCGGAAGCGGGAGAGCCAGGAGGCCGCGCGGATGCGGGGTTGTTCCGGATCAAGCTCCCAGGGGTGTGTATAGAACACGACCGGCTGCCGTTGGGCTTGGTTGAGCCGCCGAAGGCAATAGAGCGTCCAGGCTAAAGGATAAAGCCGAAAGTATCCGCCGCCGCTCACGGGCACATTCAACCCGGCGAACCTAACCACGGAGGGCGGAAATTCCCACAAGGGACCGGCCGGGGTGCTTAGGCGGTGCAGTCTGGGCTCGGCGCCGGGGATGCCGTAGCGGTGGTGGCGGATGGGGAAGACGCTGGAATCGACCAGAAAGCCTTCCTCCACCAGAATCTCCAACGCCCACAGCGACTGCTTGGTGATCGAGAAACTTGCGGCGCGATGTGCCGTAACGCGCTGGCCGATGGCCTCCTGCAGCACGTCGCGCGACCGCCGCAGGTCGGCCCGGAATTCTTCCGGAGTTTCTTCATAGATCAGACGGTGCCAGTAGCCGTGAGAGCCGATCTCATGCCCGCATGCATGAATGTCCCGCACCAACTGGGGATAACGGTTGCCGACCCAGCCAAGAACGAAGAACGTGGCCTTCACTCCATGGCGATCGAGCAACTGGAGAATGCGGTAGGTGTTGGCCTCCACGCGGCTTTCCCAGCGGTCCCACTGGTCGCGATGAATATGTTTCTCGAACGCCGACACCTGGAAGTAATCTTCGACGTCAACGGTGAAGGCGTTGAGGATTGCCGTAGAGTCCTGTTGGGGTTTGGGGAGCGAAGGGCTCGTGAGGGCAGGTCCGCCCAACATCTCGTCCTTTGTCAGCTTCTGCCGTACACGTTCCAGGTCGGCGTCCGACGAGATGCACCGAGCCGGACGTTCAAGCGGGATGCGTTCGAGGTCGGTCTGCGCAGACTCCGTTCCCGTGGGTGGCGCGAGCGTCGCCGAGCCCGACCTGCAAACCACGACTTGTACTCATCGGTGTCCGTCGTATCCGTATGACGAACCACATCTTGCGTATCCCTACGGCTTTTCGGCCTTCGCCGATCCTAGACCCGCCCGCAAGGCCATCCCGTCCTGGGAGGCCGTGAACACCAATCGAATTCGCTACCCCCTATCGTACCTCACCCTTATGGCAACTCGTGTCCCGACGAGGAACGGGAACGCAGTTCTGACCAGAAATCCCCCGACCTGCACTCCCTGCCCCAGCACCTTTCGGGCCTCGATGAAGGGACGCTCACCCGACTCGAGAATCTTGCGCTGAAACCCAATCACTGCAATGATTTACGTCCGCGCACCCTTCCCTCGGGTGAACCGGAAGTCAGACGTGGCCCCCTATGCACGTGAGTCATGCACCGCAAAACGACAGTCCATCCATTCTAGTCAGTCAGGCGCAGGAGTTCCACCCTCTGCCGCAAGACACTCACTCTAGGGGGTGGCCGAAGGACTGGCGGCAAGCAACTTGTTTCGCAACGCCGGGCGAGTGCTCAAGTAGACCCCTGTCGACGTTCGGCACAATGTACGGGCGCGAGCCGACCCTTGCGCCTGGCCCGACTCGCCCTCTTTGACATCACAGGTACCTGGGTTGTCCTTGGTTGGAGAGGGCACTTCCTAGACCGATGGCGGCAGCAGACCATGCGTCCGGGCTTCGCCACGGGTTGGCGTTTACGTGCCGATCGCTAGCTTAGTTCCGCTCCCCTTGGAGCGACTGGGCGCCGATGATGGCTACCGGACCTACCGATCTCGCAGCTTGTCCGGATCGATCCGTCCGCCAACGGGTAGCTCCATCAGGTCCCCGCGCAAGAGGGGTTGTCGTGTCTCTCGGAGGCAGCACAACCGGCGCTCGTAGAGTCCTTGAAACGGGTAGCGAAGTTGACGGCCTCGACGGGCAGCCGATCGCGAGAAGTACAAGAGAGCGTGCTGGCCGGAGCCCTGCTCGGGGAGACGCCGCCTCACCAGCGGCTGTTGGTGCCGGACATCCACATCTCGACCTGGTGGACGAGCCTGAAGCTGCCGCCTAAGACAGTCATCGAATTGTATCGCCGGCACGGCACCAGCGAGCAGTTGGTTTACGCCGAGAATACGCCCTCGAAGTTCACGGATTCAGGTGATAACCAGTGCGGGAAACAGGACTTGAACCTGCACGACCTTTCGGCCACTAGGCCCTCAACCTAGCGCGTCTGCCAATTCCGCCATTCCCGCAACGTTCCGCGAGGACACCGAGGGCCGGCAATCCTTCAATTTAGCCCGGTCAGGCTGGACGTCAAGTCTTCGTCCGACGGACAGCCAGAACTGCGCCCGGTGCGGCAGCCCGTCCGGCATCCCGGGACTCCAGTCGCTGGCAGACCAATGCGACCAGCTCCTTGGCGGAGGGACTGGGGCTGCCAGGAAGCAGGTCGGCCAGATGGCCCTCGGCCAACGGGGACGGCCCGCCGTCGATGGCGCCTGCGCCAGCGGCGGTTGCCACGACGATCGCCTCGGAGGGCCCGAGGGGGCAGTTTGACTGGACGTAAGCGGGGTCTTCTGACCTGCCGAGGAGGGGCGTCTCCTTGGTCAGTAAGTGCCCGCCTCCCGAGCGAAGCACGGCAATCGGGAGGTCTCCGGCCGACGCGTACGTGAGCTGACCAGCCCGAGGCTGCGCCAGACCCAAGAGCAGGCTTGCGGATTGATCGCCCGGGGAGCCGGTCCACAGGGTCGAGTTGACTTGGCGGAGGATCGAGGCGGGATCGCGGTCGTGCTGGGCGTGGGCCCGCACCGCGGCGCGCACGGCCGTTGCCGTGAGTGCGGCCTCGATCCCATCGCCATCGGCCTGGCCCACGACGAACGCGGTCTCCCCGTGGGGCAGGGGGAACCAATCGAAGAACGCTCCCGCGACGGTGTCGGGTGGCCACACGCAGCCGGCGCAATCCCAGCCGTCGACGAGCGGGGGCTGGCTTGGCAGCAGGCTTTGGTGCCGGCGGTGCGCCGCGGCGAGCTGGCGTTTCAACGGGGCGGTCAGGAAGCTCTCCCGCGCGAGCACTTCCTTCTCCAGGTCGGCGGCCAGCCGTCCTGCGACCACTTCGAGGATGTTGGTCTCGCGATCGTTGAAATCGCGCCGGCTGTGGCAGAAGACCCAAAGAGTGCCCAGGATAGTCGTGGCCGTGGCCAGGGGGGCACAGGCGGCGGAGGGGAAGTTTTCGGGGGGGTTCCATTGCTGGAACAGGCCGGTATCTTCGAGCACGACCACGTGGCCGAGCAAGGCCTCGAGGTCGGCCAGGGCTCCCCGAAGCGGGCGTGGCGGCTCGGTCAGCCGTTCCGGGGGCAGTCCCCAGCTCGAGCGAAGCTTCAGGGACGTGGTACCTTCGTCGAGCAGGTAGAGGGCGGCTGCATGGCAGCCGACGGCCTGCGCGCCGCCTCGAAGCACGGCCTGGAGCCGGGCGGCGAGGTGCTTCGGTCCGTCGCGCCGGAAGACGACCGGGACGTCGGCAGCCAGTTCCGCCTCGCGTTGCCAGAGGGCGTGCCGCGTGCGGAGCAACTCCTTGACCAGCGCGGCCAGCGAAGCAGCCAGATGCTCGACCGGAGCAGGCGGTTTCCGTGACCCGGAGGCCGTCGCAGCCGACCGGGGCGGACGGAGGCTGAACTGTCCGGCGACGGCTGGGTCGCCCAGGTCGACTGGGGTGGACCATGCCAAGTTGGTCCGGCCCGACGGTTGGGGGTTGCGCCGATACTGCAACGACCAGCCGGTCGCCTCGCAGAACGCCGCTAGGACGGCTGGCAGGCTTCTTACCTTGTCCGCATCCGGTCGAGAGCCTTGCGGACGACGCCCCCGAAAAACCCTCAATGACTTCGAGTTCGATTTGGCCACGGGCACCCTGCCAACAGGCTCTCCTGGTCCGGGTGCCCGTTGCCCCCTGCGGCGATCGCGCCAGGGCTAGGCAGGCCCATCCCTGCCGGACCGACGAACTGGTTTATCTTATCACCCTGGGTTTTGTATACCTCCCATCATCCGTGATCGATACATTTTATCCATTCGGCGTTCGCAAGGGCCTGACGTGAGAGTTTCGTCGCGACGGCAGCGCAGGGGTGTCCGTTAACCCGGGTTTCTCACCGGCCAGGGCAGCGGGCCACAAGGTGTTCCCGTCCGCTATATGGAGGGGCTGGTGAACCTCCCCCCATAAGGACTGTTTGATGGCCCGCCCCCGCTGCTTCACAACCGGAGTGTAAGGAGAACGGCCGCCACCAGGAGGATGGCGGCGGTCTCAATCCGCAACGTTCGCTGGCCCAGGTCGACGGTTTGCCAGCCCGAGGCCGTGCCCAGAGCGACTTCCTCGGAACTGAACCCCCCCTCGGGCCCGACCGCCAGCAGGATGGGGCCGGCGGGCTGAGGCTCCTCGCTCCCCGGCAGCGGCAGACGATGGAGGCGTTGGCCAGGGTGCGGCTTGGGGTTGGGATGGGCTAGCAGGCGCCAAGGGACGGCCCGGGTTGCGGCCACGAAATCGGCCCACTGCTGCGGCTCGCCGATCTCCAACAGGCGATTCCGGCCGCACTGTTTGGAGGCCTCGATCACCGCGCGCTGGAGCCGGGCCAGGGCCTGCCCAACCGGCTGGGCCACCGATCGGCTGGTCCACAGCGGCACGATCCGCGCCACCCCCAACTCCACCGCCTTCTCGACGATCCACTTCTGCCGGTCCCCCTTGGGCAAGGCCACCCCCAGGGTCAAGGCGACCGGCAACTCTCGGCTCACCTCGTGCCGGGAAAGGATCTTCAGCGTCACCTCGGTTCGGCCAACTTGGTCGACCTGGGCCAGGAACTCCGCCCCGCTGCCATCGAACAGCACGACCCGAGTGCCCACCTTGGCCCGCAGCACGTGGATGAGGTGATGCGACTCCGGGCCCGGCAAGGTCACGGCATCGCCCTGGATTGGGGAGTCAACGAAGTACCGGTCGGGCGTGGCCATGGAGGGCCTGCAACAGGGCGTTCCTGTAGGACGGGTTGGTAACCCGTCCTGGACAAGGACGGATTGGCAATCCGTCCTACGGCGGTGAGAAATACGGGTCAAGCCCTTGATCGATTGTACCGAAAAAAGAGGATGTGCGGGCCACCGCGACTCCCCCTATTTTGGGGAATTCCTTGCCCTCAGGATGAGACCGGATGGACAGGCTGGAGCCGTATTCCGATGGCAGGTCGTTTGGCGAGCGCATCGCCAGCAGGTACTTCCATCCGACCCCCACCCACGAGGAGGCGCTCGCCCGGCTGCACTTCCTGGTCGAGCATCGATGCCGACTTGGCCTGCTCATGGGAGAGCGAGGGAGCGGGAAATCGCTGATCCTGGAGGTGTTCGCCCGGGACCTCCGCCAGCGGGGCCTGCCGGTGGCCAAGCTGGGCCTCTTGGGGATGGAGCGGGGTGAGTTTCTCTGGACCCTGGGCGCGGGTCTGGGGGCCCATGCCGATGCCGGGCTGAGCGTGTCGCGCCTGTGGGGGATGATCTCCGATCGGATCGCCGAGCACCGCTACCAGGACCTCCCGACGGTGGTGCTGCTGGATGACGCGGACCGGGCCGGTCGCGACGTGCTCGTCCAGGTCACTCGCCTGGCGAAGCACGGCCTGGACTGCGACCTGCCGCTGACGCTGGTCCTCTCGGGGCAGACTGCCCGGATGGGCCGCGTCGGACCGGACCTGCTGGAGATGGCCCAGCTCCGGATCGACCTGGAGCCGTGGGATCTCTCGGACACGGAGGGCTACCTGAAGGCTTCCCAAACCGAGGTGGGTCGGCCGGCGCCGTCGTTTGCCGGGCCCGCCGCGGCGCGGCTGCACGAGCTGGCGCACGGCATTCCCCGCCGGGTGGCCCAAATGGCCGATCTGGTCCGCTGGGCCGCCCTGGGCTCGAACGTCCAGTCGATCGGCCCGGAGACGGTCGACTCGGCATGCCAGGAGCTGGGGGTGACTGCTCAAGGATTGTCACCGTCCTGTCCCTTCACTTCCTGAACCACGACGCGCAGCGAGCCCACCGGCTCGTTGTCGCACAGCAGCTCCAGGGCGTAAACGCCAGATTTCTCCGTGGGCAGCGGAGGCAGCGGCAGGACCACTTCCACGGTCTCGATGGGATCGTCGCAGCGTATCTCGAAGTCGCACTGGAACAGCGGCTTGTCGTCCTCCAGGGCCACGTAGCGAAGAACGCACGGAATGGTGCCGCGAACCTCCGTGAGGCTGAGGTACGCGTACGGCGATCCCGCGTGCATCCCGCCTGGAATCACCCGCCGCTTCACGCCGTCCTGTTCCACCTCTTGAGGTTTCGGCCGTTCCCTCGCGAAGAAGAGCCGGCCGAACGTGCCGGCAATGACTTTCTTGCCCGTCCTCTTGTCCTCGTAAACGTGGTCTGCCAGAAGCAGTGCCTGCAAGAGAGGTTTCACGTGGCAGGTAGTCCTTTCGTGGTTGCCTTGGCCCCAAACGTCATCCAGCCGGGAAGATGATTTTGGCAGGGAGAGCCCTCCCCTGTCAAGCGGGCAGGCCGACCACCATAAAGCGGCGTGCTCTTGCCGAGGTGTTCGCCTTGACCGCCACCCCCGCCATCCCTCATCATGCATCATCCCGCATCCGCCGCACGGAAGGGTTCTCGATGGCTCGCAGGCTGCTCATTCTGACCGACGGCTACAACGACCCCCACACCGCGAAGACGGCGGTCAACGTCATCCGCTACAAGCCGGAGGACGTGGTGGCGGTGCTGGACCGCCAAGGGGCTGGCAAGACCAGCCAGGAAGTGCTGGGGGTTGGGGGGTCGATCCCGGTGGTTGGCTCGGTGGCCGACGCCCCGGGGGCCAACGCCCTGTTGATCGGCATCGCCCCGCCCGGCGGGAAGATCCCCCCACCCTGGCGGCCGATCCTCCTGGAGGCGATTGCCCGGGGGCTGGACGTGGTGTCCGGCCTGCACGATTTCCTCGGCGAAGACCCGGAGTTTGCCGCGGCCGCCCGGCGGCACGGCGTGCGACTGGTCGACGTGCGCCAGAACGACGAGCGCGACGTGGCCAACCGGGTGGGCATTCGCGAGGGTTGCCTGCGCATCCACACCGTGGCCAACGAGTGCAGCGTGGGCAAGATGGTCGTGGCGGTGGAGGTCGTGGCCGGCCTGAAGCGCCGCAGCGTCGACGCCAAGTTCGTCGCCACCGGCCAGACCGGGATCCTCATCGAGGGCGACGGCTGCCCGGTCGACCGGGTGATCTCCGATTTCGTCAACGGCGCCGCCGAGAAGCTCGTCCTGGCCAACCAGCACCACGAGGTGATCGTCATCGAAGGGCAGGGGAGCCTGTTCCATCCCCGCTACTCCTGCGTGACCTTGGGGCTTTTGCACGGCTCGATGCCCGACGGGCTGATCGCCTGCTACGAGATGGGCCGCACGGCCGTCACCGGCATGGAAAACTTCCCGCTGGCCTCCCTCGAGCAGGTCCGCGATTTTTACGAGGCGGCGGCCAGCCTGATGCACCCCTGCCGGGTCATCGGCATCGCGATCAACGGCGCCGCCTTCTCCGACGACGAGGTCGCCGCCGAGCGCGACGCGGTCCACCGCCGCCTGGGCCTGCCCGCCTGCGACGTGCTCCGCCACGGCCCCGACGACCTCGTCCAGGCCACCCTCGACTTGAAGAGACAACTCAATAAGTAGATCTCTCGCAAAGGTGCCAAGACACGCATCTTCGAGGAAAGCAGAAACCGCCTCTGACGCCAGTCGGGCCACATCGGCGTTGGCTGTTTGGAGGAGCCGCCTCACCCCCTTGCGGAATCAACCGCCGCCCCTCATACTCAAAGTGCTGGAATTCGTGATACTGGGGAAGTTCGGCCGCGTCAAGCCAACATGACCTTCGAGGGCAATACAAGGACCCATGAAGCCGAGAGCCTACGTTGAGACGACCGTGTTGGGATACCTGACCTCGCGACCAAGTGGCGATTTGGTGGTTGCCGGCCGCCAGAAGGTCACGCGCGATTGGTGGCCCTACGCCTTGAATGCCTTCGACCTCGTTGTCTCTGAGCTCGTCCATCGTGAAGCCAGCGCAGGGGATTCGGAGGCGATTCGAGATCGGCTGGAAGCCCTCAAAGACCTACCGGTCCTGGCCGTCAGCCAGCGGGCCGCGGATCTCGCCCGGGCTTTGGTCGCAGGAGGGGCCGTACCATCGACGCAACCGGAGGATGCCCTTCACATAGCCCTCGCGGTGGTCAATGGCATAGAATACCTGGTGACCTGGAACTTCAAACACATCGCCAACGCCGCAATGAGGTCGAAGATTCACGGCGTGTGTATCGCAGAGGGTTACGATCCTTGCACGATCTGCACGCCCGAAGAACTCCTGGAGCCGGATAGCGATGGTTGAGGACCCGATTGTCGAGGACATCCGACGCGTACGACGTGCCCATGCGTCGCAGTTCGATAATGATCTGGCCACCATTGTGGCGGATCTTCGTCGGCTGGAACGCGAGAGCGGTCGGAGCTATGTGAACTTCCCGCCCCGCTTGCTCAAAGAGCAATCAGCACAAGCTGGACGGCAACTTCCCGGCTCGGCGACGGCGTGACCAGCGGATGCAGTCAAGTCAATCGGTCAAGCCCTTCGAGAGTGGAGAAGGTCTTGACCGGCCGGGGGTGGTTGGGGCAAATCCCCAGCGGTGCCCCCGCACCCGCTCCATGGAATTGTCTGAATTGTCTGAATTGTCTTTCTTCTTCGCGCCTTGGCGCCTTTGCGAGAGACTCCTTTTTGTCTTTGGATCTCGGCCATGAAAATGCTCCTGCACCCATTCGATTTGCCGCTGCGGCACGTGTTCACGATCTCGCGGGGCTCGACCGAAGTGAGCCGGACGCTCGTGGTCGAGCTCCAGCAGGACGGGCACAGCGGGTACGGCGAGGCGGGCGAGTCGGATTTCTACGGGGCGACGCTCGATAACATGACCTCGGCCCTGGAGCAGGTGCGGGCCGAGGTGGAGTCGGCCCGGCTCGACGATCCGGCCCGCCTGTGGGAGCAGCTTCGCCCGGCGCTGGCGGCCAACACCTTCGCCCAATGCGCGCTGGACCAGGCGGCCTGGGACCTCTGGGGCAAGCTCTGCGCCCAGCCCGTCTGGAAGCTGTGGGGGTTAACCCTAGACAAAGACCTCCCGCTGACCGATTACACGATCGGGATCGACACGATCGAGGTGATGATCGCGAAGATGGCGGAGTTTCCCGACTGGCCGATCTACAAGATCAAGCTCGGCACTCCGGAGGACCTTCGCATTGTCGCCGAGCTCCGCAGGCACACCGCGGCGGTCTTCCGCGTCGACGCCAACTGCGCCTGGGACGCCGGGGAGACCGTGGCCAACTCCCGGGCCCTTGCGGATCTCGGCGTGGAGTTCATCGAGCAGCCCATGGCGCCGGAGTGCTGGGAGGACATGCGGCGGGTGCGGCGGGAGTCGGCGCTGCCGATCGTGGCCGACGAGAGCTGCCAGACCGAGCCCGACGTCGACTGCTGCCTGGGGTTCTTCCACGGGGTGAACGTGAAGCTGGTCAAGTGCGGCGGGCTGACCCCCGCCCGGCGCATGCTCGCCCGGGCCCGGCAGCTCGGCCTGAAAACCATGGTCGGCTGCATGACCGAATCGACGGTCGGCATCTCGGCGATCGCGCAACTGCTGCCGATGCTCGACTACGTCGACATGGACGGCGCGCTGTTGCTGGCCCGGGACGTCGCCACGGGCGTGCGGATCGAGCGCGGCCGGGTCATCTTCCCCGAGGAGCCCGGCTGCGGCGTGCGCCTGGTGGGAACGCGCTAGTAGGAGCCAAGGAAGGATTCACCACGGAGGCACGGAGAACACGGAGAAGCGTGTTGAAAGGTCGGGGCCTTCAGAGGCGAAGCGAGCGGCGCCAGACGAGCCGATACCCCAGGCCGCGAAACACCCACAGAGACCCCAAGAGCAATGCGGCCACAAGCAGGGGAAAGGCTACGACCCACGATGCAGGAGCCCGCTCAGACGCCAGGAAGATCGCCAGGCTCACGCCCGAGGCCGCCAGCACACCCAATCGCACGGCGGTCCGCTGCACACCCAGGGCAACCCAGAGCGCTGCCACGGCCACGAGACCGTCGATCGCGAAGATCCCGAGCGCCTGCCAGTTCACGGCCTGCCAGTTTCCGGGAAGGAACAGGTCGCGGAACCCATCGGACAACCGGGGCACGATTCCCAGAAGGATCGCCGCCCCCGCGGTCCATTCCAGCAGCCCTCGCAACGAGAACTGGAAGCGGTAGACGACCGGCTTGGAGCCATCGGGCAGCGATCGGACGATTTCCAGGCCCACCAGACGGACCGCCAACAGCGGCACGCTTGTGCCCAACACTTGGACCAGGACGATGAACGCATAGGAGGGGTCGCCGCGTCCGTGAGGGTCGGGATGGAGAATGATGTTCCCCACGACAAGGGCGACGGTGGCCCCGGCAAGTCGCCAGGGAGTCGGCCGCCCGCCAAACGCCACCCACGCCCCCAGAAGGCATCCTTGGGCGACCGCCAGGGCGGCGGCCACGGCCCCGACGAGATCGGAGGGAGCGCGAGACGCGGCCATCGCGATACCCGCGACGGCCCCGCCTGCGTGTGCCGCCAAGAGCAGTGCAAGCCGACGGTTCTTCATGGCGGCATTGTACTGTCGGCGGGCAGGGGTTCCCAAGGGGTGCGTATGGCAATGGGTGGCCAGAGGGTGGCACGGGCTGCTTGTCAGCCCGTGTTCTCCCACGCGATTCAGGCGAGCACTGGCTGACAAGCAGCCAGTGCCACCCCGGCGGTTAAGAGGGGATGATCGCACCTGGCGACGCAGCGAGGTACAATGCACGCCAAGGGGCGAGCGGTAACTGGGCGACAAGATTTGGAGAGACAGCCATGAAGACGACCATCCCGTGTACGATCGCTTGGGCTTTTCTGGTGGCCGGCGTGGCCCCGGCCGTGGGCGCCGAGGCCGCACCCGCCGGCGAGCACACCCTGGTTCTGCACCTTCGCAGCCGCGTGGAGAGCCCCAAGGGGAGCGGCAAGTTCGACGTGCTCACCCGCGAGGCCCGCTGGGACGCCCGCAAGACCGCCATCGTCCTGTGCGACATGTGGGACAAGCACTGGTGCAAGGGCGCGACGGATCGGGTGGCCGAGATGGCCCCGCGCATGAACGAGGTCATTGTCGCGGCGAGGAACAAGGGGGTGCTCATCCTCCACGCGCCCAGCGGCACGCTGGGTGCCTACCAGGACACGCCGCAGCGCAAGCTGGCCCGGCAGGCCCCCGCGGTGAAGCCGAAGGTGCCGCTCCAGGGATGGTGCAGCCTGGACCGAAAGCGCGAGCCGGCCCTGCCCATCGACGACTCGGACGGCGGGTGCGACTGCCAGCCCCGTTGCCCGGGCGGAGCCCCGTGGAAGGGGCAAATTGCCACGCTGAAGATCGAGCCGGGCGACGCCGTCACCGACAGCGCCGAGGCCTACTACCTGCTCCAGCAGCGCGGCATCGACAACCTCATCGTCATGGGCGTCCACACGAACATGTGCGTGCTCGGCCGGCCGTTCGGCATCCGGCAGATGGTCTACCAGGGGAAGAACGTCGTGCTGATGCGCGACATGACCGACACGATGTACAACTCGCGCCGCGCGCCCAAGGTGAGCCATTTCCGCGGGACCGACCTGATCGTCGAGCACGTCGAGAAGTACTGGTGCCCGACGGTCACGTCGAGCGACCTGGCGGCCGGGCCGGCGTTCCGCTTCAAGGACGACCGCTGAGAGGCCGGCCGGGCCGGGTGGCACGGGCATCTTGCCCGTGCTTCCACCCGGCACTGGCGAGACGCCAGTGCCACCCCTGAGTCATTTTGCATTTTGCACTTTGCATTCTTCATTTTGCACTAATTCAGCCCGCTCAGCGCTTCTTGAGCGTCACGCTCAGCCCGCCGCCTTCCAGGTAGAAAACCGTCTCGAGGCTCGGGTCGGTCGTGATCGCCTTGAGGAACTCGGCGTTGGCCATGCGGGGGTTCATGTTGTGGGCGAGCACCAGTCCGCCCGGTCGCAGCAGGGGCAAAAGCTGCTTGAGGTAGTCGGAGTACCCTTCCTTCTCCGCGTCGATGAAGACCAGATCGACGGGCCCTTTGAGCCTGGCGATCGTCTCGTGGGCGTTGCCCTCGACGACGGTGGCGAGCTGGGCCACGCCGGCGGTGACGAAGTTCTCCCGGGCCAGCGCGGCCCGTGTCGGGTCGATCTCGTGGGTGATCAGCTTCCCGCCGGTCTTGCGCAGCGCCGTGCACAGCCAGATTCCCGAGATGCCGTTGGAGGTGCCGACCTCGACCACCGTCTTGGCGCCGATGGTCTCGGCCAGGAGGCGGAGCATTCGGCCGTCCTGGACGGGGACGTTGAGCATGCGTCCCTGCTTGCGGTTGATTTCCTCCAGCGCGTCGAGGATTTTCTTTTCGGCGTCGTCCTTGGGCTGCGGGGAGGTTTGGAAGGCCGGCTGCTGGCCTGCGCGTGGTGGCCCCTTCGCGCCGGGGCCGCCTGGCCCCCCGCGATCCCGGCCCGGGGGCTGGGCCCAGGCACCGGCAGCCACGGCCAAGAACAACGCAGCGCCCGCTAAACAAGCCCAACAAGTCGTCCGAAGTCTCATGGCTTTTCTCCTGTGTCTGGTGTGCAAGGATCGGAATGTCGGATGGTGTGACAATGCACGGGCGCACCCTCAGCGCCGGCGTGTTGCTACGTATGAAACCCCCGAGACGCCGCGACGTTTCGCCCCGTTTAGGATTCGTGGCACTCCGAGCAGAGCTGCTTGGGCGGGGCCCTGAGGCTCGACTTGCGGTTGGAGCCGTGCATGACGTGGCACGCCAGGCAGTTCTCCAGCGAATTCATCGGATGGGAGTGCGTGGCCTCGACCTCCACGGCCCGGTGGCAGTCGTAGCAGTGCTTCGTGGGCTTGACCGCCCCGACGGCCATTTTCTTGTTCCGCCGGCTGGTTTCGTGGCAGACCTCGCACCGCTTGGCGTCGTTCTTGATCGGATGGAAGTGGAAGACCGGCCAGTTCTTGGGCCCGTCGTGCTCCTCGGCGCTGGCACCGACGACGAACTCGAGCTTGCGGGAGCCGATCTGCACGTCGTGCATCCCGGAGGCGAGCCCGAGCCTGGCCGCGCGGAGCGGCGGCTCGTAGGCCTCCCACGGCTGCGCCTGGCCGTCGACCTTCAGGGGGCCGTCGATCCCCTTGACGATCACGTGGACGCTTCCCGAGAGGAGGACGACTCGGGTCGGGGGGAAGATGACCTGGGGTTGCTCCGCTTTCTCCGCCTTCGGGGCCTCGCCGGAGGGCACCACGGCCGCGTCGGCCAGCAGAAGGCAGGCGCCCAGCGCCGCAAGCAACGCCGGCCGGCGCCCAAGGAGCCGCCAGAACCGGCGCCGGCGCCGGCCGCCCGCCGTGCGACTTCGAGCTCCCTTCCCGGCCCGCGCCAGTCCCCCCCGGCTCGGCACAGCCACGGTCATGAGCGGAGGGCTCCGTGCTTTCGGGCGTAGGACGAGTTTTCCGCCACCTGGTCGGTGTAGCGGGGGAACATGCCGACGATGACGCCGTCGATCGGCTTGATGTTCTCGAAGGCGAAGCGGAATGCCCGCTCGGTCGTGGCTTTCTGCCAGCAGACCCGGCCGGCCGCCAGGATCTTGAACCCCAGGCAGGGCTTGGCCACCTGGCGGATGGCGGCGGCCATCTCGGCGGGATCGGACTCGAAGAACGGCTCGCCCACCGGCACCTTGCCGAGCTTCTGCTGCATTTCGTCGGCGGGCCGGGTGACGTAGTAGAAGCAGGCCATGAAGAAGTCGTTTTCCCAGCCCTCGTCGGCGACCCGCTTGAGGTTGTCGGGGCAGTGCGTCGACACGCCCGCCAGCAGCCCGTGGTCCTTGACCTGCTTGACGAAGTCGCGGACCTCGCCGAACCGGCCGGCGCGGAACTTCGAGTCGGTCACCCCGCCGTGGTGCACCATGGCAAAAGGCCTGGTCTCGTCGATGACCTTCTGGATCGGCGCGTCCACGGTCCGCGCGGCGTGCAGGCAAATCAGCTTCATCTCGTCGGTCTTCTCGCGGAGCTTCTGGAGGGTCTGCACGGCCGTCTCGGTGTGGTCGTACTGCCAGGCGTTGATGCCGTGGCTGAGGCACCCGGTCAACAGGTCCACGGTGCGGTCGACGGTGAACCATTCGCGCATGGACTTGGACATGTCGGGGGTCGAGTGGGAGTGGCCGCCGATGGGGTTCCAGCCGCACACGAGCCGGCTGATGCGGCGGGGGCCAAGCTGGATGGTGGGCATGGGCCCTGCCGGCGCGGCCTTCTTCTCGCCCGACGACGCCCTGTTCTCACCCGCCTTGCCCTCACCCGCCCGGGCCGAGGCCCGAAGCCCGATCCCGGCAGCGGCCGCCGCCGAAAGCCCCTGTAAGAACTCCCGTCGTCCCGGCACGGCCGCCCGACGCTCTCGATCGACCATCGTCATGGTCCTCCTTCGCCGCAATGAACGATAAGTCCGCACGAAAGCCCCACCTATCGAATGTAACGGCGGGCCCGCGAGAAATCAAGAGACGCTGCCGCCCCGAGAGGGGAATCATCACCGGAGCACTCACCACGGAAGCACGGAGAACACGGAGAACACAAAGGAGCAGACGTCAAGAGACCGTTCAGGGGGACTGTCCCGGTTTCGCGGCCGACGCGACTTTGGCACGTTAGGGCACCGTCCGATCGGCCGCGAAAACGGGACTGTCCCCCTGGCTCGTGAACCTCTCCGCCAATCGCCGGTACACGTCGGCGTGTTCCCCCGGGACCACGGTTCGGCTTGCCGGGGCGAGCTTCTCGGCGAGCTGGGCCAGGTTGGCGGCGGGGTTGACCAGCGCCCGGGCGACCGTGGCCGCCCCGAACGCACTGACGGCCGCCTCGGCCACGCAGGCCACCGGCCGGCCGGTCACGTCGGCGACGATCTGCGGCGTGACCCGGCTCGCCGCCGCCTTGCCGCACATCACCAGGCGCCTCACCGCAAAGCCGCCGGCCACGAGCACGTCGAGGTACCTTGCCAGCTCGCACGCCAGGCCCTCGACCGCGGCGCGGAGGAGATGGTTCGCGGAATGTCCCAGGGTGAGTCCACAAATGCGGGCACCGCGGCGTGAGGCGGCCGTGTCGGTGCCCAGGCCCGGCACCAAGTGCGGCCAAAAACACAGGCCGTCGCTCCCGGGCGAGACCGATTCCAGGGCCGCGTCGATCTCCTCCCGGGAAAGCCCGCCCCGGCCCGACAGCCCCAGCACCCACTCGATCGCCGAGCCGCCGTTGACCATCGACATCATCTGGCCGAAGATCCCCGGGACGGGATGGGGGCAGACGATGGCCTGCCGCGTGACGGGCCGGGTGAGCCGGGCGGTGTTGGCCACCAGGACCCAGGCCGTCCCCGTGCCGAAGCACACGTCGCCCTCGTGGACCGAGCCGGCCCCCAGCGAGCCGGCGTACTGGTCGTGGATCGCCGCCGAGACGGGGATGCCCGCCGGCAGCCCGGTTCGCTCGGCCATCTCCTGGCGGAGCCTGCCCGCCGGCTCCGTCGGCCCCAGGAGGTCCGGCAGTTGCTCTTCGGCCAGCCGGAGGCGCCTTAGCAGCACGGGGTCGGCGCGGCCCACGGCCGGATTCAACAGGAAGGCGATCGACAGGGAGGTGGCGTCGTGGGCGCGTCGGCCGCAGAGCCGGCCGACGATCACGTCGCCGACGAACCCGAGCGAGGCCACCCGGCCCCACACCTCGGGCGATTGCTGTTGCAGGCGCAACACCTGGCCGGGCGCGATCGCGCTGCCATAGTAGCCCACGTGCTCGGCAAAGAACTCCTCGCCGAGCTCCTCGACGAGCTGCCGGTCAAACGGCTGGCCGCGGCTGTCGAGCCAACTGATCACCCGGCCGATGGGTTTGCCCAGCGCGTCGAGGCACTGGAGCGCTCCGCCCTGGCTGGAGACGCCCAGCGCGCGGACCCGGGCCGCGTCGGTCCCGGCCGCGGCCTCGCGCACGGCACGCAGCGTGGCGGCCTCGATCTCGTCGACGTCCTGCTCCACGCCGCCGTCGGGCGTCGAGACCCGCTCCACCGGCGCGGAGCCCTCGGCCACGACCCGCCCGTCGCCGTCGACCACCAGCGCCTTGACGTTGGTCGTGCCCAGGTCAAGTCCCAAGAACATGGCGTTCTCCCTGGAGGGTGCCACCCCGGGAGCACCCCCGTCGAGAAGGAAGATCCCAATGCCCTGCCACGAGCCTAGGATAGCCGATGGCCGGCTGGCCTTCAAATCGGGGGTGGCATACCGTCACGCCGGGCAGCGGCGGGTCGGCATCTACCTTGAGGCGACGCACCGGGTTCGGGCAAAAATGAGCGAGTGCGTGTTGCCGGGAGCGTGCTTGGGCCCGCGAGCCGCCGTAAAGGAGGTGGACGCGTGGCTTTGTCACGTGAATGGACGGGAATCGTTGACAGCCCGTTTGAGCCTCGGTAGAATCGGAAAGCGGACGCACGAGGGTATTGCCGGGTGTACCTTCACAGGCCTACGTGTGGGCCGTGCATCAGGGAATCGGCACGAACGGTTTGCAGCCCTCCCGGTCGCGTGGGGCAATCTCGCCCATGCGACCTCTGGGTCGCAACGGCAGCACGGGAAGTCAAGACATGAAGATGGAGGACTTGCTGTTCCCCGCCGACACGCAGCGCCTCCAAGCGCTGGCGCATGCGGTGCAAAGTGCGAGTCCCCGGAACGCTCTGTTCCCGGAATACACTCTGCATGAGACCGTCCATGCCGAAAGGGTCATCAACCTGCTGGACCAGGGACTGCCAGACGACTGTAAGAGACGTTTGTCTCCGCGGGAGGCGTTCATTCTGCTTGCTTGTGCGTATCTCCACGACATCGGCGTCGTCTCTTCCACCGCCTACCATGATCGCTTTACGCACGCGGTCACGAGCGCTTGGATCGCAGCCGCTCTTTTGCATGATGTGGGTTACCTCTCCCAGCTTTCTGTTGCCGGAGTTGTCCCGCCTCCAACGCAGGCCGAGTACGCACGTCGGTCACACTCCAAGATCTTGGAGGAACGAGACCGTCTGGGTCTCACTGAGGAGGAAGCCAGGATTGTCGGCCGTGTCTGCGGAGCACACAGCATTCCGGCTGTCGCCGCCTCGCTTCCGACGGACGAGGCTGTTGCCGGAGAGAACGTGAGAGAGAGACTGATCGCATCCCTGCTGCGCTTCGCCGACGATCTTGAGGTGGCTGCCCCCAGGGCCGCCGCTCTCGCCGGACTCTTGGTTCTAGCAGACGAATTGCAGGAGTGGGGCAGGGTGAAATCAGGCAAGGCGCAACTTGACAAAGCCGAGTTCGAAACGATTGCCAGAGTTAAGGGGGCTCCGGCGTTACAGGTCGCGTTTGCCCCTCGCAAGAAGGCCGTTCTTCTAAGATGCCAAGGCTCAAGTGACGCAGAGCGGCGCCTCGGGCAGCACGTTGCGCGGGCTGCCACAGCGCATGTCACCTTGAGAAAGAAGGACTTTGATAGGATCAAGTTCCCTTACAGGCGGGTGGAATTGGTAGCCCAATCGGAAGGGGAAGCTGAATGACAAGCAGACGGGGGCCGCACCGGTTCAGTCAACTCGCTGCAATTGTTGCCAAGGAGCGTGAGAGACTCTGCAACCTGGGTTTCCTTCGCCGCCCGGTGACGGTCGCGGGCTCCTCGGGCGAACTGCATGTCATGAGGAGGTGGAACTCCTTCACGCCGCTTACCTCGCAGACGGTCGATAGTATTGGTGGCGCGTATGTGCTGCTGTGGCGGGGTGGCGTAACGGTCGTCGACCCCGGCTATGGTTTCATGAAGATGTACGCGAAGCTCTTCAGCATGCTGGATCTGAACTGTGTCATCGTCACGCATGACCATCCCGATCATTGCGAGGACTTGCTCAAGATCCTCACTCTCCTGCGCGAATTGAATGAATTGCGCTCGCAGAGCGGCGAGGCGCCGCACAAGGTGAGGCTGCTCTTGAGTTACGGCGCGTACTTCAAAGCCAGTGTCCTCTTGCAGAACGAACAGATTGCGCCCTACGTGACCGTCGTGAAGGTGCTTGCACCGCTCGACCTCGACTTTCGATCTGAACTCGGTTTCACCTTCCAGGCGACAACTTGCCAGCATCGCGAGATCTTGGGAGACTCAACGACCTTCGGTGTTCGCATCAATCTATACGAGGCTCGCAAACGTTGCTGTATCGGCATTACCTCGGATACGGGATACCGGCCAGATATTGCATCGCAGTTCGACTGCACAGACTTATTGATGCTTCACATCGGGGCGATGGAGGAGCCCCACAGCACCGGGCTGCTGAGTAGTCACTTAGGTACACGCGGGGTGCGGCGGTTCCTGAAAGCTCTTGAACGGCTCCCGCGCGTCTCGGTCATCACGGAGTGGGGCGAGGAGTTCTACGGTCAGCGTGCGGCTGTCTGCGAGTTCGTCGGCTTCGGGTTTCCCGGGCATGTTGTTTTGCCTGGTGACGCGCTAATGAGAATCCGCTTGCCCAGTTGCCAGGTCAGTCTGTTTCCTGAGCACGGGTACTTGCCCCCCGAGCAGATAGTGGCCTATGACGACGGCAGCAATATCCTTTACACGCGACGTAGGTGACGACCATTCCGGGCACATCATGCTCGTTTCGGGCGTCGGGTGGCATGCCACCCCAGCCCGACATCTTACCCATGGCGACCACAAATACTTGCTGCGCGCGTTTCTCGCGCCCGGGGCTTGATCCCGGCTGCCGTCTCCGCCACAATCACCGGTGCACGAATACCGGAGTTCCTTGCCCCCAGGCAACCTTACCGAGGAGTGAAGCCATGAAGCGTCTTCGACACGTGTTGTTGATCCTCTTTGCCGCTCTGGTGCTGGCCGCGTGCGCCCGGCCGGCTGCGGCTGAGGAGTCGCTCACCTACGCCGACCTGGTCAACCGGCTGGTCGACCTGGAGCACCTGGCCGTGCTCCCCGCCCCGGGCGAGAGCTGTGCCCAGTGGTCGAGCTGGGACCGGGCCAGCAAGTACGACGAAAAGACCGAAAAATACGTGGCCTGGGACGCCAACGGCGACAACGACGGCATGATCCGCCAGGAAGGCGACCGCTGGGTCATGGCCGAGATGAAAGGCCCGGGCTGCATCTGGCGGACCTGGTCCGCCGCGGCCAAGGAGGGGCACGTCAAAATCTACCTCGACGGCCAGGACCAGCCCGCCGTCGACCTGCCCTTCCAGGCCTACTTCGACGGCAAGCACGCCCCCTTCGCCTATCCCACGCTCTCCTACGACCTGAGCCGCCTGGGGGCCAGCGGCCAGAACCTCTACGTGCCCATGCCCTACCAGAAATCGTGCAAGATCGTGGCCGAGAAGAACTGGGGGGCCTATTACCACTTCGTCTACCAGACCTTTCCCGCCGGGACCAGCGTCCCGACGTTCTCCCCCGCCCTGGCCGCCGAGAACGCCGAGGCGCTGAAAAAGGTCGACGGCTTTTTCGGCGAGCGCATGGGGACCGATCCGGCCGGCAAGCGCGAGGGGGAGAAGGTCGAGAAGACCACGGTCCGCGTCGCCCCGGGCCAGACCGCCCAGGTTGCCGCCCTGGAAGGCCCCCGGGCCATCACCGCGATCCGCGCCAACATGAAGCTCGCCGGGCGCGAGGACGAGATGGCCGCCCTGCGCAAGCTCGTGCTGCGCATCACCTGGGACGGCGACGCGAAGCCCGCCGTCTGGTGCCCGCTGGGCGATTTCTTCGGCACCGCCCCGGGCGTGAACCTCTACAAGAGCCTCCCCACCGGCATGACCAAGGAGGGCTGCTACGCCCTGTGGTACATGCCGTTCGGCAAGTCGGCCGTGGTCGAGCTCGTCAGCGACGACGCGGCCGAGCGCGAGGTGCACCTCGACGTTGTCCACGCCCCGCTCTCACGCCCGCTGGAGGGCCTGGGCCGCTTCCACGCCAAGTGGCACCGCGACACCTTCCCGCTCTCCCGCGACCGCTGGCCCGACTGGGTCATGCTCCGCACCGCCGGGCGAGGCCGCTTCTGCGGGGTCATGCTCCACGTCTGGAATCCACGTGGCGGATGGTGGGGCGAAGGCGATGAAAAATTCTTCGTCGACGGCGAGAAGTTCCCCTCCACCATCGGCACCGGCTCGGAAGATTACTTCGGCTACGCCTGGTGCCACCCCGGCCTGTTCCAGCGCCCCTATCACGCCCAGACCATGACCCAAAACAACAAGGGCCACCAGTCGGTCCTCCGCTGGCACATTACCGACAACGTGCCGTTTAGCACCGGTTTTGAGGCGTGCATCGAAAAGTACTACCGCACCGAGGAGCGGGGCACGCTCTACGCCTGCCTGCCGATCTGGTACCTCGCCCCCGGCACCGCCGACCCCTACGAGCCCCTGGCGGCCGACCAGCGCCACGGGTACTACGTGAAGATGCCCGCCGGCTCGGCGGGCGGGTTCAAGATCCTCGGCGAGCCGCCCGGGGAGGTCGAGACCCAGGGCCTCGAGTCGCACGGGCCCGGCAAGTGGCAGAACAACGACCAGCTCTGGTGGACCGGGGCCAAGCCCGGCGACAAGCTTGTGCTGGCCGTGCCGCTGAAGAAGGCCGGGCGCTACCGCGTGAGCGCGGTGATGACCAAGGCCATCGACTACGGGATCGTGCAGCTCTACCTCGACGGCAAGAAGGCCGGCGAGCCGATCGACCTGTTTAACAACGGCGTCATCCCCACCGACCCGCCCGTCGCGCTCGGCGTCCACGAGCTTTCGGCCGGCGAGCACAAGCTCACGGTCGAGATCCTCGGCGCCAACGAGAAGGCGGTCAAGGCGTACATGTTCGGGCTGGATCGGCTGATCTTCGACGCGGAGTGATCCCGTAGGACGGGCTGGCAGAAAGGTAGGGTGCGTGCTTGCACGCACGCATCCAATCTCGAACCGAACATGCGGTGGTGCAGGTCGTGCGTGCAAGCACGCACCCTACGCATCTGAAGGCTTCCTGAGACCATGACCCATCGCAATCCTGAAGCGGACGCCCCGAGCCGGTACGTCGTCGGGATCGACCTGGGGACGACCAACTCCGCGGTCTGTTACGTGGACGGCGCGGAGGAGCCGTGGCGGATCCGGACCTTCGCCGTGCCGCAGTTGGTGGCCCCGGGGGTGGTCGAGGCCCGGCAGACGCTGCCGAGCTGCCACTACCAGCCGGCCTCCGGGGAGCTGCCGCGCGGGGCGACCGGGCTCCCCTGGAGCCGCGAGGACAGGGAGCACGTTATCGGGGTGTTTGCCCGAGACCACGGGGCGCTCGTGCCGGGCAGGCTCGTGGTCTCGGCCAAGTCGTGGCTCTCGCACGGCGGGGTGGATCGGCTGGCCCCCTTGTTGCCGTGGCACGCGGCGGCGGACGTCGAGCGCCTCTCGCCGGTGGACGTCAGTGCCCGGGTGCTCGAGCACGTGCGCCAGGCGTGGGACGCGACCTTCCCCGCCGAGCCCCTGGCCCGGCAGGACGTCGTGCTCACCCTGCCGGCCTCGTTCGACGAGGTGGCCCGGGAGCTGACGGTCCGGGCCGCGGCCAAGGCGGGGCTGCCCAGGGTGGTGCTCGTCGAGGAGCCCCAGGCGGCGTTCTACGCCTGGCTCGACGCCCACGCCGCCGATTGGGACCGGCGGGTCTCGCCGGGCCAGAAGATCCTCGTCTGCGACATTGGCGGCGGGACGTCCGACTTCACGCTCATCCGCGTGCGCGCCGGGCCGGACGGCCAGGTCCGCTTCCATCGCGTGGCCGTGGGCGAGCACCTCATCCTCGGCGGCGACAACCTCGACCTGGCCCTGGCCCATCACCTCGAAGAGCGCCTCACCGGGGGCGGCAAGCTCGATCCACGCCAGTGGGCCATGCTCGTGCGAAACTCCCAGAGCGTCAAAGAAACCCTCCTGGGAAACGACGCGCCGGAGCGATGGACGGTGACCCTGGCCGGGACGGGCTCGCGGCTGATCGGCGGGGCGCAGCGGGCGGAGATTACCCGGGAGGAGGCGCGGAAGCTGCTGGTGGACGGGTTTTTCCCCTACGTTGGGCTGGACGAGCGGCCGGCCGCCCGGCGGTCGGGGTTCCAGGAGCTCGGGCTGCCTTACGCGGCGGACCCGGCCGTCACCCGGTACCTCGCCGCGTTCCTCACCGCGCACCGGCACGTGGCCATGGAGGAGTCTGAGGCGAAGCCGGATCATGACCCCGCCCGGCCCGACGTCGTGTTGTTCAACGGCGGGCTGTTCGAGTCGCGCGTGCTCCAGGAGCGGCTCCTCGAGGTGCTCGTGGGCTGGTTCCGGGGCGAAGACCCCGCGTGGCGTCCGATCGTCCTGGACAACGACCGGCTCGACCTGGCCGTGGCGCGTGGGGCGGCCTACTACGGCATGGTGCGGCGGGGTCAGGGGGTGCGGATCGCCGCCGGGCTGGCCCGCACCTACTACGTCGGCGTCGAAAGCGATCCCCCCGCGGCCGTGTGCCTGGTGCCGGCGGGGGTCGAGCCGGGCCAGGACGCCCAGATCGGCGACCGACGCTTCGATCTCCTGGTCTTCGAGCCGGTCGAGTTCCCGCTGTTCGTCTCGAGCACGCGCCTGACCGACCGCCCCGGCGAGCTCGTGCCGGTCGACCGCGAGCAAATGACCCCCCTGCCGCCGATCCGCACCGTGCTCCGCACGAGCCGGAAAGGGGAGTCGGCCCGGGTGTCGGTCGAGCTCCACGCCCGGCTGACCGAGATCGGCACCCTCGAACTGTGGTGCAGCGAAGCGGCGGGCAAGCGGACCTGGCGCCTGGAGTTCGACGTGCGCTCCGCCACGCAGACCGACGTTGCCGCCCGCGAGACCTCGGGCGAGCGGGCCGGACTGCTCGACGAGGCGATCTGGCCGGAGTGCCACCGGCGGATCCGCGAGACCTTCGGGCCGGAAGGCGTGGAGCGGCCCGAGGGCCTGGTCAAGCGCCTGGCCGAGGCCGCCGGCATGAGCCGCGGCGAGTGGCCGCCGTCGCTGTTGCGGCGGATGTGGCAGGCGCTGATGGAGGTCGAGTCGGGCCGGCGGACCAGCCCCGGCCACGAAGCGCGGTGGCTGAACCTGGTGGGCTTTGCGCTGCGTCCGGGCTACGGGCTGGCCGTGGACGACTGGCGGGTCGCCCAGAGCTGGCGCCTGCTCCAGGGAAACCTGGTTCATCCGGCGGCGGTGTGCCGCTCGGAATGGTGGGTCCTGTGGCGGCGGATTGCGGGCGGGCTCTCGGCCGGGCAGCAACAGGCGCTGGCCGAGCCCGTGCTCGGCCCGATCCGCGCCGTGCACCACCGGTTGACGACCCGGCGGGGGCGCGCCGGCGAGTTCACCCCCGGCTCGCACGAGGCGGCGGAGGTCTGGCGCCTGCTGGGCTCGCTGGAGCTTTTGCCGGTGACGACGAAGATCGAGCTTGGCGGGATCGTGCTGGACCTGCTCCCCCGGCGGAAGACGGAGGCGGTGCGCCCGGCGATGGAATGGGCCCTGGGGCGGATCGGGGCCCGGCAGCCGTTCTACGGCCCTTTGAATGCCGTGGTTCCGCCCGACACCGCCGCCGAGTGGCTTCGCAAACTGATGGAACTCGACTACGACGATGCGATGTCGCTCTTGGCCGTCATGCAGCTTGCGCGGCGGACCGACGATCGCTACCGCGACGTCTCGGAGAAGCTCCGCACCAAGGTGCTCGACTGGCTTGCCCGCCGGCCCGCCCCGGAGCACTTCGCCCAGTTGGTTCAACATGCCGGCACGTTGGACGCCGAAGAGCAGGGGATGGTCTTCGGCGAGTCGTTGCCGAAGGGACTGCGGATGGTGTGAGGGGAGGAGGAGGGAGTAGGGATTATGGATTGGGGATTAGGGTGTAGGGTGGGACGAAGTCCCACCACGGCCACCCCTAATCGCGGAGGTGCTCCAAGAATCCCGCCGGCGCGGCGAATAGGAGCTAGGCGGGGATGGGGGATATAGTGCCATTGGGGAGAGGCGATGATGCGAGTGACCTTCTTTGCCATACTTCTTCTGGCGGTCCTCGCTATTCTCACCTTCGTGGCGGTGCGGGTCTGGCGGAGGCGTCCGCAGTTCAGCCTGCGGACCCTGATGATCGCCTGCACGTTGGTGGCCGTGGCGTTTTCGGCGTGGTACTCGTGGCAGTGGTGGAGGCTGGCCCGGGTGCGGTGGATCGACCCCGCGTCGCCGGAGGCCGGCGGGCTCTTGGTCGAGCCGAGTATCGTGGAGAAGGACGGCAAGTTCCAGGCCACCTTCCGGCCGCGGCACCGCGGCGCGGGGAAGGTGCTCAACGCAGCCGGGCCCGTCAGCCTTGAGGGCGGCGGCAGCATGAATACCCACTGGAGGACGTACGGGGAGATCGACCTGGAGTCGGGCGGCCGGGCCTGCCTGGAACGCTACCTGGCGGCCCTTCAGAAGGCCGACGTGCCGGAGCCCGGGGTGCGAATGATGCACGGCCGGGTGGAGGACTCCTCGGGCGAGCTGGTGGGCGGGGCGGCCGTCGATCTGTTGGGCCCGTACGTCTACATCAACCACTTCCAGACCCGGCCCGACGGCACGTTCAGCATGCCGTTGGACGCCCCTCCGCAATCCGGCTACCGGCTGCGGATCCGCTACGCCGGCGACACCAAGCGGATGGAAACCCCCACCTTCACGCTGAGCGACGACTTGGCCCCGCGCTTCGTGCTCGTCCAGGTCCGGTAGCGAGCCATCGATGCGTTGGCCCGACCTTAGGGCCGGAATCGGCAGTCATCTTTCGGCGTGAGACAAGGAGCCCGTCCATCCTGGCGATGCGCGTAATGTCTAGATTGTCTATGGGTCTTCTGGCAGCAAAGGTGCGAGTCTGGCTCAAGAATGGCGAAAAGATGGTTGACAACAGGGTGAGGCATTTGGTAGATTGACCGGCGAACGATTGTGCTATTTGCTGGCAAGAGTCGTTTCCAGTGTACGTTGACGGCGATTTGATTGCTGGAGGGGCGTCATAGGACTCGGGGTCTGGGTGTTTTGGGGAATGTTTGCCCTCTGGTGGCGATGTCTGTGGTGCTTGAGGGCGCGTCACTTGTGGTGCTGGGATACGGGGCTCGCGGGCCGTGGGCCACGTGTTCGGGCGAGACCGGGCAGGTTTGGGTGGCCGAGGAGAGGTTAGGTTCTGGGGAAGTCTCGGGTGGCGCGGTGCGCCGCGCGTTTCCGTCGATCTTGCTTTTGAAGAAGGAGTTGAGTCATGAGAAAGGCCATGGGGGTCGTTGTGGCCGTGGCCGTGTTTTGCGCGGTCGCCTACGGAGCCAGTGTGGTTTACGCCGTCGTCTGGGCCAACCAGGCGTGCTTTGTGAACAACGCCGGAAACCCCAATCGGCTGCCGGGGTGCACCGCCTGGACAGGCTGCGGGGGTGGAAGCCGGTGCGGCGGCAAATGCGTTGTTGGCATAACGCCGCGTATCCCTCTTAGCTGCAACAAGGCGACAGAATTCACGTACCATTACTGCTTCCCATACCCCTCGACGAAGTGCGACGACCTGGGGGCCACGCCGGTGACGTGTTTGACGTATACTGGGTACTACGAGTTCAGCAACTGCACCGGCCCGACGTGCGCCGGGACGATCACGGGCGGAATCAACTGCAAGACGATCTTGTGAGCGCATTCGTCTGGGTCGTTACAGATCGGGAGATGCCCCGGGGGCCTTTCAGGCCGTGGGGACGTGATATCTCGTCGCCAGGAAAGGGGGTATTCTCTTGTCGGTGGGATGGCCTGTGATGAAGACCCATGCCATGGTACGCGGGACGCTCCTGTTTGCGGTGCTCGGGTGTTGGGTTGCCCGCGCTCGGGCGGGCGAAGACGCCGCCTTGATTGACGTCCTTGATCAGGCGATTCAGGAGTGGCGGGCGGGTGTCGAGTTCCGCTGCACCTTTGTCTACCGTGAAGCCGCCGTGGAGTCGAGAGAGCCGGGGCTGACCGGGGAGTACGGCTCACGGGTCGGGAAGCCCGAAGACGAGGCGAAGGCCGTTGGCGTGTTCCACAAGCTGGGGAGCCAGGTTCGGATGACGCTTCAGTGGGACAAGCGCTCGTGGACTTGGCCCGACGGCACGGTCTTCGAGAGGACCGATTCCTTTGATTCCGTGACCACGCAGGGGTTGTATCTCCACTACTGGGGCCGTGAACCTGGCGCTGACGTGACGATTGGGGCGCGGGGTGAAGAGGACGCTGGGCGGGTCTTCTCTGCCCGCCACGGTGGAGCCTATCTGAATCCGTTCTCCCTTTGCGGCGGAGTGGAGGGGTCGTTGCTTGCGCAGTTCGGCCCGCGCAAGGATTATCCCGAGACGGGCGAGGTCTCCGTGCGCAAGACCGACGCGGAGCATCTGGTGGTGACGATCACGCGAAAGGAGCAAGGCGGCGCAAGCCACGTGGCCCGCGTGACCTTCTGGACCCTCCCCTCGCCGCCGGTCGTCGAACGGATTGAACAGCAAGGGGAGACCGTGCTTCCAGGGAAGGGCAAGGTTCCGGCCGACTACACGATCGTCGGTGCGCAGTTCGTGCCGTGCGGGCGCTTCATGGTGCCGCGGAGCGTGCGATCGGTCGGGGGGCCCGCTGTGGCCGTGGGCGAGACCCGGCCCACGTGGGACGCCAAGGAGTGGTTCTCCGAAGACCTGGGGAAGGCCCCGCCCACGAAGGAGGACTTCGTGGTCACGATTCCAGCGGATGTGACGGTCACCGGACTGCGTAATCCCCCGCCGCCCGGCAGCGTGCGTCAGCTCGATCTGGCCAGCTATTCGGTCGACGACCTGGCTGGCCCATCTCCAGGCCCAGTCAATTTTGCTCCCAAGGAACGACCTTTGGCGCGCAGTTCGGCCACGACGCGGGTCCTGTGGACGATCGCCGCGGCGGCGGTCCTGCTGGCAGGAGGCCTCCTTGCCTGGCGACGGCGGAAGTCGCGTGCTAGGGCCGGGCGGTCGCGGCCCTAGCGAGTCTTCACCTTACACTCCCAACTGGTTGGACGCCTCGCGACAAACCTCAGTCTTGCGGGATGATAACCTATGGCGCATGGATCTCGTTCGAAGAGTATTGCCGCGCGCCTGGGCGCCTTTGGCTGGGTTCGGCGTGCGGCCGGCGCGCTGGCTGCCGCCGCCATCGTGTTGGGCGGGTGCGGAAGGCAGGAGAGCGCCACGGACGCTGACGCGCTTCCCTCGTACGAGCAGCATGCCGGGGTTGTCTTCGTCGACACCGAGGACCCTCGGCCGGTCGTGGTCAGCCACGAATTCGGCTTTCACAACGCCACGGCGCGGAAGACCGCTGAGCTGAAAATCGCCCAGCGGAGCTGCGGGTGCACGCGGTGCACGATCGGAGACGCCGAGGTTGCACCGGGAGGAGACACGACGATTAGCGTCAGCTACGACCTGCGCCACCAATTGGAGCAACGCAGGGAGACGGTCATCGTGACGACGGGCCTTGAGGAGTATCCGCGGTTCGCTTTCACCCTGAGCGCAGACTGTTACCCGCGCCTCGGGATGGTGCCCGAGAAGCCATTGGTTGCCACCGTGCCTCCAGGCGCAACCGAGTTGATTCGCGTTGGGTTTGTGTCCTATGCGCGCGACGACGAGGAGCGGAGCCCCTGGGTTCTTCAGGCCACGGGCGCGGGCTTGTCGGTGGAGCAGGGCGCTTCCCGGGAAGAGGAGATCGCCGACCACGTGCGCAAGAGGGAGGTGGAGTGCACGCTTCGGCTGGCGTGTCCCAGCGTTGAAGACCCCGGCTTCGGCAGCGGCGACTACGAGGGTGAGGTGGTCGTGAAACGGGGCGCATGGAGCTTGAAGAGGCGGGTGACGTGGCACGCGGCCAAAGTCGTCGAGGCGTCTCCCGGCCAACTGTTTCTCCAGGCAGGAAAAGGCGCCGCAGAGGAAGCCACGGTCCGATTGAGCGCCAGCGAGGCGTTTGGCTTGGAGGCCATCGAGTTCGACAGGTCCTATCTTGCGTGCAATGCCTCGCTCGGGGAAAGGCGGCGTGAGCATGCCGTTCGGGTGCGGCTCAATTCGGCCGAGACTCGACCGCGGGCGACGAAGTGCTCGATTACCTTGCGCACGGACCACCCCCAGCAACCCATTGTCAAGATTCCCGTCTTCATCTTGTGGTGAAAGGCGCGGAGACCGGCGCATGCCGCCACTGGACGAGACGACGCCCGTCAGGGTTTCGCGGCCTGGCCGGTCCGCTGGAGTTCTGTTGCCGGTGGTGCTTCTGGCTTGTCATGCCTGTCTCTTGGGTTGGGAGGCGTGGCGGCACAGCCCTGCCGTTGACGAAGTCGGACACCTGGCCGCAGGCGTGCGCCACTGGAGGACCGGACGGTTCGACTACTTCCGCGTGAATCCGCCCCTGGTGCGGCTGGTCGCGGCGGCCCCAGTCCTCTTGCTCAATCCTCCGTTCGAGTGGGCCGATGAGGAGATCGGATTCCCGCGCTCGGAATTCATCGCCGGAACGGAGTTCTTCAGGCTCCACGGGGAGGAAGGCTTGCGTTGTCTGACCATCGCCCGGTGGGCCTGCATCCCGTTCAGCCTCTTGGGGGCATACGTGTGTTTTCTGTGGGCGGGGGAGTTGTACGGCCGATCCGCCGGACTTGTGGCACTGGCACTCTGGTGTCTTGCACCGAACATCCTTGCTCACGCCCAGCTCGTCACCCCGGACGTCGGGGCTGCGGCGTTCGGCGTCGCCGCGGGCTACCTGTTCTGGCATTGGCTCAAGGCGCCGCGCTGGGAGACCGCCTTCGTGGCGGGAGTCGCCCTGGGCCTCGCGGAATTGACGAAACTGACGTGGCTCGTGCTGATTGGGCTCTGGCCGGTCCTGTGGTGCATCGATCGGGCAACCAAGCGCGGCAATGCGGCGCGTGGCTCGGTGCGCAGGGAAGCCCTCCATTTGGCAGCCATCCTCCTGCTCGCATGGCTTGTTGTCAACGTGGGCTACGGATTCGAGTCCTGCTTTCAGAGACTCGGCGATTTCCAGTTCTTCAGCCGTGCCCTTGGGGGAGACGCCGCGCTGGAGCCCTCGCCCCATGAACCGCCAAACCGCTTTGCCGGTCTTTGGCTCGGCCAGGTTCCCGTGCCGCTCCCGGCCGGCTACGTGCAGGGCATTGACCTCCAGAAACGAGATTTCGAGGTGGGAGGGGCATCGTATTTGCGCGGCCAGTGGCAATCGCGCGGATGGTGGCACTACTACCTCTATGCCCTGGCGATCAAGGTCCCCCTGGGCACCTGGGCTCTTGTGCTCTTGGCCGCAGGGGCCAGTCTCATGGGGCGGGGTTGCCCGGGCCGCTGGCGCGACGAGGTCGTTCTCCTCGCCCCGGCCCTCGCCGTGCTCGCCCTGGTCAGCTCGCAGACCGGCTTCAGCCATCACATGCGGTACGTCCTGCCCATGTTCCCGTTCGCGATCGTCTGGGCCAGCAAGGTCGCCGGCACCGTCGGAAGCCGATCACGCACGCTCGCCTGCCTCGTGGCCGGGGCCCTGGCCTGGTCCGTTGCCAGCAGTCTGTGGATCTACCCCCACAGCCTTTCCTACTTTAACGAGCTGGTAGGGGGGCCGAAGGGCGGGCATCGGCACTTGTTGAACAGCAACATCGATTGGGGGCAGGACCTGCTGTACCTGAAGCGGTGGCTGGCGGCCCACCCCGAGGTCCAGCTCTCCGGATTGGCCGTCACCACCGCCTACGGCCCGCTCCTCGTGGGAATCGACGCCCCGCCACCCCCCTTCGGTAAGGAGGCTCATAGCCCGAGCTGGGACCAGCGGGTCAGGCCCATTGGCCCCCTGCCAGGGTGGTACGCCGTCAGCCTCAATGAACTCCGAAGCCAGAATGGAGCGTACGCCTATTTTCTTCGCTGCACGCCAACGGCTATGGCGGGATATTCAATATACATCTACAATATGAGTATTGAGCAGGCCAACCGGGTTCGCCAGGAACTTGCATTGCCCCAACTGCCCGACGGCGGTTAAGCAGGGCGAGGAGGATCTCATGGCTCAATCAGCGCGAAAAAACGGCGGTTTTACGCTCGTTGAGTTGCTCGTGGTGATTACGATCATCGCGATGCTCATGGCCCTGCTCCTGCCCGCCGTTCAGGCGTCGCGGGAAGCGGGGCGCCGGGCCCAGTGCCAGAACAATCTCAAGCAGTTGGGTCTGGCCATGGAGAACCACTCCAGCGCCAGCCGCTGCTACCCGAGCAACGGTTGGGGCTTCCTGTGGATCGGCGTTCCCGATCGGGGGACGGGGAAGGAGCAGCCGGGCGGATGGATCTACAACATCCTCCCGTACCTCGAGCGGAGCGACTTGCGGGCGTGGGGCCGCGGATTGCCCCCCGCTCAGCAGTTCACTGCGCTGGGCCAGTTGACGCAAATCCCGCTCCCCCTCTTGAATTGCCCCACGCGCGGCCGCTCCGGGCTCTCCCCAGCCCTGCCGACCAATATCCCCTTCAACGCGGAGTGGATGCCGCAGGTCGCCAAGACCGACTACGCCGTCAACGAGGGCGACTACATCACCAACACCATGATGGGTCCGGCGACCCTCGCCGAGGGCGACTCCGCCTCCTACCCCTGGGTCGACACCACCCAAGCCACCGGCATCTGCTACCAGCGGAGCGGAGTCCAGCCGGCGATGATCCGGGACGGGCTCTCGCTGACCTACCTCATCGGCGAAAAATACGTCAGCCATGGCGGCTACGACACCTCCGACGACCCCGGCTACGACCAGAGCCTGTACAGCGGCGTGGACATCGACATCAACCGCTGGGTGCTCTCTCCGCCCCAGCCCGACGACGATGAAGTCGACATGGCCGTCGCCATGCGCCGCTTCGGCAGTGCCCATGCCGGCGTCTGCAACTTCGTCTTCTGCGACGGCTCGGTCCGCCCGATCAGCTACGAGATCGACCCCGAGACCCACCGCCGCCTGGGCAACCGCAAGGACGGACAGATCATCGACGAGAGTTTGATCTATTGACGTCCGGCCCGTTGGGCCTTCTCGATCTTCGCCCAGCTCGATCCAGCAGGGGATCACCTCCAGCGACCTCGGGTTGTGGCTCCTCCGCCAGTCGCACCCCTCGGGCAGGTTTGCCCCTCCAGGGTGGTGCGGGCCGAACGGGAGCACCCGGCAAATCGCCTCGGACCACTTGACAGCAATTCCTAGACTGTCTAGGATAGCGGCATGGAACCGATCGAAGGCGACAAACTGCGTGGCCATCTGGAGACGATGGTCCTGTCGGTGCTGGAGCGTAGCGAGGCTCACGGGCTGGAGATCCTCCGGCGTTTGGACGAGGCCGGATGCGGTCTCCTGCACCTGAAAGAGGGGTCGCTGTACCCGGCCCTCTATCGCCTTGAAGAGGCCGGGAAGGTCCAGGCCGTATGGGAGGCACAGCAGCACGGAAGGCGTGGTGCCCGCCGCCGCATCTATCGCCTCACCTCCCGAGGGAAGCGGCAGTTGGCCAAGGGGCGTGAACAGTGGGCAAGCTTTGTCCGAGTGATCGGCGCAATCATGGGAGCCACCGCATGAACGACGCAACCCTGAAAGAGCTGAAGATCGTCGTGGAGCGAGCCGTGCGACCCGTCGGGGCGACGATGACTCGCAAGCGCCGGATGCGGGAGGAGCTATTGGCCCATCTGATGGCTATCTTCGACGAGGAGGCCGAGAGACTTGGCGATGAGCAGGCCGCCCTGGAACGGGCCAAGCAGCGCTTCGGCGACCCGGGAGAGCTGACGACGCAGCTTCAGCAAGCCGTGCCTCGATGGGATCGGTGCCGGTCGATCCTTGAGAACATGGGCTACCGGCCGAGTGAATCCGCATGGCATTTGGCAGTCAGGCACTTCCTGGTGATGTTGCTGATCTATTCGCTATGGCTGCCAACATGGCTGCTGGCCTTCGCAAAACTGCGAAACCTGGGACCCGTGGAGGTGCAAGGCATCATGGCACTAGCGCTGGTAGGAGCGGTGCTTGTGCTTGCCCTGTTCAATGTTATCCTTTCCGTCGTCTTGGCCCCGTTGCTCTACAGGATCGGGCCCGCCTTGGCGTCTCAACGCAGGGGACGCACCTTGCTGGCCGTGCTGTGCGGTTTCGTAGTGCTGTGCGGTTTGTGGCCTCATTTCACCGGGGCGGCGGTACTGTTCCTCCTGATGGCTCGTCAGGCCGTCAAGCAGTGGCGTTACCAGGCAGACTGGGCGTAACTGGCCGGTATCCATCGGCGGCATGGTCGGACCTCATCGACGAGAGCCCGATCTATTGACGTCCGGCCTGTTGGGCCTTCTCGATCTTCGCCCACGTGTCGCGGAGCGTCACCGTGCGGTTGAACACCGGTCGCTCGGCCGTTGAGTCCGTGTCGGCCGAAAAGTACCCCAACCGCTCGAACTGGTACCGATCGCCCACCTTCGCCAAAGCCAGGCTCGGCTCGATCAGGCAGGGGACGATCTCCAGCGACTTCCCGTTGAGGTTCATCCGCCAGTCGCCCCCCTCGGGCACGTCGTTCGGGTCCTCCTTGGTGAAGAGGTGCTCGTACAGCCGGACCTCCGCCTGCCGGGCGTGAGCCGCCGAAACCCAGTGGATCGTACCCCTCACCTTGCGCCCGTCGGGCGCGTCGCCGCCCCGGGTTTGCGGATCGTAGGTGCAGCGAAGCTCGACCACCTCGCCGGTGGCCGGGTCCTTCACAAAGTCCACGCACCGGATCAGGTACCCCCACCGCAGCCGCACCTCCTGGCCCGGGAAAAGCCGATAGTACTTCTTCGGCGGAACCTCGCGGAAATCGTCCTGCTCGATCAAGAGCTCGCGCGAGAACGGCACCTTGCGCGTCCCCATGCCCGGATCCTCGGGGTTGTTCACCGCGTCGAGCTCCTCGACTTGCCCTTCCGGGTAGTTGTCGATAATCACCCTCAGCGGCTTCAACACCGCCATGCCCCGGGGCGCTCGCCGGTTCAGGTCCTCCCGGATGCAGTACTCCAAGAGCTGGACGTCGACCACGCTGTCGACCTTGGCCACGCCGATCCGGGCACAGAACTCGCGGATCGCCTCGGGCGTGTACCCGCGGCGGCGCAGGCCGGAGATGGTCGGCATGCGCGGGTCGTCCCAGCCGCGCACAGAGCCCTCGCGCACCAGCTCCAACAGCTTCCGCTTGCTCATCATCGTGTAGGTGAGATTGAGCCGGGCGAACTCGATCTGCCGGGGATGATGGATCGGCCTGCCCCACGGCCCGGAGCCGTCGGCCGTGCGCCCCTCGTTCACCGCGTCGAGGAACCAGTCGTACAGCGGCCGGTGGTTCTCGAACTCCAGCGTGCAGATCGAATGGGTGATCCCCTCGATCGAGTCCTCGAACCCGTGCGCCCAGTCGTACATGGGGTAGATCGGCCACGTGTCGCCCGTGTTGTGGTGCGGGGCGTGGACGATGCGGTACATCACCGGGTCGCGGAGGTTGAGGTTGGGCGACTCCATGTCGATCTTCGCCCGCAGCGTGCGCGACCCGTCGGGGAACTCGCCCTGCCGCATGCGCTCGAACAGGTCCAGGTTCTCCTCGACCGATCGGCTGCGGTACGGGCTCTCCTTGCCCGGCTGGGTGAGCGTGCCCCGCGTGCGGCTCATCTCCTCGGCCGAGAGGTCGCAGACGTACGCCTTCCCCTTGCGGATCAGCTCGATGGCCCAGGCGTACATCTGGTCAAAGTAGTTCGAGCCCCAGAGCACGCCCGCCCGGGGGTCGTCGTCTTGCCTCCCGACCCAGCGGGCCCCCAGCCAGCGCACGTCGTCGATGATCGAGTCGACGTACTCCTGCTCTTCCTTCTGGGGATTGGTGTCGTCCATGCGGAGGTTGAACTGCCCGGCGAAATCGGCGGCGATGCCGTAGTTCAACAGGATCGACTTGGCGTGCCCGATGTGCAAGTACCCGTTCGGCTCCGGCGGAAACCGCGTGTGCACCCGGCCGCCGAACCGGCCGTTCCGGTTGTCCTCGGCGACGATCTCGCGAATAAAATCGGTGGATGTGGATCGATCCGTGCTCATGTTTCAGTTCCGTTTCACAATTACGCCGAGATTCGCCCAGCCGTGTTTGTGCCCCGGAGGGGCACTTGAGACTAGCCCAGCGATTCATCGCTGGGTTCCAGGGCCCGCGACCCTTTGGGCGTCCCGTAGGGACGCTTGAGTGTCCCCCTTCGTTTCAGTCGTCCCTACGGGACGAGGTGGCTCCCTGAGGATTCTCCCTCCGCGATCCCAGCAGTGAACTGCTGGGCTATTCTCAAACGTCCCTCCGGGACGGGCAACGTCGGTCTCATCTTTGCCTATTCTCTCGTTTGCCGCCAACTTCCGTTTCGGCGTTGACGTCCGTAAGGCTATCGAACCTGCCTCCACTGCGGCTCCGCCTCGCTTCCAGGCAGCGCGACGAAAAGGCTTTCAGGTCCATCCGGCCACATTAGCACGGTCTCGGAAGCCCGCGAAAACCGGCGTTCCACTCGGTACTTCTCACCGAAGCGGTTCTCGTATTCGCAGAAGAATACCGTTGACCAGCCGTCGGAGGTTTTCACCAACTCGCCAGCGACATTGAGTGTGTCGCCCTCCGCCAGCCCGCTGCGATGGAGGGTTTTTTTGGGGCGCCCTAACGAGGATGCGCCCGATCCGTACACCAAGTTCATTGCAGGGCCCATACCGACGTTCTGAAAGCTCGCCCAGTCGACGTATTTCCCATGCGAAACAGTCACGCGAACCAGACGATCCGGCTCCAGGGCGCGCGACAGCGCCGCCTCCGGGAAATGATCGAGAAGCCGCTTGAGCACGATGCGTTTCAGATCGACCACGTCCTTGAACGGGTCGTACCAGTTCGACCACTCCGCGTGCCTCGGCAGCTCGGAGACGGACCTGACGAACTCGAACCACCTCTTCCTTTGCTCCTCGTTCGTTTCTCGCACCCATCGGGTCTTGGCGCTGACGCCGTTAAGGCGCATGACGTCGTAGTCGTCGGCCGCCCGGTCTCTCAGGAAAAAGAACACGGGTTTGGGGAGACTGCGGGCGTACTCCACTTCGGCCTGCGTGGCTGACTTGCCCTGGTAGGGACCGGACTTCAACACGCCCCCGTAGCGGCGATCGATGATGCAGACGACCGCGTCGGCGGCCGCGACGTTCGCCAGGCAGGACTCGATCGAGTCCACAGCGGGCTCGACCGAGAAGTCGGAGTCGGGATCGTCGGACATGCGAACCCGAAACCCTTGCTCGACGAGATACCGGCCCAGCTCCGCGCGAAGATCCGTCAGATCGTAGCACGTGGAGCAGATGAATACGTCCAATTGTTTCACGGGAAGCATTTGCTCACCATCGTTCTGCCCCTTTTTCTACGTTCATCTGCGTTCATCTGCGGTTCCCCCCCTTTCAATGCGGCGGTGGGACTTCGTCCCACCCTACGAGTTGGCGGAGGACACGTGCACGAGCGCCCGGTCGATGCGGGCCAGGGAGCTTTGGCGGCCGAGGATCGCCAGGCAGTCGAACAGGCCCATGCCGATGGACTTGCCGGTGATTGAGACCCGGATCGCGTGGATGATCTCGCCGATCTTGATCCCCTTGCCCGCGACGAACTCGTGGGTCAGGCGGTCCAGGGTGGGGGCGTCGAACGGCTCGGCCGCCGTGAGCCGGTCGCGGTACTCCTTCAGCAAGTCGGCGGCGCCGGGCCGCCGGAGGTGCTTGGCAAAGGCTTGCTCGTCGTAGGGCAATTGGTCGTCGGAAACGAAGAACTCGGTGTAGTTGGTCACGTCGCCGGCGGTTTTGATCCGGTCGCCGGCCGCGGTGAGGACGTGGGCGACCTTCGCGCGCTCGGCCTCGGAGAGCGCGCCGTGGACCATTCCCGCCCGCTGGAGATAGGGGGCCACCAGGTCGATTTTCGCGTCCACCGGCACCTGCTGCATGTGCCAGTCCTGGAAGGCCCAGAGCTTCTTGGGATCGAAGCTGGCCGGGGCCTTGTTCACCCGCTCCAGGGAGAAACTCTCCACGAGCTGCTGCCGATCGAAATGCTCGGTCTTGTCGTCGAGCGACCAGCCCAGGAGGGCCAGGTAGTTGATGATCGCGTCGGGCAGGTAGCCGACCTGCCGGTAGAAGTCGGCGATCACCGGGTTGAACGTCTCGGGGTTCGTCTCCAGCCCGATCGCCGCCGCGACCTTCTTGCCGTGCTCGAGCATCTCGGCAAAGTCGCGGTTCTTCAGGTACTGGTTGAGCTTGCGCTTGCTCAGCTTGTTGCGGCTCCCCGGCTCGGCGACGAACGGCAGGTGGGCGTACTGGGGCAGCGTGTACCCCAGGGCCCGGGCGATGAAGACCTGGCGCGGGGTGTTCGAGAGGTGCTCTTCGGCCCGGATCACGTGGGTGATGCGGAAATCCTCGTCGTCGACGACGCTGGCCAGGTGGTAGAGGCAGGAGCCGTCGGCCCGCTGGACCACGTGGTCCTGCTCCCGGGCCCACTCGAACTCGACCCGGCCGCGCACGAGGTCGTCGAGCACCAGGGTCCCTTCCCGGGGCATTTTGAGCCGGACCACGCCCTGGCGGCCCTGGGCCTCGAATCGGGCCCGATCCGCCGGGGTCTCGGCCATCCAGCGCCGGCTGTAGACGAACGACTGTTTTTCCTTTTGGGCCGCCTCGCGCTCGGCCTGGATCTCCTCGGTCGTGGCGTAATCGTGATAGGCCATCCCGCGCTCGACGAGTTCCCGGGCCGCCTCCCGATGCCGGGCCGAGCGCTGCGATTGGTAGTACGGGGCGTAAGGGCCACCGACCTCCGGCCCTTCGTCCCAGTCGATGCCCAGCCACCGCAGCCCGCTAAGGATCGGCTGTAGGGCCTCTTCGACGTTCCGCTGTTGATCCGTGTCGTCGATCCGGAGGATGAACTGCCCCCCGTGCCGCCTGGCAAAGAGCCAGCAGAACAAGGCGGTGCGGACTCCGCCAATGTGCAGGTATCCGGTGGGGCTGGGGGCAAATCGGGTGCGGACCATGGGGGGAGGGAGGAGTGGATGGTGGATAGTGGATGGTGGATAGTGTCAGGGGGCGGTGAGTGCTTTGATACCGCCGAGTAGAACGCATCGAGGCCGGCTTGTCGAGGACCGGGGTGTGCAACCCCCCGGGCACTACGCCTCTTCGCGTCGCCGCCGCTCCTCACGCATCCTCTCCAGACGCGCCCGAAGGGCCTTCTTCTCCTGCTTAGTCAGCTTGCGCTGAACCGGGGCCAACGGCAGGGAGCCGGACGCCGGGCGGGAAGCATAGGAGTCCGACGCTCGGACAGCGGCCGGCCGCGTTGCCGCCGCTTGCTCCGGGGCGATCAGGGCCGAGAACGCCGCGCTGGGCCGAGGCAACCCGTGCGGCGGATCGAACACGACGGCATCGCCCCGCCCCGACACGGGGACGGACGACTCCGACGCGCCAAGCGACCCAACCGGCTCGGCATGGTCCAAAGGCTCGGTGGCGGGCTCCTCCCAACACTCCGCGGCCGGGTCGACCGGGGCGCGGGCCCGCCGCCGAGGCAGCCGTCCCAAGGCATCCAGCAGCACGTGCCGAGCGTGCAGCGCCATCGACGACAGCAACAGCAGGCTCCCGGCGAGCTGGAGCCCTTTGCGGAGCATGACTTGGCGTAGGGGGTCCTCCGTGGCGATCCCCCCGAATCGGGCAGTCAGCGCCACCAGGAAGCACCCACCCGACAGGATTAGCGCCATGAGCGACCCACGGCAGTGGCGCATGTCGAATGCCAGGCGCGTGCCAACCCCTCCGATGAGAAAACCATAGAGCACGAGCCACCAGGCCGAGCCATCCCCCCACAAACGGGTGCCACTCAGTGAGGTCATCACCGCGGCAACCGCCCCGTGGAGGCCGGACGTCATGTCCAGGCTCAGGAGCATCCAGACCATGGCGGCCCAGGCCCAAACGCGGTAGTAGCCGCGGTAATCGTCGCGCTTGTGGCGACGGACGGTGTACACCAACACCGCCATGGCCGCGGCCACGGCCAGGCTCATCGAAGCGAGCCAAGTGGCCACCGTCCCGCGCTGGGCCAGATCGAAGGGCGCTAGCCGGCTGGCGTCGAGCGAGGGGGCGAGCTTGGGGAGCCAGGCATAAAGCCAGATCAATCCCGCCGCCAATCCGGCCCCCATCGCCGCCCACAGGACCAGCGTCGTGCGCCGGGTGGGAATCAGGTCGGTCAGGCGTGCCTGGCGATCGAGGAACTCGGCGTCGCCGTAGTGGGCCGACCTCCCTACCCGCACCTCGCGACGGCCCGCGACGTGCCGGTTTCCGGCGCGCAGGGCCGTGCCCAGCACCGTGTCGGTCAGCACCCGGCGGCGGCGATCGTCGCGTTGGAAACCTCGGCCGAAGGCCATATTCTCTCATTCGGCAACACGTTGCGTCCCGGTCCAGTGGGCCACCACAATCGGCCGGGGAGAGCGACCATGATCAAGCGATCTGCTTAGATATCCCAGATCGCCTAGTCGACACGCCTTTCCTAGACTCTCACACCCCTGCGGCAATTGTCCGGCGGTGCCAGGGTCAAACCACCCTTACCAGTTCGAGATGACCTTGGAGGGCACAAATCGCTCGACCGTCTTGGTCGGGGCCTTGTCCTTGCGCAACAGGTCGCGCTGATAAAGCGGATAGCTCGTGGGCGACCGATCGCGAGGGGAAACGTCCACCAGGGTGGCGCCGCGGAACGTGCAGGTGTAGGCCTGCTCGGCCGGCGTGCGGGCGTTCACCGTATAGCGGGCCGTGGTCTCGCTGACGGGGAACGTGATGGTGACCACTTCGCTCGGCGCCAGGCCCTCGAAAAGAAGGTAGTTTCCTGCCCACGCGAGCGGGCGAGCCTGGCCCGCCACCTCGGCGCGGATCTGGCGGCGCGAAACCGAGCACGGCACGTGCACGGCCACGCGGCGTGCGCCCTTGTTGCGGATCATCACCTTGCCCTCGTAGGGCAGGCAGCTCTCCACGTCGAGGAGCTTCGACGCCCGGTTGAGCAACAGGTTCACCTGGGCAAAGTCGCCGCTTTCGCGCACGGTCGCTTCCCAGGCATAGTACAGTCCTTGGGTGGCGTTGCTCGTGCAGCAGGTCATGCTCGACGTGTTCGGGACGCTTGTCGGCGAGGCCGTGCCGCCGAAGATGCCGATGCTGCGCCGGATGACGTCCTCGTTGAGCTCCTGGCCCGGGTGGGGACTGCGCTTGTCCTTGGGGCGCTCGGGCCCCGCCGCGGAGATCCGCTCCAAATGGTCCGCCCGGATCAACTGCTGCTCGACGAGCTGGTTGCGAACCACGGCGTCCACCGCGTCCCAGTAGTCGCCCAGTCCGGCGTCGGTCAGGCGCACGCCCAGGGCCACGAGGTCGCCCAGGGCCGGTCCGCGCGAAAGCGGTTCCAGTAAAGCCCGTCGGCGATCTGCCCCACCAGCATCTGCCGCTGCACGAGTTCCCGCTCGGCGTACAGCCCGCTGCCGCACATCAGGCGCATCATGGGAAACGACTCCATGTACTTGGGCGTACACGTGGTGTCGGCCCCATGATGATTCATGTAGGGCGGGCGGCACACGAAGTATTGATGGAAGTAGTGCAAACCGCCCATGGCCGGGTCGGACGTCCCGCCCAGGCCGTTCAGCGCCAAGGCCGCGCGCTCGGCCAGGTCCAAGGTATCGGGCACGACCGCCTGGTACCGCTGGCCCGGGTAATCGATCCGCAGCCGATCCTCCCCCGGCGCCGCTTTCTTCTCCGCGGCCACCCCGGCGCCCTCCGACAACACGGCGGCCAGCCCCGCCGAAGCCCCCAGGCCCAGACACTCGCGACGAGTGACCTTCCTGCCAGTGCCCCTTTGCTTCTCCCTTGCCCTGGACATGAGATGACCTCCCACTCGCTCCGCGGGCGAGCGCTGGCGGGTGCCCACGACCCGCCGAACGACCCACCAACGGACTTGATTGTGGGCGGGAAGAGGCGGAAGTCAAGGGTCGTTCCTCGTGACGACGCTCTGCGTCGTCACGCAAGTGCTTGTTCGCGTTGGCCGGGAAATTGGTGGCGTCGGCCATGGCCTGCCATCGCTTGGAAGTAACCTTGGCGCTCTGGGACGCGATGAGTATGCTGCTGGAAGGTGCTTCGCAGGGGGGATGGGGGCGTGTGTGGCGGAGGCAGCGGTGTTGAAACCGAACCGACAACGATCGGCCACTCTGTTCGGCCCGAGAATCCGTGCCGGCCCTTCCGGCATTCATTTGTTCGACCGGAACTCCGGCCTGAACGTCCTTGTTGACGAGGTCCAGGTGTCGCCAGCATCGTGGGCGGCGGCTCCTCGACAGGTTTCGATCGCACTGACAAACGCCTGCGATTCCGCGTGTTCCTACTGCTTCGCGCCGAAGGATCGCGCCGCGTTGGACGCCCAATGTCTAGTGAGCTGGCTTGATGAGCTCGACTCGAACGGGTGCCTGGGCGTCGGATTCGGGGGCGGGGAGCCGACGCTCTTCCCGAAGTTCGCCGAGGTGTGCCGCTACGCTGCCCACAGTACGGGGCTGGCGGTGTCTTTCACAACGAACGGACAGCACCTCGATGATGCGCTGATGTGCGCCTTGGCGGGGAGCGTGCACTTTGTAAGGGTCAGCATGGACGGCGTCGGACCTACTTACGAAGCCCTGCGCGGCCGTCCCTTCGCGACGCTCCGCGCATGTCTCCAGAACGTGCGCGCTCTGTCACCATTTGGCCTCAACTACGTCGTAAACTCACGGACCCTCGCGGACTTGGATGCCGCAACGTCATTCGCCGCCGACATGGGCGCGACGGAGTTCCTCTTGTTGCCCGAGCAGCCTGCCTGCGGTAGCGGCGGCATCGATGGACGGACTGTGCACGCCCTTTGCCGGTGGGTCTGCGCCTACCGAGGCATTGTCCCGCTCACGGTCAGCGAGGCTGGGGCGGAGGGCCTGCCAACCTGCAACCCAATTCCGCGGGAGACCGGGCTCAGGGCCTACGCACACATTGATGCAGCGGGTATGCTGAAAGAGTCCTCGTACAAGAGATGGGGTGTCCCCATTGGTCCGGCCGGCGTCATGGCGGCACTAACGCTGCTCCGCCAGCGTCAAATGGAGGGAAGCCAATGAAGATCTGGTACGGTTTCGGCTCCGAGCATTCGGCGAATCTCGTAATGATCGGGCAATTCCAGGACGTCACCCAAGCGGCAAGAGCGAAGGAGGTGATCGATCGCATCACGCAACAGGTCGAGGCCGACGCTCAGGCTGGCCAAATGGAAATCGGGGGGCACACAGATCGCTACAGCGATGCGATGCTGGACCTTCTGGCACAGGTCAAAGCCCACAGCATCCTCCCTACGGAATTGGAGCAGTTCGCCTACAGCGTGCGCGTCGAGACCAAAGGAGATCGGGTCGTAATCAGAACTGACGAGGTGGACGTATCTGCATTCATGAAGGTGTTGCTGGACAACGGGGCCCGGGTGGAGGTCTTTTCCGCCGACCGCTTTCCGCAAGGGGAGGGGGATAATGAGGACTGACTTGTTGATGAGGGATGCGCGATGCCGCCGCTGAACTGGGACGCATTCGTGTCGCTGCCCGGCGCGGCCGACTGCAACTTCGAGATGCTGTGTCGCGCACTCATCCGCCGTCACTACGGTCGATACGGCCACTTCGCGGCCCTGGCCGCGCAGCCAGGTGTCGAGTTCCATTTGAGGCTGCTCATGTCGTGTGTTCTCGGCGATCCTGGGCGGTGGTACGGTTGGCAATGCCGGTGGTACGACCTCCCCGCTAACCGAGCCCTCGGCAGTGCGCGTCGAGAGAAGATAAGGGAGGCGATTGCGACCAGTGAGAGCGAACTGCCCGAGCTGACCGACTGGGTCCTCTGGACCAGACGCCCGTTGACGAAGGGTGACCAAGCGTGGTTCGACGGGTTGAAGACGCGCATGCGCCTGCACCAATGGACTGCTGCTGAAGTTGAAGAACACCTCAGCGGCGATGCTGAGATCTTGCGGGGAACCTACTTTGGCGAACTGATCCTCACTCCGGACGCCCTGTCTGCCTTGCACACGGCGTCCGTTGCGCCGATCCGCCGACGGTGGCAACCCGAAACACACCAAACCATAGATGCCGAGCGCGCACTGCGGCGAATGCTCGCCGAAAGCAACACCTGGGACCACGTGCGTAAACTCGCCGATCAGCTCGAGGCCGATGCCCGTGCCGTCAAGGGCGATCTCAGTGGTCTGGCCAGCCCGGCCGCCGACGCAACGGCAGAAGTAGTCAAGATCGCCCGCTCCGTCGCGGCTTGGGTCGCCGAGGTTCATGCCGCACTCCGACGCGGCGATCTCGACCTATTGAAGGAACGTCTTTCTGCTTTGCCGGCTCCCCCGAGCCCGCAACTGGCGGCGATTCCGCGCCAATTGCGGGCCATTGGCCACCGCGCGGGGCTCACGGCCACAAACGCACTCGCCAGTATTCACTCGGCGCGGCGACTGCCCTCCCAGATCAGATGCGAGTTGGACATGCGCCTTGTCGCCGTTTTGGCTGACCACGGGTGCGGCAAGACCCAGGTCGCGGCGCAACTGTCTGCGCCCACGCCAGATCGGCCTGCGGGGATCCTGCTTCACGGCAGGGACCTGCACGCAGGCCACAGCCTTGATGACTTGGCTCACAAGGTTGTGATTCACGGCAGACAGGTTCCCACGATGGAGGCCCTGCTTGCGGCTGTTGACGCAGCAGGGCAACGCGCCAAACGACGACTGCCCATCGTGATCGACGGGCTCAACGAAGCAGAGGATCCGCGAGACTGGAAAGGCTCGCTCGCATCCCTGAATGAGAGACTGCGCGAGTATCCATATGTTCTAGTCGTCTGCATGCTTCGTACTGCCTTTGCGAACGAGGCATTGCCAGCCGACGTCGAGCAATTGGAGATTCCGGACTTTGCCGACGATGCCTTTGAAGCTATCGGGAGGTACTTCAAGTACTACCGCATCAACGCCGCCGACGCGGAGTTGCCGATCGGACTGCTGAAGCACCCCTTGACGCTCCGACTCTTCTGTGAAGTCACCAACCCGAAACGAGAGCACCTGGTTGGCGTTGAGGCGATGCCGGGGTCACTCACTGCCCTCTTCGACCGTTACTTGCAGCAGGTGGCCGAGCGCATCGCAGAGCTCGCGTCTCGCACCCACCGGTATTTCGAGGACGATGTACGTGCGTCGCTTCATGAGATTGGAGCGGACCTTTGGGAACAGAGAGCCCGCAGCGTAGGTCTGTCGGCACTGCGCCGCCGCCTTAACGACCACTCTCGCCCATGGGACAAGAGCATCGTACGTGCGCTTGAGCAGGATGGCGTCTTGCTGCGCGATCCGGGAGACACGCCTGCCGACACACGTATCGGCGTCGTGTACGACGCGCTGGCTGGTCATCTGGTGGCTGACGCGTTGCTCGCGAAGAGGGGGCCTGGGGGACTTGAGACCTGGCTCACAGACTCGGCCACTGTAGTCGCGCTAGCCGGTCCGCCTGGCGAGCGCCATCCTCTTGGCAACGACATATTCCGGGCCCTCGTCGGGCTGGTTCCTCGTAGATCGTACGGGCGGCAGGTTTGGCCGCTAGTGGAGGAACCGCTGCGAGCCCTGGCGTTGCGTCAAGCAGCCGATTTGGAGAGTGCGTACCTCAATGCTGAAACGGTCAACGAGTTACGCACCCTCGTGGCCCAACCGCCAGCAGGGTCGCGCGACTTGCTTGATCGATTGTGGGATACCCGCGGCTCCCGCGTTCATCCGCTTAACGCCGAGTTCCTTGACTCTGTTCTGCGACCTATGGCTGTGGCAGACCGTGACCTTCGGTGGACCGAGTGGGTCCGCAGACACGGAGACGATCTGCGTGCCGATCTACAACGACTGGAGGCAGGCTGGCGCGAGACATCGGAGCGTCTTCCCGAAGACACCCTCCGTGCCCGATGGATCATGTGGACGTTGACCAGCACAGTCCGGCACCTCCGCGACCAGGCGACGCGCGCCCTGTATTGGTTCGGTCGAGGTGATGCAGCGGCGCTGTTTGACCTGACCCTCGATGCCCTTGCCGTCAACGATCCGTATGTGCCGGAGCGCCTCCTTGCCGCAAGCTACGGCGTCGTCATCGCGCATCAGCTTCCCGATCCGACATTCGCCGGTGCTTTGGCGCGTTACTTGACGGGTCTGCGCGAGGCCCTCACGGGCCCGACGGCGAGCGCCCCGACGAACCACTGGCTCGCGCGTTTGTACGTAGGAGGCACAGTCGCATTCGGTCGGAAGTTCTGCCCCGACGCAGTCCCCGACGGGCTGGACCAAGATGGGCGCATTCCGTTTGCGGGTGCCCACATGGTTGAGCCGATCGAGAAGGGCGATTCGCGGGCGGCCGAGGTTCACCGAGCGATCCACATGGATTTTGAGAACTACACAGTAGGCCGGCTAACCAGAGACCGGGCAAACTACGATATGAACCATCCGGGGCACCGGGCTGCACTCGCGCATGTACGGGGCACGATCTGGGCACTAGGATGGCGACAAGCCGGGCTCGGCGTGGTCGACGACAAGCTTGCATCGCACACCCCGCGCATGGGCGGGACGCGCATCGAACGCTATGGAAAGAAGTATGGATGGATCGGGTTCTATACGCGCGCGGGAGAACTCGCCGACAAGGGCTTGCTTTCCGCACACGAGCGTCTTTCCGATCTCGGTCTCGATCCCTCGTTTCCCGATCCCCCCGCTCCTTGCCCCATCGATCTTCCAGCCTGGGCTCGGGAGACACCCGCGGAGGATAGGCGATGGATACGCCATGGCGTTGTCGCTGTTCCCGACGAGTTGCTGTATCGGCCCGCACTTGACCCACATCCTGGACCGTGGATCGCTGTGTACGGCAACCTCACTACCCGCGACCAAACGCTTGGGCGCCGCGTCTTTGGAGTACTGACGGCATTGCTTGTGGCAAGCCGTGACGCCGACCGCCTTGTGGAAGCGCTGAATCCTGGGAATAGGTGGGCGCCCGAGGAGCCGGGCGACTATTATGTCTTTGCTGGCGAAATCCCGTGGAGCGCCCAGTTTGCCCAAAACGACGCAGAGGATTGGGATCCTTTGTATCGGGGGAGGGTGGACTGCGCCCCTGGTCCGCCAATCGAAGTCGAGATTCTCGCACACCGCTATTCTTGGGAGGATTATCACAGCGATCTTAACCGGGCGGGGGGCGCGCTGGTACCATCACGGCACTTCTCTGCCCAGTTCGAGTTGCGAGCCATCCCACAATCATTCGCCCAGACGCTGCCGGACGGTTCCGTTGTCGCCCTGTCGTTCGCCGCGCCTGCCGGGTATGACGGCCACCTCCTGTATCTTCGCGAGGACGTGGTTCATAGATACGCAAGGAGACGACGCCTAGTCTGGTTCCTTTGGGGCGAAAGGCAACTAAACCGGTACACGCGCCCTATGCCGGAGTGCCTTGTCAGAGCTGCTCGGGAGCACGCAGACATATGGCGGCACATTCGCAGAGGGGAAGAACTGTGTCGAGTCTTCGCTCCACGGAACACGCGCCGGCGTCGTCCCTGTTCGCGTCCACTTGACGCCTGACGACAGTGCTATCAGACCCGGGGGGGTGCGGATACCTCTGATCTGCAAGGGCGGTACACGGCGTGGCACTGGTTGCCCGCTGCCGAGGGCCAGGCACGGGCTGAGAAGCAGCCCGTGGCACCCAATCGCCGACCAAGGTCAGGCGCTACGAGCGCGGCCGCTACAGGGCCGCGATCTCGTCGGCCACTTCGGCGGCGGTTCGCAGTCGGGCGAACTTGCGGCGCCAGATGTCGAAGCAGGCCTGCTGGATCTCCGGCCAGAGGGTGGCCACGCCGTCGGTCACCGCCGTCACGCGATAGTCCCGCTGGGCCGCCGACAAAAGCGTGCTGTTCACACAGATGTCGGTCACGATGCCGGTGACGGCCAGGAAGCGGATGTCCCGGCTCCGCAGGGCCAGGTCCAAAGGCGTGCCGAGGAACTTGTCGTAGACGTGGCCGGCGATGACCAGCTCGTCGGGCCGGGGGGCCAGCTCGGGGACGATCTCGGCCGAGTTGGGGCCTCGGCCGCAGTCCGGCCCGATCAGGCAGTTGCTCGACGGCCAACCGAACCCGGTCGGCTCGCCGGGGACCGCCGGCAGGTGCTCCGGTCCGAAGGGATCGCCGCGGAGGCAGGGGACGGCCGACGCGTAGACGTACTGGGTGAACACGACCGGCACGCCGTTGTGGCGGCAGACCTCGACCAGTCGGCGGACGTTGGGCACGATCGCCCGGCCCGGCGCCACCTCCAAGGCTGCACCCGGGTCGAGGAAGCCGCGCTGCATGTCGATTACCAGCAGGGCGGTGCGCCCGGGCTGGAAGCGGTGCAGAGCGTCGATCCGTTCCTGCTTGGCGTGCAGGAGTGCTTCGAGACTGGGCATGGCGGAGCCTCCGGATTTGCCGATTTGCAGAGGGCACGCGACTTTGCTATCATACCGTAGCGGCAAGGCGGGGAGGGAGCCTCTCGCAAAGGCGCAAAGAGCGCCAAGGGAAATGAGAGAAAGCGAGAGCCGTGGAGCCTTTGCGAGATTCTTCCTGGTTGTCATGGAGAACCGAACGATGACGCCGCGGGAGCGAGTTCGGGCCGCCTTGGCCCACGTCCAGCCCGATTTCACCCCCTGCGACTACTTCGCCACGCCGGAGATCCACCGGGCCTTGCTCGATCATTTCCACGCGGCCGGCGACGACGCCCTGCGCGACCGCCTGGGGACCGACGTCCGCTACGTCGATCCTCCCTACACGGGCCCGGCGCTGCCGAGCTACGACGACGGCTCGACGGTGAACGTCTGGGGCATTCGCCGCAAGCCGGTCCGGAACGAATACGGGGCCTACGCCGAGCCGGTCGACTTCCCTTACGCGAAGTGGACCACGGTTGACCAGGCCGAGCGGTTCCCCTGGCCCAGCCCCGACTGGTACGATTACGAGGCCGTCCCGGCGATGTGCCGGAAGTACCCCGACCTGGCGATCGCCGCGGGCGGATTCTGGGTGCAGGACTTCATCAACTGCACGGCCATGGGCCGGGGCGTGGAGCAGGTGCTCGTGGACGTCGCCACGGGCGACCCGGTCTTCGAGTTCATCATGGAGAAGCGGCACCGCTTCTACCTGCGGCAGATCGAGCGGGTGCTCAGCGCGGCCCGGGGAAGGATCGACCTGGTGCTCTGCGGCGACGACTTCGGCAGCCAGCGCGGGCCGCTGATCTCCCCGGCCACGTTCGACCGCCTCTTCGCCGCCCGCAAGAAGGAGTTCTTCGACATGGTCCACGCCTACGGGGCCAAGGTGACGCACCACTGCTGCGGGTCGAGCCGGGCGTTGATCCCGCGGTTCATCGCCTGCGGAATGGACGCCTTGCAGACGATCCAGCCCCGGGCCGCCGGGATGGACCCTTACGAGCTGAAGGCCGAGTTTGGCGGGCAGATCGCCCTGCACGGGGCGGTCGACGTCCAGGGCTGGCTCCAGCGGTCCACGCCCGAGGCCATCCGGCGGGAGGTGAGCCGGCTGATGGACGAGGTCGGGCGCGGCGGCGGCTACCTCCTTTCCCCGTCGCACCACATCCAGCCCGACACGCCCCTGGAGAACGTCCTGGCCGTGTACCGCACCGTGGCCGAAAGACGGGAAGGGAGGAGCCTCTCGCAAAGGCGCCAAGAGCGCCAAGGGGAATGAGAGAAAGCGAGATCCGTGGAACCGTTGGCCGATCGAGCGTCGGCTGAGTGAGACTATGGAATTGCCCGAACGCTCAACGACCGGGACCGGCACACACGACAGATTCTCTTTCTCTGCGCCTTGGCGCCTTTGCGAGAGGCTCCTTTGGGCTCTCGTGCCCGTGCTCCTGGTCGCCCAAGTCGCCGTTGCGGCGGACGCTCCGCCGGCCGGGCCGGGCTGGCCGCAGTGGCGCGGGCCGAGGCAGGATGGGGTCTCGGACGAGAAGATCGCACTCTGGCCGCCGGTGAAGCGGTGGGAGACGAACGTCGGGCGCGGAGTCTCATCGCCCATCGCCGCGCGCGGCCGGGTGTTCGCCATGGGGCATCGCCAGGGGGAGGACACGGTCTGGTGCCTGGAGGCCTCGACCGGCCGGGTAACGTGGAAGTTCTCCTACCCGGCCAAGAGCGATCAGACCAGCGACGTCCGGTTCCCCGGCCCGCGCTCCACGCCCGCCACCGACGGCCGCGCCGTCTACACGCTGAGCCTCGAAGGGCGCCTCCACGCCCTGGACGCCACCAGCGGCAAGCTCCTCTGGCAGCGCAGCCCGCAGGAGATGGGCGCCTACCGCGACCAGCAATACGGCATCTGCTGCCCGGTTTCGCTCTGGGACCGCATGGTCGTCTGCGACGTCGCCAGCCATCTGGTGGCCATGGACAAGACCACCGGCCGGGAGCTGTGGCGGGCGGCCGGCGGCCGGGGATGGAACGGGGCGGCACCGGTCGTGGCCCGGCTGGGAGATCGGCTCTCGGTCGTCTACGGCACGGGCAGGTGCGTCGACGCCGCCGACGGCCGGCTCCTGTGGAGCGTCCCTTACGGCGAGATGAGCGTGGCCACGCCGGTCGTGGCCGGGGACCGCATCTTCCTGGCCCCGTTCCACGGCCGCAACTACGGCGGCAAGGAGTGCGCGGTGCTGCGGGTCGCCGGCGGCCGGCCCGAGGTGCTCTGGAAGAACGACGAGGTCCAGGGCTTGTGCCTTTCGGCCGTTGCCTTGGGCGGGCACCTGTACGCCCCGGACCGCGACGACCTCTCGTTGGCCGGCGAGAGCGGCCGGAAGATGAGCGTCAAGTGCCTCGACCTGGAGAGCGGGCTGGTCCGCTGGACCTGGCGGCCGATCTCCTGGCCCAGCCTCCTGGTGGTCGGCGGGAAGCTGCTGATCCAGACCCAGGAGGGCGAAGTCATCCTGGCCGAGGTCTCCCCCGCAGGCCACAAGGAGCTGGGCCGCTTCCAGGCGATCGAGCGGAGGTGCTGGACCAGCCTGGCCCTGGCCGACGGGCTCCTCTTCTGCCGCAACAACCAAGGCGACCTGGCCTGTTGGCAGGTCGCTGGCACGCCGGGTGGCACTGGCTGCTTGCCAGCCAGTGCAGCCCCAGAAAAACCCCTTCCCCCGACTCCCCGTGGCACGGCCGGTGGCACTGACTCTTTGTCAGCCGCTGCCTCCCTCTGGGAGCCGGAGATCGAGCCCGAGGCCCGGTCCAACTGGCCGCAGTTCCGCGGCCCGGGGGGCTCGGGCAGGGCCTGGTGCCGCGACGTGCCCACGCACTGGAATGGCAAGACCGGCGAGGGGATCTTCTGGAAAACGCCCATCCCGCTGCCCGGGTGCGGCTCGCCGGTGGTCTGGCAGGACCGCGTCTACTTGACCGGCGCCGATCGGAAGACCCGCGAGGTCTACGCCTTCGACGCGGACTCCGGCCGGATGCTTTGGCGCAATTCTGTGGCCGGCGTGCCCGGCAGCTCCCCCGGGCCGGAGAAGCCCTGGAGCCCCGGGGTGCAGGCGGCCTCCACGCCGGCGACCGACGGCCGCATGGTCTGGGCGGTCTTCGCCAACGGCGATCTGGCCTGCTTCGACCGCGACGGCCGGCCGCTCTGGGCCCGAAACCTGGGCACGCCCCAGAACCAGTACGGGCATGCCTCCTCGCCGGTCCTGTCCGGCGGACTGGTGCTGGTGCAGCTCGACCAGAACCCACCCGACGGCGGCCGATCCAAGCTCGTGGCCATCGACGGGCGAACCGGCAGGCCCCTTTGGGAAACGTCGCGGCCGGGCGGTGCGAGCTGGGCCACGCCCATCGTCCTGACGAAAAGGGGATCTGACCCCTTTTCTCTGGTGATCGCCTGCGGGAACCCGTGGGTGATCGGGTACGATCGGGCCTCGGGCAAGGAGCTTTGGCGGGCCGACGCCCTGGAGGGCGGGTACTACGCCGTGCCCTCGCCGATCGCGGCCGCCGGGCGGATCTTCTCGGTGACCGAAGGGGCGATGCTGGCCGCCATCCGGCCCGACGGGACCGGCGAAGTGAGCAAGACCCACGTCGCCCGGCTCGCCGAGGACGACCTGCCCAGCGTGTCCAGCCCGGTGAGCGACGGCACGCGGCTGTTCCTGCTCACCTCGGCGGGCATGCTCACCTGCCACGAGCTGCCCGGCGGCAAGCGGCGGTGGCAGAAGGACCTCAGCGACGGGTCGGCCGCCGCCGGGACCTTCGAGGCCTCGCCCATCCTGGCCGCCGGCCGGCTGTACCTGCTCGACAGCGCCGGCGTGACGCACCTCGTTGAGGCGTCGGCCGACGAGCCCCGGGAAGTCCGCCGCGCGGAGCTCGGCGAGCCGTGCCCGGGGGCCTCTCCGGCCGTGGTCGAAGGGCGGATCTTCCTCCGCGGGCAGAAGCACCTCTACGCGATCGGCACGCGGCAATAGCGGGTCTGCGGCTTGCCGCTTAGCGGCGGTTTTCCGAGCTCCGCCCCGTCGGGCTGGCGCCCTTGAGGTCTTGGAGTTGTTTGCGAAGCTCCTCGATCTGCTTCTGCATCTCGCGGAGCTGGTTGCGAATCTCGGCGGTGGCCGGATCGGCACTGGGCCCATACGGACTCATCCCCGTCGGCGAATAACCGGGCACTGGGTAACCCGCGGGCGGGCCCCCCGTTCCCGGGTAACCCGTCGGTCCGCTCGTTCCCGCGTAACCCGGGGGCATTCCGCTCGGTCCGCTGGATCCCGAGTAACCCCCGGGCCCCCCGCTCGGTCCGGCCGATCCCGCGTAACCCGACATGGGCGCTCCGCTCGGTCCGCTCATTCCCGGGTAGCCCGCGGGCATTCCAAATGCTGAGGGCGCCCGGCCGCTGAAGATCGCCTCCGCCTCGCGCATGAGGCGATCGGCTTGCTCGGGCAGACCGGCTTGACGCAGACTGTCCGCCGCCGCGTTGACGAGCTTCATGCGCCGCTCGCGCTCCGGCGGGTCGAGCGGCGGTGTGCCGGCGACGCTCCTCCTGCCTCCGGCCATCACGCCGGGAGCAGTGACAGCAGCCGGCGGCGGCGCGCCCGGCGGCATGGTGGTGACCGCCACGACCCCGGCGCTTGGCGCAGCACTGCGGGACATCATCCTGGGCGGGCCCATGGCGTCGGGGAACTGCTGCCGAAGCTGCCGCATGATCTCACGCAGCTCCCGCTCCGCCTTCCGGAGCTTCTCAAACACCTGGCCAGCCTCGGCGTCCTGGTCGTCGCGCAACTCGCCGAGCCTCCGCTGCAACTCGTAGACCGTGATCTCGAGCTGTGCGCGCTTATTAAGGAATTCCCGAAGATCGGGTGCAGGCTTGGGCGGCGACTCCCGCGTGGCGTGAGCCTCGGCCGAGGCCGCAGGGGCCTTCTCGGGTGCGGGTGGGGCGGCCTTTTCCTCGGCCGCGGTGCCCGCGCCGACCGGGCCCAGCCAGGCCGCCAACGCCATCGCCGCCAGCGAACGCTGCCATGATGTTCTCATCAAGCTCATTGCCGTTTCTCCTTCCGCTTCAGTGGCCTGGGGACGTGCCCAGGCGGTGGAAAAAACCGAAACCACGACCATCGCCAGGACCAACGCGATCCGGGCGCTCGCCAGCCGGGCGGGCCCAGGGGGGCGCCGCCCGCTGGACTGAAGGCTCAACAAGCGCTGCACCCGGCGCCCGAGGCCCGAGCGGAAGCCGGGCCCCTCGATCGACAGCCAGCCGAGCCGGCGGGCGTTGAGAAGCTGACGGCCCAGGCGGACCAGGCAGTCGGCCAGCACGTCCGGGCCGCCCGGGACCAAGAGGCTCGCCTCGTCGGCGGCGGCCTCGCTGGCCGCCCGAAGCCGGACCCGAAGCCACCAGACCATCGGCTGCCACCAGAAGACCGCCGAGAGCAGGTCGGCCAAGAGCTGCCACGCCGGATCGTGAGCGGCCAGGTGGGCCAGCTCGTGGGCGAGGATCGTGTCCTGTTGCCGCTCGTCGAACTGCTCGGCAAAACGCACCGGCACCACCAGGCTGGGGCGCACCAGCCCGAACGCCACCGGCGACTCCAGCCCCGGCGCCGCCAGGACGCTCACCGGCCGGTGGATCCCCAGCCGGCGGGCCAACAGGCTCACCCGGCCTCGCAGGGCTGCCGCGTCGCCGATCGCCTCGGCCCGGCGGAACCGGCCCAAGCGCCACCGTGCCCGAGCGATCGAAACCAACACCAACCCGGTCCCGGCCAGCCACAAGGCCGCTGGCCAGGCCGCGCCGGCCCGGGCCTGGGGTTGGTCCGAAGCCAAGGGCTCGCCATGGCTTGCTACGGGCGCCGCAGTCGCTTCGGGCGCCGCGGCCGGACCGGCCTTCTCCTCGTTCTCTGTCCCAGCCCCGAACGCACCCTCCAGCCAGCCCCCGGCGGCCTCGATCGAGACGGCCGGGCCCATGGCAACGGCCTCCGCAACAGGCGGCTCGAGCCGGGGCTCCTCCGCGGGAACCCAGCGCCCTCGGGCAAGCTCCGCCGGTGCAGGGGCCGCCGGTGCAAGGGCCGCCGGTGCAAGGGCCGCGGCAACGTCGGGCGGTGGCGGGGGCGGACGCAGCCGGGCACGCAACAGTCCCACCATGGCGCTGCCAGCCCCCATCAACTCCAGCCCCACCAGGACCACCAGCCCGAGCGCGGCGGTCTGCCAGATCGTCCGCTGCCACACGCCGGATCGCACCGGCCGGGCAGCCAGGGCCGCAACGGCGATGATCGCCGCGCTGCCCAGGGCCAGCACCCCAGCCAACTCCGCCCACCAAACATACCCTTGTGTCACGTTGCCCAGCATGGTCCACCTGCGCGTCACGGACGCTGCTTTCGGTCCTGGATCAAACGCTCCAGACGCTCGAGCTCCTCCGGGCTGACGTCGCGGGTCTCCAGCAGATGGCTGACCGCCGCCGCGAGGCTCCCCTCGAAGAGCCGGTCGATCAGGTCGGCCGTGGTGTCCCGGCTGACCTCCTCCTCGGAGACCGCGGCCTCGTAGATGAACCGCCGCCCCTGTTCCTGATGCCGGACCAGCCCCCGGGCCTCCATCTTGCGGAGCATCGTGGCCACGGTGGTGTAGGCCAGCGGCTCGGCCGCCAATTCGCCCTGCACCTCCGCAACGCTCGACGGTCCGAGCTTCCAGAGGACCTTCATGATCTTCAGTTGAAGGTCGCCCAGTCGCAAGGGTCGCTGATCGGCCATCCTGCACCTCCCCGGGGATCGACTACTGTGGTAATACTACCACGGTAGTCTCTTGCCGTCAATAGTTTTGTGACGGTTTTTCCGTCGTTGACGGCGGGCGATCCGTTCGACAACGGGGGGTACGCACACCCCCGCCGGCATGTCCTTCGCCCCCGACGCTTTGCACCGCCGCTGCCGCCGGGTTACGATGGGCTTTCCGTCAAGGGGCGATGCGGTTCTCGGCGCCTTGCCGCCCGAGTTGTGCGAAAGGAAAAAGGAAGGAGTGCCCCATGAGTCGTTCCCATCCTACCCGCCGGCAGGTTCTCCGGTCGGCCGCCGCGCTGGCTGCCGGCGGCATTGCGGTCCCATACTGGATGACCGGCAAGAAGGCCCAGGCGGGCGAGTCCAAATCCAAGAACGACCGGCCGCTGGTCGGCGCGATCGGCGTGGGCGGGCAGGGAACGGGGATCCTCCAGTCGGCGGCCCGGTTCGGCGACGTCGTGGCCGTCTGCGACGCCGACCTCGACCACGCCGAACGGGCCAGCGCCCTGTTCGGCGGCAAGCCCAAGGTCTACCAGGACTATCGCAAGCTGCTCGAGCGCAAGGACGTCGAGGTCGTCACCAACGGCACGCCCGACCACTGGCACACGGCCGTGAACGTCGCCGCGTGCAAGGCCGGCAAGGACGTCTACACCGAGAAGCCGCTGACGCTGACCATCGAGGAGGGGAAGCTGCTCAGGGAGGTCGTCCGCCAGACGGGCCGGATCGTGCAGGTCGGCACGCAGCAGCGGAGCGATCCGAGTTTCCGCCTCGCGTGCGAGCTCGTGCGCAACGGGCGGATCGGCAAGCTCACGAAAGTCACCGTGGTGCTCCCCTTCTGGGCGACCAAGGGCGGGCCGTTTGCCACCCGGCCCGTCCCGCCCAAGCTCAACTGGGACCTCTGGCAAGGACAAGTCCCCCTGCGCGATTACTGCCCGGAGCGGGCCCATTTCAATTTCCGCTGGTGGTCGGACTACGCCGGCGGGATCATCACCGACTGGGGCCAGCACCACATGGACATTGCCTTCTGGGGCATGGGCCTGGACAACTCCGGCCCGCTCTGGGTGGAAGGCAACGCCATCTTCCCCAACGAGGGCAAGCCCAACTGCTTCGACAACCCCGACCGCTTCCTGGTGAAGATGAAGTTCCCGGGCGACGTGGACCTGGTCTATTTCGTGGCCCACGACAAGAAGTACCGCGAGAGCATCACGCCGGAGGAGGAGGCCCGGCTGTTCGCCGACACCCAGGCCGACCAGGCCGAGGGCTCGCGCAACGGGATCATGTTCACCGGCGATCGCGGCCGGGTGTTCGTCAACCGCGGCAAGGTGTACGGCAGGGCGGTGGAAGACCTCAAAGAAAACCCCCTGCCGCCGGGCGCGGTGCGGCTCTACGAGAGCAACGACCACATGGGCAACTTCTTCCAGTGCGTGAAGACCCGCAAGGCGCCGATCTCCACGGTCGACGTGGGCCATCGGGTGATCACGGCCTGCCACCTGGGGAACGTGGCGGTGCGGCTGAAGCGGAAGATCGCCTGGGACGCGGCGAAGGAGGAGATCGTCGGCGACCCCGAGGCCGGCCAATCGCGGTACGTGTGCCGGCCGCAGCGGGCGCCCTACGAGATCAAGGCGTAAAGGGCCGAGGATCGTCCGATGGACAAGAAGCTGAAGAAGAAGATCGAGGCCCTGCACCAGCGGCTCCAGCGCCTGCGGCAGCAGTTGGCCTGCGCCAAGCGCCAGCGGGACGATTCGTCGGAGACGCCGGCCCTGGAGCGTCAGGTCGCCGAGGCCGAGGCGGAGCTGGGCAAGCTCAAGGCGTCGCAATAGGCGGCGCTGGCCGTGGGCAAGCGTTGCCGGCGGGACTTCGTCCCACCCTACTTCCTGGGTGTTTGCTTTTCCCGCGGCTTCAGGGTCGGGTCGAGTTGTGCGGCGTGATCGAGGTCGGCGTTGGCCTTGTCGAACTCGCCGAGCCTGTGATAGGCGGCGCCGCGGTTGTAGTAGAGCCAGCCGGCGCCCGGGTCGAGCCGGATCGCTTGATTGCAGTAGGAAACGGTCCGCTGGAAGTCCCCGGCCTCATAGGCCCGTTGGGCCCGCAGATCCAGCCACGTGACCGACCAGGGACACCAGAACACCGGCACCAGGGAAACGGCGATCAGTACGCCGAGCGCGGCCAGGATGAGGCGGGGCTTGTACTTCACGACGAAACAGGCCGCCGTCGCGGCGCCGAACAGCAGCCCGCTGAGGTGGGCTGCGTTTCCCACCTGCCAGAGGTTCAGGTACGTGAGGACCATGCAGCCGACCAGCCAGTAGAGAAACAGTTGAACCATCTGAGGCGTGAGCACCTCGCGAAACTGGGGGTATCTGCGGGAGGCAATCCAGACGAAGCCGAAGATCGCGTAACCCACGCCCGAGGCGCCGATCCCCGTGTCGCCGGAGACGGCCAACTGCGCGGCGGAGCTGACCACGGCCGCCGACAGAAAGAAGACTGCGTAGCGGACGGAGCCGAGCGTCACCTCCAGCCAACTGCCGAGCACCCACAGCCAGTAGACGTTGAAGGCCAGGTGCCACAAGGCGCGATGCATGAACACGCTGGTGAGCAGCCCCCAGTAGGCCCCATCCCACACGTCGATGGGAGAAGGGGCACCCCATTTCTTCAGGGCTTCCCAAGTGTCGGGCACCCGTGCCGCCGCAAGTCCGAGGAAGACGGCCAGGCAGAGCGCGATCGCCAGGTACGTAACGTGAGGCTGCCGGCTGGCGGTCCGCCCGCCGCGCGGCGCGGCCGCACGGCGCGGCGGTTGTGAAGGGGTTCCGGATGGGCTGGGTGGGGTCATGAGGTGTTCTCCGTGACCCTCTCCCGGAGGGAGAGGGGGCTTAGGTGCCCGGCCTCTCCCAGGGCCGGATCGCCAGGCAGGCGTGGATCTCCAGGCGCGGGAGGGTGACTTCAAGCGTGCCGTCGGACCACTTCAACGGCGCGGGTCCGCCGCCGGGCTCGATGGTCACCGAATCGGGACGTCTTGAACAGGCGATCCGGCAGGCGATCGGCCCGACCGGCGGGTTCGTGTCGTCCCAGGCGCGATAGAGCGGGTACAGCTCCCGGGCCTCGGCCAGGTCCAGCCGGTCCCACGGGGCAAACACCCCGGCCGGCGTGCGGTCGGCCAGGAGCACGTGGCCGTCGGTGATCTCCCCGGCCCGCGGCTCGGCGTCGAGCACGGCGGTCCAGCGCACGCTTTGCGTGTGGAGGCAAATGTCCTTGCGGGCCCGGGCGAACTGGCCGGCGGCTGCGGCGATCCGCATCTTCGACGGGATGAACGCCCCGTGGGGCATGGGATAGGTCCAGTACCCCCAGCTCCCGCCGGGCCCCGACGTTCCCGGCGCTATAAAGACACGCCGGCTTGAACGACTTGATGAGGCTGCGGAACTTGCGGCGCCACTCATCGGTGACCGCGGCCCAGGGGTCTTTCCGGCATCGCTCGCAGGAGCAGGGGCCGGCCCAGTCGCCGTCGACCCAGATGCCGTCTGGATCGTAGCGGGTCATGATCTCGCGGACGTGGACCGCCACCCAACTGGCCCGCTTGGCATTGTTCTGGGCGCGGTGATAGGATGCAGTGCGCCGCGGCGGCACGGCGAAGGCTAAGCCGCAAGCGGCTCTTGGACTCGTGCTTACGGAGGATCCCCCATGCGACCATCGCTCGTTGCCGTTGTCCTGGCCCTCTTGTCGATCCGCCCGCTGGCCGCCCAGCAGTCCAAAGCCCCCTTCTACGTCGACAAGTCGCGCCTGCTGGTCTACCTCGACTCGGCCGGCAAGGAGCACCCGATCGCCACCGCGGCCGAATGGGAGAAACGCCGCGGGCACGTCCTGGCCAACATGCAGGTGGTGATGGGCCCGCTGCCCGACGCTGCCAAGCGAGTGCCCCTGGCCGTGGAGACGCTCGAATCGGTCGATCTGGGCAACCTGGTCCGCAAGAAGATCCTCTTCACGCCCGAGCCGGGCGACCGCGTGCCCGCCTATCTTTTCCTTCCCAAAGGGCTCAAGGACAAGGCCCCGGCGGTCCTCTGCCTGCACCAGACGATCGCGATCGGCAAGGGGGAGCCGGCCGGGCTCGACGCGGGAGCAGAAAAACCCTATGCCCTCGAGCTGGCCCGGCGGGGCTGCGTGACCCTGGCCCCCGACTACCCCAACTACGGCGACTACAAGCTCGACCCCTACGCCCGCGGCTACGCCAGCGCCACGATGAAGGGCATCTGGAACCACGTCCGGGCGGTCGATCTGCTCCAGTCGCTCCCCGAGGTCGATCCAAAGCGGATCGCGGTGATCGGCCACTCCCTGGGCGGGCACAACGCGATGTTCGTCGCCGCCTTCGATTGCCGGATCAAGGCGATCGTCTCAAGCTGCGGCTTCAACGCGTTTGCCAAGTACTACGGCGGCAACCTGGCAGGGTGGAGCCACAAGGGCTACATGCCGCGGATCGCCTCCGAGTACGGGAAGGACCCCAAGCGCATGCCGTTCGACTTCACCGAGATCGTCGCGGTCTTGGCCCCGCGGCCGTTTTTCATCAACGCCCCGCTGGGCGACGACAACTTCGAGAAATCGGGGGTCGACGACTGCCTCCGCGCAGCGGGACCGGTTTACGAGTTGTTGGGCGCCAAGGGGCGACTGGTGGCCGTGCACCCGAGCATCGGCCACGGCTTCCCGCCGGAGATCCGCAAGACGGCCTACGAGTTCCTCGACCGCGCCCTGGCCACGCCCCCGGCCCCCTGAGCCCTGCGTAGGACTACGCCCTCTTCTTGGGTCGGGTCTGAGAAGCGTGGCACCGCTTGCAGCGAGTCTTTTGCGAGTTGATCTTCCCTCCACACTTCGGGCAGCGCCGGGCCTTCAACGCCTTGACGTGCTGGGTACGCGGACGAATTCCCATAGAATCTCTCTCCCAGACCCCCCATTTCTCCAGCCTGCCGGAAATTCATGCTCTCCGTGGCCACTGAGTCCACGCCAGTCTAGCCGATTTCCCGCCCCGGCACAACCCAAGCCCCGGTTCTCCAACGCCCTGACTATTCCTCTCGGCCGCCCGCGATGGTCAGCAGGTCGCGGAACATCTTGGGGTCCATCGTGGCGGAAATGATCCGCACCGAGCCGTCGGCAAACAGGGCACTGAAGGCGCCCGGATGGGCCTTGCCCAGGCCGGACAAGGGCCGCTTGGGGTCGAATTGCCAGTCGTGGGGCTTGGTCCACACCACGGCCCGGTCGGGGTCGACCTCCAGGACCAGGATCGTGTTTGCCGCACCGCGGCTCAGGTCCGCCATGCGCCGGCCCTTGCTTCCGTCGAAGAACAGGCCCTCGCCCGAGACGCCCAGGTAGTCGGTCGTGCCGGGCTTGGCCGGGCTCGACGGATTGCGGTAGATCGCCGGCATCTTGGCGATGAGCTGGCGGTTGTGCGAGCTGTCCCACGGCTCGTCGAGGTGGAACTCCTTGTACAGCGCCAACTCCTCGATATAGGGAAGCACGTGCACGCGCCAGCTCAAAAGGGGATGGCCCTCCTTGTCGAAGCTTGCCCGGGCGGGAAACGTCCTGCGAGCGGACTCATAGTTGAGAAGCCCCAGCCCGAGCTGCTTGAGATTGTTGGCGGACTGGGACCTTCGGGCGGCCTCGCGCGCCGCCTGGACCGCCGGGAGCAGCAGGGCCGCCAGCACCCCAATGACCGCGACCTGCGATTGGCCCTGGCCGCGGGCGGCCAGCGTCAACGAGTCGCCGGTCCGCTGGGGCCGAACCGACGCCAGCATCCGGTCGGTGAGCCGCTTGGAGTACTGGGACGCGGCCCGTTGGATGGGATCGTCGGTCCGCGCCGCCTCCTTCGCCATCTCCGCGTCGATCGCCCGGCGGGCCTCGGCCATCAGCCGGTCGATCGTCGCTTCCAGCTCCTTGGCCGCCGCTTCGTCCCGGGCACGAACCGTGAGCGACATGGCGCTCGCGCCGAGGAACGTGGCCTGCGCCTCCACGCTTGAGACCAGCTCGGGGATCTTCTCCACGCCGGCCAACGGCGGCGGCAGGGGCGCCTGGCGCACCGCCATGGAGACCAGATCCCGGATCGGGTCGAAGTACAGCACGGCCGCCACGTCGGGCGGGCCCTCCATCTTGCCCAGCAGCCGGCTGACCGGCCCGGGCGCCGGCTTCGCGTGGTTGGCCAGCATCTTGCGCAGAAGCTCGTCGTGGGCCACGAGCAGGGTGCGGCCGTCGGGCTGGAAGATGCTCGGCACCATGGGGTTCGTTCCCCGGCGGTACGGCTTGCCGTCCAGGTCGGCCGGGACCGTCACCTCGGCCAGCATGGGCAGGACCCCGTCCTGGCGGACTGGGTTGGCGAAGCGAATGGCCACCCCCGCCTGCGGCGGCATGCCGAGCACCGGGGCCAACGCGACCAGCACCACCTGCTCGACCTCGGCCGGGTCAAAGCCCAAGTGCTGCTTTCCGGCCGCCGTGATCACCTCGATCGGCAGCATCTCCATGTCCGGGGCCGTGAGCACCCGGCGCGGCTGGGCCACGACCCCCAGCGCGGCGTCCGGCGGGACGTAGCCGAGGTCCAGCTTCGCGCTGTGCCCGCCCTTGGCCGCTGCCGCCTCCTGGCCGTACACCATGATGGGCGTGGAGATCATCATCCCCACGAGCATCCCGACAATCATCGCTCGACGCACTCGTCGCATGATCCACCTCCTTCTGGGTGTGACCCGTGCAGTATCCCCCAGGGCGCCAACCCCGTCAACCACCCCGGGGTCAGAACTCGATCTCGCCCACCTTGAACGTCTCCTTGGCCTCCTTCAGGCGGAGGCTGAGCGACTTGCGCTGTTGGTTGGGGCGGCCGTAGTGGGTGAAGACGTCGACCTCGACGGTCACCGGGCCCAGCAGGCGAGTGGCCCGGCTGCCGTAGTAGTTCGCCTCGATGCGGTACGTGCCGTGCATGGCCTTGCGGAGCAGGTACTCCTCCGGGCCGTAGCCGCCGGTGAAGTCGCGGCTGACCAGCCCGCCGATCGTCGTGCGGTCGTGCTGGTAGTACGCCTTCTCGCCCGACGGCTCCGTGACCCACAGGTCGATGTCCGTCGCGTCGGCGTGCCAGGTCATCACGATCCGCACGTCCACGTCGAGGAGCTTGATGAGTCGCGGGTCGAGCGCGATCTTGGTCACCCCGGCGGCCTTGGCCCGGGGGAGCACCTGGTTCAGCTCCTCCAGGGCGATCACCTCGATCTCCGGAAACCGCCCGTCCCAGCGCCGCAGCACGACCTCGGTCAGCAGCTCGATCGCCCGGCCGTAGTCGTCGCGGGCCGAAGGCGCGGGCTTCGGCGGGGCCCTCTTGGCGTTCTCCTCGGCCCGGCGGGCCAGGGTCAGGGCCAGGTCGCGGTACGACTGCGGCTCTTCCGGCCGGAGCCGGAGCACCTCGTCGAACGTCCCGATGGCCAGGTCCAGGTAGCCGGCGTCGCGGAGCCGGTAGCCGAGGATCCGCAGGATCGCGGGGTCCTCGAGCTGAAGCTCGGCCAGGTTGCTCAAGACCTGGAGCGCCAGATCGCGGTCCTTGGCCTCGAAGAAGAAGTCGGCGCAGTCGAGGAAGAAGGCCGGCGATTGGCCGAACCGGGCACGGTTCTTGAAGTAGACCGCAAGCCGGTCCTTCTCCTTGGCGGCCCGAAGCTCCTTGAGATACGGCGTGGCCGGGTCCCAGGGCTTGATGGCGATGCCGGGCCGGCGGCCCCCGTCAGAAACGCCCGAACTCCGGCTCGGGTCTATCACGAGTGACAGGTTCGCCTCAAAGGGCGCAAATCTAGGAACGTCGACCCACTTCCCGGGTGCGGCCCGGGCGGCCGGCCGCCGATCCGCCTCGGGGAGCGATTTGCCTGCCATACCACCCCCGCTACCCCCACCCCCCATGCCTCCCATTCCGTCGCCCTTCTTCTGAGGTACAGGCAAGTTGAAACTTCGGTCGCTGCCATTGGCCTGGGACGATTTCTTCGCGGCCGACTTTCGGTACTTGAAACCGGCCGGGTACTTGGATTGGGTCTCCCACCACTGGACGCGGCCTTGCCACATCTTGACGACCTCATCGAGCTTGTCGGCGCGGACCTTCTTCTTCTGGTGATCGAGGGTATCGACCCGCCGCAGGTACTCCTCCCGCATGGCCGCAAGCGACTTGGGCGGGGCGATCTCGTACTGGACGTACTGGTCGAGCGTCTCCAGCACGATGAGCGACGTAAACGGCGTGACCATGCCGAACTCCTTGCCCAGCGCAAGGATCTGCTTTTCGTTGCGGTCGGGGAAGATCATCAGGTCGGCCAGCTTCTTCTCGGCCCACAACCGGCGCAGGAGCGAGCCTTCGACCGCCTGCGAGCGCGAGACCCCGACCGCGTGCCGCTCCGGGGCCTCTCCCCGCACGCCGTAGCTGAGCGTGATCGTCGCCTCCTGGCCGGCGAGCTTGCCGGCCAGCGTGAACCGGCCCGCCACCGGCCGGGGCAGCTCCGGATAGATCGCCGCCGCCTGAGCGTCCGACAAGGCGGAAAGAAACGAAAACGCCGGCCGGCCGATGGCGGGAACCACCTGGGCGTCGGGCAACTGGGCGAGGTTGAAGTACCGCCCGCCGGTGCTCATTGCGAGCTGGTGGAGGAACGGGTGATTGGCCGCCGGGTCGGCCGAGAACACGTACACCGGGGCGTCCAGCCCGCGGGGCTCTTCTGCACCGAAATTCGACAGCCCGTCGCTAAACAGCATGTAGAAATCCGGGCGCGGGGCCCCGGGCCGGGGTGAGATCGCCGCCATCTGCGTCCCGCCGTCGTACTGCACCCGCTTGAGCTCCTCGATGAGCCTGGCCGAGTCCGACCCGGTGAGCACAATCCGCTTCGGGCCGGCCGCGACGTTGCGGAACAGGATCAGGTCCACGTCGATCGTCCGCGCCGGGCCCGAGGCGGGAAACTGCTGGGCGTCGAAATAGGCCCGAAGCACCCCGAGCTCCCGCTCGTGGTCCACGCGGCCGCGCGAGCCGGAGGCGTCCCAGTAGATCACCACGTGCCTGGGCGGCGCCGCGGCCGGCCTGGCCCTGGGCTCCGGCGGGACGTCGGTCACGGCGAAATAGACCTGCCCGTCCTCGGCCTTCTCCACCTGGACCTGCCGGCCCCCGACCGCGGGCAGGGCCACGATGAGGTCCTTGGCCAGGGTCACGTCGGCCAGCTTCGTCTCGGCCACAAAGCTCTCGCGCCACCTGGCGAAGGTGAAGTTGGCCAGCTCCCCCTGGGTAATCCGCGGCAAAGCGGCCGGCTTGACCACCTCGACGCGGAGCGAGAACTCGGCAATCTTCTCCTTGAAGTTCAAGGGCAGGTGAAAGGCCGGCCCTTCCTTGCCCCCCACCAGCTCCGCCACGTACTGCACGCGGACCGTCCTGGTGCCCCGGGCGGGGATGGGAAACACCCGGGTGTGGAAGTTGTTCCCCTTGGTCCACTCGACCAGGCCCGGGTCCACGCCCCGGCGCACGACCTCCTCGAACACCTGGCGGCCCTTGTGCTTCTCGACGGCCACGCCGTCGACCATCTTCCCCTGGACGTCCAGGGCGTAGCCGCTGACCGTCGCCCCTTCGGGCAGGGGGAAGTAGAGATCGCCCTCCATGGCCCGGGAGAGCGGGTTGAAGAAGGTCATCGTGGTCGTGGTCTCGGCCAGCGAGCCGTGGATCCGGACCTCGGTTTCGAGCTTCCTGAGGCCCAGCGGCTCGGCCCCCTTCTGCCCCTGGACGACCAGGACCGGCGGCGTCGTTTGGGCAAGCAGGGTGGCGCCGAGCGCCGTCCAACCCAACGCCAAGGCCACGACGCCGACCGGGAATGTGCCCTTCATGTTCCGTCCTCCCGTATGTCCGCACGGTCGGGCTGCCCTCGGGCAATCCGAGGGGCAATGCCCGAGCAGCCTGCATCCTACCCCAACGCACCATTCCGGGCAAGTTTTTGGCAAGGCCGGGAATATTCCCGGTGTTTCGGGGATCTCAGTCCTTGGGAGGCAGATTCCCGAAAAAATCCCGCGAACTCCGCGGAACCTTCGAGCGTCTAGTATGGTTGAGATAGATGGCGACGCGCCGCGGGTGCGGCGAGCCGCCTTGGACTTCCTGGCGTAGCAGTGCCATGATGTGTATACGACTGAGTTCGACGCAAGAACGCAAAGGGACGGGTTATTCCGCGCCATGCGCGGATAATACCCCGTTCCATCCTTTGCGCTTGTGACACTCGGTCCATGCAATCGAGAAGGCTCTGCAGGGCCCGGTGTCATGAGCGACGCCGGGCCTTTTTGTTTGCCTGGGCCGGTTGCCCAAACGCGGCTGATAACCACGTGGCGCTGAAGAGCGACTCTCAGGGCTACCACTGGAAACGAGGAGCAAGACCATGAAGCAAGCACGATGGAAACGCATACGCCCGGCCTGTATTTCGGGGTCGTGGTGTAACGGCAGCACACCGGACTTTTAATCCGGCAAGTAGGGGTTCGAGCCCCTCTGATCCCACTGGTGCTCTTGTTCTTTGACAATCCGGCACACTCTGACGCGCCCATGATGTAGCGGCAGCCTGCCGCCTTGCCATGGCGGAAGTGCGGGTTCGACTCCCGCAGGGCACTCTGGAACGTGATGATCGGGGATCGGCTAGTGGTAGGCTTCCTGGCCTTGAACCAGGCGACGGAGGTTCGACCCCTCCTCCCCGAACTTACCTCGGGGACGAGGTGTCTGAAGAAGACAACGACTGCGGGGTCATCCAACGGCAGGATGCGACGCTCTGAACGTCGTCATGTTGGTTCAAGTCCAGCCCCCGCAGCTTGAACACGGAAGTCATCCGGCCGGATGAGGAGCCTGTCTTGAAAACAGGTGGCGGTTGAGAACCGCTTGTGGGTTCGAGTCCCACGGCTTCCGCTCGTTGGTTCGGGGTCATGGTCCAACAGGACGACGCCGGCTCCGCAAGTCGGAAATCCGGGTGCAATTCCCGGTGACTCCACTGGTGACGGTCCCGTGGTCCAACGGCTACGACGCCTGGCCTACACCCAGGAAACGACGGTTCAACTCCATCCGGGACCACTGGAACGATGAAACCCGTTGACAGAAGGCAAGACCCTATGAGAGATGACAAGCGATTCCTGCGCAGGCTGAAACGCGACGTCAAGCGCGTCGGCAACCGTAAGCGGCGGCGTTACCTGAAGAGCGCCGATGCCGACCCGCAGGAGTTCGCTTTCGGGCGGAACCGCTCGGACGTCATGAACGAGCCGCGCGTCGAACGCGGCGATTCGTCGGGCGCCGGCGGTGGTCCCGAGTGATACAAGCCCTCGTGGAGCAGCCCGGAGTGCTCGCCTGCCTGTCACGCAGGAGACCGCGGGTTCAAATCCCGTCGAGGGCGCTTTTGAGAAGAACGGCGCGGTACGCAAATCGGCAAAGCGGCCACGACCACCGCTTCGCGGCGGTGCCCGAACCTTGGTGACTGCGGGTTCGACTCCCGCCTGCGCCACCGGATACCAGCGATACGCGTCGGCTGGGCATCGGCGAGCCCAACGGACTGTAAATCCGCCGCCGTTAGGCTGTGCAGGTTCAACTCCTGCCCGGCGCACTGAAGCATGGCCCGTTCTTCTATCGGCACAGGATACCAGGCCCTCGACCTGGAGAGGCGGGTTCAATTCCCGCACGGGCTGCTGAACATGACCAAGTGGCGCAACAGGTAGACGCGCGACGCTCAGAACGTCGTGCCGCAAGGCATGGGAGTTCGACTCTCCCCTTGGTCACTGCGGGTGGGCGCAGGCTCAACCGGGCTTCATAAGCCTGGACCGCCGGGTGCAACTCCCGGACCCGCCACGACCGGGTACGCAAACTGGAAAAGCGGCGAGGTCGAGAGCCTCGTGGTCTGTGGGTTCGACTCCCACCCCGGTCACCTTGTCATCGAAGGAAGGTAGTCGGATACGGTTGGCCGAGCCGGTTTGCTAAACCGTGCCCCCTCACGGGGATGTGGGTTCAAATCCCATGCCTTCCGCTGCGTGCGATAGACAACCGCCCCGATGGTGAAACGGACATCATCCCTCGCTTCTAACGAGGTGTTCCGGGTTCGAGTCCTGGTCGGGGTGCTGCGGTGTCTGTGGTGTAGCGGTCACTGCACGGCTGGCTGTGAACCAGAGGGTGGGAGTTCGACTCTCCCCAGACACCCCTTTTGGAGAATGCTCGTAAGGAGGGACGTATGGTCACCAAGGTACTTCATCGCCCGACGCTGGTACTGAACCGCAATTGGCAGCCGGTCCACGTCGCCACGGTGGCGCGGGCCTTGGTGCTGCTGTGGAATGAGTCTGCCCGCGTGGTCGACCCGACCGACTTTCAGCTCTACACCTGGGCCGATTGGTCGAAGCTTAAGCCCCGCGACGGCGACGACTTCATCCAGGCGGTGCGGTTCCGGCTGCGGGTGCCGGAGGTCATCACGCTTTCCGGCTACGACCGCTTGCCGTTGGGTGCGGTCACCTTCAGCCGGCGCAACATCTTCAAGCGGGACCACTACACCTGCCAGTACTGCGGTTCGCAGCCGGGCAGCGGGGAGCTGACGGTGGACCACGTGCTGCCGCGGTCGCAGGGTGGTGTGTCGAGCTGGGAGAACTGCGTGCTGGCCTGCGTGGCCTGCAACAAGCGCAAGGCCGACCGGACGCCCGAGCAGGCGGGGATGAAGCTCCGCAAGCAGCCGGTCCGGCCGGCGTGGAAGCCGCTCTACGCGGACCACCTTGTGCCGATCGCAAGCTGGTCGAAGTTCGTCAGCGAAGCCTACTGGAGCGTTCCGTTGGCGAAGTAGTCGTTACGTCAGGCTCCCGGCCCCGAAAGGCCGGGAGCCACAGCAGTGTGCTTGCGGGCAAGCAGGCGGTCTCCAAAACCGCCCCTCGGGGTTCGACTCCCTGCACTGCTGCTTGTGCCGACGTGGCCGAACAGCGAGGCGGCGGTCCCGTAAACCGCATCATGCTGGTGCAACTCCAGTCGTCGGCTCTTGGCTGTGTGTCCCGATGGTGTAGCGGATAGCATCGGACCCTCCGAAGGTCCACGACCACCGCTTCGCGGCGGTGCCCGGGTTCGATTCCAGGTCGGGATACCCTGACGAAAAGGCCCTGCGGGTGTGCCGGACAGCACGGCAGACTTCGAATCTGCTGGACGAGGTTCAATTCCTCGGCAGGGTGCTGAAGTTCAACACGTCCTCGGAGTGTGGCGGATGACGCACGCGACCCCGCGAAGGTCGTAGACCAGGTTCGACTCCTGGCGAGGACGCTGACAAAGCGGAAAGCCTTGAAACGGCGCCGGAGCCAGACGGCACGGCGGCTGCCTGCAAAGCAGCTTCAAGCGGGTTCGACTCCCGTACCAAACCGCAGGCGGATAACCTGCTCCGGATGGTGGCCCGAGGGTGGCGGACGTTCGTGCGGTCGGCCGCCGGCGCGGAGGAGAAAACCAACGCAGCGGACTGCCGGTGAGGCGGCCTTCGGGCCGGCCATCGGTGGGAAGCGGGCCGAGGTGATCTCGCCGTGGCGGCGGCGGCACGTCCGAGTGCCATGTAGTGCGCGGATACCGCTTGCGCCGGCTTCCGGCGTTGCGGCAGCCGGGCGACATGAAGGACCTGATGAACAAGGTCACGGAGGCCAAGAAGGCGGCCGAGGCCAACCTCATCGTCCGCCGCGAGGAGACGGCGGCCATGCGCAGCCAGGCCAACACGGCCAAGTTGCTCGAGGGCAACCCGACGCTCATGCGCCTCCGCGAGCTGGAGGTCCTCGAAAAGGTCGCCGCCGGCGGCAAGCTCAGCGTCGTGCTGGGCGAGAAGGGCCTGGCCGAGCGGGTCGTGAACCTGCTCTAACCGTCCACGGGCTGAAGGGCCGGCACTTTGCCGGCCCTTCAGTCCATGCACCCAACGCGGCGCTGGTCTCGTCCCGAAGGGACGGTCGAGAATAGCCCAGCGATTCATCGCTGGGTTGCCAATCGCCCGTCCCTTCGGTCGTCCCGCAGGGACGATTGAGCCGTTCAGCCGTCGCTGCGGGACGGGCCCGCGGTATCGAGGCCCGGTTTCCCAGCGATGAATCGCTGGGCTATTCTCAAGCGCCCCTGCGGGGCGAGTGTGCCTCGACGAGGCCTGGAGGCCCTAACACGGATCCCTTACGCCTGGTCTTGGTCCGCCAGGAGGTCCGTAAGCGTCGAGGGGTCGGACAGGGCCTGAAGGATCGTTTCGACGATCATCGAGTCCTCCAGATCGAGACTCTCACACAGGACGTCGGGGTCCCGCTCACCGGCGAGGACCCGACGAATCGCGGCCACGAGCTTGGTCCAGCCGTGTCGTTCAAGCTCCGGCAGCACCTGCTCCAGGTCATCCCGGTGCTTCCGGTCCTGCGTGGCCAGAACGGTGGCGAGGATCAGGGGCGCGCGCCTCCTGAGTTCATGGCGGGTGCCGGGGAAGTTGCGTTTGGCGTCTCGGGCCAGGCGGCGGTACTGGCGGGCCTCCGCTTGGCGCTGGGCCTTCAGGCCCCCCTCCGACGCGATTTCGGCCTCATTCTCCGCGATCTCGGCGAGAAGGCCGTAGGTCTTCCAAATCTCCGCCGCGCCGGGGTCGAGCGTTTTGTGGATGGCCAGCGCCTCCTCCGCCACTTGCCGCGCCTCGGCCAGCCGACCGGGCAGGTTGAGCAGTAGGATGGCCAAGTTCCCGAGCGCCCGTGAGACGGGCAGCATGTCGCCCTCCTTGCGTCCGCCTTCGATTGCCTTCCGATACCACATCTCCGCCGCTTCCGGCCTGCCGGCGCTCGCGGCCACGCGGGCCAACTGGTTCCAGGTTTGGGCCGCGCCCGCCAAGTCCCCTTGCTGCTCCTTGATGCGAGCCGACTCCCGGTAGTGTCGCTCGGCTTCGTCCCACTGCCGAGCCTCCTCGAACACCAAGGCAACCTGATGCCATGCGACCGCTTCCATCGCCGGTTCCCGGAGTTGCTGGAACAGTGTCAGGGCGCCGCGGTAGCGATCTAGCGCTTCGGCCAGGTTGCCCTCCAGCATTGCCAGCCTGCCGAGCTGGGCGAGCACGGCTCCTTGGGAACCAACATCGCCGAGTCCCCTGACGACAGCCAGCCCATCTTCATGCGCCTTCCGCGCATCGGCATACTGGCCTTGATCTACGAGCGCATCGGCAAGATCGGTCAGGCACACGCCGCGATGCCGTTTCACCTGGTCCGTCTGCTGCAACTGCTCAAGGTCGGCGATCGCATCGCGCGCGTGCTGGGCGGCGAGGTCAGGGCGTCCGCCCGCCCGGAAGCACCGGCCGAGGCGAGCCAAGGTCACGGCCCGCTCGTGGCTGGGTGCGGCGCCCAGGTTCTCCAGCACGGCGCGGAAGACCTCGGCGGCCTCGGACACGCGGCCCGCGGCGAGCAATTGCTCGCCGCGGCTCGACTGCGCCAGGTACCACGCCCGCGACCCGGCCTCGCCCGCCGCCGCCTGGGCTTTGGCCACGACGGCCTCGGACTCCTGCCTGAGGCCGAAGATGTCCAGGAACCTGTTGACGCATTCGGCAAACTCCCCGGCGTCCGGGTCGCCCGCATCGAGGGCGGCGTGCACGGCAACCAGCAGGTTGGGAAGTTCCCGCAGCGCGATGGCCCGCGCCTCGTGGGGAGTCCGGTCGTCTGCCTGGTAGAGGTAGTTGGCGAGAGCATAATACCGCTGGCGATGGGCGGCGCTTAGGCGGGCCTGGTCGGCCGCGGACAGTTGCCCCCAGAGCATCGGGGCCAGCGTGGGGTGGAAGCGGAGGAATGGGACGGTCACGCCCGGCAGGGTTTCCGCCTCTACCACGGCAGCGGCCTCCAATTGCCGCCGCAGCGCGGGCCAGGCGTCTTCGCCGATCTCCGTGATGGCCAGCACGTTGTCCTCCATGGCCCCTCCGTGGAACACGCCGAGCCGGGGGAGGACCTGGCGGGCGGATTCGTCCAACTGGTCGAGCGAGAGATTCAGAGAGGCGACCAGTTCGGGCAGGGTTGCCTCCGTGGCTACGGACGTTGGGGTTGATGCGTTCGCCGCGGCCAGGAGCTGCCCCAGGCGTTGGCCCAGCTCCTTGGGGTCGCGGGTCTTGAGCTGCGCGGCCAGCACCCGGATCGAGAGCGGATGGAACTTCACCCGGTCGAACAGCTCGATCAGGGCCTCGCGCTTGGGGGTTTGTTTTACGGTGGGCGGGGGCGGGAGTTTTGTCAGCTCGGCGAACCACGCCAGGGCGTCGTCCGGGGCACTGCGCCGGCCCAGCCCGGCCAGGACGATCCGCCGGTGCAGGTGCGTCCCTTCCACGCGATAGGCCGGGTGGTTGAAGTCGGGTTTGCGCGTGGTCGAGAGCACCCGGGTCAAGCCCGAGTCGGACCAGGCCGCCGCCGCGTCGAGCAGTTCCGCCAGGGACTCCGGGACCAGGGCCTCGAGGTTGTCGAGGATCACCAGGGTGGGGGTTTTCTTGAGGGCCTCGGCCGCGGCCTGGGCGTCGGGCAGGCTCTCGCCGAGGACCGTGCCGAGGGTGCTGATGGCCACGGCCAGGGCGTCGCGGCTCTGGACCCGGGAGTAGTCGACGAACGCCGCGGCCCGAAACATGCCGATGCGGGTAAGCCACCGCCCGGCCTCCCGGGCCAGCTCCGTCTTGCCCTGGCCGCCGAACCCGGTCAGGGTGATCCGCCGCGCCTTGGCGGCAAACCACCGCTCGATGTCCCACAGCTCGCGGCGCCGGCCAAAAAACCCCGCCTCCGGCCGGGCCGGCACGTTGCTGAGCACCGGGGCCACTGCCGGCTCCGGAACTCCGCCCTCCGAGTGTCTCAACAGCGGCGGGTCGTCCCCGCTTTGGTACAAAGCCGGGAGGAACCAGTCCTGGAGCTCGAGCCACTTGCGGTACGGCCCGCGCTGGGGGTCGTAGCGCTGGACTTCGTACTTCTGCGGGTGGTTGGCGAGGTAGCGGCGGGCGTTATCGAGCGACTCGCCGATGCCGCACCCCCGGGCGAGGTCCTTGTAGAACGCGCCGAACAGGGCCCGGGTGGTGGCGGCCAGCACCGAGTGGGTCATGGCCAGCACCGCCGGGATGCCCGTGGCCGTGAGCCGCGCGGCCACGCTGCCCATGGGCTCGTCGTTCTCGCCCAGCGCGGCGGTCTGGCACGCGGAGAGGATGACCAGGGCGACCTCGTGCCGGTGGAGGTTCTCGCCCAATCGCTGGGCGGAGACGAAGTCGGGCAGGTTGTCGCCGCGCTCGTCCTGCTCGTCCTTCTCGAATAAGAGGTAGCCGGTGTTGGGGGGTGCCAAGGGTGGGCTACCCTGGCGGTCGAACACCCCGTGGCCGTCGAAGTGGAGGACGTCGACCGGCGTGCGGTTCTTCTGCTCCAGGCGCTCGACGAGGGCGTCCAGCGTGGGGGGGCGGAGGAACTCCCAGGTGACTTGCCCGGGGGCGTGCTGGTCCAGGGCGTCGAGCACGGCCTGGGGGTCGGCCCGGGGGTCGAGGAAGGTGCTGCCGGCCGGCCGGCTGACCACAAACAGCAGGTGCAGGCGGTCCTTGGGCCTGACTTGAAACGGCTCACGCCCGCCCGTGGCCCCGGACACCCGGCGGCGGATGCTGATCCGCGGGGTCTCGTAGAACAGGAACGTGCCGCCCGGGGCCGGGTCGTGGAGCAGCTCCCACGGCAGGGCCAGCACGGCCGGGTGCTCGGCGCTGATCGTCACGAGCCGGGCCCGGTCCTTGCTGTCCTGAAAGCGGTTGAAGAGTCGCGCGGCAGCCCGGTCGCTGAACACGGCCTCGAACAGGGCCTTGCCCCACTCGGGAAGCTTGGCGGCCACGCGCTGGGCCTCCTTCTCGTCCGGGTCGGCCAGCGAAAGGGCGCCGTAGACCTCGATGTACCATTGGACGTCCTTCCGGTCCTTGGCGGTCATCGGGTTGACGAATTCCAGCGCGGCGGTGGTCTCGTCCTCCAGGCTGACGATCACCTGGTCCGGGCCCGGGAATTGGAGGTCGACGTGGCACGTCATGGGTATGGGTCCCTGTGCGGTTACGGTCAGCGGAGCACCAGCCGTTTGTACTTGCTGCGGCGGTGGGCCAGGCGGTCGGGGTCTTCGGCCAGCACGGACTGCTCGTAGGCGGTGAAGTTGCCCTCGAACCAGCGGGTCCGGCCGCTGCCTTCCATGACCAGGACGTGGGTGCATATCCGGTCGAGAAAAAACCGGTCGTGGCTGATGACCATGGCGCAGCCGGCGAAGTCGATCAGCGCCTGCTCCAGGACCCGCATTGTGGCCACGTCCAGGTCGTTGGTGGGCTCGTCCAGCAGGATGAGGTTGCCGCCGCGGCGGAGCATCTTGGCCAGGTGGATGCGGTTCCGCTCGCCGCCGGAGCACTCGCCGACCTTCTTCTGCTGCTGCGGGCCGCGGAAGTTGAACCGCGACACGTACACCCGGGAGTTCATCGAGACGCTTCCCAGCTCGATCCGGTCCTTGGCGTCGGTAATCTCCTCGAACACCGTGCGGCCGTCGTTCAGGGCGTCGCGGTGCTGGTCGACGTAGGACAGGACGACGTTGGCCCCCAGCTCGATCGTGCCGGAGTCGGGCGTTTCCTCCCCGGTGATGATGCGCAGGAGGGTGGTCTTGCCCGTGCCGTTCGGGCCGATCACGCCGACGATCCCGCCCCGCGGCAGGTCGAACGAGCAATTGTCCAGGAGCGTGAGCCGGTCGCCGTTGACCTGGTACGCCTTCGAGACGTTCCGCGCGCGGAGCACTTTGTCGCCCAGGCGCGGGCCGGGGGCGATCTGGATGATCGTCTCGCTTCGGGTGTCGATCTCCCGGCCGGCCAGCTCCTCGTAGGCCTTGATCCGCGCCTGGTTCTTCTGGAGCCTTCCCTGGTGCGAGTTGCGGATCCACTCCAGCTCGCGCTGGAGCGTCTTCTGCCGCTGGCTCTCCCTTTTCTCGGTGACCCGCAGAAGCTCGGCCTTCTGGCTGAGCCAGGAAGAGTAATTGCCCTCAAAGGGGATGCCGTAGCCGCCGTCGAGCTCCAGGATCCAGCGGGTGACGTTGTCGAGGAAGTAGCGGTCGTGGGTGACGATGATCACCGTGCCGGCGTACTCGCGCAGGGCCTGCTCGAGCCACTGGATGGTCTCGGCGTCGAGGTGGTTGGTGGGCTCGTCGAGCAGCAAGAGATCGGGTTTCTCCAAGAGCGCCATGCACAGGGCCACGCGGCGCCGCTCGCCGCCGGAGAGCTGGTGCACGGGGGCGTCGTCCGGGGGGAGCACCAGGGCGTCGGAGGCGATGTCCACGAGCCGGTCCACCTCCCAGCCGTCGCATGCCTCGATCTGCTCCTGCAAGCGGCCCAGCTCGTCGACGAGCTTGTCGAGGTCGTCGCCTTCGGCGGGCTCGGAGAGCCGCGCGGAGACGCCGTGGTAGCGATCGATCAGGTCCTGGATGGGCCGGACGGCCGTGCTGAGGTTCTCGCGCACGGTCTTGTCCAGGTCGAGGTGGGGCTCCTGGGCGACGTAGCGGACCCGCATCCGGGGGGCCAGCGCCGCCGTGCCGTGGATCTCCCGTTCGATGCCGGCCATGATCCTCAGGAGCGTCGACTTGCCGGAGCCGTTCTCGCCGACCACCCCAATCTTGGCCCCATAGTAGAACGACAGGCTGATGTCGCGCAACACGGCCTTCTCGCCGTAGCTCTTGCTGACGTGACGCATCTCGAAGATGAATTGGGGCGGCATGGGAGGACGGGCTCTTGCGGGACACGGATCCTGGGAAGAAAGGGCCTGTAGGGAACGCCCTCGGTGGCGTTCCGCAGAATGCCTATGCCGTATTGTAGCCGTGCCGGGCCGATTCCCAAGGGCCGCTCCGGTCGGCACGGCTTGCCAAGCCGACACTCGACACCCGAGGGGGGGCGTATTACACTGGATAGGTGTACCCCGGGCCTCGACGTCCGGGGTGTGCGTCGGGTTTGGCCGACGACGCTCACGACGCGGCTCACGTGGAGGAGAGTGCCATGGCGACCAGTTTCCAGTGCCCCCACTGCAACCGGCAGGTGCGATGCGCTCCGGAATGGGCCGGCAAGACGGCCCGATGCCCGGGGTGCGGGCAAACCGTTCAAGTGCCTGCGGCAGCCCCGGGCGCGGCCCCCGGTGTCGAGGCGGCGTCGGATTCCGCGACGCGACCGTGTCCGCAATGCGCAGCCAAGCTGAAACTGACCGCCGCGCTCGACGGGCGCAAAGTGCGCTGCCCCGGGTGCGGGGCAACCCTGCTGGTGTCCGCCAACCCGTGGGGGGTGCAGGTCGCGTCGGCAGCGGGCGCGGCGGGCCAGTCGGCGCCGCCGCAAGCGGCAAAGCCGGTGGTCGTCCAGCCCGTCACCGTGCAGCCGATTCCCACCCGGCCCGCCATGCCAGCCCCGCCCCAGCAGCCGGCCGCACCGGCGGGCGATCTGCTCTCCTCGCTGTACGACCTGGGCGCAACCGAAACGGCCGCTCCCACGCTGGGGCAGCCGCTTGCCGCGCCGGCGCTCCGCCCGGCCGCGTTTCAGCCGCGGCTCAGGAAGTCGCCGCTGGTGCCGCTGCTGGTGGTCGGGGGCATCGGGCTGGCCCTGACGGCGATTGTCGTGGGCGCCGTGCTCTGGCTCACCTCGGGAGGCGGAGGGGGAGGAGCCGGGGGAGGATTGGGCGGAGGAAGCGCAGGCTCCTCGTCCGTAGCGCCGGAGTTCTTCCTGCCCGACAACGCCCAGATCGTCGCCTCCGTCGACGTGCAGGGGATCCTCTCCAGCAAGCTCTATCGCGACCTGACCGCCGGGGCTGAAGACCCGATCAAGCAGTTCCAGGGGGAAATGGTCAAGGAGATCGGGCTGACGCCGGCCGACCTGAAGCGGGCGACGTTTGCCTCGGAGGCCCTGGGGCCGTCACCCCACTTTGTGGCGGTTCTCGAGTTCAGCAAACCCCTCGACCCCCGGAAGCTCGCCTCGCCGCCGAGCGGCCCCCTCAGAGAGGAGAAAGTGGGCAACAGCCTGCTGTGGGTCAAACAGGAGGCCATGGAGATAGGACTCCACCTGGCCGGTGATCGCACGCTGGTGGTCGGCTCCGGGCCGCAAATGCGGGCCGTGCTCCAGCGCAACCGGCCCGTGGCCTTCTCGGGACCCATGAAGGACGCTGTGGCCAAGCTCGACGCGTCCCGGACCGTCACCGTGGCGATGGTCATTTCGGAGCAGATGCTGGGGCCCGGCGGCGGCATGGGGCCGCCCGGCATGGCAGCAGGGATGCCTTTCCAGGCCGACATGCTCAAGAAGCTCCAAGGCATAGCACTCAACGCCCACATGGTCGGCTCCGACGTGCAGCTCGCCGTCACCGTGCTCTGTGCCGAGGAGCAGGCCGCCGAGGAGCTCCAGAAGATGGCCGACGGGTTCCTGGCCATGTCCAAGATGGGCAAGACGCCCCCGGAGGCCAAGAAGATGCTCGATTCCCTGAAGATCTCGCGCTCGGGCCGGAACCTCATTGCCCAGGTCACGCTCGATGGCGCCCAGTTCGCGCCGGCCATCCAGGCCGCGCGCCAGGCCGCGATGCAGTCTGCGCAGCGGTCCAAAACCCGGCCCGGAATGGGCCCGGGACCGGGGCCTGGCTTCCCGCCCGGCGGCAGGCCTAAGCCACCCGGGTTCCCGCCCCGCTGAGCCCGCGTTCGAGCGCCACCGTAGGACGGATTGCCAATGCCTCCTACCGTAGGACGGGTTGCCAACCCGTCCTCATGAGTCCTGACGAACAGAATCGGTAATCGCTTCGTCCTCAGGGGCCAAACGGGGGCATGCCGAGGCATAGCCGGTGGGGCTTCGGGCCTGGAGAGCGGATTGAACGCGATCACGAAAGCGCGAAAGTACGAAAACGCGAAACAGAGTGGCAAAGGAAGAATGGAGACGACGCGACCGCCGCCGCCGGCGCATGCTTGCTCGAATTTCGCGATTTCGTCCTTTCGGGCTTTCGTGATCCTCTTCGGACTTCCGCGTCCGACCCCCCTTTTTCTTAGGCCGGTTCGCCCCGTTGACGCGGGCGGGGTTTATCGCTACAATAATCCTGTGTAAAATAGTTTACCTCCTCTTCTCCTGAAGTCCGGACCCGGGGAGACCCACGGCCATGGCAAGCGACTGGAAGAAGCTCAAGCCACACCGCCTGGCCGACGAATTGCCCCAAATGAGCGAGGAGGAGTACCAGGCGCTCAAGCAGGACATCCGGCTCAACGGCCTGAAGGAGCCCATTTTGCTCTACGAGGGGCAGATCCTCGACGGCCGGCACCGGCACCGGGCCTGCATGGAGCTCGACGTCGAGGTGGACCGCAGGAAGCTCCAGACGTTCCAGGGCACCCAACAGGAGGCCCGGCGGCGCGTGGCCTCCGCCAACCTGATGCGGCGACACCTCAGCAAGTCGCAAAAGGCCATGTACGCCGTGCTCGCAGGGCTCGTGGCACCGCCGGCCGCCAAGGGCCGGCGAAGAAAGTACGGCACCGGCCGCAACTCCATCATGGAGCTGGGCAGGCAGTATGGGGTGAATCATGTAACCCTGTACAAGGCCGCGTACGTGGCATCGCAGGACAGGAAGGTTGCCCAGCAGGTGATGGACGGCACCCTCTCGGTGGCCCGGGCCGAAGCCGTCGTCAATCGCACGGCGACCGGGCAAGACTCCCACCCCTCCCTGCTCGACGGCGCCGGCAAGCCGCTGCCGCAGTCGCTGGCCAAGGTCTTCGCCACCCGCCCCCAGTTTGAGGCAATCGTATCCCACCTGGAGAAGTCCCTTGGCCTGCTGGAGACCATCGCCGAACAGGGGATCCCACCCGAGCGGCTCAAGCCGTTGCGAGCCAGCCTCGCCGCCGCTCAGGAGGCCCTCAAGCAGGCCACACCCCACCACGCCTGCCCCAAGTGCCGAGGAAAAGGCTGCGCGGCATGCACCTCCTTGGGGTGGCTTCCGGATACCTCATAGAAACGGAAATCCGCCCCGATGGTGGCGTGACCCTTGCGGCTTCGCGGGCCCGTGTGATACAAGATAATGGGGTGGTTTGCGCGCAGCACGAACGGGGACTGCCATTTTACGCAGTTTGGGAGGGGGCATGTCCATCCATTTGGACGGCATGCTACGTAAACGAGTTTACCAATCCGGCTGCTCCGAACTCCTCTTCACGAGCCGAAGTCTCCTGGCCAGTCGTGACACCGGGGCTCCTCGGTCAGTCATTCAATGTCTCCTGAGGGTCTTCGCTGCCCTCTCCAGCACTACAAGGCCGTGCCCCTGCTCCAGTACTTTTAGTCCCATGTCAGGGACTCGGCCCTCCAGATCCAGAAAAGAAACGGGCAAAGTGGCGCCCGCCGGCCGGGCCAATTACGGTCGATCTGCAAGGCGACCCGGAGCGACGGAGCAGGCTGATTCCCCCGTGTGAACAAGCCTGCCGTGCTAGCCCGCAGTGCTGACCGCCGTAGGACGGATTGTCAATCCGTCCTTATACGGGACGGGTTACCAACCCGTCCTACGTGAACATGCTGTGGCCCGCTCCCCCGGCCGGTGAGAAATGCGGGCTAGCCGCGCGGCCTTCGTTGTGATGTACACGGTTTGGGATGGGTCCAACCGAGACAGAAGTCTCCACGCACACTTCATCCGGCACCAGAAGGTGGGAGAGGAGATCACCATTGCGCTGGCGAGCCACAAACGCGCCGGCGGGTGCGACTTACTCGGAGGCACGCGAGAAGTCCGCCGACAACATGCGGCGCCGCGTAAAGAGCCTGGAGGGCACGGGTTGGCGCACCTGGACGCCGTTGCGCGATTCTGCCAGGAAGAACTGCCGTTATTCCCCTTGTGACGCGTACACGTCTTGACAACGATAACATTGTAACGATAATTAGCAAGTGTAGAAAGTGGCGAGGCCCCCGGCTGTCCCCGAAACGAAATGGGCTGGTGGGTGTTGGCACCACCCACCAGCCCGGGGGAGCCATGCGGCGAACGTCCGGTCAAGACGTGAGCGGAACCCAGCCGGGGCCTCGCCCCAGTCAGGCCCGTGCTACATGGGAGTCCCCATCATGTCACTGTACGGCGTGTTGGCGGCGAGGTCCAGGAGGGAGGCTCGCGGAAGACGGAGCCCAAGGAGGGGTTGCGCGGCGTGTGAGGTTGTGCGGGGATGCGCCCTGATGGCCATGTCGGCCCTCTGGATGCTCTTGCTCCTGACCCCGCCAAAAGTCGTGGCGTTCATGCTGTCGCCCAGGCCACTGTTGTGGATGGGCTGGTTGATCGGCGTGCTGTACGCGATCACGGTCGTGCTGCTCATTGTGCGAAGCCGCATTTCAAGGAAGAGGGAGGAGGGAGAGGGAGAGAAGTCGGTCAGGAGCCGACGCACCGCCGTGGCGCAGAGGATTCGCAGGCCCCGGGCGGTCCCGGATGCAGATCCCCGGACGAACCCGATGCGGTCTGAGTCGGCGGACGCGAGCGGAGAGCGAAAGCAGGTGCTCGGCGTCCCGGAGGACGATCGTAGCCGGCCGGTCAAGGTCGCGGGCGAGCAGCCCAATGTCCGTTCGGCGCAAGGCTTCAACCGGCCGAGGCCGGGCCAAGCGGCGACAAGGATGGGCCCGGCTACCTCCGCGGGCTGGTGCAGGGCCGAAAGCGATCCTGGGCGGACGCCCGGATGACAGGATGACAGGTCATGGCCCGGGCGCGTTGACCCCAGTGGGACCGGTTGGCAACCGGTCCCACGTCTGCCCGCCGCCGGCCTTCAGCAGGGCGCTGCCGGCAGGATGACGGGAATGGGCATTCCGGGCAAGGCGTGGTGTATGCGGGCGCGTTCGGGTATCATGGCATTCCGTGGGGCGGGAAAGGCGAGACGAGCCATGATCCAGGACATCCGCCGGCTGATCAGCTTCATGGACGTGCTGTTCTACCTGGGCGACCTGCTCTACAAGCGGGCCATGCGCTATACCGGCTTCACCGCGGCGCTGAGCCTGATCGGCTACCTAAGCGGGCTGCTGCCCGGGGTCGACACGTACTCGGCCAGGGTGGCGCTGGCCCTGCCGCTGGCGGTCGGGGCGACCTGCCTGCTGGGCGGGCTCCTGTTGCGAACCATCCCCAACCTGCTCGCGGCCCGGGCCGTCGCCGTTGCCCAGGCCCAGGACATCGACCTGATGGAGGACTACCGCAAGTCGCGGCAGGACCTCCACCTGGAGTCGCTCTGGCAGCGGGTGTTCCGCTTCGAGTGGGCGCTGGGCACCGAGGCCAGCCGGGTTCGCAACCATCGGCTCGAGGCCCCGGAGGCGGTCTGCTGCCAGGAGTTCCCCGGGTGCGATCCGGTGGAGCGGGGCCGGCGGGAGTTTTTTGCCCGGGCCCACTTCGGGCTGGACCGTCCCCAGCCTCAAACCCGGCAGCGCTACCACCTGGGCATCGATCTCCGCTTCATGGAGGACTGGCGCAACGGCGGCTACTTCGACCGGCAGGACGTGAAGCTCATCGAGCAGTTCGACGGCAGCGCCACGCTCGACGCCATCAAGAGCGAAGTAGGCTACGGCTACCGGGCCGCGCTCAGGAACTACCCGCTGAAGCTGTACCAGAAGATCTGGTTCCTGATGATTACCCGCGCCGTCGCCGTCCAGGTGGCGGGCACGATCCTCTCGCTCAACCGGCAGTACGACACCGACTACTTCAACGCCCAGGTGGTCCTTTGGCCGGGCGAGGACGACGAGCCGTGGCTGGAGCTGTTTCCCGAGGCCCGCGGCGAGCTGCGCAGGCGAAGGCAGCGCATGCTCGAGCGGATCTTCGGCCGGGACGAGACCTGTGCCCGGCGGATGATCGAGCGCATGGTCCGGCCCACGTTCTGGCGGGCCACGAAGCTCCGGGCCCTGTACGATCCCGAGTACCTCGACGGCTCGCTCGGCTACGACGTCGTGGCCGACCTGGAGGAGGCCGGGATCGACCCGAAGCAGATCGCGCCGTATCGGGCCATGGCGGAAGAAGCCCGGCAGCAGGCGGCGGTGCTGCGGGAGGGCCTTGGGGCGATGCGTCCGGAGCTTCTGGCCGAGAGCGGGGGCGAGGCCCTGCGCGCGGCCCGTATTGCCGTCCACGTGGCCCGCGGCCGCTTGCGGCGGGCCCTGCGCGGAGGGCTGGAAAACCCCAAGGCGCGGCGGCGGTTCGCCGACCGCGTGCTGCCGATCGTCCACCGGGCGGTCGAGGCCAAGGAGAAGTACTCGGCCCGGCTGGTCGGGCTGCGGACCCATCACGAGCTGACCCGCCTGCACCGGCTGGAGTACCTCGACCTGCTCCGCCTGCTCCGCGCTTGACGGACTCCACGGGGCTGGGTAGGATCTGATTGGCTATCAATCATAGTTCCCTGGAGGGGGCAATGCGTGCGGCCCGAAGGTGGGGGTATGCAATCCAGACTTTTCGACAGATTTGACGCAGAAGCCGAGAAGAACAAGGCCCTTGAGACCGATTTGCGGGTCTTTCTGGGGCTATCCGACGAGCAGCGCACTGCGTGTGTCCAGTCGCTCGCGGAACTCTCGCTCGCGCAGACCAAGACTCTGACCGAAGCCGTCCTCGAGAGGGTGGCGAAACAGACGAAATGCTCTGGTCTGGCGCTGGTTCAGGTCTTTGGTCTTCTCGACTACTTTCTGAGACACATGCGGGACGAGGAAACCCGTGCGGACACGCCCCGACAGTGGAGCGAGGACCTTGTGTCGCTGGCTTTTGTGACCCCACCGGAAGCGGTGATCGTTGAGCAATGGCTCACTCGCGTTCGCCGGGAAGTCCTCCCCGAGGTCGAGCCGGTGTTGCGGCGGCGCCTGTACGCCGCTGGTGTCTTTCCGAGCCTCACGCAGTTTGGAGCGACCGTCGAGTTGAGGGCAGTCCAGGATAAGAAGTACCGCTGGGGGCTGCCGGTCGGTGAGTATGTTCCGCGCATTCTCGACGTCGTGGGCGTCGTGTCCGTTCACATTGGCGTTGACCGGGGGGATGATTTCTGCTTTCAGGTGGGCGAGCACGAGCTTGACCTGATCATCGACAGTCTTATTGCGACCAAGACGGATTTGCAGGCCCTGCGGGAGTCGGTGAAGTTCGGACGCGAGGATCGATGAGGTTTCCATGACAAGTGAGGGCTATCGAAGTGCTCAACGGAGCCCTGCGGCTTGGGAGGCAACCCAATGAGTTACCCGTGGCAGTCTCCACTGGCCACGTCGGCTGGTTTCCATTACGGGTTCTTCAAAGAGAGTCTCGTGATGCCGCTGCGTCGCCTCCCGAAGGCGATTGATGGCGCTGGGCTAGAACGCCCGTGGGGCGAGCTCGACGCGTCGTTGACCAAGTGGCCTGGCCTCCAGTTGAATAAGATCGCGACTTCGGCGGAACTCCTTGCCGAGGCCGTTTCCTCATCCGCCAGGGTCCGAAGGGCGGACCCCGATGAGAAGCTCCGCCGTGAGCTCCAGGCATTCGAGTCCCTGGAGTCGCAGGGGCGATTCCAGGGCTATGCCGGACGGTTCGTGGCGATCCACAAGGGGAACGTGGTAGACAGCGACGAGAACGAGTTCCGGCTTCTTGACCGGCTTAGAGCCCTGGCCTTGCGCGAGGGGCCGATCGCGATTTGCAGAATCCCTGGCCCC
>Ga0315290_10000006_pt1 | contig 122496 bp, 72 predicted proteins | sample YL17G12_0_MG_FD_203627 | JGI IMG/M metagenome (GOLD analysis project Ga0315290, IMG submission 203627) | Sediment microbial communities from Yellowstone Lake, YNP, Wyoming, USA - YL17G12_0 | ecosystem: Environmental > Aquatic > Freshwater > Lake > Sediment | place: USA: Wyoming | collected... | reverse complement strand
CATCCGTGTCTCCAAGTGCAAGGGTTTTAATCCATTTTATGATAATCCCGTTCACTTGACACAGTATAAGCGGAAACTAAACGCCTGTCAATAAATAACTTACGATTTATTCTGCAAACCCTAAATAGTGTTTTGAGATGGGAACTCGACGGTATCCCAGTTCCTGCGCACAGCGAGCGAATGACACTTCAAGCAGAAATGGTGTACCCATCGCATTCGGTTGGGTATCAGAAGGTGAAGTTGTGGGTTTTTGTTATGATTATCTGTGCGGTGTTTATGCTATCTGGGACTGGTTGCGCACTCCACCATTATGATAAGGCAACAGGCACAGAGCATATCTGGGGCTTTGGTCACATGAAAATGAAATTCGTACCAGATGAGGAAGGGCTGCAGACTGTGGTCCGGGGGACAGACGTATTAGGTATTTCAGCGGGTCGAGTTGAAAAGCAGGCCTACTTAACGGCTGGCTGGCATCGTATACAGCGTCTGGACATCGTGACTCAGAGCACAGCTTTTCGTCTCGAATGGCCCAACAGCGATTTTGCTCAGATTCGCGTAGGATCGGAATTTCCTTATGAGGAGGATGGCACATATATTGTTTTCGATGACGATGTTTTGTCCAAACACCAAACTAATACGGAGGCTTTGAAATGACGCGCTCAAAAACAATGATTATTCTACTTCTTGCCACATGCACTATTTTTAGCGGATGCGGCCTTGGTTATAACGAAACCCTGTTCGTCACAAAGAACAACGTTGGTCTTGATGCCGATACCAAACCACCGACACTCGAATTGTCCATTGCCCGCCGTGAGGCGGTGATCTCGCCCACCTTCGAGGAAGGGAAAACGCCTCCCGTACTGGCGAGTTTCTCGGTGAACGTCAGTGGTCTGCCGGCGATGTTTGCGGCTGTATCATCCACGTTTGCCGGTGGTGACGCCGCGCTGACCATGGCCCGCTTATATGATGCTACGGATGACGATGTGAATAGTAAATGCTCTCTGCCGGATAGTCTGGATAGTAAGGAGTTTGAATCTGCTTTCAACTTGGATCAAGTGCCTATCCAGCACGACAGGTTCGGGAAAGAGGACACCTCGAAAAAACTGTTGGAACCGGGCGAGGTCAAACCTTTTCTGTTCGAGACGGATACTTTGTTTGGTATTAAGGCGGTATGGTCTGGAATGACTGCACCGCTACCTGACACGGTAAGGATCGGCTACAATCGTAAGGAATTCGCCCTGGCCCCAGTCACTATGAAAGGCAATCCAACCGATAATGAACCAAATAGTGTGAGCGTTAAGATGCCTTCGTTTTTGGCCACGATAGATAATTCCTCCGATTTAAAAACAGCCAGCAGTGGCAAGATTAAACATCTCCAATACTTCGCAACCGGCGAGGCCTCTAAACTATTGGCGCGTCAGTATGGAGTACGAAAGGCCATGGCCAAACGATTGGATATAATCTCTGCAGAAGAATCACCCAAGTTTACCGAAAAGTACAAGAAACGTACGCTGGATGAGAAGGAGTGGACACTTGTACAGTTGTCGCAGATGTATGACTTTCTCAAAGAAAGGTCTGAGGCTGATCCAAAAGATCAAAGGGCCATTGATTTGATTAAAGACCTTAACCAGCAAGCTCCTCCTATTCCTGACAAGTATGATGTGATTCTTTATGCCCAGGAGGGAAACCAGACAATTAAAGAGGTAGCATTAAGTGAGAAACCATTAGGATTAGGAAATAATAATGACCCTTTTAAGAAAGCATTGGTTTATTCAGGTGGTCTACTAGATTGTGCCAAAAGATTAAAGAAGTTGCTAGTATTAGAAGATCTTAAACTAATAAGCAGTAAGGATAGCACTAAGGGGGAGACCACTGAGAAGATCCCTATGTTAAAAAGAATGGAATTAATAGAACATCAAAAATATTTGGAACTACAATCCCAGGGCATAGTAGAGAAATTAAACAAAGAGCAAGCTGTTGATAACGCAGTGCAATATTACAAAACCTTTTGGTAGGAATAAAGACTATGAATGAAAGCGAAAAGACTATGAATGAAAGCGATTATAAATATGACGATTTTAAAACAGAGGCAGAGCAAAATGCTGAGTTGGTGAAACATCTATCTTTGAGTTGGTCCGGACACAAGATTATCAAGATCGAAAGAACCGAAATGGTGGATAGAAATGCTGAACCTGGCTGGAAGGTGCATTTTATAGTTTTTGTACAGGAACTGTCCACCCTACCGGCCGAACAAGATAATCCCGCGTGGGCTAAAAGGAGAGACACGGACTAACACGGACTAACACGGACTAACACGGACTAACACGGACTAACACGGACTAACACGGACTAACACGGACGGGCACGGACGGGCACGGACGGGCACGGACAGAATAAATGGCGGGCATTGCCGGGGCGGTGGAAGATGGATTCGCTATCGCGTTAATACAGGTTCGTATGTTTTTACGTCAAAATACTGGATTCGCTATCGCGGCTCTGCGCTTCGCTTCGTGTCCCGCTTCTGCGGGAACGGCAGGTTTTTGTTTTTACACGAAAATACTGGATTCCCGCTTTCGCGGGAATGACAGGTTTGTTGGCGGGGGTGACAGGTTAGTTCGCAGGGGTGACAGTTGTTCACAGGAATGACAATTGTGGGCGGGGGTGATACGCAAAAGTCCGCGTGGGCTAAGAGGACAGACCCGGACCAACACAGACAAATACGGACAGACCCGGACGGGCTTGTCAATAAAATATATCACTGGAGATTTTCCCCTCCCTGACGGTCGGGGCCTGGTTATTTGTTGGGCTGCGAGGAGATACGTTATTCATTTCAATATCTGAAAGCGACTGCGTGGATTTATCGCATTGGTGTCAATCCCGGAGTATATACGCCGGGGGCTAAATATGTGGTATGCACGGCATAACCTACGTTGGAATTAACATGCCCACGCAAGCGTGTGGGAGGCAGTCGAAATTTTATGTCGCCCTTACAGGGCTTGAGGGAATATTGGGGACATTATACCCAGGGCGTCGCTTCGCTTGCCCTGGGCTGGTTTATTTTGGCCTTTCAGGGCGGAAGATAGACCCCTGCCTTCGCAGGGGTGACAGTTGTTCGCGAGGAGGAGATTGGTGCGCTGGCGGGTGTATTGTGACAGTAAGTGATGGAAGGTACTGATGGGGAGGAAGATGGGCGTGGGTTAAGGGGCCACGCTACGAAAGTTGTTTTCTAAAACATGCTCAAGCAAAGAAGCTTGAGCATGCCACCCGGGATTTTATGTCGCCCTTACAGGGCTTAAAGAGAATATTGGGGACATCTGGTTACCCAGGGCGGTGCCCTGGGCTGATTTATTTTGGCCTTTCAGGGCGGAAGATAGACCCCCGCTTTCGCGGGGGTGACAGAAGGGGAACAGGGCGGAAGTGGATTCGCTATCGCGGCTCTTCGCTTCGCTTCGTGTCCTGCCTTCGCGGGAATGACATAAAACGCGGGAATGACACGTAAAAGTCCACGTAGGCTAAGAGTCCAGCCAAGAGAAGATGGCGGGGGTGGTTTCGGGTGGTCTGGGGTTCTAAAAATATTCTTGAACGCAGTGAGAAAACAGGTATAGTGGGGTATGATTGGGTTGAAAGAAGCTATGAAAGTTAAGAGGGATAAATGTAATGGAAACTAAAAAACTCGTGGCAAAGCCGAAAAAAAGGACTGTGACAAGGATACTCAAGCCGGTGTTGGCGATTATCGTTATTTTGATTGTGGTGGTGGTATTTGTGTTGCCTGCGTTGGTCTCAAGCGAAAGTGTGCGCAAGACGATATTAGCTAAAATCAATAATTCCATCACTGGCAAGGCAGATTTCTCCGGTCTTTCGATGAGTTGGCGGAAAGGTGTCAAGGTAACGGATCTCAGTTTTGAAGATAATGCGGGGCAAGTCATGGTCAAGGTAAATCAGATCGCTACTATGCCTTACTATACCTCCATCTTATTCGGTGATCTAGCCTTCGGCCAAACGGTAATAGATAAGCCGAGAATAGAAATAAATCTCAAAGACCTGCCGTCTCGAAAAGCTGAACATGCACAAAAAACCTTATTAGAAGATAAAAAATCACAACCAACCGTTCTACCAATAACGAGAATGGACCTTGTTGTTAATGATGGCAGCGTGAAAATTACCAGCCCGAAAGCTGAAACCGTTGAGTTTTCCAAGATAAACTCCAGGCTGGATATCAATCCGCTGGGCCAACAGACGAATTTCGATATGAATATGACCGTGGTCGGTGAAGATAAAGAGTCAGACATTATCGCAACGAGCCAGGTTACCCCAGGGGCAAAAACCGGGTGGTCTTCCGAAGGTATAAGCGGTAATCTGACTGTTGAGGTTAATGATTTGGATGTCGGTTCTTTAGAACCAATCCTTGCACTTGCCGGAATCGAGGTGCAGGCACAAGGCAGCGTTCGTTGCCAGGTAAAGAGTGAATTCGAAGACGGCCAAATCAAGAATCTGAAAGGCCAGATCAATGGTAAGGCTTTGAATATAACCAGCCCCGGATTAGAAGGCGACCGGTTTACGAGCGATATTCTGGAGATCGGTATAGAACTGGCAAGCAAACCGGGATTGATAAATGTCGATAGCCTGCAAATTCGCAGCGATTGGGCCGATGCCAAGGTAAGTGGGGTTGTTCCTACAACGTTCAAGTCATTGGAGGAATTTCTCCAAGCCGATTCCGTTTATAATTTAGATGGCACACTCGAGTTCGACCCGGTGTTGGCCTTGTCGCAAATGCCTCATACGTTTGGCGTTAAAGAAGGTGTAGCGATAACTTCCGGACATTTGAGTAGTAATATTGGAACACGTGTTCAGGACGGCCGAAAGATAATTGTCGGGCAAGTCGCCCTTACCGGGCTGCAGGGGAAAATTGAGGATAAAACCGTTGCATTGTCAGAGCCGATAATGGCAGAGGTGGAAATAACATCAGGCAAGTCCGGGATAAACTTTGATAAACTGGCCGTTTCTGCCGCATTTGTCAAAATCAGTTGTACAGGCACAAGCGAATTGCTGAAATATGACGCAGAAATTGATATGGCCGAGTTCCATGAGCAGTTGGGACAATTCATAAATATAGGCGAATACAAAGTAGCCGGTGCGTTTCTTAGCAAAGGCAGTATATCTATCGAGGAAAAGGAAATAGGCGTCGTTGGTACATCTGTTTTTAAGGATTTTCGTTTGAGTTCTGCCAAAGATGTAAGTGTATTTGAGCCGAAAGCTGATATAGCTCTTTCGGCAACTATCGATCGGAGCAAAAACGTCCTTAATGTTAACACGACAAGCGTCGAGGCGAGTTTCGGTCAAATCAATATAAAAGGCGCAAGCATCCCGTTGGATAAAAAAGCCACGGAGCCTATGGAACTTAATGTGTCCGCGAATGTCGATTTGGCCAAGCTTGGGCCGTTTGCGGTGCTATTAGGCTCTCTTCCGGCAGATATGCGTTTGGAAGGAACGGTTGTATCCAACCTTTCGGTCAACGCCAAAGATGACAGCTATCATATAACAACAACCGATGCGACAGAAATCAAGGGTTTGAAGATCATCTCTCCAGGGAAAAAACCTTTTGAGGAAAGTCAGGTTTCGGTTACTTTTGATGCTGCGATTAATCCCGCCAGGAAAGCAATTGCGTTTAATCTTATCAGTCCTGAGATAAAGATTCGAGGCAACTTGCAGCAGATTGTCGATGAAAAGAAGACTAAGCTGGAGGGTTTGGCGGATTGCGAATATGACTGGGTAAAAATTAGTGGTCTGGCGAGCCAATTTTTACCAGAGGGTTTGAAACTGGAGGGGAATCGCAAGGATACCATAAAAGTTTCCAGTGAATATCAAACCGGGCAAACAGATAAGCTACTTGCCAAGCTTAACACAGAAAGTAAACTGGGATTCACAAAGGCTGATTATATGGGGTTGAGTTTTGGCCCCACCGAGATAGATATTCAAGCTCGGAACGGCATTTTGGAAGTAGCCCCGTTTTCCACGACAGTCAATAATGGTCAATTAAACTTTGCCGGCGGGGTCGATCTGGAGGGGAAACCGCCAATGTTTAAGATATCCAAGCCAATTCAGATAGTAAAGGATGTAGAGATCAATAAGGACACTACGGAAAAGCTTTTGAAGTACGTGAACCCGATTTTCGCCAACGCGGTGAATGCCAGCGGTGTGGCGAATTTTGATTGTGAACGGCTTGCGATACCATTAGGCGATACGACCGGGAACGAACTCGAAGTAATCGGCACAATATCGATAAATCAGATGCGTCTGCAGGCTTCGGATTTACTCGGACAAATTCTTACGGTAGCAGGGGCAAGACGGCAAGACCAAAATATGACCCTCCATCCAACGAGATTTGTTCTGCAGAACGGTTTTCTTAGATATGACGATATGCAACTGGATGTAGATGATAAGCCTGTTAATTTCAAAGGCATTATTGGTGTGGTGGATAAGAGCCTGGATATGACCGCGACTGTAACATATTCAAGAAACGACAAGATAAGAAAGGTTGCACTGCCGCTTAGAGGCACTATCGACAAACCCAAGCTCGACTTGGGGAAACTGCTTGAGGGACAAATAGAAGAGCAGTTGAAAGAACAATTAAAAGACAAATTGAAGGACAAAACAGGTGATAAGATAATTGAGGGCCTTATTGAAGAACTTTTTAAGTAACCCTGAAAGGAATGAATGTGAAACGAAGAGACTTTCTAAAGGTAGGCGCGTTAGGTGCTTTTGAACTGATGGCAGGAGGTTGTCTGGAAACCGCTTTTCGAGGGCCTGTTAAAAAACCGAATATTGTGCTGTGTATGTCCGATGATCAAGGTTGGGGCGATGTCAGCTACAATGGGTTGACGAAGATCAAGACGCCCAACCTCGATGCCATGGCTGCCTCCGGGATGCGTTTCAATCGTTTCTACTCGCAGCAGAGTTGCTCTCCGTCGCGTGCTTGTATAATGACGGGTCGTCACCCAAGTCGTCAGGGTGTTTTTTGGCCCGGGCAGTGTCTGCGTGTTCAGGAGACAAATCTGGCCCAAGCCATGAAGCAGGCGGGCTATGTGACGTCTCATTTTGGCAAGTGGCACCTTAACGGCGTTGCCGGGCCTGGTAAGGTGATCGCCAATAGCGATCCGCTGTCTCCTGTCAATGTTGGTTTTGACGAGTCGTTTTCGGTCACCAACTACTTCGAGTGTGACTGGACCTTTGGTCACAATGGCGTACCAGTAAAGGTCGAGGGCGATGGTTCTGAGGCCATTGTCGCACGGGCGTTAAAATATATCGAGAAGGTGTCCAAAGAATACAAGCCGTTCTTTACCTTGATCTGGTTTGGCAGTCCGCACGTTCCGTGTAAACCGTTGCCGAAGGATCTCGAAGCTGCCGGCGGTTCTGGATACTATGGCGAGATCATCGCCATGGATCGCAGTATCGGTACGTTGCGAGCCGGTCTGCGTCGTCTTGGGATCGCGGATAACACCATGGTCTGGTTCAGCAGCGACAACGGAGGCTGGGTTAAAGCTGATAAACCGGATGTCCGTGGCACTAATGGTGCGCTGCGTGGGGGTAAGGCTCAGATATGGGAAGGCGGCATTCGTGTTCCTGGTATTATTGAGTGGCCTGCGAAGATCAAGAAACCGGTGATCACCGAAGTGCCCGCAGGTGTTGTTGATATTTACCCGACGCTGGTTGATCTGCTGAACATCGATGTTGCCAATCAGGTAAAGCCGATCGACGGTATCAGCCTGATGGGGTTACTGGAAGGGAAGATGAAGAAGCGGCCGAAGCCGATGGGGTTCTGGCAGTTTAGTCCGGGCGGTAAGTTTACCCCCAATTCCGGTCCATCGGCGTGGAACGACAATCGCTATAAACTGGTCAAGCCCAAGCCCGATACATGGGAGCTCTATGACCTGACCGTGGACATCGGCGAGTCCAACGACATTGCGTCGCAGCAAAGCGAAGTGCTCAATCGCATGAAGGAAGAACTGCTTTCGTGGCAGTTATCTGTCATCAACAGTTATGAAGGAAATGATTACCCGGAAAAGAAGGTTATTCAGCCCCCCAAGCCCGAACGTGAGAAGAAGCCATAAAGAGGGACTAAAGATGCCAAAACAGTTGATGATGTGCGTGGCAATGTTTCTGTCAATTTTCCAAACAACTTTTGCCCAAGACTTCTCGGTCTCTATGAAAGAGATCGAGTTATTGGAGGGCAAGAGTGTGACCTTGACGGCAAGTGCCGTCGGGGCACAGAAGGTCTATTGGATCATAAAAAGAGGCAACACGGAGACGGTTGTCGCCGTGGATAAATACTCCTACAGTCTGGATGCCGGCCGGGTGGTGGCCGACACCAGCAGATACGGTTTTGTTCTGCAGTTCAAGGCCTTTTATGCCAATGAGGTTAAGATATGGGACATTCCCGTGACGATCAAGGAAGACATTCCTGAACCGGTATTTTACCTGAGAGCCCCGGCGTCATGGGATGGCCGGGAGACGATTGAAGTAGAGCCTGAGATCAGCAACCTCGAAGCGATGCGAGCCAAAGGGGCCGGGGAATTGCGATACCACTGGAGTGTGTCCGGCGGCGACGTGATCAAGAAGATTGAGCCTGGCAAGCTGATTCTCAAGCGGTCTCAAAACAGTGGCACGATTACTGTCAATCTGGTGCTCAATAATGGCGGCGTCGATTTTGCCGCCAAGGCTACAATCATGGTGACCGATCCCAAAAAAGACGCGTGGGTCGATCGCGTTTCGGGCAGGATTTTTTTTGAGCCGACGATTGAGTCGCTCAAGCAGTATGAGACTCCCGAATGGTACAAGGATGCCAAGTTGGGTATCTATATGCATTGGGGTCCACAGAGCATTCCAGGGGTTGACGCCACCTGGTACGCACGTCGCATGTATCAACCTGGCGAGAATGCCTACAAGTATCACGTCGCCACCTACGGACATCCATCCAAGTTCGGCTACAAAGACATCTGCAAACTTTTTACGGCGTCAAAGTTCGATCAGGCCCAGGCGGATCGACTGGTTGAACTCTATAAGAAGGTTGGCGCCCGATACGTGGTTCCGGTGGCGGTTCACCACGACAACTTCGATATGTGGGATTCGAAATATCAGCCCCGCTGGAATTCCGTAGTCACGTCCGGCAAGGATGTTGTTGGGATGTGGAAGAAGGCTGCCGACAAATACGGGCTGCACCTTGGCGTCGCCTCGCATAACGCAAGATCCTACCGGTGGTTTCAGCCATCGCATGGCGCCGACAGTTCCGGGCCGATGGCTGGTGTTCCCTATGATGGTCAGAACCCGAAATACGCGGATCTCTACGGTGTAAAATGGAAAGACTCCAGTTTCTGGTACGAGCAATTGAGCGACGTTGGGCCTGCGGAATTCGAGAAGAATTTTGAGGACCGGATGAAGGATCTGATCGACAAGTACCATCCCGATCTTTACTACACCGATGGCGGTATTCCTTTCCATCAGGCTGGGTTGAATATTCTCGCGCATTTGTACAATGAGAGCCAGGAATGGAATGATGGCAAATTGCAGGCCGTCGCCACGATCAAGCTGGACTGGACACCGAATATCGCCATTAATAATTATGAGTACGGTATTCCCTCGACCGTTCAGCACTATCCCTGGCAGACGGACAAGACCATGGGCGCCGACTGGTACTGGGAGCGTGATGCCACATCGAGATACAAGTCGGCAGATTGGGCCATTCGTACGCTGCTCGATGCGGTCAGCCGGAACGGCAATCTGCTCCTGAATGTGCCTCTGACAGGCGATGGCGAACTCGAGCCCGAGACCGTGGCTATGCTGACCAAGATGGGGCAGTGCCTGGAGATCATAGGTGAGGCTGTTTTTTCTACGCGAGGCTGGGTTGTTGCCGATGACGGCCCCGGGGATATCCGCTTCACCCGCAACAAGGCCAACACAATCCTCTACGTTACGAGCCTTGGGTGGCCTGGGCCGGTGGTCAGGATCAAAACCCTCAATAAGCACAGCTTTGATTTGAAGAACCTGAAGAGCGTATCGCTGGTCGGAACATCGGACAAACTGATCTATAGACAGAACGCCGAGGCGTTAGAGATCACTCTACCGGCCAAGGCCCCGTATGCAGGTTCTGCCTACTCGATCAAAATGACCTTCTCAGAGATTATTCCCAAGCTTGTAACCGTTCAGGCCTTTTCAGGTCTGCGGTAGGAGCGATGGAGCAGGACTTTGGAAATAATAAGCGGACAAGGCACTTTGAAGGAATTTCCATGCAGATCGGCCTTGCTTGCTGCAGGTGTCCAGAACCGTCCAGATGTGTGCGTTCCACTGTCGGCCCATCAGGGAACGGCTGCCTTGAGTTCAGCAACCTCTTTTTTCAAGGCCGCGTTTTCAGCTTCCAGTTGAGCAATCTGTCGCTTATACCTTCTTTCCAGAGTCGGTTCCACCGGCTACTCCTTACTTTGTTGCCAATAGAGCCTCTTGCAAAAGCTTGTGAAACGGTGTTGAGGCAGTGAGTGCAGGCAGGAAGAATCCCACGTTGAGCAGTGTTTGGGTGAAGATTTACATAGGATTTTGATCGACAGCCCGCTTTGAAATGAATGTAACAACATATAAATAAATAAGTTACGGGTTTTTCAAAAAGAAAACAAACGAATTTTGGACTTGACAAGAGCAGTAATTTCCGCTATAGTAGAAACAGAATTATGTTGCTTTCCGAAAGGTGAGCGATGGTGCTGGTCTGTTGTGTTTCGGAGGGTTTTGCAAGTGGCTCGGAGAGTTAAATCGGCTTTGCGAAGATGGCAGCCACTGGAGCGTTCTATCGCGATTCGATGGGTTTTGCAAGCAGGTCATATATAGGGTGGCGTTATGATGAAAAAAGCGAATGTGTCAAAAGGTTTCACCTTGATCGAACTGCTGGTGGTAATTTCGATCATTGCTCTGCTATTGTCGATACTGATGCCAGCGTTAGGGCGAGCCATGGAACAGGCGAGATTTGTGACTTGTATGTCAAATTTGCACCAGTATGGTCTGGCGGCCGAGATGATGTTGGCAGATAACGATGGTTGTTATCCCGCGGACGCGTGGCGTACTTTGTATAAGGATAGTGTTTCTGGTTCGTGTCAATGGCATGATGAGGCCAATAGTCTTGAAAACAGGCCGGAACGGGCTGGGCCGTTATGGGATTATCTGGAAACTCAAAAGATACATCTATGCCCGACTTTCTATCTTGTCGGCAAGAAATACGGTGCCGGTCATCCCTGGCATAATTCAGCTATACCTGTCGAGCCACAATATAGTTATAGCATGAACGCACTTTTGGGTTCAGATTTCGGGGTTAAGAAAGTTACCCAGATAACGCGTCCGCATCAGACGTTTTTCTTTGCCGAAGAGAACATGTGGATAACGCCCGAATATAACAGCTATGTGCTTAACGATAATGCCCTGTGCACTATATGGGATACAACTTCCTCTCTTGACAGCCCCCCGCCATTTACCGACAGTTTTGGCACATTCCATAATGCTCCGGCTGCGGACCGTGATAGCGGTGTATCGAATGCGGTGTTTGTGGACAGCCATGTGGAAACCGTACATGTTGAAGACAGCTATCGATTGGCCCGGCCAATATAACCTGTTCTTTGGAAAACGGCAAGGACTGGGTTTTCCGTCGCTTTGATTTCGACGCCAGAGATCGCAACATTCTTCGTACCGAGCTGAAAGCCTGCTGAACCAACTTTAAGCCAAAATTACCCGCCGATGCTGATTTTGATTCCCCTAGTAAATATGCAGGTTATCGGACATTCGCGGCCCTGGGTTTCAAAAAAAACATCTTTGACATCGCTATGGGAATTGGGTACGTTACCTGTAAGTTGTTGTTTTACGGCTGGTTGTGTTGGCCTGCCAAACTGGGAAATCAGGCCCTAATGGCCCGAGCGGTTACAAATTGAGGAATTCACACATGAACAGACTCACATTTTTTATCTTTTCCGTTTTGCTATTGGCCCCGCTGGCATCCCTGCACGCCGCAGAACCGGCGTGCCTGACGATTGCGAAGGCGACGACCAAACCTCCGCTCGATGGCAAGGCCAAGTTTCTGGCCGGCGAGGTCGGCTCGGCAGCCGATGCCTCCATCAACCGCTTCCGTTCCGCACCCTATGATTCGCTGGCCTGGCTACGCGCCGATCTTACAGGTGAGAAGGTGTCTGAATTCGACGATCAATGGGGCCACATTCAGCATCGTCCGTTCAAGAATTTCTCTGGCGACATTTCGGGGCGATTCATCGAAATCATGGCGATGAACTCCCGCGGATCCATTGACGTGCATCCTTTGCTAAAGGATCTTTTGGCGGAGGTGCCAAAGCGGCAGCGACCGGGCGGGTATTTTGCCGCGTATGGAACCATCGACTGGCAGCAGGCAATTGATTTCAAGGGCAAGGGCGGGGGCAATATGATGCCTGGCCTGTGGGGTAATGCTCGATTGCTGTGCGGACTGGTTGAAGCGAGTCGTGCTTTCAAGGATCCGTCGCTGCTCACGACAACCAGGAAGCTTGGGGACTTCTATGTTGACATTCTTCCCAGGTTCACCGATTCGTCGCGTATGAGCGAATACACCGGCGGAGGCACGTATTACGCTGGCTATGTGACGTGTTATTTTCCGGCAATGGAGGGATTGGTGAAACTGAGCGTACTTACCGGCGAGAAGAAGTATCTCGAAGCCGCGGTTACCATGGCGGCTTTCTACAAGTCATTTGACAAGTTACCGATCGATCATGCTCACGGCATGCTTTGCAGCCAGGTTTCTCTGCTCCTGCTTTACGAAACGACGAAGGATGCGTCATACCTGGAACGAGTTGAGAAGCGATGGAGTGATCTGGTTGAGGGTGGCTACATCAATCCCGCCGGGGGCATCCTGGAATGCTGCCAGGTCAAGAATGACAGGGACGAAGGTTGCGCCATTGCAGACTGGCTGAGGTTAAATCTTGAGCTGGCACGTGTCACCGGCAAGGCTCGCTATTGGGCGATGGCCGAACGAACACTTCACAATCACTTTCTGCAAAACCAGACGCCCAGCGGCGGTTTCGGTCATCGTAATATGCTATGTGATAAGGAAGGCGTCTGTGGCTTTGAGGGCCGCATCGAGGAGGCGGTATGGTGCTGTACTTTCCATGGGCAGCTCGGATTTATTAACCTCAGAGACAATCTGGTTACTGACACGGACAAGGTTTTGTGCGTTCCTTTTGCCCTGGACTTCGTCATGACAAATGCATACGGAAAGGTTGTTTCTGAGATACAGACGGCCGCCGGTCATGGGGAGGTTATGCGACAACGCATCTGTCTGGATGGAATGCCAGCCAGGGTAGTGCAGGTACGCAAGCCTCATTGGGCCGATACCGTTAAGGCAGTGGATCCAGAAGGAAAGGATTTGCCTCTGGCAGTCGAGGATGAATTTCTTGCAACGACGCAGGCAGTCACAGAGGCGGTTTTTGTATATAGTGGAGATGTTTACGCTGAAAGCCGGCGTTGTGTACGTCTGATGTCCGGGCCTGTCGCGGGTGAGCCCTGTGTGTTTGGGTACGGTCCTAAGATATTGGCGACAGTCGGCAAAACGGCGGCCATGCCGGCCTGGCCGGTGACGCTTGCACAATTACAGAAGCAGGGTTTTGTGCCTTTTACGGCCGCCATGCGTACGACCGATTGCTGCTTCATTTGTACGGAAAGAAAAAAAGAAGAATGAGAGTCCGCACCGAATCACCTAAGTAAAGTGAACGAAACTGAAAAACTGAAAGGATGAAAACATGAAAAAAACACTCGTTTCTCTCGCAGTTATGGTCATTCTCTCCACGCCCGGCTTGGTTTTTGGGGCGGAAATGCCCGCTCCCGACCTCACCAAAGGCGAAAAGATCCCTGAAGGCGCGAAGCACGACTGGAATCTCGGTGCCACGGGCCTGCGCGGTTGGATGTATTGTGACAAGATGGACACCTCCGACGCCCGCCAGATCGCGATCACCAAGGTGGAGAAGGGTTCTCCCGCTGACGGCGTTCTCGCGGTCGGCGACGTGATTCTCGGGGTCGGCGGCAAGCCGTTCTCTTATGACCCGCGCACAGAAATGGGCAAGGCCCTGACCCTTGCCGAATCGGAAGCCGGCCAAGGCAAGCTCAGCCTGACCCGGTGGCGCGCAGGCAGCGCGGCGGAAGTCGTGGTGAAGCTTCCGGTGCTCGGAACTTACAGTGCCACGGCTCCCTACAATTGCCCGAAGTCCAAACGCATTCTCGAACAAGGGTGCAAGGACCTCGCCATGCGGATGGCGGATCCCTCGTATGTCAACCAGCCATGGTATCTTCACCCCATCCCCCGCGCGATCAATGCCCTCGCCTTGTTAGCCAGCGGCGATCCCGCCTATCTCCCGCTAATCAAGAAGGAAGCCGAGTGGTTCGCGAACTCATCCAGCGCAGATATGGGCTCATGGGGTTGTGGCTACATCATGATGTTCCTGTCCGAATACAAGATCGCGACGGGCGATGATTCGGTCATGCCGGGTTTGACGCGGCTCGCGATCGAAGCCGCCCGTGGTCAAAGCGCGGTCGGCTCGTGGGGCCACAGGATTGACGCCCGGCCCGACGGCCGACTTCACGGCTACGGGATGATGAACGCCGTCGGTGTGCCGCTGACCATTTCGTTGGCGATGGCGCGCAAGGCGGGCGTGAAAGACCCGGCCTTGGATCTGGCGATCGAGCGCAGTGCCAAACTGCTGCGCTTTTACATCGGCAAAGGCGCCATTCCTTATGGCGACCACAACCCATGGCTTGAAAATCACGAGAACAATGGCGTGTGCGGGGAAACTGCGGTCCTGTTCAACCTGCTCGGCGAGGCGAAAGGCGCGGAGTTTTTCACCCGCATGACCGTGGCCGCCCATGGACCGGAGCGAGATTACGGCCACTGTGGCAATTATTTCAATATGCTCTGGGCTATGCCCGGAGTTGCCCTGTCGGGCCCCCAGGCGACGGGGGCGTGGATGAGCGAGTTCGGGACGTGGTATTTCGACCTTGCACGCGGTGCGGACGGAAGTTATCTCCATCAAGGCCCGCCGGAGCGGGAGGCGGACAGCTTCGCAGGTTGGGACAGCACCGGCGGCTATCTGTTGGCCTACGCCATGCCGCTCAAGAAAATCCTGCTCACTGGCAAACAACCGAAACTCGCGCCGCAGCTTGACGCCGCCGCCGCCAAGGCTCTGATTCTCGATGGTCACGGCTGGACCAGTAGGGATCGCACCAGCGGCTACGACAAACTCAGCGTGGAGCAACTGCTGGAACGACTCGGCAGTTGGTCGCCGATTGTGCGCGATCGCGCCGCCGCGGCGCTGGGTCGCCGCAAAGGCGAGCAGCCGGTCGATACCCTCGTGAAGATGCTTTCCGACCCGCGCCTGGAAACCCGCTACGGCGCCTGCGATGCGCTGGCTCAGTTCGGTGGTGCCGCTGCCCCCGCCGTGCCGGAATTGACAAAACTTCTCTCACACAGCGACCTCTGGATGCGCATCAAAGCCGCCGAGACCTTGGCGGGTATCGGTGCCCCCGCCAAGTCCACGGTGCCGATCCTGCTGGAACGACTCGCTCAGAAACCCACTGCCGAAGATCCTCGCGGCATGGAGCAACGCTATCTATGCTCCACTGTCTTTGGAAAGATGCTGAAACAGTCACTCGCCGGCGTGGACCAGGACTTGCTCCGCAAAGCCGTGGTCGCCGGACTGCAAAACCAGGACGGTCACGCCCGCGGCGTGATCAGCGGCATCTATCCGCTGTTGAGCTATGAGCAAATCAAGCCACTGCTTCCCGCCATCAACCAGGCAATTATCGAGCCGGCGCCGAGTGGCGAAATGTTTGCCGACGGGGTCCGCTTGGACGGTCTCCGCCTCCTGGCCAAACACCACATCGAGGAAGGCATCAGCGCCTGCGTGAAATACACCATTGAGCAGAATCAATGGTGGAGCGAGGGGCGGACGCCGGAAATCATGCAGATCCTCCTCACCTACGGCACCCACGCCAAGGCGACCATTCCGGAACTGACCAAGATCGCCGACTTTTTCGAAAAGGATGAAAAAGACTTTCCTAAGGAGCTGATGCTCATGAAGGCCAAGTGCGTCCGCGATACGATCGCTGCGATTGAAGCCTCCACGGACACCCCGGAACTCATCCGCATCAAATAGGACAGGAGTCCGCACCGAATCACCTAAGTAAAGTGAACGAAACGGAAAACTGAAAGGAAGAAAACATCCCGAAATTCAATCTGAATCGCAATGCTTGGGTTTGCTCCAGAAGACCTCTGTCGGGGTCCGATAGTTTAAGGGTGGGCTTTTCAGCGGCCGACGACAAGAATCCGCCGACTGGCGCTAAGAACGGGTTCGCCGGACTGCAAAACCAGGACGGTCGCGCCCGTGGCGAGATCAGCGGCATCTATCAGCAGTTGAGCTATGAGCAAATCAAGCCACTGTTTCCCGCCATCCTCCAGGCAATTATCGAGCCGGCACCGAGCGGGATAATGTTCGCTGACGGTATGTGAGACGTTGATTTTGTCGCAAAAACAGCGTTTTTAGGTGTAAATATCGAATTTTGTCGCTAATATTGAGTGTGGGGGGATTGAATCAGGTTGGTTTGGCGGCCCGTTAGCGGTACGAGGGGATTTGGGCCTATATTTGCAAAAGATTCTTGATTGCCAGAGTCTTGCCGGGGACTTATAATGCGGGATTAGATCGGCGTTGCCGAGTCTGTAAGGTTCCCAGCCTGGGACTGTGAAAACAGGTATTTTCGATAAGATACCGGCATCAACATTAGTACTGGAGTTTTTTATGACACCTATGAAATGGTTACGTAAGAATAGTAAGAAGATATTGGCCCTTATTTGTGTGCCGATAATGGTTATTTTTATTCTGCCCTCCTTCAGTAAATGGGGTAATCGGAGCAGGATTAACCCAGTTTTGGGTACGTTTAGTGGTCACGAAGGTCAGAAGATTAAGGTTACGGCAAGCCAGCTTCGGGTGTGTGCGAACTTTATTGGGGCGATGAGTGAGTTGGGGATCGGCTTTTTGTCGCAGGTTGCTGGTTCTCAGCATCCGGTGCTTTGCCAGCTTAGGGAGTTGGGCGGCATGGGGGCGCTGCCGGTATTGGCGACGAATCTGCTGTTTTTCAGTAGCGAAAGCGCGTATGCCGATGATGTACGTCAGGATCTGCACCAACAGATATTGAACATGGTAGATGATGAGAAAGAGCTTGACCGTGTGGGCCTTTATATCGACGAGTTGACCACCGCCAAAGAAGGAGAACTGTGTTTTCTGTTGCTGGCGGCGGAGGCTGAGAATATGGGTATCATGGCTACCGATCAGCAGATCGACGCGATAATAAATGTTCGCAAGCAGTTGGTGGCAGGCGGGAAGCTTCCCGGGTCATTAGAAATACAACCTATTCTTGACCGGCATGAAATTACCTACAACGAGTTCAGGAAGTCGCTCAGCGAGTATATAGCTATTATGCGTTACGGCCATCTGGTTACCAATTCTTCGGGGTTGAGTGAACGGCAGCTCAGGAAGGTTTTTCGCGATGGGATGGAGTGGAGCACGGTTGCCGGGACGTTTGTGTCATTTGAATCGCGACTTTTCGATGAGAAGATCGGTTCGCCCAGTGAAGAAGATATCCAACAACAGTTCGAGGCGTACAAGCGTCTTGAACCTGTGGAATCCGACGATGAGAATCCTTTTGGTTTCGGTTATTTTCTGCCCAATCGTGTTCAGGTGGAATACCTGAAGGTTGATTTGGCCGAGGCGGAGAAGATTGTGACCGATGAATTTGCCCAGTTGTCGGCCCCGGAGCAGGAAGAGGCCCTCCAGGAATACTGGGCGGCCCACAAAGAAGATAAGGAGTTTCGTGTAGCGATTCCTAAGCCGCAGGGCACCGAGGGTAAGCCATCGGAGGCATCAGCTCAGGAATACCGTTATTTGGAATTCGATGAGGCGGTTGGTAAGGTTCGCGTTTTGCGGCATCGGGAAGCAGCCAGGGGAAAAGTTGAGCTGTTGTTGGCCGAGGCGAGGAAACTTGCTCAGTCGCAATCGGCGTCAATGAAATCCGTAGAACTGGGCGGCTTGGCCAAGGATGTGGCTGATTATAGTGTTATCTCCAAGCGGCTTAGTACTGATAAGCTGTCGGTGACCTACGGTCAAACCGAATTTTTCTCTCAACAAGAAGTGGGAAAGATCGAACAGTTTGGTTCCACATACCGGATGATTAAGAATGCTGATAATGAGCCGTTGGCGGGTATTCTTTTTGGTTGTGAGCCGTTGCATAAAGGGGTGGTGGGCAGATTTGATATGCCGCCGGCGCAATTGTACGAGGATATAACCCCGTTGTTTGCCGTGGATTTTGCCGAGAAAGCTAAGGTTGGCTATATGTTGCGTATTGTGGGTGTCGATAAGCAGCGTGAGGCGCTTTCTCCGGCGGATGACGGCCGACAGGGCGCCGCTGAGAAATCACCCCTGGCGGAAAGCCGATTGAGAAAGAAGATAGAGGAAGACTGGAAGTCACTGCAGGCGTTTAATATGGCTAAAGTGCAGGCCCATGCGTTTGCCCAACAGGGTTTGTCGGACTGGGAAGTCGCTTTTGCCAAGGCAAATGAGTCGCTGAAAAAAGGTGACGATCCCAATCAGCCGGGACCCTTGCAGACAGAGGAACTCGGTGCGGTCAGGAAACAACTGGAACAGTACACAGAGTTGGTCCGCAAAAATCCAAGTTTGTCTTCTTATCTTTTGGGCCAGGTCGTTAGAAGCTCGATCATGTTGAAGAAGTCCACGCAACTGGCTCAACAGATTGAAGTGGATCAGGCCATAACGGGCGATGCCTTACCGGTTCTGGAGTTGCCTGGTGAGTTGAGTTGCCTGGTATTTAAGCAACTGGAAGTCAGTTCGCCCAACCAAGATGAATATCTCCGGAACAAACCGCTGGTTGCCGCGGAAATTCTGAGGCGAAATCAGATTTTGATGACGCTGTCGCATTTCAATCCGCAGAATATTATGAAACGAAGCCATTGGGCCAAGATTGAAGTAGATAATTCCGATGCTAAGCCGGAGGAAGGTGACGAGTGAGTCGGTGGTTCGATGGGGGAGTGAGTGGATGAGGTTGGTTTATGTCTAGGGATCATCATTTTATCAGTTCTGCGCGTCTAATCATCGCATTGACCCTGGTCAGTCGTATTCTTGGTATGTTGCGTGACGCGATTTGCAGCCGTTGTTTTGGGGCTGGGGTTCTGCACTATTTTTACATTCCTTTTCTGATTCCGAATCTGGCTCGTCGGATTTTTGGCGAGGGGGCGTTGTCAGCCGCGCTGATACCGGTTTATACGGAACAGTTGCACAAAGATAAACAAGCTGCCAAGGCGTTGGCTTCGAGCGTTATTACGCTTTTGGTGATAATTTTGGCGGCGATTACGCTATTGGGGATGGGTGCGTTTTATGCGTATTGGCATTGTTTGAGCGATCAGGGTGACAAGAGCAGATTGATTTTGTCGCTGGCGGCGATTATGCTTCCTTATCTGATTTCGATCTGCCTGGTCGCGGCGATCGGCGGTCTGCTGAATGTTCATCGTCATTTTGCTGTGCCGGCGGCGACACCTATCCTGTTTAATATTTTCATTATTGTGGGTGTAATTTGTTTTCGGGGTTATTTCGGCGATACTCTTTGGCAGCAGGTGTACGTGATAGCGGTGGCGGTATTCCTGTCGGGGTTTGCGCAATTACTGCTGCAATATCCGGCTTTGCGGAAAGTTGGTTTGTCGCTTCACTTCCGGTTCAGTTTCAGGGATGAAGGCCTGCGTAAGATTTTCCGCCTGATGGCCCCCATGATCGTGGGATTGGCGGCGGTGCAGATCAATACTCTACTGGACATGCTGACTGCTTATTATCTTTCAGCGACGCCTCAGACGGGTTCGACGTTTACGTTGGCCGGGCAGGTGTTCGAATATCCTGTCAAAGAAGGTTCGGTAACATATTTGTTTTATGCGCAGCGATGCTATCAGTTTCCGCTGGGCGTTTTCGGGATCGCTTTTGCGACTGCTATATTTCCGTTTTTGAGCAGTTTTGCGGCTCAGAAAGATTTTCGTCAGTTTTCCGATACTTTGGCCCAGGGGTTTCGCCTGGTGATTTTTATCGGTCTGCCGGCTACGGTGGGTATGATTCTGGTCCGGCTGCCGATGGTTAAGGTTATTTTCGAAGGTAATGAGTTTACGGCGGCAGACAGCAGCCACACGGCGATGGCGCTGTTTTTTTATTCTCTGGGCATCGTCGCTTATTTTGTACAGCAGTTGCTGGTGCGGGCGTATTATTCGTTTCAGGATTCGGTTACACCGGTGAAGGTGGCGGTGCGGATGGTGGGCGCTAATCTGGTGTTGAATTTGATTTTGATCTGGCCGCTGGGGACGGGTGGGATGGCGTTATCGACGGCGTTTTGTTCGACGGCTGGTGGGGTGGTCTTATTGGTCGTACTGATCAAACGTTACGATTTGAAGATTACGGCCGGGTTGTTTGCCTGTGTGTTCAAGACCGTAATCGCCACTGTCGTTATGGCCTCCGGCGGCTGGTGGGCGCTTTATGTTCTGAATGGTTCCGGCGCGATATGGCAAATGGTCGTTGCTGTGCCGATATGTATTTCGCTGTTTATTCTGACCTCGTTGTTATTGAAGCATGGTGAGATTGAGGCGCTGTTGCATCGTAAATGATTAGATGGACAGTATGGTTTTTTTGTCAAGGTAACCAGCCCCCGATTTTAATTGGGGACTGGTATCGTTCATCTATGTTTCAGTTGACACATATCTATAAATCAGACGCTGTTTACCATTTTCGGTTTTTCATCTTTATGCTGCGAAGCGTTGTCAATATCGGCATGGTAGCTTTGCAGCGATTTTACCGTGCGTTTAGATGCCTGTTGAGCGGCAATACCCTTTACCGTGGCCTTGGCCGCGGCCATGGTGGTTATGTAAGGTATTTTATGTTTGATTGCTGTTTTGCGAATATAGGAATCGTCGTGCTTCCCTAGTTTGCCGATCGGCGTATTGATCACCAATTGTATTTTTTGGTTTTTGATTTCATCGGCGATACCCGGTCGTCCTTCGTACATTTTCATGACAGGTTCGCTTTCGATTCCGTTATCGCTGAGGAATTGGTGTGTTCCTTTGGTGGTTCTGATTTTGAAGCCGAGCTTTTGGAACTCCCTGGCGACTTGTACGGCGGCGGGTTTGTCTTCGTCGGTTACGGTAATCAGCACAGTTCCTTCACATGGCAGTTGTTGTTTGGCGGCTTCCTGAGCCTTGTAAAAAGCCAGTCCGAACGAATCGGCCATGCCCAGCACCTCTCCGGTCGAGCGCATTTCCGGTCCCAGCAGCGGATCGACCTCCGGGAACATGTCAAAAGGAAAGACCGCTTCCTTGACGCCGAAATGCGGGATCGGTTTGGTTTTGAGGTTCAGGTCCGCAAGTTTTTTGCCCAGCATTAGCTGGGTTGCCAGACGGGCCATCGCGATATTACAGACTTTCGATACCAGTGGAACTGTTCGTGAGGCACGTGGGTTTGCTTCGAGGATGTAAACGCGATCATTTGCTATCGCGTACTGGATGTTTATCAGACCTATGACTTTCAACTCGGTAGCGATTTTAATGGTATATTCGCGTATGGTCTTGATGTGTTTTTCGGGTATGGTGATCGGTGGGATAACGCAGGCGGAATCGCCTGAATGTACGCCGGCCAATTCTATGTGCTCCATAACCGCGGGGACGAAGGCGCTGGTTCCGTCAGCGATGGCGTCGGCCTCAGTTTCGATGGCGTTTTCGAGGAACTTGTCTATCATGATGGGACGTTCCGGTGTGACATCCACGGCGGCGGCTACGTACTCTTTGAGCATTTCCTTATCGTGTACCACTTCCATGCCCCTGCCGCCCAGTACGTAGGAAGGTCTGACCATCAGTGGATATCCGATCCGATCGGCGATCTCGAGGGCCTGTGGCAGACTGCTGGCCATACCCGATTGTGTTTGAGGAATACCCAGTTCGTTCATTACGTTGCGGAACCGATCGCGATCTTCGGCCAAGTCGATGGTGTCCGGCTGCGTACCGAGGATCGGTACGCCTGCCTGGGCCAGTTCGTTGGCGATGTTCAGGGGCGTCTGTCCGCCAAACTGGACAATTACTCCCTGTGGTTTTTCTTTTTGATATATGCTCAGGACATCTTCGACGGTGAGCGGCTCAAAATAGAGCTTATCGGAGGTATCGTAATCTGTTGATACGGTTTCGGGGTTGCAGTTGACCATTATCGATTCGTAGCCGGCGTCCCGCAGAGCGAACGCGGCGTGCACACAGCAGTAATCGAATTCGATTCCCTGTCCGATCCGGTTGGGGCCGCCGCCGAGGACCATGATTTTGGGGCGTTGGCTTACCTCGACCTCATCATAGGAGGCGTTATAGGTTGAATAATAATAGGCGGCGTTTTCGACGCCACTTACCGGTACGGGATGCCAGGTTTCCACTACATCCAGTTTGGTGCGTTGAGTTCGGATGTTTTTTTCGGTTGTTTTGAGGAGTCCGGCCAGGTAACGGTCCGCAAAACCGTCTTTCTTCGCCTGAGTCAGCAAGTCGTCTGGAATTTTTTTGCCCTGATATTTGAGAATTTTCTCTTCCAGTTGGACCAGCTCTTTCATCTGTTCGATAAACCATGATTTGATATAGGTTCTTTCGTGAAGTGATTGTACGCTTGCTCCTTTACGGAGTGCTTCGTACATGATAAACTGTCGTTCGCTGGAGGGCGTTCCCAACAGTTGCAGCAGTTCGTCGAGGTTTTTTTTGTTGAAGTCTTTTGCAAAGCCCAATCCGAATCGTCCGTTTTCCAGAGAGCGAATCGATTTTTGGAAGGCCTCTTTATAGTTTTTTCCTATGCTCATCACTTCTCCGACGGCCCGCATTTGCGTACCCAGCTCATCGATAGAATCCCGGAACTTTTCGAACGCCCAGCGTGCAAACTTCACCACTACGTAATCGCCCCATGGCTCGTATTTGTCCAGCGTACCGCCCCGCCAATATGGGATTTCATCTAGTGTCAGGCCGGCGGCGAGCATCGCTGAGATCAGCGCGATGGGAAAACCGGTAGCTTTGCTTGCCAAAGCTGAAGAGCGTGAGGTTCTCGGGTTGATCTCGATCACCACGACCCGACCGGTTTGTGGGTCGTGGGCAAACTGGATGTTCGTACCACCGATTATCTCAATGGCCTCGACGATTTCATAAGAGTATTTTTGCAGACGTTTCTGGAGTTCGGGAGCTATCGTCAGCATAGGCGCGGTGCAGCAAGAATCGCCGGTGTGCACTCCCATGGCATCGATATTTTCGATGAAGCATACCGTGATCATCTGGTTTTTCGCGTCGCGGACCACTTCAAGTTCCAGTTCCTCCCAACCCAGGACGGATTCCTCGACCAGCACCTGTCCGACCATGCTTGCCGAGAGTCCGCGGGCGGCAATGGTGCGTAATTGTTCGAGATTGTAAACCAGTCCCCCGCCTGTTCCGCCCATTGTATATGCCGGTCGCAGTACCACCGGATAGCCCAGTTCTTCGGCGATTTTTTCCGCTTCCTCAACGCTGTGAGAGGGTTTGCTTCGTGGCATTTCGATTCCCAGTCGGTTCATTGTTTCTTTGAACGCGATCCGATCTTCACCCCGTTTAATGGCATCGATATTGACCCCGATCACCTTTACGTTGTATTTGTCGAGTACTCCCGTTCGTGCCAGTTCTGAGGAAAGGTTCAGTCCTGTTTGACCTCCCAGATTGGGCAGGATCGCGTCTGGGCGTTCCTTTTTGATGATTTCGGTCATGGTTTTGAGGTTCAGCGGTTCGATATATGTCACGTCGGCCATTCCCGGGTCGGTCATGATGGTTGCCGGGTTGGAGTTGACCAGCACAATTTCATAACCCAGTTTTCGCAGAGCTTTGCAGGCTTGAGTACCCGAATAGTCGAATTCGCAGGCCTGACCGATTACAATGGGACCGCTACCGATGATCATCACTTTTTTTATGTCGGAACGTTTTGGCATAGCATGTTACTCCTTTCCTTATGTAGTTCCTTGTTTTTTATGTATTTATCTCAATTGTGAGATAAAAATACGTAGTGTCGGGCAAGTATGGGCGCTGAAAGATTTGGTTAAAAAAAAAGCCCTTCAGCAGGCCATGCTGAACGGCTTAAAATCGGGCCAAAGCCCAGTACTTATGTTTTATATAAACAGGCATAGCGGTATTAGAGCGATCGAGATTGTGCAAGTCAACACAAAAAAATAAAAAAGATGAATAGATAATCATCTTGAAGCGTTTTTGTTTTTTCGATGGCAATCGAGAAAGATAATTGGCAGAATATGTCCATGAGAAGAAGGCGAAGTAGCGAGGGGGATCGTAAGTAATTGGGAATTGGGCGTATGGGAAAGGAAGGCGATATGGATTCCAGGAAACCGACCCGTCAGGAAGTTTTTGCCCTGCTGAGTGAATATACCAAGAATCCGGGGCTGATAAATCATGCTCTGGCTGTCGAAGCAGCTATGCGTTACTGTGGGCGCAAGCGTGGGCAGGATGAGGAAGAATGGGGTATTATCGGTTTGATCCACGATCTGGATTATGAACAGTTTCCTGATCAGCACTGTAGTAAGACCGCTGAGATTCTCAAAGAACACGGCTGGCCGGATGAATATATTCGTGCGGCGGTCTCGCACGGCTGGGGCGTGTGCAGTGATGTGGAGCCGCAAACCGAACTGGAAAAAGTGCTTTTTGCCATCGATGAGCTGACCGGTCTGATCGTGGCTACTGTTTTGGTACGCCCTTCCAGGAGTATCCTGGACCTGACGGCCAAGTCGGTCAAAAAGAAATGGAAAAATAAAGCTTTCGCCGCCGGCGCTGATCGGGACATCATCCAAAAAGGGGCCGAGATGCTGAATATGGAACTGACGGACCTTATCACCGATGTTATTATGGGTATGCGTGAGGTGGCGAATGAGATTGGTTTGAAAGGCAATCCGTCCGATCAAGAATAACTGAGCAATGACACCAGCGTCAAAACTATTTTGATGCATTGGTTTTGTTACCTAAACGGCGTTTCCATGTGTGGATATACTGGTTTTCTATGGTGCACAAGTGGTACACACAGCAGTTGGAGCAGTTGCGACGGGATGGGCTGTATCGGCAGATGCGTACGATGGAAAGCGGCCCGGGACGGTTAATACAAGTCGGCGGCGAGGAAAAGCTCGTTTTCTGCTCCAATAATTACCTTGGACTGGCTGGTCATCCACGGATGATCACGGCAATAAAGCAAGGACTCGATCAATGGGGGTTCGGCAGCGGAGGCGCCAGGCTTATTTGCGGTAACAGCCGAGCGTGTGAGCGTTTGCAGATGCGACTGGCTGAAATGCTGCGAAAAGAAGCATCTGTGATCTTTCCCAGCGGTTATGCGGTTAATAATGCCGTTCTGAGCACGCTGCCGCAGGATGGTGACTTGATTGCGGTCGATAAGCTGGTGCACGCTTCGATAATCGATGGAGCACAGGCCGGTCGCGCACAGATGCGGACCTGGCCGCATCGCAATCTGGACAAGCTCAAACGTCTGCTCGATCGCGGTGGATACCAGCATGTGTTTATCGTTACCGACTCGCTGTTCAGTATGGACGGGGATATAGCCGATCTGGAGGGGCTGATTGAACTGAAACGGCAGTTTGACGCAGTGCTGATGGTGGATGAGGCGCATGCGTTTGGCTGTATGGGGCCTGGCGGTTGTGGCTGCGGCGAGCAGGGGGGGGGATTGGATGACATAGATATTTTTGTTGGGACATTTTCCAAGGCACTGGGCGGCAGCGGCGGATTTGTGGGGTGCAGCCAGGTGATGTTCGATTATCTGGTCAATAAATCGCGAGGGTTTATTTTTACCACCGGCATACCAGCGATAAACTGCATCGCGGCGGAAGCGGCCCTGGATATTATCGCTGATGAGCCGTGGCGGCGGCAACGGCTTTTGGATAACGGCGTATATTTCCGGCGACGCTGCCAGGAAATGGCCCTTGATATCGGCGCTACGCAAAGCTACATAGTGCCAATTATGCTTGGCTCGGCGGATAAGGCGGTCGCGGCGGCTAATGAACTGTGGGATCGGGGGTTTATGGTATCGGCGATTCGACCGCCTACCGTCGCGCCCGGGAGCGCCCGACTGCGCGTGTCGCTTATGAGCGAACACACGCATGAGGATATTGACGGCCTTTGCGGTGAGCTTGAAAGAATTGTGGTTGTGGGTTGATTGTTGGGTGGGCCTGTCTGGTTTGGGCCTGTGGCGGTTTTGAGGTGTAACTTCATATCTAATAGTAAGTTATGAAAAGTTGTCTTGGCGGGCGGAACTCAATAAAACTATCAAATGAAAAAAGCTTTAAGATTCTTAGAAATTTTTGTATAATAACAAAGGTGGTAACAGAGTGCTTTGGCCGCTGTGATCCGTAGTAGATGAAAGACTGAAGAACGCAAGAGGTGCGAAAGTTAACAAAAGGAATAATTCCATGCAGAAAAGAATAGTCATTTTCGTTCCTGTTCTGATGGTTGTTTTTGCTTTGTTAGTTGTCAGTTCCTGCAAAAAGGAGTCTGCCCAGAACAAACCCGCAACCTTTGACGAATCCCTGGATGGGGTAGCGGTTCGCCCTCTTCCTGTAATGGATATCAAACTGGCAGAGCGGATCAAACGAGATGGTCCCGTCTCACCTGTGGCGGATGTCACCGATGAGTCGGTGTTGGCGTCTGCCGCTACGGCTGAGTCGGCGGCAGGCGGAGGGGGCGTCGAGGGCTACAACCAACCAACCGAATATGTCAGTAGTGACCCCAACAACTCGTAACCAAGCCGGCAGTTCTTGTCTTTTCACGTCACGGCTGCGGCATGTTTGACCGGCAGAGTAATGGTGAAGGTTGTGCCTTGCGGGGAATTGCTGCCGACGGAGATGGAAGCGCCCAGAATCTGTGTAAGTTCCTTGACGATGGCCAGGCCCAGTCCGGTGCCGGAATACCGGCGGGTGACGGTACCATCGAGCTGAAAAAACTTGTCGAAAATTTTCTCACGATCTTCCGGAGCGATACCAGGGCCGGTGTCGGATACGCAGATTTGTACAAAAGCGTCCCCGGCTGTGTCAGTGCCCGGGTCCGGCTGTGGCTCGGCTGCCTCGGCAGGGGAAAACGTATCATGATCGGAGAGGCAAGCGGTGATATCAATACGGCCGTTATCCGGGGTGAACTTTATAGCGTTATCGATCAGGTTGAACAGGATATGCTGAAGCTTGGCCTGGTCGGTTTCGACAGATGGCAGGTTTTCTGCGGCGTCCAGGTGTACCGTGATTTTTTTCTCTTCAGCCAAAGGGCGGGTAAGGTTGAGCAAGGCCTCGAGTATGTTACCGATTGAGCATTTTTCCCAATGCACCTGGACTTTGCCGGCCTCGATCTTAGCAAGCTCCAGTAGCTCGTTGATAATTCTGAGTAGAAGATGGCCTGATTCGAGTACGTTTGCGGTATAGCGAATTGTTTTTTCGTCATTGCTGGACTGTGCCTGTTCTTTGAGTATTTCCGTAAAGCCGATGATGGCGTTGAGCGGTGTGCGAAGTTCGTGGGAGACGTTGGCGAGGAATTCGCTCTTGAGCTTGTTGGACTCAAACAAAGCGATGTTCCTGGCTTCCAGTTCGTCAAGCCGCAGATCGAGAGCACGGTTGGTTTCGCGTAGTCGATCGTGTGCGAGCTTGAGTCTGGAGAGCATCTGATGAAAGGCCTGAGCCAGTTTTTCATATTCGTCACCGGTTTTGATCTCAGCGGTGATCTTGATGGCCTTGAGCCATGAGTCCTGGGATGGTTCGGGCTGGTCTCTGGAATCGGTGGAAGCTGCGGTGACCTCGTCGGCCGCGGCTCGGAGCGAACGAACAGGCTCCAGGATAAAACGTTGGGTAATCAGATAAAAAAGGACTACGGCACAAATACATGAGAGCAGTCCGCCCACGACAATAAATACACGATTAAACAGTAAGGTTATGCTGGTTTGACCGGCTGGGAGAATGACCGAAATCACGCCGAGCAACTGACCTTCGGAAAAAGACGACGGGCCTTCGACGGGAGATGTACCGGACTCGGCGCCGGTATCGCTGAGTCTGGTGGCGTGGCAGCCGGTGGCGAGGCAGTCGGCCTTGGCCCGAACGGCTCGCAGATAACGGGCTGGCCGGTCTGAAGGCATCACCGCGGTAAGGCTCTTCAGAATAGAGTCGCCAGTTGGCGAAGTATCCGGACGCGCCGCTCCACTGACAAAAGGTTCTGTTTGCAGTTCAAAGATTTCTGGGATGGTACTATCGTCGAGTAAGAGCTTAACACCACGACGTAAAAACGGATCATCAGTTATTAACTTGTCCATTCGTTCGGCAGCGCCGGCAGCGGTCTGAGCACTCTCGAACTGAGCCAGGCTGATCCAACAGGTAACGGGACTGGATTGAGAAGATTCGTCAGATGAGGTTAATGATGGGCTCGATGAGGAGGTTTTAGCTGTTTCAACGGAGTGGAAGTGGCGTTGAAGTACGTGCTGGACCTCGGCCTGAGCGAGTTCATGCTTGCCTTGCTCAACGAGCTTGTCCATCCATCGGTAAGGGACAAACAGACCGGCAGCTATAATGAGCAGAACCGCAAAAGCGAAACCCAGGCGGCATTTGGCCGCTAACGACAGTGACAGGCGATACCATTTAGACAAAGTTTTGTTCCTTAAGCTGTGTTCTCTTTTAGCGATAATAAGCCGGCGGATTATATTATAAGTTATAAGCTATGGATTGCAAACCCCAACTTACGCTGGATCAGCTTCCGCTGGACCGGGCGCCAACGGTACACGAATTGATCCTGCCAGGAATTATTATACCCATTGGGCATTTAGCACACAATATAGTTCTATAAATGCGACACTTTCGGTCGGTATGTTTTGCCTTTTGGTTTCGGCAGGCATACAATTAAATAGAGGAGGAAGCGAAAAGGACATGACGGCAAAAACCAGATCCCATCTAATTCCTCCCTATTTGCCGTCATGTTTTTTTGGGATGGTGCGTCCAACAAAGAGTACGTACGGGATATTATCTTAGCAAGAAGGTTGCGTGCACCATCAAGGAATGATTAGTAATTGGATTGTCGGAGCGATCATTCTTTTTCGTGCCTGACGCATTGGTAGTCGATGAAATCAAGCTCCAGAGCATTGTAGCCCAGCCCCATTGCCTGGGCTGTTTCCAGATATGGTGCGGTAATATTCTCGTTAACATTAGCGGGCAAAGTTTCCTCGCGTCTGGCCCGGCGAATCAACTCCAAGCCAACCCTGTCGATGGCCACAGGGTCGGTACTGAAAATCAGCGATCCATGCTCAAACAGGTACGTCTGTTTTACCTCTGGTCCGCCATAATATAATATTCGCAAAGCATTGAAGATGTGCAGCCGAACCTTGCCGCGAATTTGCGGCAGTGCGTATATTTCGGCGGTGAATGGATCGCCTGAAGTTCCATGTTTTTGACTCATATATTTATAGAGTTTTGCCGGGCTTTTGATCATTGGCCAACTCAAATTTGCCATCGCCCCGCGCATGCCGATAATATTGTCATCCATGAGGGATGGAATATTGATTATAGCGGTTACATCCTCAAGCCAAGCTGCTAAGTAATCCTGATCGCTGTCAAAATCCAGTTTTTCTTTCTGCCAGCCATAGTGACAAGGTCGTGTGCCCCTGGCTTCCTCCGGCAGATCTTCCAGGCCTACCAGCATAAAATTTTCCGGTTTGAACCCCGCCAAATAAAGACTCTGCAGAAGAGCGGCGGCTACAGTCTTGTTGGTTCCCATGGCCTGACTGCCTACCTTTGTAAATGTCAATGCGACTACATCGTCGTCATGGATAAAATACCGCCATGCACTGGCAAGATCGTCCATCTGGGCGAGCTTTTTGACGCCGGTATTAAACATGCGTCGCACGCTGGCCAGATGCACCTTGGTTCCCCGTACTGCGAAATCACCATGAACGTCGAGGACCAGCGATTTCTGCCGACCAAGCGGGTCGTCTATCGCATGACGATACCGATAAGGCGCCCACGCCTGCGGCGATAGTCCCATAATAATCGCCGATATTGCCAAAAACAGCCAGAACCCCGGTTTAACGCCAGATTTTTCGTGGTAATTCAGCATTTTCGTCCAGTAGGTTTTGGGGCGGCCTTTTACATGGCATCGCCACTGATTCCACATTAGACACAGTTCTTATCGGCACAAACCCAAACTTGACCCTCATAAAAACTTTAATAAAGAGCATCCAGGGGAGTTTGAATAAAGGTTTTGCAAAAGTCCTGTTTGAATATAGAATAAGGCAGGAAAAGAATGGGAACCGGCGATCCTGCTTCGCTTTCTACCGGCTAAAGGGTACGAATGGCAGGAAAGCTGCGAAGGCGCTATTGAAATGGAAGAATGGTGATGATTAAGATTAATGAGAATTATTTGAAACTTAAGGCGGGTTATCTGTTTCCTGAGATTGCCAGGCGTACGAGGGTTTTTGAGCAGGGGCATCCGGAGGCTCGGATTATTCGTTTGGGGATCGGGGATGTGACGCTTCCGCTGCCGAGTGCGGTGGTCGAGGCGTTTGGCCGGGCGGTCGATGAGATGGGTGAGCCGGGTGGGTTCAAAGGTTACGGGCCTGGACAAGGGTATGAGTTTTTAAGAAAAGCTATTATCGATAACGATTATAAATCTCGTTCGGTGGAGATAGGCTGTGATGAGATATTTATCAGCGACGGGTCCAAATGCGATACTGGTAATATCCAGGAGATATTCGGTCTCGATAATGTTATCGCGGTTACTGATCCGGTTTATCCGGTGTATGTGGATACCAACGTTATGGCTGGGCGGACAGGGGCAGGAGACGGGCGAGGGTGTTATGAAGGTATAGTCTATATGCCTTGCACACCGGAAAATAACTTTACGCCTGCGCTGCCGAGTGAGGCGGTCGATCTGATATATCTGTGTTATCCGAACAACCCCACTGGGGCGGTGGCTACTAAAGAAGTGCTGTCACAATGGGTGGAATACGCCCGTGAGAGGCGTGCTATAATTTTGTTCGATGGTGCATACGAGGCGTTTATCAGGGACAGGGAGATTCCACATTCGATATATGAGATTGACGGTGCCCGTGAGGTGGCGATCGAGTTTCGCAGTTTTTCCAAGACGGCCGGGTTTACCGGTACTCGCTGTGCGTTTACGGTGGTACCGAAGGAAGTGAGGGCTTATACCGCCGGCGGTGAGGCGGTGGAAGTTAATCCCATCTGGAACCGCAGGCATACGACGAAATTTAACGGTGTATCGTATCCGGTTCAGGCGGCTGCGGCGGCTGTCTATAGCAAACAGGGTAAAATTCAGGTGCGCCAGCTTACAGATTACTACATGGAAAACGCCCGGATTATCCGAGGCAGTCTGGAAGAGTTCGGCTATACGGTCTATGGCGGCGAGAACGCTCCCTATATCTGGCTGCAAACGCCCAACGGTATGGGGAGCTGGGAGTTTTTCGATAAGCTGCTGGCTGAAGCGAATGTGGTCGGTACGCCAGGGGTCGGATTCGGCGCTGCTGGTGAAGGGTTCTTTCGTTTGAGCGCATTCGGTGACCGTCAGGACATACAGGTTGCTATGGAACGAATTGGAAGAAGGCACGAGGCACTAGGGTGAGGAAGAAGAAAGAAGTAGTTAAGCATGTTTGCTAACTTAAAACGGTTAGTCTGAGTAAAGAATTGAAGAAAGAGGTGGCATAGCCACTTTTTCTGTTGCAGATGGTTGGCAAAGGACCGCTGGCGTTGGTCGCTCGCTGGAATGGTAAAATCACGAAATTAAAGAAGTTTTAACATAGGAGGCAAAAACGTACGTCCGGCAGGAAAACATCAGCAGGAAAAACTTTAGGGAGCCTCTAAAAATTCATTTTTATACCCGATGGGTTGTGTAGTCAGGAGGTTTAATCTTATGGATGTTCTGGAAGCGATCAAAACAAGGCGTAGTGTGCGGGCTTATAAGAATCAGGCCATATCCGGTGAGTCGTACGAACGTCTTTGTATGGCTTTGCGTTATGCGCCGTCGGCCTGTAATATTCAGCCCTGGCGGTTTGTTATGGTTCGGGATCAACAGTTGATCCAACAGATCGCCCATGCTTCATGCGGACAAATGTGGATGGCTGGGGCGCCGCTGATCGTCGTAGGCTGCGGTTTTGGCGAACAGGCTTACAAGAGCATTGGCGGATATGGTAACAGTATCGATATCGACTTGGCTATCGCGATGGATCATCTGACGCTTGTTGCCGTGGCTGAAGGGTTGGGTACTTGCTGGATCGGCGCCTTCGACGAGCGGTCAGTCAAAAAACTGCTCGGCGTCCCAAAAAACGTCAAGGTAGTGTGCCTGATGCCGGTAGGGTATCCGGCGTCTGGGGATCTGAATTATCCCGTGGATGAGGCAAGGCGCAAGAAGCCAGAAGAAATCTTCTGCGCCGACTATTACAAGTGATCAACTGATCGGGCCGGCGAAAAAAGACAAAAAACGCGATGTTCATTGTCCCACCTGGCGGCACAACTGCTTACATACCAGATAGTTATGTCGCTCGGTTATATTAGTTCGCGCAACATGGCGATGGCGTCCATGATTAGAGAGTAAAGCTGCTCTTGTTCCGGGCAGGTGGTGATCCAGTCGTTTTTGTCTGGAACGCCTTTTTTTACACAACCATCGGTTTTTCCCAGGAGATCGTTTTCAAGTTTGTTCAGTGCCTCGAAATAGTCGCCGTTATCAATCTGCTTGAGCACGGCTTCTATCTTGTTGGTCAGTGGGGTGGCTGAGTTCTTGTTTTTTAATGTACTCGTGTCAAGGTCATTGATTACCTCGATAGCTTCTTCGAGGATTTCCTCAACCGTTGTGGTCGGTTCGGGCAATACCTCAATAGTGACATAGTCAGGCTCGCTGTCCAGTTGGCCGTCGTTAACAATCAACTCTATAACATGGACGCCGAGTGGCAGTTCAATGGAAGGTGTTACGCCTGTTGCAGTAAATTCGTCATCCTCAATAGTCCAACTCCAAAAGTACTCCAGTGGGTCACCATCAGCGTCGCTTGACCCTAAGCCGTCCAGGGTAACTTCCACAACCTCACCTGCCGGCGCATACAGCGTTTGATCTTCGCCGGCATCGGCCAGCGGCGCAGTGTTGGCAACAACTATTGTTTTGAGAAGAAATCCATGATTCTGCAGGCCGTCTGGGTTTACGCCAACACCCACGATCCAGCCGGAATTATTAATATCGTGGGCCTCGGTAAGAATCCAGTTTTCACCCGGCGGCAGAAGTGTATTCAAATCGTCAGGCATACCATTTTGCCAAATGCACGCGTAAGTCTCATCTGGTGTAATCGAATAAGTGCCGACCACCTGCTCTGTGTCGTTGATAGCATTAGCCCAACTTTGATCACCAATGATTCCCAATGGTGTTATCATATCCGTTTGCCAGATAAAGGCACGCTCCTTACCGTCCTGGCCGACCAGGTAGCCAACAACCTGATCATCATTATTTATTGCGCTGGCAGCCATCTGGGTGTAAGCAAACGATGGGTCAAGATCGACTGGCGGCAAACCTTCCTGCCAAAGAAAGGCTTTTTTGCTGGTATCGTCGCCGGAAAAACCTACAACTTTATTGTTATTGTTAATATCGGTAGCTTCATTGAAGGTATCAGCTGGATATAGTTTTTCCACCGGCACTATATTATTAGCGTCGGGCCAGATAACCGCATCGGTCAACCAAGTGGCCATGGGGTCCGGCGCCAGGTAACCCACAATGACATTAGAATCATTGACGGCCAGGGCTTGTCCATAAGAATTATCCATTTCGAGATATTTTTTTTCATTGTTTTGCCAGTAAAAAGCTGTGGCCATAAAACCATCAGACTCACTGCCAATTGCTAGGCCGGAATTGTTGATGTCATCCGCCAAGATTATATTGCCGGCGTCGGGCGGAATATAACTCTTGACACCTTCTTGCCAGACATACGCGTTGAAGGGGAGACCATCTGGCTCTGTTCCTGCTACCTGGCCTTGATCGTTAATGCTCAAGTGCGGCCATGGCTCACCGAAAAGAGTGGAAACTTCACCCAGATCAATCACTTGATAATTCGCCCCCAGGCAAACGCCGGTAAAAAACATTACTAAACCCGCTACTGTCAGTGTGTTACGTCTCATTTTCGTTCCCTTTCCTTGTAACCTATTTATCTCATCAATTCAATAGACCGCAAAGTCACCGCGATTCTATAAGGTAACACATCTTAAGTCAAGCGAGTATCTAAGGTGACCAAGGCCAGGGCATCTAAATTTTTCGAGAGCTACTCAATACAATTGGTTTTACTTCAATATGTTATGACGCATTGCCTGTGAATTATTTTTATTTGGTTTTTTGTATGATTTCGCCATTTTTCCTGATAAGCACCAATAAACAGGGCGGAATCTCTAGATAGTTCAAGGTGAATTTGGTAAAGTGTGTTTTTAACCGTCAAAACGGGAGATGTCAGTTCAAAGGGATTTTTATGGAAAAAGGATTGCAGTATTTGAATGATTTGACATGGGCGTACCGTGCTTCGCGTATTCTTCAAACGGCAGTTCAACTGAAACTGTTTACACGGCTTTCCGGGCAGTGTTGTACGTGTGAAAGTCTGGCAGGGCTTTGTTCGGCGGATATGAATCTGCTGGAGAAAGTTCTGATTGCCTGCTGTGCGATGGGCCTTCTTGAAAGGCAAGAAAGTGGTTATGTGAATACTGCACTTACCGAGCAGTATCTGGTTGAAGGCAAGGGCCTCTATCAGGGGAATATTATTGCGCACTCAGCGGCCGTGTGGGAGAACTGGAGTACGCTGCCAGGCCGACTCATCGGAGCGCCGGTAGCGCCGCAGGATTCGGAGCAATCACACCGCGATTTTATCCTTGGCATGCATAATATTACGATGAGCGGGCGCGGCAAATTCTTTACCGACCATATCGATCTGAGCGGCCGGGAGCGTCTGCTCGATGTCGGCGGTGGTCCGGGCGCCTACTGTGTCCTTGCGTGTCAGAAATATCCCCACCTGAAAGCAACCGTCTTTGACCTTCCGGAAACAATCGCTATCGCCCGGTCGATTATCGCAGAGAAAGATATGGAGGGCAAAATCTCCGTGCAGGAAGGAAACTGGGAAACCGATGATTTTGGCAGTGGGTATGATGTTGTCCTGCTGTCCAACGTTATGCACGGGGCCGAGAGTAAGGCCGCGATGAAGCTCAAAAAGGCATGGGATTGTTTAGAGCCCGGCGGTCTGCTGGCTGTCCAGGAGTTTTTGCTGAACGAGGCTAAAACAGGTCCACTGATTCCAGCCTTGTTCAATGTTATGGTCGGGGCCTATTCGTGGCCGGAACTGTTTTCGGTTATTGAAAAGACAGGGTTTTCTGCGCCTCAACTCGTTTTCCAAAAAGAAGATGTCGGCTGCAGTTGGGTTACCGCGAAAAAACCATAAACAATACGCTGTTTTGAGCCTTATTGCTTTGCGTTGTCTTCTACTTCGTATTTGGCGAACCCACTGCTGCGGTAGGTTTGAGGCTTTTCGTCGCTGCCGGTCACCAGAAACGCCTCGGTATCGTCGATAGACTCGATTAATTGCAGACCTTTTTCCGGTCCCATTACCGAGACGGCTGTGGCTAAGGCGTCGGCATCGATCGTTTGTAAAGCGATAATGGTTACGCTGGGCAGTTCTTGGGCCGGCTGACCGGTTCGCGGGTCAATGATATGGCTGTACTTTTTGTGTTTGATCGTTGTGTATCGGCGATAATTTCCACTGGTGGCAATAGCGCCGTTTCGCAAACGCACAACCCAGCGAGCCTGCTGACTTAAAGGATTATCAGTATCCCATGCAAATGGGTTCTGAATACCTACCAGCCAATCCTGGGTCACATCGTCCTGAGTAAAACAGGCGATCTCGCCACCGATATCGACCAACCCGGCTGCTATGCCCGGCAGCCGCAGCGCCGCCAGCGCTCTATCGACCGCATAACCCTTTGCGATTGCGTCCACATTCAATCGGACTCCTGGCTGAGAAAACGAAACCGTGCTTTTTTGGGGCTCGGATAGCTGCAGGTTTCCGAAACCAACCTTTTTTTTCGCCTGGTCCAATTCTTCTTGGCTGGGCAGGCGATCTTCGCCGCCAGCTTGCTTCCAGACGCTCAACAGAGGGGTCACGGTAATATCAAATGCTCCATCGGTAATTTGGCTGTATTCATAGGCTTTCTTCAAGACATAGTAGGTTTCATGCGAAACTTTGACCGGTCCCTCGGCCGCACGCAGATTGACCTGGGACAGCTCCGAATCTTCACGATAGGTGCTCAGCATTTGATCGATCTCATCAAGTGTCTGGCGGGCCGCGGCAATTGCCTGTCTGCCCGTTTGCTGATCGAGACATCGTAGTTGGATTTGGGCAAATGTGCCCATTATCAGCATTTTTGGGCTATCGACCTTGATCAGAGTGCCGCTGGTCTGGTCGGGCTGTTTATCACAGCCGCCGGCGATTAGTGTCATCATACCGAGGGCCAGCAGCATGGCCTGGCCTGGCGGAAAAAACATAACTCTTTTACTGAACAGGCTTTTCATCGATTAGTCCAATCTTCGCGTCAATCAAAACCAGTCAATCACTCCTGAGACAAACCGCCTATTTTAACGTTCGGACAATTTTGTAACCAGCAAAAAAAAACTCTTGCCTGGCTTGGCAAAATTGCTATACTGTAGTGTTTTGTAAATCGGAACAAAATTTGAGTAGATTTGGAGGCCTGAATGGCAAGTTACACAATAAATGACATTCGGAACATTGTTTTGGTAGGGCACAGCGGTGCTGGTAAGACAAGTCTGGCTGAAGCTATTTTGCACAAAACCGGGATTACCAACCGTCTCGGAAGCGTTGATGATAAAAGCTCTATTATGGACGCTGACGAGGAAGAAAAGCAGCGTGGTCATTCGATCGACTCCGCCCTGGCGCATATCAGCCATAAAGGCAAGGAAATCAACCTTATCGATACGCCTGGTTATCCCGATTTTTACGGGGCGGCGATTAGCGCTTTACCCGGGGCTGAGACGGCTGTGGTTGTGGTCAGCGCCTCTGCCGGCATCCAGATGAACACCCGAAAGCTCTTTCAAGCCGCCCGGGATCGTGGCATGGCATGCATAATCGTTGTCAATAAGATCGATTCCGGCACTGGAGAGCTGGAATCGCTGGTCAGCAGTATTCAAGAGTCCTTCGGAATGGAATGCCGCTGTGCCAACCTGTCTTTGGCTGATGGTGGTGATGTTATCGATTGCATAAATAACGACAGTGGCGAGGGTGCTTTCGCCGATGTAGCCAATGCCCATACCAATCTCGTCGAGACCATTGTCGAGGCTGACGAAGAACTCATGGAGAAATATCTCGGTGGAGAAGAAATCGCTCCTGAAAAGCTGGCCAGCGTATTTACCGGAGCTATGATCTCGCAATCGCTGGTACCGATCGTTTTTACCAGTGCTCGTAAGGAGATCGGAGTCGAACAGCTTCTCGATCTCATAGCCCAATATTGTCCCAGTCCGGTTAACGGCGTAAAGCTGAAAATTGTAACGGGCCAAGGCGATGAGCAAACCACGAGTGAAATCCAACCCGATCCTTCTGGCAACCTTATAGGTCTGGTGTGTCGTGTTTCCAATGATCCTAAAAGTAACATCAAGTACACGACCATTCGATTGGCCAGCGGTACTATCAAGAGCGATACAAGTTTGCAGGCCACCGGCGGCAAGAGAGGTATGCGTTGCGGCCACATTTGTAAGATTCAGGGCGATAAACTGGATCAATTGGACCAAGCCCAGGCTGGAGACATCATTACCCTGGCCAAACTTGAGGAACTGAGCATTCGCGATACGGTGTTTGTTGGCAAAGAACCCGGTCTGATCGAATTTTCTCCTCTTCCGATTCCGATGTATTCGCTGGCGATCGAACCGAAGAGTCGCGGAGACGAGACAAAGATATCCGGCGTTTTGAATGAAATGACCGATGCCGATCCAACCTTCGCCATTAATCGCGACCGTCAGACCAACGAGATGGTCGTTTCCGGACTGGGCGAACTGCATTTGCGGGTGATACTCTCTCGTCTGCAGTCCCGTAGAAACCTCGAAGTGATTACAAAAACGCCTCAGATTCCTTATCGTGAAACTATCACTTCCTCGGCTAAATATGTGGAATACACTCACAAGAAACAATCCGGCGGCTCCGGCCAGTTTGCCCGCGTTTTTATTGATATGGAACCGAACGAGACTGGCAAAGGCTATGAATTCGTCGATAAGATTTTCGGCGGTTCCATCGATCATTCTCTACGACCCAGCGTCGATAAGGGTTGTCAGGCGGCTATAAGCGACGGTGTTATTGCCGGGTTCCCGGTTGTTGACGTGAAGGTCACTCTTGTCGATGGCAAGACCCATCCGGTTGACAGTAAGGATATAGCCTTTCAGATCGCCGGGCGCGAGGTGTTCCGCAAGGCCTTTATGCAGTGCAGTCCCACTCTGTTGGAGCCGATCGTCAACCTGGAAGTTACCATACCTTGCGATAAGGTCGGTGACATTGCCGGCGATCTGGCCGGACGGCGAGGTCGCGTCCAGGGTCAGGATGTACTGCCTGGCAATATGATTACGGTTAAAGCTCAGGTGCCGCTGGCTGAGATCCAGCAATATAACTCTCAGCTCAAAAGCGTCACCGGCGGCCAAGGCAGTTACACCATGGACCTGAGCCATTACGAGGCTATGCCACCGAATGTTGTACAGCAGATTGTCGCCAAGGCTAAGGCCAAAAAGGAAAGTAACGAAGGCTAATTAACCCAACAGGTATGATAATTTCCAGTCGCGCGTAAGCCAGGATGTCGAATTGTATCGCCGTCGCCAAAAGGATTGTGAATCGCGGGCACAAGTTTGTGTCTCATTTTAATGGGGGATAAACAATCTTTTCGGAGAGACCTGCCATGAAACATTACAAGATATCTAACATTTTCGTAGTGTTAGCGATTTGACTGTTACGGCAACCGTAGGAAACTAAAATATGGAAGATACGGTGGAACGCGAAAATGATTTTATCACGGCAGCGAACAATATCATGGCAGGATTTGCGGCTGTCTGTCCGTACGATGGTTTTTTTCGTTTTGTTTTTTCTTTTCGTGCTGTTGTGGATTGATGCCAGGTTGGTTTATTATTCTCACGGTCTGATTCCTATTGTTTGTTTTCTTGATTCGTCGAAGGTTCCCTGGGTGTTCGCGGATTGTCCGTTTCGCCCCGGCGAGATGGTTGATTACCTGGCTACGTGTCTTTCTCATTATTATTATTATGGCTGGTCGGCAGCGATAATCGTAACCGGCCTAGCCTGTATATTGACGGTCACTTTTCGTTATATGATCCGGATCATGGTTGGCAGAAGATTTGTTTTACTGTCTTTTGTTCCGGCACTGATCATGGTTTTGCAGTACGGCCGATACTACTATTATACGCACTATATGGCCGACGGTTTGGCTATGACAATTGCAATGCTGTTTTTTTGTTTGTACATGTTATCGTTTCCGTCGAATTCGTTTCTTCGAGTGATAATTTTCGTGTTTTTCCTTACGGTTGTTTTTGTCCTTGCCAGTCCTGCCTATATGCTTTTCGCATTATTGTGCATAATTTTTGAGTTTATCATTCGTCGTAGCTGGATTGCCGGTATCTGTTGCGTCATCCTGGCTGGTGTCGCTCCCTGCCTGCTGAGTATCTTATATCCTTACCTGACTTTGAGAGAGGTCTATTCTTGTGTCTGCCTGACGGGGCGTTATTCCAAGGTAGATACGATTGGCGTGGTTTTAGCGGTTTGTCCTTTCGTTTATTTGTTCGTTGTCGGACTGGTCTGTGATTTTTGTCGATCGTTTACAGGCAAAAAGAAACCCCTTGCGAATAAAGCTGTTCGCGGCGGCAATTTTCGATGGTTTCTGGGAACGCTGATTTTGCTGGTTTTGCTTTCCGCCACAGCTTTTTTTGGTGTTGACCGTATTCGCAGAGGAGATTTGCGGATCAATTATTTTGCCCGTTTTAAGATGTGGCCTAAGCTCTTGTGTGAGGCTCGTGAGATGAGAGCTTTTGATCGGCCGTGCAATATATTTACATGTTTTGAGGTCAATCGGGCATTGTATCACACAGGACAGCTTGCCGACGAGATGTTTTCATATCCTCAGCACCCTCTTGGGCTGCTCCTTACGGCCGGGCGAATGCACGAAGGATGGAATCTATTGCAGACAACCATCAAGTTAAGTGATGTTCTTTACGAATTAGGAGACATCAACAAGTCTGAAAACTACGCTTACGAGGCTTTGGGAATGACTGATTATGGTCCATGGCTTTTGCAGCGTCTGGCGATGATAAACATTGTCAAGTTTCAGCCGGATGCCGCCCGGACCTTTTTGCGTCGTCTTCGTGGATATTTGCCATATCGCGGTTGGGCCGATGATTGTTTACAGCGTCTCGATGCGGACCCATTTTTTTTGAGCGACGCTGATATTAAGCGATTGCGTGATTGTATGGTAACGACTAACACATTAAGTGACGCTGCGATATTGCTTCCCTTATTGCGTAGTAATCCTCACAATCGGATGGCTTTCGAGTATATGCTGTGTTCTTGTTTGCACACTGTCAATTTGGAGGTGTTTACGGCGGTTTTTCCGCAGATTAACGATTTTGACTATCCTGACATTCCGCGTCATTATCAGGAAGCGATTCTGGTATGCCAGGCGGCCGGTCACAAAGTGGATCTGGCTGGTCGGAGTATCGATCCACAGATACGTAATCGGTTTAGTCGTTTCCTTGCCGATTGGAAGGTTTCAAAGAGCGGAGTAGGCACTGACATGGAACGGTTGAAGAAAGAATACGGTGACACTTTTTATTATTACATGCTCACCAGGCCGAGGAATCGCACTTCTTCGACACAGCCTGATCTCCAAAAATGAAAAGGTACGGTTTATATGCGCATACTGAATGAAAATGCAAACGGGAAAACTCAATCGTTATGAGTACACATAAATCACAAGACGTTACGACAGTCCCTTCCAGGAATTCCCATATCCGCTGGGTATATTTGTCGGCGATTGTTGTTGTCGGCTCATCGATTGGCTTGCTGTATTATTTTTCGCATTGTCCCCACGTCAACATTGACGATTGTGACCGGTCCGATCGTACTGCCCGAATCCATCCGGATTATACCGGCATCGTCATCCCCCCCAACATTGCGCCCCTGCGTTTCGTTGTTGACGAACCTGCCGCATACTACTATCTCAGAATCACCTCTGAGCGGTCTGATGAGGCCATCGACGTTTACAGTCGAGATCCGTGCCTTGAGATTCCACTCAAACCCTGGCAGGGCCTTCTCCGTCAAAACCCCGGGGGTAAGCTCTATTTTGACATCTGTACCAGTGATAACAATGGCAGATGGACCAGATTCCAGACCATAACAAACACCATTGCGGATTCTCCAATCGATCCGTATGTGGTTTATCGCAAGATATGCCTTTCGGTTTCATGGTGTGATATTGGTACGTATCAGCGTAACCTGACCAACTTTGACGAATCTCCTGTTTTGCACAATAGTACATATACGTTTGGCTGTGCTCACTGTCACTCCTTTCTCAACAATGATCCCGACAACATGTTAATGCAGATTCGCTCTCTTGAGTATGGCACTCCGATGCTGACGGTGCGTTCCGGTCAACTTTCTGCCGTGAATACCAAAACCCGGGTAACCTCTGGAAAGTGTGGTTTTGCCGCCTGGCACCCAAGTGGCTCTGTCATCGCATTTGCCGTCAACCATTATTGCATGTTGTATCACTCTGCCGCTGTTGAGGTTCGCGACGTCTTCGATCGCTGTGCTGATCTGGCACTTTACCTGGCCGATTCCAACAGTGTCATCAGCACCAGCGCGATCACAGACCCCAATCGTCTGGAAACATTTCCCCAATTTTCGCCCGATGGTCGGTATCTGTATTTTTGCAGCGCACCCCAGGTCATTCCCCAACGCCTTCGTTACGTTCTCTGCGACCTCATGCGTATCGGCTATGATATCGACACAAACGAATGGGGCGCACTCGAAACAGTCCTGACGGCCAAGCAAGTCGGCGGTTCCATTACTCAGCCGCGATTCTCGCCCGATGGCCGGTACATTTTGCTTAGCGTCTCGGAGTATAGCGACTTTCCGATCCACCAGTCCAAGTGCGACCTGTTCCTGTTCGATACTCAGTCCGGCTCATACAGCAAATTGCCCATCAGTAGCGACCGCAACGATTCCTGGCATGGTTTTTCCAGCAACGGCCGCTGGATCGTATTCAACAGCAAACGAATCGATGGCCGCTACTCTCGGCCGTTTTTCAGCTATTTCGACACCGATGGCAACGCACACAAACCATTTGTAATGCCACAGCGAGACCCATCTTTTTATGATTCCCTTACACTCGCCTACAATATGCCAGAACTGATCAAATCACCCATCAAGATTACCCAAAAACAGTTCAGCAGGTCCATCGTTTCATATAAAAACACCACGGCAGCCTCGGCAGTCACCGGTGCCACTCCCGGGGTCGCACCACCGGAATCCACTGCCCATGACTCCCAATCCCCCTGGTCCGCCACAGACATCCGCGAATAACCACATACAATCAAAAAACACTGCTGACTATTGGGCCGCCTGGGGAATCCGGGGAATAATTTCTATGTTTTTTGAGTTGACATATAATGTCAGGCGGATAGACTAAAGTTGTAGATAGGCACGAGAGGAGTAGTTGATGATGGATAGTTTCTGTTGTGGAGAGCCGGGAATTTATATGTCGTACAGTGAAAGGGTATAGAGATGTTCCGTTTTATGAATAATGTCAGGACGATGTTGCTGCTGGCGATGCTGATGGTAGTATTTGTTTATGTGGGCAGTTTGTTCGGGCAGCGGGGTATGATTTTCGCACTGGTACTGGGCGGCGGGATGAATATCGTAGCGTATTTCTTTTCGGATAAGATTGCGTTGGCGAGTATGCATGCCAGGCCGGTGACGGAACAGGAAGCGCCGGAGCTGGTGGAGATGGTCCGGGAGTTGGCGCAAAAGGCGAACCTGCCGATGCCGCGGGTGTGCATCTGTCCGCAGCAGGCGCCTAACGCGTTCGCGACTGGGCGCAATCCGCACAACGCGGTGGTGGCGGTTACCGAGGGGCTGATGCGGTCGCTTAATCGTAATGAGCTGATGGGTGTGATCGGGCATGAATTGGCTCATGTGAAAAATCGTGACATTTTGATTCAGTCGATAGCGGCAACGATTGCGGGGGCGATTAGTGCGTTAGGTTATATGTTGTGGTTTGTGCCAATAGGCGGCAGTGATCGGCGGGGTGGAAATGCGTTGGCGGCTTTGGCAATGATGATATTGGCGCCGTTCGCGGCATTGTTGATTCAAATGGCGATCAGTCGTAAGCGTGAATACAATGCCGATAGTTACGGGGCGGAGTTGGCGGGCGATCCGATGTATTTGGCCCGTGCGCTGGAAAAGCTGCACAACCTAAACAGGGCGATTCCGATGCGGGTTCCGCTGGATAGTCAAAAAAGCATGTTCATTGTCCAGCCATTCAGCGGTCGCGATGCGGCCGACCTGTTCAATACGCATCCGAGTTTGAAAAAACGACTGATGTCGCTGATCGGGCGGGAGCATGTGTAGCGGAAAAACGAAAAGTTGGCAGACAATGAAAGTAGCGCTTTTTACAGATACATACGATGAAGTAAACGGGGTAGCGAATACGTTTCGGTATTTGGCTGAATACTGCCGAAAGAATGATCGACAACTGGATATCTACGCCCACAGTGATACGAAGGATTCGGTAGAAGAGGTCGGGTCGGTGAAGATATTTCGTTATAAACCGGTGGTGCCGGTGGATATATATTTCGATATGATATTTGATCTGAAGGTGCCAAGGTTGAGACTGTATAAGGATTTTAACAAACAAGAGTATGATCTGGTGCATACGGCTACGCCGGGGTCGATGGGGTTGAATGCTCTGATTGTCAGCCGAATTAATAAGATTCCGCTGGTCAGTTCCTATCATACGTCTCTGCCGGAATATGTCCGGAACAGAGTTGAAAGGATTGTCGAGAAATTTAAGCTGCCGACCAGGCGTTCCGGTCAAAGGTCTGAAGATTTGATGTGGGAATTTATGCAATGGTACTATAACCAGACCAAACTTGTGCTGGTTCCGTCGGAAGCTACGAAAGCACAACTGGAGTCGAAACTTGACAGTCCGATCGGCATTTTTACCAGAGGTATCGATACGGAACGCTTTCATCCTCGCTATCGCGAAAGGCATGATTTGCTGCGAGTTTTGTATGTTGGCAGAGTTTCGACGGAAAAGAATCTGGATGTGGTGGCCCATGTGTTTAAGGACCATCCTTACCCTGACAAGGCGCGTTTGGTTATTGTCGGCGATGGTCCGTATCTGAAAGAAATGAAGGGGATTTGTCCGGAGGCGGTTTTTTGTGGGTTTCTCAAAGGTGAACAGTTGAGCAGAGCATACGCTTCGGCGGATTTTTTTGTTTTTCCGTCCACGACTGATACGTTCGGTAACGTGGTTCTGGAAGCGATGAGTTCGGGGCTGCCGGTAATTGTGACCGATAAAATGGGTCCGAAGGAAATGGTAAAGGACGGCCAAACGGGCTTTATCACGCATGACGACGGCGAGTTCAGACAAAAAATCGATCTGCTGGTTAATGACGATCGGTTAAGAAAAAACATAGGCAAAAAGGCGCGGGAATATGCGCTTTCGCGAAGCTGGGATGCTGTGTTCGAAAGACTGTTTGAAGATTATCGAATGAGCGGATGAGTGCGAAATCGCACCTTTAAGGAAATTCTGTAAATTCATTTTGTGGCCTGCAAACTATTGTCTGCGAGATTACAGTGTTTGACCGCATCGAGGATCTTGCCGATCCCCTTATCCATTTCTTCTAACATGATCTTATATTTGGGGGCGAATTCTCTCACGGCTCCATCTTTGGGATTCAGGTACAGGCTCTTCATTCTTCCTTTTTTCAACTGTGTCGTCAGGAGTTTGAAAAGGTAAATGCACCGCCTGATGAGAAACATACAGGAAAAAAGGATTTGACTTGTTCTTCTCAATAAAACGTACAGGGGTATCAAGATGACTTGCAATGACATCTACTATATTTACGCGTTGCTGGTATCGTCCTGTCATCAAAGCCGCTCACGTAGGGCTGCAGACAGAACTGTTCGAATGAAAGTCCGTAAAGGTCATACCTTCTGAGGCCATGCGTTCAAGCTGAGGTGTTTTAACCCAGCAGTTATACACACTGGTGTCTCCATAACCGAGGTCGTCAGCCAGGATAATAATGATATTGGGTTTCTGTGCCTTTTTATCGTCACAAAACCCCAATGGCGACACTGTTACCAGGGCCGCACCAGTTTCCAATGCCCTTAAAAAGTCTCGACACGTAGGTGATATATTCATCTGAAATTTCCCATATAACATTGTATGTTTCAGCCTGGCTAAGCCACTTCCGAGTTTCGACTATAGCCTGTAACCATCATCACATTTATCCCGCTTGAAAACAGTCACCCCCGACAATTGCTTAATCGCATCGGGTGGTTTCGCGGCGGCGGTAGCGGGTTTCTCAACTGTATGGCTTGAACAAGACACCATGAAACCCACAAAAAAATTAAAAACTGTGCCCAATGCAATCCATTTTACAAACCTAATCTTTCTATTCCTTTCATTATACCCAACGTGTCTTATTATAGCCGACATGGCCGGTCGTAAAGTCTTGTGATTTATGATATAATTTCAGTACTTTGCATTTTCATTCAATATGGTTATATATCCAGCCACATACCTCTGAAGTATTTCTTGTTTTGATCAGATAGATGTTTATTCAGACATTTTCCATTCTCGATCATTTTTCCTTTCAAGCAGTCAGATGCATCAGATATATCAATGACAATACTTCCATCATCGCTAAGTGCGAGTAACCTGCCGGATTTTTCGAAAACGATCAGTGCTTCCGGAGTAAAATTGTTTTGGTCCGCTGGAAATTTTTTTACCAGTATTGGTTGTTTTTCTTTTTCGCCTGACCAGCGATATAACGCAAAATCCTGCGCTTCCTTATGTTGGCCGGCAATGATGAAATATGATTTGTGGAAACGCGAATACTCCATGCTTCTAATTCCGAGTCCATCTAAATTCCACAAGATGGGCGAGCCAAATATTGGGGACTTTCCTTTTTCGATTACCTGCTGTGGATTGTGCAAAGGCACAATAATCGCTCTTTTTTGGGAAGTCACACGATCAGTAAATCGGGGATTTCGGAATCCTATATAAAGTGTTTTGCCGTCAGGAGTTGCGCATAGTCCTTCGATGTTTAAACCCTCTTTCTTTGGCGCAAGCCTTTCGCGTTCTTTCTTATTAAGTTTCTTTTCATCCAATCTGGTTACGCTATCAAGTTGCAGATGTTGTGTTGTTGCCGATTTTACCATCTCATGGATTAAAGTACTGCAGGGGATGCCAACGGGAGTAAGAATAACATTGTCGTTTACCATTTTTACCGAGGTGGCGAAAAATCGATATCGATTTTGACGCATTTTGCCGTCTTTGTTTCTGCCGTGAGAAGTTATCCAATAGATGCGATCGCCGACCATGGTTGCCCCTTCGATATCAGCTTCAGGGTAGTTTGGATCAGCCACGATGAACGAGGTCAAGTCAAAGGAAGATATCGGTCGTGATATATTGGTTTTATAGATTCTCAACACATTGTTTTCGTCATCGGCTACTACAAACATATCCTCCCCTAAAGCAGCCGCAGCAGAAGCATCACTTGTTCCATAGTAAACAAGATTGGTTCGCGGCGCATCTGCATAAGCAGCACAACAGGTGAGATTTATCAGTAGAAAGAAAAGTATATTGATGATAGATTTCATTTTTGAGATACCTCCTGCTCGTGATCTCCATGACAAACATTGTTGACGCCACAAAACAAAGCATCGATGGCTATGGGGATATGTTGCTCTTTCAAAACGTTTTAGAACTGGAACTGCAATTGGGTGCGTATCAGGAAAAGGCTGTTGTTTTGCACACCGTCAAAGTTTGTGCTGGAGGAGACCATCGGCAGGTCGTCAATGTAGGTGATATCCATGGAAAGTTTCAGATCCTGCTCGCTTATATACCAGTTCCAGCCGGCGGCGTACTCGTAACTGTCATTGGTGTTGTCAACGCACACTCCGCCCACCCGACCGGCCAGTTCGAAGATTCTGGGTACGATAAATTGACCTGCCTGCGCATACCAGCCGTAGTTGTCGATTTCCATGCCATCGATTCCGTACATATCATAGCGGGAAAAGGCTTTGACAGGGGTAAAAGCGTCTTCAAAATCAACTTCATCGCTGTCCAAATTGGCATGTTGGTAATACCCTTCGATGGTAGTGGAAAAGCCGTTATATTTGTATGAGACATCGGCGCTGAACAAAGTGACTTCGCCGCCGAGCTGGACGATGTTGCAACGTCCGTCCCCACTCCTGACGAGGATATCGTAATCATCGCTGGAGCCGTTGGAGAAGTGATCCTCGGCCCGGTCGTTGGAATAAGCGAATCCTGCCCCGACCTGCATAACAGGATTTTTATGCATCATCAGGTCCGATTCGTTTATGAAGTCGTCAGGAGTTGCGCCTAACAGGGGTAAAGACAAACTGGCGGCCAGTGCGGGGCTATTGTCATTTTGAGAGAAAGGAACGTTCCCTCCATCTCCCAGTCCCCGGAAGATACCGGCCTGATAATGGATTTTCGTATCGGCCAGAGAACTGTCGCCAAAGAGTCCCACGCCCGTACATCGCCCGATATTGAACACCGTAGTAGCTAATGAGCGGTCAACCAACATCGACCTGCCGGAACTGGTGTTATACTGTTTACTGAAAGGAGCCTTGTAATGACCAATTACAATACCCAGTTCAGACATAAAGCTGTGAGACAGTTCGTAGTCCAGCAGAGTTGCCTGGTTTCCGTCGTCATCGTCCATTTCCATTGTAATGGCGTAATCCACATCTCTGAGCACATGGCCCTGCATTTCTAAACGAGCCCGTTCCAGCTCGAAGGCACTGGCACTGGAGTCGTTATCGCTGGAACTCGGCAGACCTTCACGGGAGAGTTTTTTGTTGCCGTCGTCAGTCAGGGCATAACTGTGACGCAACTGCAGTTGTGTGTCGAATTCAAGCTCAAATTGGTTGTCGGCGCTTTTAATGAAAAATCGTCTGTCGTATCCGGCGGTTAGTGCGGTGTCGGCTGCCGAGTTGCGTGATTGCCGCATAAGTTCGCCGACCATCTCCTGCATCAACTCAGCGTTTTTTTGCTGGAGAATTTGTTGATCGAGTTGAGCTTGCAGTTGATCGATTTGTTGCTGCATAGCATCGAATCTTGCCTGGGTCTGGTCATCGCCGGCATGTACCGGCGAAGCGGCTGTTAACAATGCTATTATGGCTAAGGATACCAGTTTTTTCATTTGCCACTCCTCATTATTAACAATCCATTTGACGTTGACATCATAATCGCTGATTTTACCCTGCAATTGCCGGATGTAAAAGCCTAATTTGACGCTTGCGTCAAAAGTAGTTTGCCACTAAAGAACATCACAACTTATTGTAAATTCAGCCAGTTACATGGATTTTAAGGTTGGCAGGCGGATATGGCTATGTATAATGTAAGCTCTTCTATAGCAAATACTTGGAGCGATTATGCATAAAATTGTAAATCACAACAAACACGGCTTTTTGACCCGTTCGACAGAGTCCTGACCGAAAAAACACGTAAACGCCCGCTCGACGGCTGGCCCGGCGTTTTCCGCCATGTCATTCTCGAACTTATGCTGGTCGATGTCATCAGCGGACACTTCGATGCGACTATGGGCAGACCGACCAAAGAGCTTTATTCAATCGCCGGGCTGTTGTTGATACAGGAATTCAGAGACTGGACAAAGGATGAAGCTCTTGCTGCTTACAGTTTTAGTATGAATGTTCATTATGCACTGAGACCAGCAGTTTTTCATGCGATTTATCTCAAGATTGCCGGCTGGAATATTTTGCGGGCATCGGTCTGCGCGAAGATGCGTCAAATCGTATGGTAAAGGGCCAATATGGCGGTATTTAGGCTTTATTTTGTATTTTTGAGGATGACAATAGCGGCGGAAAGTGTTTGCATGGCCGTGATGGGGCGATTTTTGCCGTACTGGCGGGAATTTGAGAAATTTTCAAAGCTGGGCACTGCCGCCTAAGCAAACTTTTGACGCAGGCGTCAAAATCAGTCAGCTTTGCTCCGAGCCTGGCTTGTGGTGAATAGCCTCGGCTATTCACATGGAGGTGTTATACGATGGTGGTGGAAGATGGCGGGCCTGGGCGAGGTGGGGGTGAAAATTGTTAGCGAGGAGGAGATTGTGGCGTTGGCGGGGGTATTGTGACAGTAAATTGTTATTGACACGGTCAGATATCCTACTATAATTGGGCTGAAGTGATATTTGTGCTGTATTTGCCGATGCAGTAAGGATCTGTGAATCGGGTTAGGACGAGCAGTTGAGTAGAAGTTGTAACTATTGTTTTAACAAGCACTAATGGTCCAGAGCGGCTGTTAGGCCGGTGTGGATTTGAGTTTTGGGCTGTCCGATGTTGTGATTGGGCCGGTTGGTAGTGCCAAAAGCTGAAAAATCGGCTTAATATCGGAGTTATTTCGATAATAACGAACAAAAAACGGCGAAAAACCGATAAACTATACATGCCCAACTGGTATAGAAAGTTGAAGCGGCAATTTTTGTGCCACCCTGGGGCTGCAATGGCTTACGAAAAAGCAACTTCGTTGCGTTCAGTTCAGGGGGTTGCAAATTAGTAAGTAGTTGGTATAATGATCTGTTGTTTAAGCAGACAACGGATTTTGCTTTGGTATTGTGAGGAATAAAGGTTGACTTTTTGGCCCCTTACGAGTTTTGAAGGAACGTTAGCTATGGATTGGGACAAGAACCGTGTCAGCGTTTAGTCCTGAGAGTTTGGGACACGAAAGCGAATGTCGCGCTGAGAATTGGCGTGGCACCCCACGGGGCAGCCCTGGAGGGTCGCTTGGAAACGGGCCTTAGTAAGGCCCTTGTCGAACCTGCCATGAGGTTTTTGGTTCGGCTCCGGGCGATGACGGGCTCAGGCTGTCTGAGAAAGTTGTTCGGAGCAACGTGAAAGTGGGTTACCTTTGAGAGGTCCCGCTTTTTTTGTTTTTGAATGTTGAGGTTGTGCCAGATAGGCGTGATGGTTTCTGGCAGGGCTGGTTATAACGTCTTACAGGACAGGTAATTATATAACAAGAAAGCAGCAATGAATCCCGAATTACTACGAACTTTGGACAGTATAGCGCGAGACAAGAACATTGATCGCGAGAGTATATTCAACGATTTGGAAGCGGCGATGGAGTCGGCTGCTCGTAAACAGTTTGGCCAGTCTGAGGAGGTTGAAGTTAAGCTCGACCGTGAGACTGGTGAGATTTACGCTTTTCTTAACGGTAAGCAGATCGACATCAAGCAATTAGGTCGCATACCGGCGCAGACGGCCAAGCAGGTTATGATTCAGAAATTGCGTGAAGATGAGCGTGGCAGTATTTTTGCTGAGTATCAGGAGCGGGTAGGCGAGTTGGTTGCCGGCACGGTCGGGCAATTCGAAGGTGGCGCCACGATAGTTAATTTGGGTCGAATCGAAGCTATTCTGCCTCGTACTGAACAGATTCCGGGCGAATCTCATCATCCCGGCGAACGTGTTCGGGCCATGATTTACGAAGTAAAAGAGGCGCCTCATGAGGTCAAGATAATTCTTTCCCGCACTCACCCGGACTTTATCCGTCGTCTTTTCGAGCAGGAGGTTCCGGAAGTTTCGGACGGCATTATCCAGGTCAAGGCGCTCGCTCGTGAAGCTGGTTATCGTACGAAAGTGGCGGTAATCAGTCTTGACAGTAAGGTTGACGCGGTCGGAGCGTGCGTTGGAGTTCGTGGCAGTCGTATTAAGAACATTGTCGATGAGCTGGGCGGGGAGAAGATAGATATTGTACGATGGAATGAATCGTCTCAGATATTTATCGGTAATGCACTTCGTCCGTCTGAGATACAGGAGACAGCCCTTTGTTTTGAGCTTAATCGTGCGACCGTTGTGGTTGGTGAAGATCAATTATCGCTGGCCATCGGCAAACGGGGTCAGAATGTCCGTTTGGCCGCTCGGTTGACCAATTGGGATATCGATATTCTTACGCCGACGGAATATACGCAGGGTATCGAAACGCTGATTAAGGTTCTGCGGACCATAGATGTGATAGACGATACTATCATCGATAAAGTTATGGCACTGGGGATTATTTCGGTATTGGATCTTGAGGAGATTGGTCCGGCACCCCTTACGCATTCGTTGGGTTTGGATGAGAAGTTGGCTGTTAATATTGTCAAAACGGCTTGCGAAGAGGCTCATCGTTCGGCAGGGAGTAAGGCGATCAGTGCCGCCTCTAAAACAATGCTGTCTAAGGAAATCGATCAGAAAGGCGTGTCCGAATCGTCCGAAATATCCCTGCCACGGAATAATTCTGTTTTGTCGTCTCTGGTCTCATTCATTCCGGTAACCGCAAATGACCGGACAGAACAACCCGTTGAACCAGACACGGATACAGATACGGACACGGTCGAGCCGGAAGGTAGTCCGGAAGAGACACCAGATGAAGGTTTTTCGGCTCCTGATGAGTTACAATAGTGGCGTCAATATCAATAGTATTTTGTATTAGTTAGCGATACCAGATTATCCTGGAGGTTGTTGCGTGGCCAGACGAGTTTTTGAGCTTGCCGAAGAGCTTGGAGTTAAAAGCACTGCGATCGTGTCCAAGTGCCAGGCTGAAGGTATAGACATCAAGAACCACATGAGCACGTTGTCAGCCGGTCTGGAGGCAACTATACATGAATGGTTTACCTGCGATGATGGTACTGTCGCTACGACGGTAGAGACGACAGCGCCGGTAGATCTGGAGAAGGTAAAGACCAAAAAGCTGCGTCAGCAGAAGAAAAATGCAACCGTTTCCAGCGAATCGGCGGCGGTTGTGACAATGGCAGAGTCCATTGCGGAAACGGAAGATCAAGGTCAGCTTGCCGATGTTATTGAGCCCAAGGTGATTGCCCCTTCGATACCGCCGAAACAAGCGGCGAAGCCTGCGGCGTCCAAGCGGCCCAAACGTAAAAGCCCCAAGGAACTCGAGGCTGAAGACAAATCCGTCGAGTCATTGGAGCCGGTCGAAACACCGGAAAAGGCAGCGGTGCTTCCAAAGGAAGAAGTGTCGGAAAAAGTTTCGAGGGAAAAAAAGGCTGCTCCTGAGGAGTTGCCGCCGAAGCCACCGGAACCTTTTGTGCCTGCTCCTGCGGTTCTCCAGGGTCCGAGGGTGATCCGTACCGATCCGGTCGAAATCGTATCGGTGCCGCCAAGCCGTGCTCCTCGAAAAAAGGCTTCTCCAAGACCTGCGGCGGAAGTGTTTCTTCCCGATCCGATTTACGAGAAGGAAGCCCCAATCGGTACGCGTCGCAGACGTAAGGGCAAAGGCACCAAGATAGAACAGGAAGAAAGCGATCTGAAACCCGGCAAGCAGCGTGCTCTGCATCGCAGCAGTGGTCGAAGGTATGAATCGGTTTCCGATTTGCCAGGTCCGCACGAGTGGGGTGACCGCGACTTGCAGGAACGAGAGCAACGTTTGGCCCAGGCATCAGGCACCCAACTTCATAGACGTGAGCGTCGGCTGTCTCATGTGGAGAAAGGTTCATCCGGCGTGACGATGCTGATTGAGCCTCATCGTATTGAAAAGGCAACTGTAGAGGAGCCGGTTACGGTTAAGATACTCAGCAGCGTCATCGGTATTCGTGCTAATGAAATCATAGCAAAGTTGATGGAAACGGGAGTAATGGCGTCAATCAATCATGTGCTTGACGCCGAGTCGGCGATGATGGTGGCGTTGGAATTTGGCGTAGATTTGACGGTTGAAAGACGAACACTTCTGTGGGACAGACTTTTGGAAAATTTTGACAATGAAGTTTTATCCGAGCAACAGGGATCTCGTCCTCCGGTAGTAGCCTTTCTCGGGCATGTCGATCACGGTAAGACGTCTTTATTGGATCGGATTCGTAAAGAAAGCGTAGTAGCGGGTGAAGCCGGCGGTATTACCCAACACATTGGTTCTTATCTTTACGATGATGGTCGGCATCGTGTGGCGTTATTGGATACTCCGGGTCACAAGGCTTTTACGGAGATGCGTGCGCGTGGCGCGAATATGACGGACGTGTTGGTATTGGTGGTTGCCGCCGATGACGGCGTAATGCCCCAAACCATAGAGGCGATCAATCATGCTAAAGCGGCTGAAGTACCCATCGTCGTGGCTTTGAATAAAATGGATCTTCCCGGCGTTGATGAGAATCGCGTTTTGGGGCAGTTGTCAGAAAGGGGTCTGGTTCCTGCCGAATGGGGCGGCGATACGGAAGTGGTTCGCACCAGTGCCGTTACCGGTCAGGGGATTGAAGATTTAATGGAGCATCTTGAATATGTAGCGGAGTTGCATCACCTGACGGCTTCCAACCAGGGGGCCGCTACGGGATGGGTGGTCGAAGCGGAGATGACCATCAAACAGGGAGCGGAGGCAAGATTACTCGTCAGGAGCGGCGAACTCAAGCTGGGAAACATTTTGGTCAGCGGTTGTTCATACGGGCGTATCCGAACGATGATGGACGCCACAGGCCGAAATATCAAGGAAGCGGGTCCGTCAACGCCGGTGGCAATAACAGGCCTGAACAAAATACCTATTGCCGGTGATCGTTTTTGCGTAGTGGAGAGTATTTCCCAGGCGGCCGAGATCGCCTCCGAGCAAGAGGATTATCGCCGGGAAAAGGCTTTGGCCCAACGTCGTCAGGTTACCCTGGACAATCTTTTTAGCGAGATTGCCGCCGGCGAACTTAAAGAGTTCAACGTTATCGTCAAAGCCGACGTACAGGGTTCTGTTGACGTTTTGCGTGATACGATTATGGAGATGAACACCTCCGAAGTGGCGGTGCGAATTTTGCACTCGGCGGTTGGCGGCATTACGGAAAGTGATGTACTTTTAGCGCAGGCTTCCAATGCCATTATAATCGGCTTTCAGGTTATCGCCGATGAACATGCCCGCAACATAGCGGAGAAGGAAGGCGTGGAAATTCGTCTGTACCGGATCATTTATCAGATTAGCGATGACATCAAGAAGGCTCTGGAAGGACTGCTTAAACCGCGGATCGAAGAGAAGCCTCTCGGTCGTGCCGAGGTGCGTCAGATATTCCGCGTTTCACGCATGGGCGTTATTGCCGGCTGTTTGGTGACCAATGGTTCTATTAGCCGTTCCGCCCGGTTGCGTGTGATTCGTGACAATGTAGTAATCCGCGACAACAGTTCTGTCGAATCGCTGCGTCGCATCAAGGATGACGCCAGCGAAGTTCGCAGCGGCCTGGAATGTGGCATCAAACTGGCAGGCTTTGACGATCTGAAAATCGGTGATTTGATTGAAGCCTATGAATTGGTGGAAATCAGCCGAACCTTAGACCCAGTTGAATAATTCCCCCGCAAAGCCAATGTGCGATTCCGCTTTTTTTTGTGTATTGTTTATACGCAAAGTTAGAACAGGGCTTTTGAAGCCAAAATTGACAATTTTACACGTTAGCGGTTATATAACAACTCCGTGATTGGTATCGCTTAGCGAAGTCCGGGCTTGAGAAGCAGGTAATATAACCGACCTTCCTGATAGGTTTGTCCGGCCAGTTTGCCGGCGGCGGGTCCCTGGCCCATATAGATATCACATCTGCCGGCAGCGCGAATTGCCCCACCCGTATCCTGGTCCAAAACAAAGACACGATGTGAGCGTTTAGCGATCTGAGAGTCTGTGGTCTGGGGCAGAGGAGTCGAGATGTACGCCAGGCACGCTCGTGGGAAAATCGACTTGTCGGTGGCAATGGTTCTCATCGGGATTACCGGCGCGTTCAGGCTGCCGCGAGGCTGGCCTTGTTCTATCCTGAAGAAGACGTACCTTGGGTTTTGCCGGGTGTACTTGTTTACTTCGTCCAGATGAGTCTTAAAAAAATCGATCATTGCCGCCAGGCTCATCTGATTTCGAGCTATTTTGCCGTCCTTGATTAGTTCTTTGTCGATACGACAATACTCATGTCCGTTATTGGCGGCATATCCTACGGTAATCAGTTGGCCGTCGGGTGTTTTGATTTTGGCTGAGCCTTGCACATGGGCGATATATACTTCAAACGGATTGCCTAGCCAAATAAGCTCATTACCTTTGAGCATACCTGAGCTTTCAATTTCAGCCCTGGAAGGATATTGCCTGATCTGTCCGTCTGGTCCGCGTTGTCCGAGTATTGCTCCGTTAAGTCCCTTTACGAGATCGTCAGGCTGTCTGTATAACGGATATTGAAATCGCTCCGTCCGTACCGGCGAACCATCGAAGATCGGAGTGTAGTATCCGGTGAACAATACGGTTCCCTCGTCGTCGCATCCCACCGAGATATAGACATCGAATTTGCTGCGAATGGCGGCGTTGAGCCGAGAGCCGGCCAGACCTGAATCTAACAATTCGTTAAACGCCCGCAGACTGGCTACCGCCCGGGCGTGTGTAATCTCGCCGCAGGGGAAGAACCCGTTACTCGAGGGCTTACTCAAATAATCCAGGCTGTTGGTTATAGCTTTTTTCAGATCAGTCAGGTTGCTGCAGGCCGTGGTAAAGTCGGGGATCTCGGCCGGGTTCGTTATTTTCCGCAGTGCTGTCTGGCCAGGCAGTAGCTGTCGGTCATAAATTTGCTGCGGTTTCGTCCTGCAACCGGTTGCACCAAACAGAAGCACAATTACGATCAAAAGGGAATTTCTGCACGTCATTGTTGTCCTCCAAGACTCTCAATCTCATTTGTCGGTGATAACGATAAAAAAAGCAGCGTGTCCATGTTTTCGCCGCACGTACGCCTTTCGATCTGCAATAATAACCATGCCAGCCGTAATGTCCAGTTTTTTTGACTCCAAAATATTGTTTTCGATGCAACAAAAAGAAGTTGATGGTCGTTAGAAAAGGTGGTATCCTCCTTAACTGATTGTGATCTATAATGTATGCTCGATCAAGCAGAAAAGCAGTTTAATTGTAAGTCTTTATATAGGAGAAGGTTGCGGCCATGAGAAGTAAAAATATTAATCGACGTCAGTTTGTCAGGAAAACAGTCGGCACGGCTGTTGGTCTGGTGGGTTTGCCATATCTTGTTCCTTCGTCGGTTTTTGGTAAGTCCGGGGTTATTTCTCCCAGTAATCGCATTGTTATGGGCGCCATCGGCGTCGGCTCAATGGGCCAAGGCGATCTGCAGGAATTTGTGCACAATAATGAAGTCCAGATGGTGGCTGTTTGCGACGTTGACAGAGGACATCGCGAACAGGCCAAGGCAATAGTGGATAAAAAATATGGTAATGGAGATTGTAAAACTTATCTGGATTTCCGCGAGCTTCTCGGCCGAGGCGATCTGGACGCCGTCCAATTGGCCCTTCCAGATCAGTGGCATGGGATCATAGCCGTCGCTGCCGCCCGGGCGGGACTCGACATTTTCGGTCAAAAGCCGTTGGCTCGAACCATCCATGAGAGCCGAGCCATTGTGGAAGCGGTAAAACGTTATAATTGTGTCTGGCAGACCGGTAGTCAGCAGCGTTCTGATGATATATTCCATCATTCATGTGAGCTGGTCCGCAATGGCAGAATCGGCAAAGTGCGTCGAGTTGAGGTCGGACTGCCGGATGGCCATGCGTCCAGTGAGACGAAAGGCGTCATGCCCGTTCCTGATGGTTTGGACTGGGATTTTTGGCTTGGGCCGGCGCCAAAAGTACCGTATCGAGGAGTCTGCCACTGGGACTGGCGATGGATTATGGACTATTCCGGCGGTCAGCTCACCGATTGGGCGGGTCATCACATCGACATCGCCAAATGGGGTTTGGGACTCGAGCGCAGCGGACCGGTCGAAATAGAAGGTGTAGGCCAATATCCGCAAGAAGGTATCTACAACGCTCCCTACGCATACAAGTTCACCTGTAAATATGCCGACGGTCTGGAAATGATTGTCGCCAATGGCTCTCAACAGCCAAAAGGAGGAGGCGCTACGTGGTACGGCGAAAAAGGATGGATTAATGTCGATCGCAGTGGTATCAAAGCCGAACCGGAAAGCGTTATACATGAGATCATCGGTCCCAACGAGATCAGACTCTATAAGAGCCGCGACCATAAGCAAAATTTTCTCGACTGTATCAAGACCCGTCAGGAGACGGTGGCCCCGGCGGAAATAGCCCATCGGTCCATTAGTGTCGCATTGTTGGGTGAAATCGCCATGCTTACCGGGCGCAAGCTCAAATGGGATCCCGAAAAAGAACAGTTTATTAATGACCCCGGAGCTAACCGGATGCTCTCCCGACCCATGCGCAGCCCATGGCACTTATAACCAGGTTTATAACAGAACAATATTCCAGTAAAACCAAGAAAGAGAAAAACAATGAAACGAAAATCAAAAATCATCCATATCGTACTGATTATCACCTGGTGTCTTTTTTTGATCCCGAGCTATTCCCAGGCGGCTTCAGCAGTTTCACAGGACGAGTTAAAGAAAATAGCTGATGCGTCGCCGGCAAAAGCAACCGCTGTGCCTGCTGGTCCGCGTAAACTGCTGGTTTTCGGTTTGTGTAATGGTTTCCGGCACAGTTCGATCCCCTATTGGGATGAGGCATTGACGATCATGGGTCGCAAAACCGGGGCGTATGAAGTCACGATCAGTAATGATATGTCCGTGTTCAAGCCGGAAAGCCTTAACAGATTCGATGCCGTCTGTCTGAATAATACCACCCAATTGAAGTTTGACGCCGAAGCGCGTGAGAGCCTGATGGCTTTCATCAAAGGTGGGAAAGGTATTGCGGGCATTCATGCCGCCACGGACAATTTCTACGACTGGCCGGAGGCCGCTGAGATGTTCGGCGGACAGTTTTCTGGTCATCCGTGGACCGCCGATGGGACCTGGGCGATTAAGATCGACGATCCAAAACACACGCTTATGGCGGCTTTTGATGGTAAAGGTTTCAAGATTAATGACGAGATTTACCGTACCGAGCCTCCCCTCTACTCACGCAGCAAGCAGCGGGTTCTGATGAGCCTGGACATGTCGGATGATGTTACCGCAAATGTCTCAGGCGTCACACCTGATGATGCCGATACAGGTATCAGTTGGGTCAAGAGCTACGGTAAAGGCCGGTTATTCTACTGTTCGCTGGGTCATAATCATCAGATCACCTGGACCGCGCCGGTTCTGCAGCATGTTCTGGATGGTATCCAGTTCGTGCTGGGCGATTTGCCCTGTGATACTACTGCATCGGTCATGTCGGACCTTCCGGAATTGATGTCAAAGGTCGCCGCTTATGACTACGGTCAGAGCCGCAAACCGCTTAGCGAGCTATCCGACATTATACGTGACGGGCAGGGTTCACCTGAACTGCTGAGCAAAATTGAAAACGAGTTTGTCACGCTCCTTCAATCGGATACCACCCCGGCCGGCAAGGGGTTTATCTGTCGCGAACTGAGTATCATTGGCACCGGTCGGTCTGTTCCTGTTTTGGTCGGGATGCTGACCGAGCCTGAAACATCCGATATGGCGCGTTACGCCCTGGAACGCATTGCGGATCCCGCTGTCGATGATGCGCTGCGGGCAACCCTGCCGAAATCGACCGGCAACGAAAGAATAGGAATAATTAACGCGTTGGGTATGCGCGGCGATCGCAAATCGGTTGCTGTCCTGAAAGATATGATCGACAATCCCGAGACGACGACGGCTACTGCCGTGGTCAGCGCTTTGGGTCGGATCGCGGGTCCGCAGGCCGCCGCGGCGCTGGCCCAGGCCAAAAGCAAAACTACCGGTCAGTTACAACTGCTGGTTTTGAACGCTTATCTGCAGTGCGCCGATGATATGGTAAAGAACGGCAACCAGGAAGATGCCTTGAAGATATACCATGAAATCTATAATTCAGATGCTGCGGAGAATATACGTATCGCGGCGCTGAGAGGTATGGTAGCCACACAAAAAAACAGAGCCGGCGAAATTATCGTCCGTACCCTCAATCAAGATAATCAGGCAATGCAGACGGCAGCGGTTAAACTTTTGTGTGAAGTGCCTGGAGAAAAAACGCAATTGTTAGAAAACGTTGCCGCGGAACTGCCGAACCTTTCGGCCGCGGTTCAGGTTCAGTTGCTGGCGGCGCTGGCCGAGGCCGGCAACCTGGTCGCGCTGCCTGCGGTTGTTTCGGCGACTAAAAGCACCGATGAGGCTGTTCGTGTGGCTGCTTTGACAGCATTGGCGAAGCTGCCGGACAGTTCGAACGTTGGTTTGCTGACGCAGGTAGCGGTAGAGTCAACCGGCGCCGAACAAGAAACCGCCCGTGCCAGTCTTTATGATATGCCAGGCTCGCAGATCGACGAAACGATCATATCAGCTATTGCACATGCCGATCCGAAAGCTAAAGCTGAATTGATTCGCAGTATCAGCCAGCGTAACATGTATTCGGGTATGGCTACTTTGTTGAAAACCGCGCAAGACCCGGATAGTAACGTTCGGATGGAATCGCTGAGGGCTTTGAAACCCGTTGCCAAGGCCGAAGACCTGCCGGCATTAGTCAACCTTTTGGTACAGATTCAAAACGATAGTGACCGAACAGAGGCCGAGAGAACTATAATTGTTGTTGTCGATCGGATTTCTGAGCAGTCCCAACGGAACGAGGCGATATTGGCTGTGCTGCCCTCTGTCAAAGAAGACGCGTCAAGGGCTTCTTTACTGAACGTACTTGGTAAAATAGCGGATGACAGTGCCCTTCCATCGCTTCGCAATGCTCTAAGGGAAAGAGGCGATAAGGTACGTGATGCCGCTGTTCGCGCCTTGTCCGAATGGCCCAATTCCAAGCCGATAGACGCTATGCTGGCCGTAGCGAAGACGTCCGACAAAAAGACGCATCGGGTTCTTGCTCTTCGCGGTTACGTCCGCATGATCGGACTTGGCAGCCGCCCAACCAAGGAAATGCTGAATATGTATGATATGGCCATGAAGATATCCTCGGATGTAAGCGAAAAGAAGACGGTATTTTCAGGTCTGGCGAAGGTGAAAAGACTGGCAGCGATGGAAATGGCGGTAGCGTATCTGGATGACGAGGAATTGCAGGATGAGGCAGCCCTTGCCGTGGCTGGAATCGCTCAGGCTGTTTGCGGCAGCTATCCCGAACAAAGCAAGGACGCGTTAGAAAAGGTGCTTAAGATTTCGCAAAATGAGGCGCTGCGCAAGCAGGCTATGGAAACGCTAAGCTGTATCGAACAATTGCGATCGAACGACAACCTGATCGCCTGGGAGGTTTCCGGCCCGTACAGCAAAGCCGGTTCGAGAGGACTTTTTGAAACGGTCTTTGCCCCGGAGGAACCTGACGCCAAGGAGGTGGCCTGGGAGGTCATGCCCGCCTTGACTAACAAAAACCAACCGTGGCTTCTTGATCTGAGCAAACTGTTCAGGAAAGATAATTGTGCGGCCTATCTGCGTAACAAAGTGTGGTCCGATAAAAACCAAAAGGTTCGACTGGAACTGGGTAGCGATGACGGTATCAATGTCTGGCTGAACGGCCAATTGGTCCATTCCAATAACGCTAACCGAGGGGTCACACTGGGGGCGGATAAGGTCGAGGTGACCTTGAACAAAGGCTGGAATACTCTTATGCTCAAGATTACCAATGGCAGCGGTGAATGGGGTGCTTGTGCCCGCATCCGCGCGCTGGACGGCGGCAAAATCGAGGGTTTGCGGGCAGCCGTGGACGAATAGGAAACCTCATGCCTCGGCCGTGCCGGTAGTTTCTTTGAGCATAAGTAAGCCTAAATGCCCGCTTGACCGTATGTTTCTACGATGTTATAATTCGTAACTGCTGGATTACGTAAATTTTTCTACTCTACTTAAGGAACTGGATGAGATTATGGTTAATAACAGCGAAAACAATAAAGAATCGGCGAAGGGTGTAAACAGACGTACTTTTCTGCATTCCACCGCGGTGGCGGGTGCGGGACTGGTGCTTTCGCCAATGGTTGGAGCCCAGACAAGTAATGGCAAAACGGACGATGTCGTAAATGTCGCCCTGATCGGTGCCGGCGCTCAGGGGCAAACCTTGTTAGACGCTTGTATAAACAGGAATAACATACCAAACGTTCGCTTCAAGGCGGTTTGCGATATCTGGGATTACAACCGGGAATATGTCGCTCGCAAGTTGAATGCATATAAGAAACGCGGCCACGAGGGCACCGCTTATGTGGACTACCGGGAGATGCTCGATAAGGAAAAAGATCTCGATGCTGTCATTGTCGCCACGCCGGATTTTTGGCACGCTGAGCATACCGTTGCTTGTCTTGAAGCCGGCCTGCACGTTTATTGCGAAAAAGAGATGTCCAATACGCTCGCCGGCGCCAAGCGCATGGTGGAAGCTGCCAGGCGTACCGGCAAGCTGCTTCAAATAGGCCACCAGCGGCGCAGCAACCCGCGTTATATATACTGCTATGAAAAACTGATCAAAGACGCGAAAATCCTTGGGCACATTACCACCATCAATGGACAGTGGAACCGCAGAAAAGCGGCGTGCGAAGATTTTGGCTGGCCGGATGGCGAAGGTATTGACCAGGCGACCCTTGAAAAATATGGCTTTAAGTCGATGGAGCAGTTCAGGAACTGGCGGTGGTACAAAGGACTTGGCGGCGGCCCGGTCGTCGATCTGGGTTCGCACCAGATAGATATCTACCATTGGTTCCTTGATGCGCTCCCAAAATCGGTAACGGCCAGCGGAGGCATCGACTACTGGAAGGATCACCAGTGGTATGACAATGTAATGGCGATTTATGAGTTCGAGACAGAACAGGGGATCGTACGTGCCTTGTACCAAACCCTGACAACCAACAGCAGCGGCGGTTATTTCGAATCTTTCATGGGCGATGAAGGGACGTTGGTAATCTCGGAATCCTCCGGGCGGGGTAATTGTTACCGCGAACAGGGTAGCGAATCGAACAGCACCGATGAGTCTGAGAAAAAAGAAGATCCGTGGGGCAAATGGATCAAGAAGGGTTACTTATGGCGACAGTGCCAGCTTAGAGGCCATCAGGATTGCATAGACGAACACAAAAAAGAATATGAGCAGGATTTGGCCAAATGCATGGAAGACTGCGGATGCAAGCCGAATCCCGCTAAAGGTGCCGTGTTGGACGTACGTGAAAGCGTTCCAGCGGAGATGTATGAGTTGCCGATACGCATGGACAAGGCGTACCATCAGCCGCACCTGGAGAACTTTTTCGACGCGGTTTGTGGCAAGGCCAAGCTGAACTGCCCGGCTGAGATCGGTTACGAAACGGCGGTAATGGTGCTGAAGGTCAACGAAGCGGTAGAAGCAGGCCGCCGGCTCGATTTCAAACCGGAAGAATTTAAGGTGTAAGAAACACGTGGCTTAACAATACGATTTGCTACACAGTTTAGTTATTGGTGACGGAGATATACAGGTTAATGATATACTTAGATAAAACGAGATTATTTGCCGCTGTTGTTGCGATTATTTGTGTTACCGCCCCGCAGACAAATGCAAATGAGAAAAAACCAAAACTAGGAGACCTCAGCGATGGCAATCGTTCGGTCCCGGTTCATACCATCAACCTGTATGAAAAAGTCGATGAGGAAAAATCCGCCCAACCTATAAGGACAGACGACGATCTCGTGCTGCCTTTTTCTCCGCGATACACCTGCCGGGAATGTCATGATTATGAAAAAATAAGCTCCGGCTGGCATTTCAACGCCCTTGACGCAAATGCCCAGCCCGGCCGCCGTGGCGAACCGTGGATTTTTGTTGATCGTGAAATCGGCGCCCAGATTCCACTTTCCTATCGAAACTGGCCCGGGACATTCAGACCGGATCAGATCGGGATGACCCCCTGGCAGTTTACCCTGATGTTCGGCAGGCATACTCCCGGCGGCGGCGCCGGCGAAATCGAAAACAAGGATACCGACGAAATAATGCGCGGAATTGTCTCTGGCAAACTGGAGGTCAATTGCCTGAGCTGTCATGACGCTGCACCAACCCACGATCAAACCGAGTATGCCAACCAGATAGGCCGCCAGAATTTCCGTTGGGCCGCCGCTGCCTCCTGCGATTTTGCCACGGTACGCGGCTCCGCCCGTGGCATGTCCAATACCTATGATCCTCTGATGCCGAGGGTACGTGACGATTCCCAGGGGACTCCGCCGTCAATTTCGTATGATAAAAATCGCTTCGACGCAAAAGATAGAGTATTTTTCGATATCACAAAAAGAGTTCCGGCTCAGCGCTGTTATTTCTGCCATTCCACTAAAACTGTCGGTCACGAAATCTGGGAAACGGACCAGGATGTGCATATAACCGCGGGCCTGACGTGTGTCGATTGTCATCGACATGGGCTGGACCATATAATAAGTCGCGGTTATGAGGGTGAATCGAAGGAAAAAGGCAAATCACCATCGCTGGCTTCCCTTACCTGCCGGGGCTGTCATCTGGGGGACAAATCGGCCGACAAGAACGCACCGCCCATAGCCGGACGGCTCGGCGCACCCCGGCCGCTACACAAAGGCATCCCGCAAAATCATTTTGAGCAGCTTACCTGCACCGCATGTCATTCGGGTTTCTGGCCCACGCAAAAACCCTATTTTGTCAAAACCTCCCAAGCCCACGCTCTCGGAACATTCGGAACCGATAAGTCAGACCGGGCTTTACCGATCATTCAGTCAACCGTTTTTTCCGCACAAGCAGACGGCAAGATCGGAACAAGCAAGTTGATATGGCCTGCCTATTGGGGCCGAATGACCGGCGATGAAGTGTCACCCATGGCGGTTGACGAGGTAAAGGATAAGGCGGGTGAAGTACTGACCACAATGGGCGAAAAAAAACAGGCTGGCTGGTCGGCTTTGACTAAAGAGCAGATCGCTGGAGCCCTGAAACTTTTGGCGGGAGATAAAGATCAGGGACAGGCGGTTTATATTACCGGGGGGAAATTGTACCGCCTGGGATCTGACGGAAAACTAACCTGGGACGAGGAGCACAAGGCCGCCGGGCCTTATACTTGGCCTCTGGCGCACAACGTAAGACCGGCAATTCAGGCATTGGGCACCCACGGCTGTGACGATTGCCATACAACGTCTTCACTTTTTTTTTATGGTCAGGTTATTGCTGGTTGCGACGGCGTCAGCCCGCAAACACCTGAAAAACAAATGGTGGATTTTCAGGGTCACGATCCTTTTTACGTACTATCATTTAACCTTTCGTTTATATTTCGCCCTATGTTGAAAGTTGTGTCTATAGCTTCCTGTTTGCTTGTGGCTGCCGTCCTGTTGCTATATGGCCTCAGAGGCCTTTTCTGTATCCTTAAACTGGCCGCCGGCTATAAAATTCAAACGGCTGCCGTTGACAGCAGCGAGCTACGCAAACCGACACGTCTCCTGGCGATTTTTCAAGTGCTCATTTTGGCTGGTGTCATATTAACCGGCTCGTTTCTGGCGATTACTGGTTTTTACGCTTTCCTCATTGCCCAACAACCGTTGAGCGGTTATTTGTTGATGCTTCATTGTACCGCGGCGCCGGTTTTTGCTGTTTGTATGGCGGTTTTAACCCTGTTTTGGTCCCATCGCTATCGCTTCAGTTTCGGAATTGACCGACGGATTACCATATCTGAAATAGCTCAAAAAACATGTTTTTGGTTGATCGCTATGTTTCTTCTACCTGTCACAATGTCGATTGTTTTGAGTATGTTTCCTATTTTCGGAACAGATGGTCAGGTTTTTCTCTATCATTTGCACCGCTATAGCACTTTACTGCTGACCATATTTGCGATAATCTATTTCGTATCGGCGGCAATGGTCCATAAACAAAAACAGCTCAAGACCTAAACCGGCAGTGGCTGGAATTTGTGGTCTAAATTGGTGGTTTGTGTGCGTGGATGGGCATGTTGGTTACTTTTGGTACGTTGTAGAAATTTTTTTATTTTATTTTATTTAGATAGTTGACAGCCGAAATAACTATGGTACAATTGAATATTCGTCAGGTAGTTGTGGTGTATTTGCCTGTTTACCTGATGGTTTTTTGGCGGTTTCGAGCCGCGATGTGCTGTTTGTAAGTTTTTTTTAGATAAGCAGTTACGGCGCGTTGCAGGCGGCGGGGCCGTGGTAAAGCTCTTTGACAAGTGAACAGTTGCCAGAGTAACGAGAATGTGGGTTGAATCGGCGTGCTGTGAAACTGCCGATTTGGCCGTGAACCACAAATCTCTTTTTTCAAGAGGTTTGTTTGGTGTGTTTTGTCCGGTAAGACGGACATTCGCATTCTCGTACACAGACGTGAATGTGAGCCAAATCGAATGCCAACACAGATTTGCGAACGTTTCCCTTGCCGCCCGTTCCGAAAGGATTTGGGCTGGCCAAAGGGGCTATGTTTTGTAGATTTGTGGCAAACGATAAAAATCGAAGAGTTTGATCCTGGCTCAGAACGAACGCTGGCGGCGTGGCTAAGACATGCAAGTCGAACGAATCATCCTATTGAGTAATCGAGCGGATGGTTAGTGGCGGAAGGATGAGTAATGCATAAATAACGTACCCCGGACTTTGGAATAGCTGCGGTCTTCGGATCTTTAGCGAAAGTGCAGGTAATACCAGATGATATCCTCTAGTCGTATGGCTGTTGGATCAAAGGGTTTTCGGATACCGGTTTGGGAGCGGTTTATGTCGTATCAGTTTGTTGGCGAGGTAACGGCTCACCAAGACTTCGACGCGTAGCGGGACTGAGAGGTTGGCCCGCCATATCGGGACTGAGACACTGCCCGGACCTCCACGGAGGGCTGCAGTAACGGATATTGCGCAATGGGCGAAAGCCTGACGCAGCGACGCCGCGTGTAGGACGAAGCCCCTCGGGGTGTAAACTACTGTCAGGGTGAAGAAAGACAAGGGCTGTAATGCCTGCGTTTGATCGATCCCAGAGGAAGGACCGGCTAACTTCGTGCCAGCAGCCGCGGTAATACGAAGGGTCCAAGCGTTGTTCGGAATCACTGGGCTTAAAGAGCACGTAGGCGGGAAGCTAAGTGTCCTGTGAAATCCCTCGGCTCAACCGAGGAACTGCGGGACATACTGGCTTTCTTGAGGCAAGTAGGGGTGCATGGAACTCTAGGTGGAGCGGTGAAATGCGTAGATATCTAGAGGAACGCCAGCGGAGAAATCGGTGCACTGGGCTTGTTCTGACGCTAAGGTGCGAAAGCGTGGGGAGCGAACGGGATTAGATACCCCGGTAGTCCACGCCGTAAACGATGTCTACTAGGTCGTGGCGAATCTGACTTCGTCGCGGCCGAAGCAAAAGTGTTAAGTAGACCGCCTGGGGAGTACGGTCGCAAGGCTAAAACTCAAAGGAATTGACGGGGGCTCACACAAGCGGTGGAGCATGTGGCTTAATTCGAAGCAACGCGAAGAACCTTATCCTGGGTTTGACATGCTTGGATGCCTGCCGTGAAAGCGGATTTGGCTGCCTTCGGGTGAAACTTGCACAGGTGCTGCATGGCTGTCGTCAGCTCGTGTCGTGAGATGTTGGGTTAAGTCCCGTAACGAGCGAAACCCTTATCGTTAGTTGCCAACGCGTTATGGCGGGGACTCTAGCGAGACTGCCGGTGTTAAACCGGAGGAAGGCGGGGATGACGTCAAGTCCTCATGGCCTTTATGCCCAGGGCTGCACACGTGCTACAATGGCGAGGACAAACCGACGCAAGACCGTGAGGTGGAGCAAATCGGAAAAACCTCGTCCCAGTTCGGATTGCAGGCTGCAACTCGCCTGCATGAAGTCGGAATCGCTAGTAATCGCAGATCAGCTATGCTGTGGTGAATATGTTCCTGAGCCTTGTACACACCGCCCGTCAAGTCATGGAAGCCGGGAGTACCTGAAGTCGGGTAGTTAACTTTCGAGGGACGCCTGCCGATGGTAAGTTCGGTGACTGGGGCTAAGTCGTAACAAGGTAGCCGTAGGGGAACCTGCGGCTGGATCACCTCCTTTCTAGGGATGACTAGACGTCGCCGCCCGTAAGGGGGGCGATGGAAATGTCAGCGCAATCTCGTTACCTGCAACTGTTTCTTGTATATAAAGACCTGTCGAGTATATCGGCAGGTCTTTTTTTTGTGGGTATTATTAAGGACGCATGGTCACCGAATTTTGGCACGCAGTTCCTTTCGGTTCTTGACGCGGATCTGGGCGTTTTGGTAGCGTCTTTTTTCCTCGTCGGTTTGTGGGACGATCGGGGCAACCGGTGTGGGTTTTTTATTTTCGTCCAGGGCGACAAAAGTCAGATGAGCGGTAGTGGCGGTTATTTTTCGATTAGTGGCGGGGTCTTCTCTTACGACCCGGACGCCGACCTCCATGGAAGTTCGTCCGACATAATTGACCAGGGCTCTTAGAACGACATGGTTGCCGATATAGATCGGTTCCTTGAATGAGAGCGAATCGATACTGGCGGTGACAACTTCCTTTCCACAGTGGCGCTGGGCAGCCATGGAGGCGACCATATCGATCAAGGCGATAATGACGCCGCCAAAAGCGGTGCCCTGGGGATTAGCCTGATGCGGCATGATTAGATATCTGCTTTCCACTGCACTTTGAGCGGGAGTTTTGACCTTTTGCTTTTTCACAATGTTAACCACCATGCCTATTTGACAAATTCCGTGACAAAATATTTCGGGGTCAAGGGTTCACCGGTAGCCCGCTCAATCATTTCGTTCCAGGGATAAATTGCCGCAGGCGCCAAAATCTTATTACGCAGATACCGGCCGACCTTGGGCTGATCGACATAACTGACATCCCGATCCGAGTCGAGTTTCAGAACGTTATGCACCAGGTAGTTGTGCACCTGAGAGGCCATCAGGTCACCCAACATATAGTTGTGATAATAACAGGGAGCATTAGTGAAATGTATCTTGGCGGCCCAATCCGGTTCGTCACGGTTCGTCGGTCTGTTGACGAGTTGATATTTCTCAACCATCTGCCACCAGAGAGCGTTCAGGTTCTGATCGGGATCGGCGTAAAGCTGCTTTTCAAAATAATACATGACCGCGGCCCAACGAACAAAAATAAGCTCTTTGAGCTGGGTGTACTTGCGACTGACTTGTTCTATTTCGTTACGCTGCTGGTCCGACAGTTCCAGCATCTGCTGCATCCAGGCGGCATTACGACTCAATCGCCCGAAAAACATAGCTATGGCTTCCGTTGTGAGAATATGAGCCGGTTCTCTAATCAGGTACGGTACTTTTCGGTCATGATATTTGAAGTAAACCCCATGACCCAACTCGTGCAATGTCACTTCCATCCAGTATTCCTTATCTTCAATGTTGCACAGGATACGCACGTCGCCTTGTCGATCTATATCGGTGCAGAAAGCATGTGGATTTTTGCCTTCGCGTTCATACAGATCGCTGTTTTTGAGGATGGATCCCACAGGCAGACCGATACCCCCGTAGAATTTCCGAGCGAGTTGCTTGATATTTTTGCCTTTGTAGTAAACGTCCAGATCGAGGTCATAGACCATAGGCGACTCCTGAAAGAACGGATCATGATAGTGCCAGGGCATAAGTTTGTCCGGGGCGACGCCATACATCTTTGACAGGATTGCGTCCAACTCGGCTTTTACTCCGGCAAATGGTTTGTCGGTCAACTGGATCAATTGTTCAAATAGCCCGTCCAACTCCTCCACGCTCTGCTCGGCGGTGGTTAGTGAAAGGGTATGGTAATTGTCAAAACCGAGCTTTCGTGCGGCCTGGTTGCGCAGCTTTACCAATTTGACGATATCGGCGGCAACTGCCGGAGCGACTTGTTTGGATGCCTGCCAGGCCTTTTCTCTTTTGGGGGAATCTGTTTCGGTTTTCAGGATTTCGCTGATCTCGTTATTGGTAACTTTTTTGCCGTCAATGGTGCCGCGGAATACACTGAAGTTGCTTTCGATTTCGCCGCTCAGCGTAACAATCTCTTTCAGCAGTTCTGGTTCGATCTGATTCTCCAGATATACGTTGTACAATCGATCCAACTGCCGGGCGAGCAGCGGGTCTTCGATCTTTCCGGATTGCTTCATTTTCTTAAGAAAGGCAAAATCCCCAGGATCGCTGTAGATTTGCCGAACTTCCAGCTCCAGTTGGCTGTATTTTTTGAAATCTTCCTCTTTGCCGGTAGTGGCGGCGCTCCAATAGGCAAGGGACATTTCTTTTTCCAGGGGTTTGATTTTGCTGACATGGTCGTCAATAAATTTTCCCAACTGCTGCTGATCGGTCTGGCCCTGACTGCGCACAGATGCGCAACTGGAAACAGTAACACAGATGACTAAGGTCACAATTACAATCAATACATCTTTCATAACATGGTTTCTCCTTAATAAAATTTTATCGTGCCGGACGAGATAAAATCAATCCGATGAGACGGCGTCCTTATCGATTGCTTCAAGCACTTCATTATATTCTTTTAGTATTTTTTCATCTTTTTGTCCAGTAAATATGTTAAAGATAAATATGGTCAGGCAGTTGGCGACAAAGCCGGGGACTATTTCGTACATCTTCTCACCCAGCCCGACCTGTTTCCATACGACCAGCACCACGGCTCCCACGACCATACCCGCCATGGCCGATTGCCAAGTGGTTTTGCATGAGAATAAGGCGAACAGAACCAGCGGTCCGAACGCCGCGCCAAAACCACCCCATGCATAAGCCACCACATCCAAAACCGTATTCTCCGGATTCAACGCCAGGACTAACGCGATGATGGAGATTATGATTACGCATATTCTGCCCGCCAGAACGACCTCTTTTTCCGAGGCTTCTTTCTTGATGGCTTTTTGGTAGAAATCTTCGACCGCCACCGCGCCGGATAAAGACAAGAAGGACCACACTATCGCTATAGCTGATGATCTGGGCAGTTGGCTGACGGATTTGATGCTCATAAATCGTACCAGAATGTGCGGTTGACCGAAATAATCCAGCCCCCAGGCCATGGTTGAAACAACGGCGATTACCATCAGCAGCCACCCGCTCATATCGCTGGCCTGAGCCGACAGGGCAGTGACCCATACACCCATCCCCCTGCCGCCCAGCAGATAATCTTCGATCTTAACCGTTTTCTTATAAAAGTAAGACCCGATATACAAAAGCAGTATAAAATAGAAAATGAATGTAAGTAGGGTCGGTAACGGCATTATTAGTCTGCTTTACATTCGTTAACTTTCGTGAGTTTTCTTACGCAATTTTCACTATAGTATGTTCTAAACACACGCCGTCGCCGGGGCGGCAAGTTGTTTGCTGACGGCCTTGCGATAACCGGTAACGGTGATGCTGCAGTCCCGGTGGACCTCGACAACCCCGTAGGAGTTGCTTTCGGGACCGGCGCCTTCGACCATAGCTTTGAGAGTATAATAATGAATGCCCTCGATTTGGTGGTAGTCTCCCGTATGATGGTGCCCCTGAAAAGATGCCAGGACCTTGCCCGATGCCTGCAAAACCTGGCGAACGTCAGCGGAGTTATTAACGTGTACCCAGTCTTTGCCGTCCAGCAGTTCGTGAATAAAAACAATTGTCGGCCAGCCCGCCGCCTTGAGATCCTGCCTGAGCCAATCAAGCTGACCAGGTGGAATCCAGGTGTTCTGGTAATTGAAATTATTATGATCGTATTCGATGTAGTCCGTGCCGTCGAAGAAATAGTTGGCATCGAGTACGACAAAGTGCAGACCGTTTATATCGAACGAATAATATCTTCGATCAGACCCGATACCTGTATTTCCCACAGCACCAAGAAACTGCGATTTCGATAAACAGTCCATATCGTGGTTTCCTAAAACATGGTAGGTTGGACCGTTAAACCGCTGGAATATCTTTTCGATGTGGGCCAGGAACGAAAGCGTTTGACTCTCACAGGACGAGCCTTGCCCCAGGTCTTTGAAATCACCCAACTCTATAATGAAATCAAGCCCCTGACTATTCATCAGATCGACGCATTCGGTCAGCTTGGCGGTGGAATCGCGGTAATAACGTGAGCCGCTCGTATCACGGTCGGCATAGTGAACATCGGTGACGATTCCGAAACGAGCCGTTTGCCGGCGAGTGGAACCGCTCAGCCATACGCCGTTTTTGCACGAGCAAATCGGTCCTAATGTCAGACCCGCAAGTGACCCGGCCGAGACCTTCAGAAAATCACGCCGAGTAACGTTCCAGTCAACAGCCCAACTGCCCAGACTATTGGTATTAGAGCGAGCATCCTTCATCGTATTATCTTTCATGAGAAATCGTTTATGAACAATCACTATTGCAAATGGTTGAACCACCACAGTAAAACAATTTTTATCGGGATAGTCAAGTTTTTTTGGATGGGCCGACCAGGCCGTGGAAGACTATTTTGCGGAAAGTCGGCATTGGGGATGGCACTTTTCATGATTTGCGAAGTAAAATTACAAAAAAGCAAAGAATAAAACCTGGGATAAAACTTTTTGGGTGCCCTATGGAAATATAACTACTTGTATAGCAAGCAGTTATATTCAATCGGGGAGACAAGATTTGAACTTGCGACCTCTGCGTCCCGAACGCAGCGCTCTACCAAACTGAGCCACTCCCCGTGGCAGACTGTAAGTTCGCAATGCCTACACTAACGCAAATACGTGATTTCGCCAAGAAAATTTTTGCAAAATATTGAACGGTCCAATACCGCGTATGGCTACTCTAACGGAATTCCACTGGTTTCTCGGTTGCTGGTCCGACGGTGCTGCTGCTTTCGCTTTCTCCTTTTCCGCCTGGTATTTTTACTGTAAAGGTGGTTCCTTCATTGGGGGTACTGTCCACTTCTACGCTTCCGTGGTGCTCTTCGGCGATTCTTTTGACCACGGCCAGTCCCAAACCGGTACCGCCGTGACCTTTGTTGGAAGAAAACGCTTTGAAGATGCCGCTGAGCTGATTGGCTTCGATACCGGTTCCGTTGTCGCTAACCGACAGAATTACTTCCTGTTTTTCGTCGTCATAGATAGTTTTGATAGTGATCGCACCACTATCTGGTGCCACGGCGTCGAGCGCATTGAGCGCTAAATTGAGAATCACCTGCTGCATCCCATCGGGGTCCACCGCCAGGGCCGGCAGTTTATCGTCCAGATCGGCGATCATTGCCACTCTTTTTTCATCTGCATGGTTGGCAAGCATTTCTGTCGCTTCGGTTACCAGGTGATTGATTTGCGTCATGACCAAATTAGGCTGTCGTATCTTGCTGAAGGCTAACATATTGAGCACCAGATTATGGACCTTGGTAAGGTTGCGCTGCAAAATAGCCCAGCCTTTTTTGACCACGGGAATCTTTCGTTTGTTAAGACCAAGTTCCACCATATCGGCTGCGCTCTGCAGACTTTGCAGTATATTTTTGATGCTGTGGGACAGATAAGCCACTGTTTCGCCTGCTGCGGCAAGTCGTTCCGCTTGTACTCCTGCCTGATAGAGCCTGGCGTGTTCCAGTGCCAAACCGGTTTGAAAACCGATGGCCGTTAACAGACGGAGCTGTTCGACGGCATAAGTGTGAGTGGCCACGGTTGTATCTACATAGATCACGCCCATAATGCGTTCCCTGACCGTAACCGGTACGCAAATGGCTGAGCGGATACCGTAATTTTGTACACTCTTGCCCTTAGCAAAGCGTGGATCGCGCATGGCATTGGAGCAGATCGCCCCTTCTTTGTGTTTCATCACATGATCAACGATGGTATGACTGACGGTGATTTCACCCGAGTGTTCTTCACTGCGGTAACGCACCGCCATCGGCTCGAGTTTTTCCTCGTCACCATTTTGCAACAAGATGAAACCGCGATCAGCCGGGAGAGTCTTAAAAATCATATCCATTACTCTTTCGACCAACTGCTGGCGGTCGAAAATCGAATTGATGGTCTTGGATAGTTCATACAACAGCCGCAGATTACCTACAGCATCGGAGGTCTCCGGTCCGGCGATGATCACCGAATCGTCCATCGACGGTACCGTAGCCATAATGGACGATTCGATCAGGTTGCCGTTCGCATCGATACGCAGACCGTCCAAACCACCCGCTACACTGCTGCTGTGAACACCGCCGAATACGATCAGTGTAGCGCCGCATCGGATCTGATCACCCTGTTTCAAATCAAGCGAGGCGGACAACTTTACGCCGTTGACGTATGTTCCGTTGGCGGAGTTCAGATCGTTGATCGTCCAATTGTCGTCTTTCTTTCTTATCAACTCGGCATGACGGCGCGAAATAGTATTGTCCGACAGAGGAAAATCCTGACTGCCGCGGCCGATCAGAATCGGCGAACTGGAAACATCCAGGGTACGCCCTTTATCCGAGCCTTGTAAAACGTATAACGTCGGCACTGTCAATAGCCCCAATAAAAACCATCTGCAACAAAATGAATGGCAATAGCCAAATAACGATACAACACGAATACGAACACCGCCATGCTATATTGTATAATTTTTCAGCCGACAGGTCAAGGGAGATTTGCTCAAAATGCCCCTCGGCCCCTCAGGATGTTACCTGACGAATGGATTGGTCTGTTTTTCCATACCGATAGTAGTTTGGAGCCCATGACCGGAATAGACTTTAGTTTGTTCCGGTAATACCAAAAGTTGCCCTCGGATACTGTTCAGCAGTGTTGGCATCGACCCGCCCGGAAAATCGGTCCGACCGATAGAACCGGCAAAAAGGGTATCGCCGCTAAAAACCATTCCTTCATCACGGCAATAGAGGCTTATGCAGCCGGGAGTATGTCCTGGTGTGGCCAAAACCTCCAACCTGATCTGCTCCAGTTCGATGATATCACCTGCTCCGAGCAATTCATCTGCCGGGCCGATTTTGAATGGTTTTCCCACCATCAGCGATAGATTTTTCGTTGTACTGCCGAGCATCTTAGCATTATCTCGCCCGATACCAATCGGTATCTTGCCGAACTCTTCCTCTAACAACTTTACCCCGGCAATGTGATCGCAATGACCGTGCGTCAGAATTATCTTGCTCGGCTGCAACGATTCTTCTCTTAAAAATGCAACCAGTGGCTCAGCCGAGAAACCCGGATCGATAATGAGGCATTCTTTGGCTTGAGCCGTCGAACGCAATACATAACAGTTAGTCTCAAACTCTCCTAATACAAAACAATCAATCTGCACTATTGCTCCTTTTATGTTAAGGTATGCGCCTTTATACAGTGTACACGCCTTTACGCATGGTATGCGCCTTTATGTAAGGTATGCGTCGCACACCAACAATCTTGCCTGCAGGTTGGTCTCAGGCGATTTCCTTACTCCTTCTTGGGAATCGGCAATCCCAATTCCGTCAATACCTTTTGCATGTCCTGCCAGACTCGCATCCGCGTATCTTTAGAATAGTTCCGCAGCAGATATGCCGGGTGATACGTAGCGATAAGTTTTATCGGTTCAGCCAATGGGTGTGGCCGATACTCATGTACACGCCCCCTCAACTCTCCGATCGAGTCACTGCTTTCCAGCAGGGTACGAGCCGCATGAGCGCCCAGGGCCACGATAATTTCCGGTTCGATTATTTGCAGTTGTTCACACAGGAAATCGACACACTGGACAATTTCACTGGTTTGCGGGTCACGATTGCCCGGCGGTCGGCATTTGAGAATATTGCCGATAAAAACATCCCGGCGATCGAGGCCCATCGCCTCAATTATCTTCGTTAGCAGTTTGCCGGCTTGCCCCACAAACGGTCGGGCCTGTTCGTCCTCCGTTTGGCCCGGCGCTTCGCCGACGAACATGATCCGCGCATCGGGATTGCCTTCGCCGGGTACGGTATTGGTCCGCTGTTTGTGGAGTGGGCACTTGGTGCATTGAGCCACCGCCTGGCCAACTTTGCTCAGACGCTGACGTTTTTCTTCGATAATCCCGGCCTGCTCAACTGAGTTTTTTGTCTCTTGCGTGGTTTTTGAATCGGTTGTCATTTTTTCTTTTCCCATTGCCTGCACTTTGCCTATCCGCCCAATAGGCAGCCATACGCCACCCAGGAACAGATCGCTTTCCAACTGCCCTGTAATCGTGTTAATTAGCCGCTGTCGGTCAATTTCGGTATTCATTTAATTATGTCGCGAATTGCATCTCGTACAGTCGTCGATACAGCTTACAACTCTTGATTAGTTCCTGATGTTTGCCTTGGGCGATTAGCCTTCCATTATCCAGTACAATAATCCTGTCGGCATCGATAATAGTGCTCAGCCGATGGGCGATAATAAACGAGGTTCGGTTTTGCGTAAACTTCGTCAGGGCCTTTTGGATTTTAGCTTCGCTGTCGGAGTCGATTTGGCTCATTGCCTCGTCGAAGATCAGAATCGCCGGGTCAAGCAATATCGCCCGGGCGATAGCTATTCTCTGCAGTTGTCCTCCCGACAGTTTCGCCCCTTGTTCGCCCACGATGGTTTGGTATCCGTTTGGCGTCTGTTCGATAAATTCGTGAGCGTAGGCCTGTTTCGCTGCCTCGATAACTTTTTCTTTGCCGGCCTGTGGTCTGCTGTAGGCGATATTGGCCTCAATGGTATCGTTGAAGACCACCGTCTGCTGGGTGACGATACCGATTTGCTCACGTAGTGAACTCAAAGTCCCTTGGGCGATATCCGTCCCGTCAAAGAGGATAGCTCCCTTTTCGGGAATAAAGAACCGGGGGACAAGGCTCAAAAGGGTGGTTTTTCCTGAGCCGTTCGGTCCTACGACCGCGATAGTTTGACCGGCCTCAACGGTCAGATTGATGTCACTGAGCGTGTCGGCCAGGCTATCGGGATAACGAAAATTGATATTTCGAAATTCAATCGACCTGCTCAAGCGTTCCAACTTTACGGCTTGCGGTGGATCGGTTTCGATAGGCGTATCGATCAGGCGATAGACCCGCTCGGCCGAGGCGTTGGCTACCTGCAGATCCGGATAGACATCTCCCAGCTTACGGCCCGACTCAGCCATGGAAGCCAGCAGCATTACCAACGTAAAAAAATCGCTGGTTTTCATATCGCCGTCCGGCTTGCCGAACAAATAATAAGCCGCACAGATCATCCCGGCGCAGGCAGCGGTGATCCCCAGCGATTCGATAATAGGACCACTGGAAGCTTCTATCTTGGCCACACGAAACTGTTGTTTGAGCAGTTTTTGGTTGATTTCGGTGAAACGGGTTTCTTCAGAGGTCTCCTGATGATAGCCCTTGACGACCCGGATGCCCAAAAGGGTTCCCTGAAGGTGCCCCAGCATTCGCGACCAGCTTTCAAGGGTTTTTTTTGTGGCCCGTTTTATCTTTTTACCCAGTTTACTGATTACCAACGCTGCTACCGGGGCGCCCATGAGCACAATCAGGGTCATATCGGAGTTGATCCAGAACGCCCCTGCCGTCAGCCCGATGATGGTGAACGGCTCGCGGATCATCTTGCCGAACAGGATAGTTATACCTCGATGGATCCGATTGGAATCCTGAACAAATCGACTCATGGTATCGCTGACCCCTTCCTGACTGAAATAGCTCAGGGGTATGCGAACGGCTTTAGCATAGGCGTCCCGACGCAGTGACATGATACTGCGATACGATATCCTTCTAACCAGATATTCCTGAACGAACCGCAGCGTGCAGCGTACGATAGTGGCCACCCACATCAGAACGATAATCAGAACGATGCAATTACGTTTGAAACTGGCTCCCTGCTGGTAAGGGACAAACCCCAGCAGCCACCGGGCCGCCGGTGCGTAGATCGGAGGTTTATCGAGATCGATGCTGATCGATTCTACACTATCGTCGGTATGTTTGATGGTCAGTTGAACCGGTTGGTCGGAATCGGCTCCCGCTAAATGTTGCAGTAATTGGTTCCTCGACGGGCTTACCTCCAACGGACCTCCCTGCGATGTGCCTCCATCCAACGCGCTTCCCTGCGACGTGCCTTCCTGCAACGTGCTTCCCTGCGGCGTGCCTCCCTGCGGTGAGCCTCCCTGCAACGTGCTTCCCTGCGGTGAGCCTCCCTGCAACGTGCTTCCCTGCGGGGAGCCTCCCTGCAACGTGCCTCCCTGCAACGTGCCTCCCTGCGGCGTGCCTCCCTGCAACGTGCCTCCCTGCGGTGAGCCTCCCTGCAACGTGCTTCCCTGCGGTGAGCCTCCCTGCAACCGCGGTTTTTGCGTGACTAGCAGGACAATATCGTCCTTTGCCAGACCGCTGTTTTCGGCTGGGGTTTTTTCCCGAATATGGAATATTCTTAATGGTTGAGGCGGCGTTTCGGTATCTCCGAGAGCTGCCGGATTTTCCTCTATCGTCACGGATTCGAACACGATTCCGCTGCGATGCTTGACGATCCCCCGATTGACCCATCCGTGGAGACCCTCTTCGCCGATCATTACCCTCATCAGGGGCAGCATAGCTGCTATGCTCATCGAAAACAGCATTGCGGCGCCCAGGGCGCAGGCGATGGAGATTATGACGGTTTTGTATTGTGGGGCGGCGTATTTTAGTACGCGGTTGAAGTGTTTCATTTTATGGTAATCCGATTTGAGTGTGCGATTTTGTTTTTTGTTTTTTTTCGTAACTTGTTTAACTACAAGGTAATGTGAAAGATTGTTGTTCTAATCCTTTATGTCCGTTGGTATTTCATAGTTTGTTTGTTCTCGGTAGTTGAACAAACGTAATGTCTATCAGAATATGGTGTTAGGGTCAAGGGTACAATTATTTCGGTTGGGGGCGGTGGGGGAATTTGATTGACAAAATTGGCGTATTTTATTAAAATAAATGAAGATTTTGGGTGTTTTTTGGCGTGTTTTTGATGCGTTCTTGGTATGTTTTGATATAGTTTTGATATAGTTTTGATATGGTTTTGACATGGTTTTGATGTGTTTTTTGATTAGAAAGAGCAGGTAGATATGAAAGTTTCATTGTCCTGTCCTGATATCAGCCAGGCTGAGATTGACGCGGTGGTCGCGGTGCTGCGTACTCCGAATTTGAGTCTGGGCCCTAAATTGGTTGAGTTTGAGACTAATTTTGCCGACTATGTGGGCCGACGGTTTGGTGTTGCGGTCAACAGCGGTACGAGCGCTTTGCATTTGTGTATGTTGGCGCTTGGGATTGGGCCTGGTGATGAAGTTATTACCACGCCTTTTAGTTTTATCGCTACGACTAATTGCGTGCTGATGGTCGGGGCGAAACCTGTTTTTGTGGATGTCGATCCGGTGAGCTATAATATTGATGTGGATCGGATCGCCCAGAAGATTACCGATAAGACCAAGGCAGTGCTGCCGGTGGAAGTGTTCGGCAATCCGCAGGGGATCGATCAGGTTTATGAGTTGGCCCGTCAGCGGAATCTGTTGTGCGTTGAAGATTCGTGTGAGGCGCTGGGTTCGGTGGTCAACGGGCGTAAGGTTGGAACGCTTGGTAATATCAGCACGTTTGCGTTTTATCCCAATAAGCAGATGACAACCGGCGAGGGAGGTATGATCGTTACAGACGATGAGCAGGTCGCTCATCTTTGCGCTTCGCTGCGTAACCAGGGGCGGGATGCCAACGCCGGGTGGCTGGCTCATGCGCGGCTGGGTTATAATTATCGGCTGTCGGATATAAATTGCGCTCTCGGGATCGAACAACTCAAACGGATCGAGCAGTCCATCGCCAAGCGCGGGCAGGTGGCCGAGTGGTACCGGGAAATGCTCGGGGACGAGCAGCGGATAATTTTGCCGAATGAGCCGAACGGGTGCCGAATTAGCTGGTTTGTCTATGTGATACGGCTGCAGGATGAATTTGGCGGTGAAGATCGTGATATGATATTGGCGTATTTACGTGAGCATGGTATCGGCTGTAATAATTATTTTACTCCTATCCATCTGCAGCCTTTTATAGCGGATAAGTTCGGTTGTCGGGTTGGTGATTTTCCTGTTACAGAAAGAATTGCGCAGCGAACGATTGCGTTGCCGTTTTATAATAATCTGAGCCGGGAGCAGGTGGAGACGGCTTGCGCGGCGTTGAAGTTTGCGTTGAATAGATTGATATAGATAGTCACGAGGAAGAAAATTAGCCACCGAAGGCATTAGGCACTAGGGGGGAAATCAGATGTCAGAGGGCGGAAGGAAAAGAATAGGATCCGCAGATTACGCAGATTAACGCAGATTTGAGATTAGGTTTAAGAATAATCCGCGTGGGTTAAGAGCCCACCCTTGAAGCTAATGATATAAGACACCTCCAAACGAGTTTGAAGGTGCCACCCGACGGAGAAAATTGCGGGCATGGCCCGCACTACTTTTTGTTCGGCCTACGGGGTCGGAAGAGATGATTGAGGGTTTTGGTAATGGCAATGAGTGATGCAGAAAAACGGGCCTACGAAGAGGCGGTGGCGCTAATTGAAGAGGCGGCCAAAGAGGGGCGAACGGAGCTTGACCTGAGCAGGATGGGGCTTACGAAGGTGCCGGGGGAGATCGGGCAGTTGACGAGGCTGACGGAACTCAGGCTGTACAATAATAAGTTGACGGAGTTGCCGGGGGAGATCTGGCAGTTGACGAGCCTGACGGAGCTATATTTGTTCAATAACCAGTTGACGGCGTTGCCGGGGGAGATTGGGCAGTTGACGAGGCTGGAGACTTTTTCTCTGCCTAGTAACCAGTTGACGGAGTTGCCGGGGGAGATTGGGCAGTTGACGAGCCTGACGGGGCTATATTTGTTCAATAACCAGTTGATGGCGTTGCCGGTGGAGATCGGGCAGTTGACGAGGCTGACGGAGTTGCATCTGGAGAATAACCAGTTGACGGCGTTGCCGGGGGAGATCGGGCAGTTGACGAGGCTGACGGCGCTTGTTCTGCTGAATAATCAGTTGACGGAGTTGCCGGTGGAGATTGGGCAGTTGACGAGCCTGAGGGAGCTCTATCTGAACAATAATGAGTTGACGGCGTTGCCGGGGGAGTTGGGCAGGCTGGAGGAGCTCAAGGACCTTGGGCTTGAGGGCAATCCGCTGGAGTCGCCGGGGCCGGAGGTGGTGGAGCAAGGCACGGCGGCGGTGCTGGCGTATTTGCGGGGGGTGGAGAAGGGATCTGAGCGGCAGTGGGTGTCGAAACTGATAGTGGTAGGTGAAGGGGGGGTGGGTAAGACGTCGCTGCTACGGGCGTTGAAGGGTGAGGAATTTATCCTGGGATTTAAGACTACGCATGGGATCGATGTGGACAAGATTGAACTGGGTCATCCATCGATAGGCGATGTTACGATGCGGCTTAATACGTGGGATTTTGGGGGTCAGACGATATATCACGCGACTCATCAGTTCTTTTTGACAACGCGGTCGCTGTATGTGCTGGTGTGGGACGCGCGGCATGGCTGGGAGGCGGGGAAGCTATATTACTGGCTGGATACGATCCAGGCGCGGGCGCCGAAGGCGCCGGTGTTGGTAGTGGCGGCGCATATTGACGAGCGGGCCGCGGATTTGCCGCGGGAGGATTTGAAGAGGAAGTATGGGCAGATTGTTGGTTATTATGAAGTAAGCAATAAGACGGGCGAGGGTATTGAGCGGCTGCGCGGCGAGATAGCAAAGGTTGCGGCTGACAGGGAGAAGGTGCCGTTGATGGGTGAGAAGTGGCCGGCGAGTTGGCTGGATGCGGCGAATGAGATTCGGGCGAGGAAGGAGCGTTACATTGAGCCGAGGGAACTGGGTAAGGTAATGAAAAGGCATAAGGTGAAGGGGAAGGATGAGGAGGTGTTGACGGGGTGGCTGCATGAACTGGGGGATATATTGTATTTTGCGGATGATGAGGAATTGAATGACCTGGTGATTCTTGATCCGCAGTGGGTGACGGAGGCGATCAGTGAGGTTCTGGAGAGCAAAGAGGTGATCGAAAAGGATGGAATCTTGACGCGCGAGCATTTGAAAGGACTTTGGAAAGATATAGGTGACGAAAACATCCGGAAGCACTTGTTGCGGTTAATGGAGAAGTTTGATTTGTCGTACCGGACACTGGAAAATAAAGAGATATCTTTGGTGGTGGAGAGATTGCCATTGGATCCGCCGGATTATAAAGGCCGATGGGATGCGATAAAAGATGGAGAGGGTTGTAAAGAGATATCGATGAAGTTCGAGTTGAGCAGTATGCAGGCGGGTTTGCCGACGTGGTTTATTGCGCGGTCGCATCGGTTCACGACGCATACGCACTGGCGGATGGGTGCGCTGTTTGCGGACGATCATCATCTGGCACTGGTAAAGGCGGTTGAGTATGACCGTTATTTGCAGCTGTCGGCGCGCGGGGCGGCGCCGCATAACTTTTTTGCAATACTGCGAGACGGTCTGGAATTGACATTGGCGCGGTTTCCGGGGTTGAATATAAAACGTACGATGCCGTGTCCGGTGTGTATGGAGAAGAACAAAAAAGTGTCACCGGAGAAGAGGAAAGCTGTACATGAGTTCGAATACGAAGATTTGCTGACGCGGTATGGATTACCTAAACCGAAACTGAAGATCGAATGTCCGAAGTGTTATGCTGATGTATCGGTGCTTGAGCTATTGTTCGGGTTGGAGGCGGCAACGCAGGATGCGGTATTAAAACGTATGGACGAACTGGAATTGAATGTGATAGGGAGGATTGACGAATCTGATGAAGAGATGGTCCGCAATCAGGGGGTGATTATTACGGAGTTGGTTGAATTGAGGGAACTTGTTCAACGTGAATTCCTGAGGCAATTCGTGAGTGATCAGAGGTTGGCGGAGTCGCATTGTCCGAATGTGTTTGCGGTGTTGCCGAAGGAGGGGCGGAAGTGGCTGGGTGATATATTTGGTCAGAAGATGTGTTTGCAGCTTTATTGCCAGGCGCCCGGGCATTGGCATCCGACATACGAGGGCGGTTATTATGAGATAAAGAAGGCTGCGGAGTGGCTGAGGAGTGTTGGGCCTTATGTGGTGGGTTTGGCTAAGGTGCTGAAGTTTGCGGGGCCGTTAGTGGGGCCTGTGGCGGGGATGGTGGATGTGGTGTTCGCGGAAGGGTATAAGCATCACTTCAAGTTGATGAAGGAGTTGGCTGGTAAGCTGGGCGGGGGCAGTGATATTGCCGGGGAAATAGTGGAAGGGATGGGGCAAAGAGAGAAGATGGAGGCAGTGGAAGGGGCGGAGCTTAGGGCGTTGCGGGTGCTGCTGGATGAGGTTGACGCGAGGCATGAGTGGGGCGGGTTGAAGAAGGTGTTGACGCCTGAAGGTCATTATTTGTGGCTGTGCGAGGAACACGCGAAGGAGTACGCGAGTTGAGGTATAGTGGGGGGTGGAAGGCAGAAGTCAGCGGTACAAGGAGAGATTGTTGCTGGCGGGTGGGGACACGTAAAGGTCCGCATGGGCTAAGAGCCTACCCTACCGGAGCGTGGGCTAAGAGTCCACCCTACCCGGAGAAAAATCCGCGTGGGGCGAGGGGTCAGGCTACGAGAGTTGTTTCCAAAACATGCTCAAGCAAAGAAGCTTGAGCATGGCACGCGGTGTTGAAGTTTGCGTTGAATAGATTGATATAGACAGGGTGTCATAGATAACATGTTATCTGTCATAAATGAAGCGTGATATATCACGGATAAGGTGTGATATGCCATAGATAACGCGTGATATATCGCAGATGAGACGTTATATTGGGCAGATAAGGTGTGATATGCCGCAGATTAAACAGGCAAACCTGTCCTCGCACAGGCGGGGAAAGCTGATAAGTTGTTTATTTTAGGGCAGTTAGGTGAAAAGCGATGTTTTCAGGCAAAGAAGCAACGTTTTTATACGAATAGGAAATCAAAGTTCCGCATCTTATGCAGATCAATCTAATTATTGTTAGGCAGAGAAAAGCACCAAACGAGCACATAGGCATAGAAATGACACAACTTACAACAATATCCGCAAATAGAATAAATATCTCGAACAATGACAATACATCATCTGTCGTATCCGGATCAATAAACCGAGTTGAGAAGTTGAATCGTGAGGCCGAAGCACGATGGGCAGACAAACTGTGGGTTGATAACTCCCTTACTCGATCAATGGTGAGCTTTCAGGCTAATAAAAGAAAGGCCGTCTATCGTTGGTTTAAGTATAAAGAGGCTTTTTCTGCCGGTCTCGTTGAACTCTTGTTGAGCAGATACAACATTTGTCTAATATGATGGCATACTTTACTTTTCATGCTGGAAAATATTTCGACTGGCAAACAGATAAAGCAAAATATAACGCAACTCGGATGTACACCAATTACGCAACCGATTTAGGACTACTTGGCAAAACTAACGATAATATTTATCTGACGCCTGAAGGTATCAGGTTTACAGTGCATATGCAATTACACAAAGGATTAAAACTCGTAGAGTCGATGAAGATACTGTAATTGTCGGAAATCAGAATAGCGGAAAGATCGACGTAATTATGACTAATGAGATTACCAAAATACCTCCTACGGGTAATAATTCACCCTTTGAGCAAATAAAAAGAACTAATACGGCAGGTAATGAATACTGGTCAAGCAGGGATTTTTCGCAAATTCTTGGTTATTCCGATTACCGTAATTTCGAGCAGGTGATCAAAAAGGCCAAGACGGCCTGTTTTAACAGCGGACATCGCATAGAGGATCATTTCGTTGATATCACCGATATGATCGAAATAGGCAAAGGCGGGCAAAGACCTGTGAGTTCCGTGTATATGTCCCGCTACGCGTGTTATCTGATAATACAAAACGCCGACCCGGGCAAAGAAATAGTTGCGTTAGGTCAAACGTATTTTGCCGTCCAGACCCGAAAGCAGGAAGTTTCCGAACAGGAGACCGAAGGTAGTCGGCGATTACTTTTGCGTCAGGAGATGAAAACGCATAATGTTCGTCTTGCGGGAGCAGCCAAAGAGGCGGGGATAGTCAAAGCATCAGATTATGCCATTTTTCAAAATCACGGCTATATGGGATTGTATGGTGGTCTTACTTCCGGAGACATCCATCATCGTAAAGGCCTCAAAAAAAGTCAGCAGATTCTCGACCACATGGGCAGTACCGAACTTGCGGCAAATCTTTTCAGGGCAACACAGACGGAGGAAAAACTGCGGCGTGAAAATATTAAGTGCAAGGAAAAGGCCAACCGTACGCATCGCGAAGTCGGAGTTAAAATCCGCCAAACCATTAAGGAACTTGGCGGCACTATGCCAGAAGATTTGCCGGTTGCTGAAGATATAAAAAAGCTCGAGACAAAACGTAAAAGGGAACTGAAAGATAAAACAGATTGATCAGTGACACGCTGAGTGGATTAAATCAGTAAAAACAGGCTAAATATAGGAGAGATTGCCACAGTCGCTGCGCTCCCTCCTAAGAAACTAAAAAAACCGTTTCGATATAATGTTGCCTATAAGTGCTTTGATAGAAACATGTTACCTTGAATATTGCCAGAATTTAGTTTCTTTTGCATACCTTCTGAGAATCAGATGAGGTGCTCGCAATGACGGGGGATGAGATTGCCGCATAGGCTTACAGATTTTTTTTGGTGATTTCGCGAATAAGAGAAGTTGCATAGCAGCCGGAATCAAGCTCGAATTGCAGTTCAATGTAAGGTCCCAATTTGTCCTGCCCCGTGGTAACCTTGGTATGATGCGGCTGAAAGCGCAAAGGCCGGCGACCACCCTTGGCATCATACTGGCGCATTTGACGAAAATCCCTGTTTTTCAATCCTGCCAAATCCAATACAGGATTTTCGATATCACCGGCTGGTCCAATTAACCTGGTCATACGAAATCCCAACAGAGGCCCAGTGGGGCTAATCTCAAAGGCGTCGTAGCGAGGTTGTTCCAACATGGCATCCTCGACACGGAAACAGGCCCCATTAATATGCTTATAAGCCATCTCCCCGACGAGCAGTTTATCAATGTCCGGCATACGAGCGGCAAGTACCTGGTTGAAAAGGTCGGATTGGTACGCAGACACGAAGAAACTTTTGAGATGTTTGTCTATCCTCTTATAGGCTTTTTCTTTGCTGCTTTTGGAAGTAATAAGAGTTTTCAATGCACGGCGTTGGTCGGCAAAGGGATAGGGCCAGGCATCATAGGCTTTTTTGTAATCACCCTTTTCGTAAAAGGTCCGTGCAGCAACAAGTGTCGCAGAATCCTCTTCTTTTGGTCGGCCAAGGAACAAATCAACAAACTCGTTAATTTTACCTTTGGAAACCGCTTCTCCTAATAGATGTGTGTCGCTGCGATAGCCAAAACGTTGTACACCAAAATAGTTTGGCACACCCCTGCGAATTAGTACAGACATGACGTTTTCAGCTACTTCGGCCGCCTGTTTTAGAGGCAGATTAAGCTCGCGAAGTCGAATAACAAAACGATTGCCGGCAAGATGCCCCAATTTAATTTTGTTGCCGTGACGAGCAATTTGAATAATTTTGATATCAGGAATATGAAGTGATAGTAATCGTTCCGGATTTATATGCTCTATGGAAATCCACTGTCTTGTGACAGCACGAGCATCTTTCAGGCCGGCATAGCCGATTTCTCTTCGAGTTATCCGCAGCACATTGGCAATTTTAGCCAGTGCGTCCATCGTTGATATTCCTTTTTTTTCGATCTGGGCATAAATATGCGTTCCACTTTCGCAAGGAGTATATAAAGGCAGCTCTTCAACAAGAAAATCTTCTTCGCATGTTTTTATAGTACCTCCTATCCCATCAAATTGAGTGGTAAGGAAAGGAAGTGAATTATGAGTGCTTGAATTAGACATATCGATAGGCAAATTACCCGTTCAACCGTTTTTGCTCCGATAGTTCATAGTTGCCGTTGTCCATCCTGTATAGGTTGCTGTGGCGCCCGGGTTGCTCTCCAGCAGAACCTTATCTTCCGCAACAACGGACGCGATTATAACGGCATAGATGCGTTGTGACCAGTACAAAAAAAATACCCATTGTCGCGGTTGCAGACAGAGATCCCCTGGAGCAAACCCAAGTGTTGCGCTTCAGATCGAATTTCAGGCTTTAGTACCTGGCATTTTATTCAGTACGGGCATATCAGGGGTTTTGCCACTGGAGTTTGGGGTATTCGCCTGGGGCGATGGTCCAGATGTTTGTAAAGTCCCAGCCTTCGTTAGTATAGGTGCTTTGCAGTTGCATATTTGTTGTTGACTGGGCGATGACATTGGCTGGATCGGCTATATTTCCTACGCCGGTAATGGCGTTATTGACAATGTTATCCCAGAAACACCTGGTATAGATACTGCCGTTGTCATATCCGGTTATCGCTCCGAGATTAGTGGCGCCCGAGATAACTCCTGAGGCATAGCAGTGAATGATCGGCACGCCAGCGGCGCTTTTACCGATCAGTCCGCCGACTTTGTCATTGCCCGATACGCTGCCGGCGGCGTAGGATTGTTCGATTTGCGCGTAACTCGACCCTACCAGTCCTCCTATCGATTGATCGGTACCAATCACGTTACCGGTGGCAAAGCACTGAGTAATCTGACCGGTATTTTTTCCTGTCAGGCCGCCTACATTGTTGGCGCCTGATACAGTCCCGGCTCCATAGCAATAGCTGATATCGACCATCTCACACGAGCCGGCCAGGCCGCCGATATAATATGAAAATCCCGATCCGGATACATCACCGGCTGCATAGCAATTTTCGATAGCTGAGACGTTATTGGTGCCGACCAGTCCGCCGATAAAGAGGACGCCGGAAACATCGCATGTGGCATGGCAATTGTCAATGATCGTTTCAACCGGTCCGGTGAGTTCTGTCACCTCGTCTGTCTGAAATGCCGCGGCGCCTATCATTCCACCGGTGGAATTGTTGCCGACTATACTGCCGCCTTCGACAGAACAGTTGGTGATCTGGGCTTCTCTGAGCCATCCTATCAGTCCGCCGATATACTTACCGTCTTCGGCGGTGATATTGACATTGTTCATAGTGAGGTTTTTGATCTGAGCGGCCGAGCCGTTAACAAAACCAAAAAGACCGATATAGGCATTGTCCGGAAAGCTCATTCCCGTGGCGTCATAGGTGAAGTTGGAAATCACACGCCCGTTGCCGTCAAAGACACCACTAAAGGCCTGATAATTACCCGGGCCCGCCACGTATCCGATTATGTTGAAATCGGTTCCAGTATAGCCGCTCAGGTCGATATCGTTCACAAGTTTGAAATGCTTGTCCCAGGTTCCCGGATGAGTGCCGATGGCGTTAAGTTGCTCGGCAGTGCAGATGATAAACGGGTCGGACGAAGTGCCGGAACCACCGCCGCAGGGAGGCTCAGCCGACTGTCCTTTGAGCCAATTTACCGCCAATTTTGCCAGGTCATCGACATCGACCTGCGTATCCTGATTAATATCAGTTCTCTCACACCAATCAGGCCCGGCGCAACCGTCGGTCAGCCATTGCGATGCCAATAGTGCGAAATCAATCAAATTGACCATAATGTCCCTGTTGATATCGCCCCTGTTAATCGCATAAATGTCGATATCCTGCTGTGTCGTATGACCGGAACTGTCATCGACCGTGACCGTGATCGGATATTCGCCCACTGCTCCTGGCGTTCCCGAGAAGCAGCCGTCGGTATCGAATGTGATCCCCGGAGGCAGCACAGCTTGTCTTTCGAACGGAGGAACAAATAACAGCGAATTGGCATTGGCCAGATTTGCGGCGCCGTCGTATCCTTCGACCAAGATGTAATCGGTTTCATTACCGGCTGATATGCCGACCGTCGGGGTCAGGTTTGTGTTGCCGGTACCGTAATCGAATTTGATTTGGCCGTCGCTAAAGAGTGTAACCGCGAAATTGCACGGCAAGGCATAGGAGAAGGTCGTGGCCTCCCAGCGGATCATAACCCAACTCGGATCGGCCTCCGGATCGTGATCGATATAGATGTCACCGACATTGTTATTGGGCGGGAAAGGATCCCTGGTATATAAATCGTCCCACAACGGAGCGATGCGGATGTTTCTCATCAGGTTTATGGTGCTGTTGCTGTGGTCCGGACCGGCTGTGCCACCTAATTCCACAAAACCGTTGCTGCTGATCCTGATAACATTGCCAGCCGGGTAATCCACATTGTAGAACGGAAAAGTGAACGGCAGCGTGTATTCGGTGTAAACAGCCTCGTCCACATAAAATTCCTGAGGAGTTCCCGTCATGCTCAACTGACCGGGATCGCCGATCTCATAAGGCGGTATCTGCTCCCTCGGCTGGATCAGCCAATTCTGGTAAGGCAGCACACCGCCATAGGCATTAACACATGAAACATCGATAGGCTCTGTGAGATACCAGGTATATTCCAACGGTGGCAAAATACGTAGATCGAGTATTCCGTCGCTTCCTCCTCCGATAACGACCAACTCAAACTCACCGGTTTGGCCTCCGTAGCCTGCTACGCGAATGAGGTATTCCTGCTCGGCTGTCATTGGCATGGTGATCTGCTCCGGCTCTCCGGGGTATTGATCGTCACATGCCAATTCCGTCAGTTGGCAGTCGCTAAAGATGGCCAGGGTGGCATCGAAGGAATTGCTGGAAAGGGTCACGGTAACTTCATCGCTCTCGGTTGGGATGTACAAGTACCACAGATCCTTAATATCATCTCCACCACCGCAGGAACTGACAAGACTGCTCCCGTTGTCGTCGGTGGGCGTTGCGTTGGTGGTGTCGCCGGTGTAGGTCAGTCCGGTAACCATATAATCGGAGACTATCGCAGCACCTGTACAATCGTCGTTGTACGGCGGCTCACTAATGGTCAAAACGTAATCGTCAAAAGTACCATCGCCCGAAAAATCGTCATTCCCAGCCACACGAATAAGATAGATATTGTTCTTTACCATAGGTATCGAGAGTTTGGAATCACTGTCACTGCAGTCGTCACAATTGTTTTCGGGCAGGTCGGGGCAATTGTTGTTAGCCGCCAACAATTGCAGGTTATCGCAGTTATTGGCGTACACCCCCAAAGTCGTATCGAAATCATCGCTATGAAGAAGCATTGTCACGGTACACGTTCTACTGGGCGAGAAGGTGTGCCAGGCGTCAATATAGTCACCCCAATCGTAACCGGGAGTAGCAAAGTCGAGATTCGGGTTAACCGGATCGGGTGTGGCGGTGGCACTGACCAGCGAACCTTCGTAAGGTACGCTTTGGGATATTGGACTGGTAAAGGCGCCTCCGCAACCATCGTTGGGAAACGGCGGTTTGTATGTTGCGGTAAGAAAATAATAACCAGTTTCGTTATTGTAACCCGCTACGCGAATAAGGTAGTCGATGCCTTCCTCGAGGGTCATCGAAAGCTCCGACTGACGATAAAAACCGCTGATTTCGGAATCATCATTACAGGCCAGCGAGTCCAGATTATCACAATCGGCAAATACCTCCAACGTGGTGTCAAAATTCGTACCCTCGTTGCAAAGGCTGATAGTATATCCACCGCCCACCGGTGGCGTAAATATATGCCACGCGTCGATCGGATCGAATCCGGCGCAATCGGAGTAGTATGTCTGCCCGTCAGGGGTCCTGGTCCTCGAACCATAGACGGTTCTGGAGGCGATCTCGTAAACAAAAGGCTCCTCATTGCTGATAAAGGGATACTGCTGGCTTTCAGTCAGGGCGGTGGCACGTTTACAGTCGTCGTTATAATTTGTTCTATCCGTTAAGGAGTAGGTCATAGAACCGCCCGGCCCACTGATCTGGGAAATAGAGATACGCGTGTTGTAATCAACTCCAAACCCGTAGGTGTGGGTGTTCGGATAGGTGGTGTCGCCGTTGATGATTGTAAAATCCGGATTGCGATAGAGGTCTGTACTATCACCACGATTATTAAGCTTTTCGAGGTCATAATCGTTGTCCGCCTGGATAAGGGCGACCATATAGTGCAGTTCCGGCCAACCGAGCATCTGCCCTTCGTCGTTAGGATCTTCAGGAGGGATGATTACCGGGGGCATGCCCGGATACCCTTCGGAATCGTTGTTAAACTTGAATTCGTCGATATGCCAGATGGCAAGTCCACCTTGGGGCATGTAACGTTCGCTATCGCTCGGCTGTCGGTTTTCTATAAGCAGATATTCAGTGATAGGTACTTTCGATTGGTTGGGCAGGTTCGATAGAGAGCCGGCCTGTAAGAGAATCGCCGAATCGAACAGGTCATACTTGAAGGCTTCTCCATATTTGGTCCCACCGGCATCGGCGATGGCTATCTTTACGGTATGTTGTGCGCTTGTGCTCAGACCTGTCTTTGTGGCCTCCAGTCGTCTCGTAAAACCGTCAAATTCGATGTTTTTCGTTGTCGTATTAGGGTCATTGTCCACATAGTACTCTTCGTTATCGCCAGGCTGCCCGGGTAAGTTCGGATCGTCAGAAACTATTTCTGGTCTGACGGTCTTGACGTTTACCGGGTCTGTCGTGCCCGGCACCAAGGCGATATTCACACCATTCACATAGACAGCCAGTACGTCATAACCCGTACTATTCGGGTCGGCATAGTCGCCGTCGCCTATAAACTCGGTGTATTCTTCCGAGGCAAAAACGAAGTTAAGATAAAGGTTTGCGGTTGGCGAGCTCGTATCCTCAAATTGGAACTTGAACTCCAACACCGCCGCATCGGTTGTAGGATTTTCGGCCAGGTTGTTCAGGGCCGAATCGCCGGCGTCACCGAGAGCAGTCCCAGTATCCGTTTCTTTGTTAGGCCCGAGGGCATCGAAGATATCGCCGGTGGACAGGATAATGCCTGCCTGCATTCCGATTCCAGCAGAGTTTCCTGCCCGGAAGACTCCAGCCGCTCGAGTGTCTGCCTTGAGTTTGGGAGTGCCCTCTACAATGTTGATTCCCGGTCCCAGCAGGTCTGCCACTAACTTCTCGGCATTCTGTTGAGCAACTCTTATTCCATCAAGCCCTGAAGCAATGGACGAAGCACTCATCTGATAATTTATGCGGTGGACGGGATAGTTCGGATCGTCCGGATCATCATCGGCGAAACCTGTACTGACATAATACGTGCCCCAGAAATCGTCAACCTCAGGATCGTTAATCAAGTACGGTTCAACCAATCCCAATTGCACTCGTGACCACGCGCAAAGGTGAGGTGGATATTGGGCCGACGAGCCGGAAGGGCCGAACCCTTCGCCCAGAGGAGTGCCCATCAGTCCCCAACGGCCAATTCCGTAACTTGACTCGTCTGTATCGAACAGGTCCGGCAGACCCAGAAGATGTCCGAACTGATGGCAAAAATATCCGATAGGCGTGATTATTTTTTGGCTTGTTCCCAGCATCAGCGCCGGCCCGACCTGATAACTCTTTACTTTGATGCCGCTGGCACTGGTCCAAACATTGCCGCCAATCAGAACCCTATTATCCGGCTCAACACCATGCCCGGAAAAAATAAGCGTAATAAAATCCACTATACCGTCGCCATTTTCATCAAAATCTTCGAAGTCGATGATTTCCCGTTCGTCGAGGCGGTCCAGGGCATCGTCAATCATACCATGGACGTTTGGGTTTTGGGCATTCGGCAATTTGATCCATTGCGGAGTAATGGTACTGTCGAAAGACCACTGGCCGTAAGTGTTATACTTGAAGTAATCTTTTACGCTGCCGCCGGGCGCTATAACCGGGTCCCCACCAATACCATTAAACAAGGTGTTATAATAGGAGGGGGCAAAACCATTGTCACCGATCGGATCGGTACCACCTTCATCATAATGGTTGCTAAATGCGCATAGGACCACCAGATGCTTTTTGGTCGGCAGCGGCGCTCCCTCCGCCATAGGAGGCGCAACGACAGCAACCGCCAACATAACCTGAGCGATTAATATCAGTCGCCTGGAAGCGAACCTGTGCGCAAGACGGTCCGATAAAAACGGTCGTACGCACATTGATGCCTTACCTGCCTGGTTCAGGCCCATACCTGTCAGGTTAATTCGGTGATTTTTGTGTGATCTCATTTTCTCCTCCGCGCAAAATCAGTAAACAGTCAAAACTCAAAGTGGTCTGCCAATAATTCAATATATCACTACGTTCAAACTTTCTCGTCCAAATTAACAGGAAAAATAACAACGCGGTGATGTCGGAACAGCCCAAAAGACCGCCCAATTCCATCTGTTCGGATTATAACGGCCGGCGCCCCCTTCCGCACCGCCAAAGTCACCGATTTTCGCCATATTCTGACTCGGTGAACACATCTCCTTAGCACCTTACAGAGGCTTGCAGTAACATAACTTACAATAGCAGATATTATTTCCAAACGCAAGGGAAAAACCATATTTGACCCCAAATAGGTAAGTACCTGAAAACAGCCCTGTTTACGGTCGGGTCAATTTGGCAGGCTGCCGGTTTCCGCCGGACTTGCCTGTGTTAAACCGATGGTATTATGTTAACTTATTGAGAAAACGTAAGTTAAATACAATTTTCATACGGTCAAGCTGGTAATTTAGGTAAGATTGGCAGGGTATTTCTGCCCGCCCAGGCCGCTCGGATGCGGGTTTACAGCATTGATTTGGGCAATTCTCGTCTTTTCAAAAAAAAGGTTGACAAACGCCCCAGTTTTCTGGTATCATAATTGAAAGCCAGGTAGGGCAATAGAGAAAGTTGCCGCCGATGAAAATACCCACCATAATGGGGCTGATAGAAGGCCTTCCAGCCGAGGTTGTTTGTTTAAAGCCATAGAAAATTTCTGAGGTACGCACTATGTTGTATTTAGAAGTTTTGGAAACACGTTGCCTGCTCGCTATTTCCGTCATCGCAGATCCTATGGATATAGATTTTGGTGAAGTTGGCGTTGGTATCGAATCTCCATACACTATTGTCAACCTAACCAATGATGGTCTGACCGATGTCGAGATCACCGAGATATTGTGTATCGATACAGGCACTATGGAGCCGGATGACAATTTTACGGTGGATCCTTATGATTTGTACAATCTTCCACTGATTCTCGAAGCCGACGACCCTGACGGCATAGATTTTCACATACGCTTCGAACCTCAGGAGCGAGGAGATGTCAGCAAAGATCTGCTGATTAAAACCTCCGATAACAACGTAAGAGTCGATTTGGAGGGGACAGGTCTCGGCGGCAATCTGGTGATATCTAATTTTGTTTTTCCACAGGTCAACCCCAACTACGTCTGGACCGGTGAGCCGCTTGAGGTTTCCATTACCGTCACAAACGAGGGACCCGGCCACATCCTGTCCAGTACGGGTATTGAGTTCGATTACAGTCCGAATCAGTCCTTTGGTGATATTGACGACCAGATTATCGGCCAAATCCATAGAGATGTGGTCCCGTCCCTGGAACCTGGCGAGTCCGTCCAGATCGATAACATAGCACTCGATATGACCACGGTTGACCTGACGGACAATCCGACAAGAGGTTACATCCTGGCCGCGGTTAACTATGGCGACCCTATCAACGCTGAAGAAATTATCGACGACAATGTCAGGCGTTCCAGTCGTATGAGCTTTTATACCAGCAAAATCGGCGTTTCTGATTCGGTTTCACCCAGTACGGACGGCATGATAGATTTCGGCTGGGGCAGCGTGGGCCATGTCTCCGGCCCGGAGTACATCGATATAATAAACATTGGCAATACTCCCGTCAATATCACTGATCTTGATTTTTCCAATGAGCATTTCGGTATTTCGAAATATAACCCTGTTTCATCAACATTGCAACTGCCGCCAGGATACGATCAGGATAATGTTACAAAGCTGTCCGCCGTTGATTATGGATATAATAGCATGGTACATGGCGAAGCTAATTGGTACTCTTATGACGCCATGGAAGGCGACTCGCTTGGCATACAGCTTCAATTGTTTAACAATGTTCCAATGGACGTGACGATATATTCTCAATATGGCAATATCATCACAACCAGCGACAATTCTGTACCGTACACTGATCTATTCTGGTCTTCCAGCGTTTATGCCGATACCGCCGCTCCTTATACCGGGCGATATTACATAAAAGTTGACAGCCCTGATGATTCATACGATGACAGTTACCGCTTTGAATTTGCCAGTCAGTACGGCCTTGTCACAGAATTCTCCTTGTCCGAAACAGCGACAATATTATCCGGCCGGGAGCCTGAAGAACGGCCAGGCCGGGAAGATCCGGGAGAATGGTGGTATTGGTACAGCAGCCAATGGTTTACCTTCGACGGTAATGTGGGTACCCAGGTTTTAATTACATTTCCCGATCCTGATCCTATGTTTTCTTACTCGGTTGATATTTTCAACTCACATGGTCAACAGGTGGACTCGACGAGTGTGGGAACTCCCATGAATACGGTTTTGATCGAGACAGGCTCCTATTACATTCGCGTCAAGAGCGAGGATTATTGGAGCTTGGTCGATTTCGATATCAGTGTAGTCGATGCCGGCTCCATATTCGAAATCCCGGCGGCTACCATGTACGGCCCCGGGCATGTAACCATTCCTGTATGGTTCACCCCCAGGACTACCACGCTGAATGCGGACCCGGACCTAAACTATTTGGTGGAAGGCACTCTGGAGATCACCACCGACGCTGGAACTTCGGATGAAATTTACCTCAGCGGCAGGGCAATACCAGGTGATATGGTCGTTGCCAGTGTGCAATTGTCCGAACTGGCTTATCCTGCGTTCGTCCAGTCCGGATCGCCCCTGACCGTATCGGTTAACATCTACAATAACGGGCTAGGCTACATCCTTGATCCTGCCGATTTGAAGTTTTATCTCAGCTATCCGAGCGAAGGCGGCTGGTTTGGCGGCCAGGAAATTCTGCTGTCCGGATCTCCGGAAGAATTGATCGTTCCTGCGCCTATCCCTGACGGTACAGGCGTACATTGTACCGCTACCGTGGAGATTCCACCGGATATTACTGGCCCCTATTATCGTATCATAGCTGTCGTTAACAGTGATTATCTGGTCATCGAGACAGACTACGATAACCACGATAACAACTATTCCATATCTCCCGATGCGATTTACATGGACCGTTACAGCACCCTGGCTTTCGATTCGGTGGGTAACCCGTCGGATCGGATCATAGATTTCGGCGCCGTGGCTATTGGAGGGGTCAATCAGGAACCTTATGTTACGATATATAATCGCAGTGCCAGCAAGACCGTTACTATCACCGACTGGTCTCTGCTCCTGGGCGAGGATTTCGCCCTGCGTACTACCAGTGCGCCAATGACTCTGGCGCCTCATGCCCAGCGAAATATTTACCTTCAGTTCGAACCTGACGAGTTCGACCCCCAGGGACAGCCGATTATAACCGACACCCTGACCGTCCATACCGACGAACAGATAGAATACACTTTCAGCCTTACCGGAACAATTGCCGGCGCGGATCTGATTGTGACCGAAGATTCCGGAACACCTAATGACAACATGCTTGAGTTAGGCGCTGTTCGTCCGTTAGGTACTGTTCCTCTGGAACAAGCCACCGCTGTCCAGGCCTTCACGATTAAAAACAATGGCAATCAAGTTTTGGAGATCAATGAAATAATCCTGGGCCAAGGTTCGGCTAGTCCGTTTAAACTAGTTTTGCCTGCGGATACTTACAAGGTTCCGTTAAATCCGGGCGATTCTCGTAAGATTATGGTGACCTTTGCCTCCGCGAAAGTCGGTTCTTTCGGGGAAACTATCACCATAAGGAGCACCGACCACCTGGAAGACTACACTTACGTTTTGCATGCTACCGCCTCCGCGGTCAAACCGACCCTCGTTATTTACGAAGATATATCCCTGGATGGCATACCGTACGACAATCAGTTGAGTTTTGGCCGACAGCCTTTTGACACACCTTACGAAACCACTATTTATCTGACTAACATCGGCGACGATGTCCTGACCGTACAGGGCTGGACACTGCAAAATACCGACGTCAATGCCTTTACCGTAACTCGCGCCGAAACGGGCGCCCCGGAACAAGGCTTCACCATCGCCCCTAAACAGATTGTTCCTTTGAACGTTTGGTTCCTTGCCCCGTCGGACAGTATTGACCAGCCGGAATTCTTCTTCAGCGACACTCTTATTATTTCCAGCGACGATCCGGATAACGCTCAGTATATGGTGGACCTTATCGGCTCCGCCTCCCTGACCAATTTCAAGATTATCTCCGACGGTAAAGAGAATGTGGGACAGCGGATAACGATGGATTCCATCCTGAAGGACCATAGCAACACCGCACCGGCCATTACCGATAGATTCGATATTCTCAACGGCAGTGTCAGACTGACTTCACTGGAAATCATCTCGAGTGGTGACGGATTTAGTATCGACTGGCCCGGCGACCAGAATGTGGCTCCGGGGCAATACATCACAGTCGGTATCACCTTTGATGCCTCCGGCGATCAGTTCGAACCGGGCCAATATAACGGTGCCATCATTATCAGTGCCGGCGACGTCGAACCCACAATCGTGAATGTTACCGCTACGGTAGTCAGTCCCGAAATTGATGTTTCCCAGACAAGTCTTGATTTCGGAGTTATCGACATGGGCCACCCGTCAGTGCGGCAGTTAGTGATTTCCAACGAACTGGGCACCGCCGATCTGGTCATCAGCGATTGGGGCTGGGAAAGCAATGATTCGCAGTTCCAACTGGACCTCAACGGCCCGCTGATCGTTCCTACGGGCCAGACCGCGACCGTTGACGTTGTTTATGATCCCACGATTCCCACGCTGGACGTTCCTGCAGAGGAGCGGCTTACCTTGTATTCCAACGACCTGGACGAGTTCGAATATAACATTACATTAACCGGCCAAAGTGACGGCCAAGAGGTCAACGCAAACGATGGAGACCTCTCATACCACCGTTTCAAAGACAGTGAAGGTCATTGGGTTTACGTCTCCCTTACTCATGGCAGCTTCGAACTCTATCTCGAAGACGGCGATTCCGACCAGGCGGACATTTTCGCCCTGCTATTGTCTGGCACCACCCAGGAAAGTAAACTCAAGATCACTACCACCGGCAACACTACTATCGGCAGTATCCGTACCGTCGATAATGGCTCACTGAACTCGATTATCGCGCCGAACGTCAATATCGAGAAAGAAATTATCGTTAATGGTTCGCTGGATAAAATGCTGTTGGGTAACGTTCTCGACGGAGCGGCAATAGCTGTACAGCAACCATCCTCCAAGCCTATGACCATCAGTGCCGCACAGATAGGAAACAGTGTTGGTTTCGATCTGCCGGGAACGCTGCGAACCTTCCAAGCCAAGTCATTTGCCGGCGGATACCTGTACGCCGATGCGATCAACAAAGTTAATATTTCCGCCGGCAGCATCGGAGCAAACATCGAAGCCAAAGATGGAAACGTCAGGCAAGTCAATGTAGCCGGTAATATTGACGGCGACATCCAGGCCTACGGCGATATCGGCAAAATCACCAGCAAAACCGGCGTCATCTCCGGCGACATCATCGCTCAAAATGGTGATATTTCTTCTGTCAGCGCCAAGTATGGCATTTCCGGTATGATTATGGCGCTGGACGACATCAACAGCCTTAAAGTCAAAGACGGCAGCCTATCCGATGTTATCATTCGCGCCCAATCCATCAAATCAATTAGCGCCTTAGACTTTAACAACGCCCTGGTCAGCGTTGCCGGCAGGCTCGGTTCGGTTAAGGTCCAGACCGACATTATCGACTCACACATCCTCGCCGGATATGACATAGGAATGTCGGTCCAACTGGGTGATTCGTTTAACGACCGATTGAGTGAGGGCAATATTGGAAAACTCTCGTTCGGCGGCAAGCTGCAAAACTCCTACGTTACCGCCGGAGCCATGGCCGACAATATTTACAATAATCTCGTAAGCTCGTTGGAATATACCGCCCTGCCGGCTAATCCTCCCTATGCTGTTGGAAACGGCTCCATCGGGCGCATTACAGGCCATAAGATCGTCTCCGACAACACCAATAATGAATTCGGATTATATGCCTCCGGCCCAATCAACACCAAACTGCTGCCAAGCGGCGACTTTGTCATTGTAACCAATTTATAACTCGTCTTTACGAGTCGGCCGCGGCATTTGAGCCTAAAAACCGCTGTATTTTGGTAATCTACCCCAAGTTCGCCAACTGTTAGCCCAAGTTCGCCGACCATCTCCTGCATCAACTCGGCGCTTTTTTGCTGGAGAATTTGTTGATCGAGTTGAGCTTGCAGTTGATCGATTTGTTGTTGCATAGCATCGAATTTTGCCTGGGTCTCATCATCGGCGGCACGTACCGGCGAAGCGACCATTAACAATGCTATTATTGCTAAGGATACCAGTTTTTTCATTTGCCACTCCTATGATTAACAATCCATTATGACGCTGACATCATAATCGCTGATTTTACCCTGCCAATTGCCGGATGTAAAAGCCTAATTTACAGAGCGATTCAACGGGGAAAGTCCGCAAGAAACACACCCAGCCACAAACAACCATTCTCTGGCCTTTGTTCATTTAGCCATTCGCCACGGTTAGTCCCAAATAACGACCTCCTGTCAATACGATTGCTTATATTGTGGTCGATTACAGCACAACCATTTCAATGTCGCTCGGTTCGCCATCACCCTGTCTGGGCGCTTCCAGCGACCTTACCTGTCCGGGTATGGCCAGCGGCGTCGCGGCGGCCCTGCCCGCTCAGCCTGCCTGTGCGTCGCACGCAGACAGGCCGATCAGCTTCAACTTGTCATCATCATAATCAACCGTATTCTCAGCATATCGGATATCGCTTTTCATAGCATCGGTCGGGCTCTCCAGCGCATCATCCTTGCTGGCGGTTGCCGCCTCGGCGACGGCCTTTGCCGCAATCGAATCATTGAGTGCCGTGAGATAGGCGGTTTTCGCTGCCGTCAGGTCCAGCACCGCCACCGGCGGCGCTGGGTAAAGCGCTGCGTTTGCAGTCAGTCCCGTTATCATCGCATCGGCTAATGCTGCAATCTCTGGTTCCCTGCCTGCCGGCAGGTGTTCTTGGGAATCTTGCCATTTTAAAATCCTTTCAATAAAAAGTTATATTCATTTTTTCCCGCGAGTCTGCTTTTTCAGCCATTGCACAGCGGTTGTTTCGCTTTTTTCTATCGCCAGTTCCACCGCCGAACGTCGCGCTTCAGTTTCGTTTTGCCCGCAGCGGGCTCGGCGTAGTATTCAATGCCGTTGTTCTCGCCTCTTGTGTCAGTGTTCCCACGGAAAGTCCGGCCACATTGTGACAGAAGTACCGACGAAATCAGGCGTAGGGCGTTTGCCGTGTTTGGTGGCGTACGGTGAGTTTGGCCAATCCACGATGACTGCCGTCTTCACCTCTGCCGGCCTGCATTCGCTAATGAGTTGACACGCCAAAGTGATTGATGTTCCTGAGGCCATCACTGTATCGACCACAAGGATGCGTCGGTCAGTCAAACATGACGGTAGTGTCAGGAGTAGAGTCTCGGGTTCACAGTCCTTCGACACGAGCACTTCGTCGGTTGGGGTAGTGCGCACATAGACGCCTCCGACAACTCGCACGCCAATGAGATAGGCTATGTGGGTCGCAGACACAAGGCCGCACCGCACGATTCCGACGATGACATCTGGCGTAAATGCCGCCTCCTTGACTAGGCTGGCAACTTTCCGATGCAACCCATCCATTTCCGACCACGAAAACACCAGCATCTCAGGCATCATCGACAGAATCTCCCATTGGGGACTTTTTTGCACGGGACACAAACAGGTACAGAGGAGCCGTGTTGAATACGGTGTAGGCACACTTTATTGGGTATTCTGTGTACATAATGCTCATGATCACCGACCAGTCGAGAACACCAACAAAAGCAACCGTGCTGAACACGACTGTGTCGATAAGCAACGAGACAAAGCCAGAGGCGTTGTTTCTGAGCCAGAGATGTCGCCCGTGTGTTTTCCGACGCCACCAGTTATAGGCGGTCACATCGTAAAGTTGAGCCATGAGATATGCCAAGAGACTTCCCGCTGTTATCTGTACTGTGGAAAAGATGAGAGATGGGATGAGTGAGAAGAAAAAACCAACACAAATCATCTTTCGGCTAATGACTCGCCCCTTGAGTTCATTAACGTAGTTAAGAATAAGGAATGATAAGGGATAAACGAACAGCCCCACCGTGACGGCGAAATGCGAGAACTTCACCTGCCACTGGCAGAGAACATTGGTGGCGACTAGCACCAAACAGAACAGGACAAGAGGGATCGGCGGGATATCCTTGATGAATGACCTCATGGGGTCTCCTGTGTCGTGAGGGTATCAATAAGTTCGGCAAAACGATCCAACGATTCTGTGTCATAGCGGTTGACGAAGATAACATCTCCCGCCTTCTTTCTCTCTTCTACAAATAATGGTGCCATCTGTCTGTGCAGGTTCGCCAAACGGTCATCCCTGCCGTCGGTTTTCTGAGTTTTGATGATCCGCTGCGCCTCCTCCTCTGAGGCGGGGAGAACGCGAACAACCACGGCACCAAACTTGACGCGGTTAACAACTGCGGTGCCAGAATCGACCTCAATAATGACGGGCGAGACGGAGGGCTTTTCCATGTCTGCCGTGAGATACCCGTAACGGTGTCCATGGTTCTCCGCGACCAAGCAGAGTTGTCCGTGTGCCAACATTCGCTGGAACTTTCGCCGTGATATGCTTCTATGAACCTCTTGTTCTCCCGCCCGTTGGGGTCTCGTTGTGAAGGCGGAAGTTATCTCGATGCAGTGCTTCCGACAGAAATAATCGCGCAGTGTTGACTTCCCCGCACCACTCGGACCTGTAAGAAATATCACTATGCGTCGTGCCCTTCCGGAATTGAAAATGTGGTAGCTCTCGTGAAGATCTTGTATCAGCGCGTTGAGTTTATTGGGGTAATGAAACGCTCCGAACAGATATATCGTACCGTCACTGAGTGCAGAGCAAGCAAGGATCGTCACCCGGTAGGTTGGGATCTCCCCAATGACACAGTAGGCAAATCCAACTCCAATAATCGTCGCCATAAAGAAGAAGACGTGAATTTGAAGGATGCCGGGGGCTATGCTTATGCCAACTCGCTTGGAGAAATCCCTGACTGGGGTCGGCTTGAAAGAACGAGGTATGAATCTGGCTGCTCCGGTTGACTCCTCGATTTGGTATACGCTGGCCTGAAGATACCGATAGCGATAACTTGTCGCGAGGGAATACACACCACCCCAGAGCAAAATCCCCAGCGTGGCGATGCTACCGACAAAGAACGCCAATTCGGACTTGGCGGCATCGCCCGTCCCGTATTGGTACGCGAGCCAAATGAACCCCGTAAGTGCAGGGAGGACAAAACCGAGAAAGCTCAAGATGTCCTTGTATCGCTCCTCCATCGCCTGGAGAAAAAGAGAGTGGATATCCTTTGCAATCTCAAAGGACCTATCGCTCTCATCAGGGCTCTTATCGGTGCTACTCATTCTTTATTCCTTCTATCGCGAACTACTGTTATATGGTTTCCGTATAATACGCATCGTTTTCTTTCTCACAAGTTGTCAACCGGGCTTTTCACGCCTCTGCCTCCCCGGTTCAAAACATGAGTGTAAATCATAGTGGCTCGCAATCATTCGCCAAACATTCCGGACAAGAGCGTACCTTGTCATGGCCAGTCGCCGCCGATCTTCGTATACATTCTCCGCAAAAAGCCAGTTTGCACGAAGCGCAATAGTGTAGCCGGTGCTTTTCCAGAAGCGACCGATCTCCCGGAGTGGCCATGATCTTGTTGAACTCATCAGGTTCGAGTGTGTCCCATACAGTAACAAGACCACCTGCCTTCTCCCTTACAACCGTCATCTCACTCTCGGTAAGCAACCGCTTTACGAATTCAACAGCGTGACCCGCAGCCGCAAGGTCTGCAAGTGACTGAGATAAGAAACTTCGATTATAGCTCAGCCAAAGTAAGAACCCAGAGTAAACCTCTTTCGGGTCGGGATGGCGAGCAGCCTTGGCATCCATCATATCCAGCGTATCAATTGCTTTCTGGATCGTGTTGGAGCGGAGCATGCAACGCCCGCACAAGACACAAAATGTGTTGATCGTGAGCCCGTCATGCTCGTGGTAGGTTCGAAAAGGATCGGAATACGTGCACCCCTGAATCTTCCGGCGGACACGATGAAATAGTGTCTGCCTTTCGAAATAGGAGCGGGCACGCCTCCGACCGAACGGGCCGTTGTACTGTTTGCTGTCATCTGTATTCATCGTGGCCTCCAACTACTGTTTATATGGTTTCCGCATAACAAGCTATTTTTTTACAAAACCACCATTACCGTATTACTCGGCTCACCGTCGCCCGCTTTGTTGACGGCGATAACGCGATATTCCAGTTCAGCCCCGCGCGGCTGGTCAACTAAGGTGATTTCTGAGAGTATCGCCGTTGCAATATCTTTCCACGCACCTTCGGGTCGCTGGCGTCGCTGCACCTTATAAGCACTCACTTTCCCCCCATCGGCGGGGGCTTTCCAGTCGAGTTTCAGCCAGCCGGCACCCTGTTTGACCGCTTCGGCCAGACGGGGTTGACCGGGAGCTGCCAGTGGCGTTGCCACTTTTTTGCCCGACCAGCCGATGAGCTTTAGTTTGTCATCATCGAAATTAACGGTATTTTCAGCATAGCGGATATCGCTTTTTAGGGCATCGGGCAGGGCTTCAAGCGCATCATCTTTGGCGCCGGTTGCCTGCTCGGCGGCAGCGCGGGTGGCGATAGTACTATTCTTTGCGTTTATATAAAGATTCATCTTGCCAACCAGCGCGATGGGATTAACGGGTGGATTGGGATATATGGGCTGGTTATCCCATAAACCGATGGCTATGCTCATTGCAAGCGGATGAATTTGGACTTCTTTTTCGGGAAATCTCGGCATCGACTACCCCTGTTTTTCTTCATGTTGTCAAGCATTTACGGTCAAATTCAACCAATGCCGTGTAAAATAACCCGACCTGGCAGAAAAGTCAAATCTTTTTATTCATGGTGTTGACATCATTCATGGCAAAAAACGCGATAATTTTAGTTTTTCCAATCCCACTTGCGCCACGTAGCGTCCGGTTGAACCTGAATTTCTATGATGGCAATGGTGTTATCCACCAGCGCGTCTGTTGCCCCGATATTCGCCTTATACAGATCGTCCTGGGCACGCAGTACCTCGCCTACGTTGCCAAGATTGTTTCGTAAAAGCGCAAAACTATCATTCGTTCGTTTTTGGGCCAGCTTAATGCTTTCCAATTGTAACCGGTAACGTTCAGTTGCTTCCTCAATATCTCGATATTCCCTTCGCACATTCATGATAATCTCATTGACTTTTTGGGCGTATTCCCTATATTTCCGGAACATCGCTATCATATCCTTGCGAAACTCGTTATGCTCATTCAACTGATCGAACGACATATCCTCGCTGAATTCAAGATTAAACTGTTTTTCAAGATACTCCAGCGAAGGGTGCTCTAACTGCTCATCCGAGACCTTTGGGCTGTGGTCGATAAAGTCCAAACGGCCATTTGGGTTGTAGGCGGTTCGAAATACTTCATGCAGCCGGTCAGTCAACTCATCGGCCAGGTTGGCAAGGTCCAGGCGGTTATCCAACGCATTTTCTATTGACTCTTCCATGGAAAGCGACTCTTGCGATGCGCCGGCTTCGCGCAATATATCCAGTTCCTTCTCATCCAGACAAAACTCCGTGCGAACAGGTGCTCCAATCTCCAGCTTGAATTCGTCCAGCAATTGTTCGTAATTACCCTTGGCACTGAGGTATTTCTCCCACGCCTGTAGTTTCTCCTGATACGCCCGATCCAGATCGTATTTTTGTATTCGGCCGGCACCAAGCAGTTTTTCCATATTTTCACAAGTCTCCTCCAGGGTTTTGTGATTTTCCATCGCGGCCTTTACCCCATCCTGACCCTGCAGAACACGATAGTAACCGGTCTTAATCCATACCACGAACTTCTTTTGAAAGTGATTGAACGAACGGAGCTGGTACAGGGCGTCCCTGTCAAGTTGTGTCATGTTCCCCGGGTCGTCCCCCCGTTTTATTTTGTTTGGCAAGGGCTGCGCCAAAGGGCCACTCAGTTCCGATGTCGTTCCTTTACGCAGTGCCTCGGTTAGAACAGCGGACCACACCTCAGCCAACTCTGCCGTGGTCGACATCTTATCTGCAACCGCCTTGCCGTTCCCCTTTGTAACCACCCCCTCCCCTGACTTGTCGGGAAACGCAAACAAATTATGATTCGCAAGGATCATATCCAGGCCCTGAAGACAAAAAACTTCTTTTTCCTCCTGATAAAGACAACTGTGACCGGTCGCAAACGCAACCGCGTCGGACAGGCCCAGCACACCGGTTTCTCCAATCAATTCTTCGATTGCCAAGTCGCCGCGGGGTTCGGCGTCAAAGTCGATCTTATAATCCGATCGACCTGCGAAACTCTTGTCCCATTTCTCCTCGATTACTTTATATACATCTTTGTCCACCGAGTTGATCTGGTGGCCGGAATCGCAGCCGTATTGAGCGACCACGAACAGATATACACAAAATACCCCCTTGAAGAAAAGCTTCCTTAATCTGCAACCGCTATTCATAAACCTGAATTTCCCATATAAATTCACACCTGTAAGTTTACCAACATAATCCTACACAAAACTATCTGAGAATTCATATACTTCGCTGCATATTGGAATATAGCATAATGACTCCCCTCCTGCGAGAACATTTCACTGAAACCGATAAAAAGCTGTATCTGTTTGTTACATAAGCAGATATGATGTGCAAGGCCGAACCTGGCACCACTTTGCTGGTGTTTCCTGCTCATTGCACACCCAAAAAGGTCTCACCATGTTGAGACAAAAACAGCAAACCCGTCGTGATCTCATTGACGGTTGTTATATGTTGGCACTTCACCGCTGGAGCCAGCCACGGATATTTCCAGGGCCGCGTTCCTGGACTTCCGGTTCAACAAAAAGAGGGAAAATGATCAATAGTATTACCAAACAAATTATGATTACCGCAATAACACGGCGTACGAGACTATTCGGAATCAATTCGCAATAAATATTGATAATCGCAGGCCAGTGCAAAACAATATGGATTATAAGCAAAACGAGAAAGGTCAATGCGATTGTGAAGTGGATGGATCCCCATTCATGGCGGTCCATCCCCCAATAGGACAAGTTCACATTTTGGTTGTAGATTTCCCACCGCTGAAAGCCAGGGACCAGCACATATTTGATCAATAAGCCGATTCCTGCAATGGCAGCAATACACAGCAACATCAATGCATCGATAATCAGGTTAAGTTTTGACTTTTTCATGATCATGACGGCAACATCAATCATATAAAAATTCATTGTAGCTGACATTCTTATTCGGTGTCATCGTCAAAAGCCATCATTGGGCCATACTGCTGCATATTACCGTGTATGTTGGAAGCACGGGCCGGCTTCTTAAAAGCCAGGGACAGCGAAGGTAAATTCACAGGAGCAATCTCGGCCGCGGGACCATCAAGTTCCAGAACCACGATAGTATCGATTTCCATCTGGTCGTCCTGTCCGACAGTGACAACAATATCTTTTTTCGTCTGCTTCAATTCTAACCGGCCACCGGTTAGGAGCGAGCTATGCACAATTTTCTTATCGATCGGCGGAAGTGTCAGCTCCTGGCCGTCCCACGCGAGAACGTGTAGATAAATACGATTATTCGCGTATGTGCTCACGCCCCAGGGGCCGGGTTTGAAGGGGCCGCCTCGTGTGTCGTAAATACTTGGGCCGTATTTTTCGAGCCATTGTCCCATTTCGCGGAGGCGACTCACCTGGCGAGGTTCGATGCGGCCGTCGGGCATAGGGCCGACGTTGAAAAGAAGATTGCCGTCACCGCCGACAGTTTTAACGAGAGTTTGAATGCACTGTTTGAGTGATTTCATCTGGTCGTCGGGTTTCCATGCCCACTGCTCACAAATGGTCATGCAGGTTTCCCATGGGCGGTCAATCTGGAATTCGCCGATCTGCTGTTCCGGTGTGTCATAGTCGCCGGAGTATTCGCTGGTTTGGGTGGTTCCGGCCATGCCGTCGCGGCCTTTGCCGACGCGGTTGTTGATGATGATGTTTCCCTGGAGCGATCTGACATACTTGTAAAGGTCCCTGCCCCTTTGACTGTTCCAGGTGTCTTCCCATTCACCGTCGAACCAGAGGATGCCCAGTGGGCCATAGTCTTGTACCAATTCGCGGAGTTGGTTCTTCATGTAGGTGACGTAGGTGTCGAAGTCTGGTTTTTGGTCTTCGGCCAAAGGCTGGCCGGGACCGCCATGGGACTGGGGCAGATAGTGAGGGTGATGCCAATCGAGAATGGAATAGTATGTGCAAAATACGATGTCCTGACGGCGGCATTCGGCGGCTAATTCCTTGATTACATCACGGGCAAAAGGGGTGGAGGCAATGTCGTAGTCGGTGTATTTGGAGTTCCAAAGGCAAAACCCGTCGTGATGCTTGGCGGTGATTACCAGGTACTTCATGCCGGCCTGTTTAGCAATGGTTACCCACTCGGCAGCGTTAAACTTGATCGGATTAAATTGCTTGTAGAGGTTGTCGTATTCTTTTACCGGAACCTCGTTGTCTCGTGACCAGCCGATTTCCGTGCCTTTGAGGCTAACCGGCCCCCAATGGATGAACAGGCCAAAACGCCCCTGGCGAAACCATTCGAGCCTGGCGTCGTCCCGAGACGGGGTTTGGTCCTGAGAAGCGGCGGAAACGTGCATTTGGCAGGCAGGACTAATCGCGACAATAATGCATATCAAACTTATAAGTGATCTGGATGTCATGAGCCAACTCCTTTATTGTGAATTTTGCAACGGTCTGGAACCAAACAGTCTTGAGCATAACAGTAAAGATACTCCAAAATCATCACCTGTCAACAAAAAATGGGCGCCGAACCCCCTTAATTTACTTGTAATTGGGGCAGTCCGTGTTATGGTGTTGATATGAAAAAAGAAAGACGATTTGAGCGTGCCAAGGGTTTGTTCGTAACGGGTACCGATACCGGGATAGGCAAGACCCTGGTGGCTGGGGCCATTGCCCGGCAGTTGAAGGCGAAAGGCATGAGGGTGGGGGTATTTAAGCCGATCGCGACCGGGTGCAGGTTGTCGCGGGAAGGGCTGGTTAGCGCCGATGCGGAGTTTCTGGCTCATTGCGTCGATAGCCCGTTGAGTCTGGAACAGATAAATCCGATTCGCTACATGGAGGAGCTTGCCCCGGCGGTGGCGGCAGAACGTTCGGGGCGGGAAATAGATTGGCAGCGATTAGAGCTGGCCTACAGCAATGTGATCGGCGTAAGCGATGCGGTAATAGTAGAGGGGATTGGCGGAGTAATGGTGCCGATTAGCAGGGATTATCTGGTGATCGATTTGATGGCTGATATGATGCTGCCGGTAGTGATCGTGGCGGGCAGCCGACTTGGGACCATTAATCATACGCTGCTGACAGTGGAGGCGTGCCGGTCAAAAAAGCTCAAAATCGCGGGAATTGTCATCAACGGCTATCAGGCAGATGAGGCAGACCTGGCCCAGGAGACAAATGCTCGGGTAATAACTGAGATGAGCGGCGTGGAGGTGCTTACTATAATTCCTTATGACAAAAGCAGTTGTGTCGAAAAAGGGAAGCTATCCGATGAAGTGTTTTCTGCCGCCGGGCTGGTAAGATGGGAAGACAGGGTAGAATAGGAAAGATGGTAAGGCTGGATGATAAGCAGTTAGCAGGCGTCTGGAGGAGTGGGCTTATAATTCAGGAGATGTGGCCAATAATTGCCTTGACCGATAGCGGGAATTATAGTAAACTAGGAGAAAATTGTTGGATGAATTGTGTTGTCATGGCGTTTGAGACCATCCCCTGGTTGCGCCTGTGTTTAGTGGTGGTGCGAGTTCGGCGAGTTCACTCGAGCCGGACAGACCTCGAAAAACCCGCGAGTTGATTATATTCCTACCTTGAAGCAGCCCTGACGATGAACCGATTGGCATGCAACAGAATACCATTTTACAGGAGATAAGCGATGTTACGCAAAATACGACGTCGTTACGAGAGGCTTTTTGCGAGTAAGAGGCCGGCTGGTTCGAGCGGCAGGGCCAAACTGCAGTTGGAGAATCTGGAGCGTCGCGTATTGCTGGACACGGCAGGTATGTGGGATATTCTCGGCTACCGTGGGGCGGAAGGCGGCGGTGTTTCAATCGATCCTACGACGGATGCGGCGGAGGCGGAATTGGTGTTGAGTGTAGATGGCGATCCGGTGATATTCTGGGTGGAGGGTACATTGGAGGAATATGTGGGGGCGACTGGCGACGGTTCGGGACGAGTTATGTTTCATTGGCAAATGAGCGGTCCGATCTACGCCCGGCAATATAGCGGAGAAGACATTGGCTGGTGGGATCTTCGTTCCGGCAGTGGAGATCCTGGCGGCGAGATAGGTACGGGTAGTGAACTGGACGCGGCGGCTGGACCTAACGGTGAGATTGCCCTGACGTGGGTGAACGGCGGGAGTATATCCGTCAGTCTGTGGGACGGGAATGAGTGGACTGATCTGGGTTCGGCCAGCGATGGTCCTACAAGCGAGAAGCCCAGCATAGCGATCTCTAACATGGGTGAGATATTTGTTTCCTATACGGCGATCCATCCGAACAGCAGTGAGGGTCAGCGGGACATTGTGGTCAAGAAATATGGTGATCTTGGGTGGACGGAGCTGATCAGCGATGATGTAGGGTTGTTTGGTGGAAATCTGGACGGCTCGCCACAAAAGACCGGCGGGGTGAGCAATGATGATGGGGATTCGTTCGACTCGTCGATAGCCATAGATTTGGCGGGCAGGCCGATTGTGGCCTGGATGAGTTCTCCGTGGCAGGGCGGTGGAGATATATGTGTAAAGCGATGGAATGGGCAAAGCTGGGGAGAATGGCCGGAAGGCTCGGCCAGCGACCCGGACAATGACGGCAATTTTGGAATCAGCAATGATTCGACGATGTCGTTGCAGCCGGATATTGCGATCTCGGACGATGGAGATGTGATCGTTACGTGGGTGAACTGGCAGAACTGGGAGAATTATGACACCAACGGCCAGGCGGGAGTGTTTGTGAAGGTGCTGCACCCTGGTTCGGTGTGGGAGTCGTATGCCGCGGGCAGTGCCAGTGGAGCAGGTATAGCCCAGGATTCGGGGCTTGCGGCAGGTATGGCGGATTTGGGTTGGTACTACAGTCCGAAGATCGATCTGGACAGCTCGGGCCAACCATTTATTGTCTGGCAGGGGTTTGGTGAGGGAGAGAGAAACACGGCCAACAGGACGGATCCCACAGATGGTGATGAATCGCCGTTGATGTCGGTTTATGCCAGCCATTACGATAGCGGATCGTTTGACCTGCTATATTCCAACAACCGTGGAGTAGCTAACAAAGGTGGTCTCATAGCGTGGATGCCGACAGGGCTGGTTGGGGCAAATGACGAGCTTGTCATGGCGTACACGTGGCATGATAGCGAGTCTGATAATTCTCATCACGATGACGAGATTTTTGTGCAGTATTGGGATACGAACGCATGGAAGGACTTTGGCCGAGGTGCCGGCAGCAATGGCAACGAGTTGGTCGGGAATTTCCCGACTTGGCTGTCAGCCGGGGATGAAATTCAAATGGGTGTGATCGATTACGACGGTGATCCGAGCACAGAAATGGACGTAATGGCATCGGTGCCGGATACGAGCGGAGGCAACAATAGCAAATTGTACCTGTACCGTCGGGATATCGATGAGTGGACGAACGATACGAGTGTGAGCGATATCAGCTTCGGATGGGTACATGATCTTAGGGGCGATCCGAACCCTGAATCCAATGTGAATGGAGCACCACTGCTGGCGTATCTGGATGATTTGACGCGATTGCCGTATGTTTATAAGTGGACACAGGCGGGATGGAATCTGGTGGGCGGCGTTGCCGCGGGTTCGGCCGGCACTTTGAATAATGAAGGTATATCGGTTCAGGCAGGTCCGAATGAGACAATAATGCTGGCCTACACGAAAGATGTCTTGTCCCATGGCGTAACAACCGGTCAGATAGTCACGCGGCTTTGGGATCCGGCGGTTGGCAGTTGGGCCGATGCGGACCTTGGTACCCTGCCGGTGGAAGGAGGAAAGGAAGCGGCTTATTTCGCCAATTTCGACGGGTTCGACTGGGATGGAACATCATGGAACAACAACTGGGACGACCACAATGGAGATGTTAATGAGGGGCAGTATGATGATGACGGTAATCGCATCTATGACGAACAGTGGGGGTGGTATTTCTGGGATCTTTGGAACCCGCTCAATGATGGTGAGATTTCGGAATTGGTCACAGGAGGCACGAGTGATGAAGCGGGCCGGTTATGGGTCAATAGCGACGGTGACGATCAAACCGGTGGCGTGGAGATAGTGATTACCGTTCCCGAAGACGATCCGGTGTCGGGTTTGGCCGGTACGTCGATAGTTGGAAATCTGGACCATTTCTTCAGGTTGATAAATGACGGTTACATCAATGTTGAGCTGTCGTATTCTCTGGACGCACAGGGAATTCCAGGGGATGACAGCAATCCCGGCTCGGAAAATATCGATCTGGAGATACGACTGGTGGTGGACGGGGTAGATTGTGGTCAAATCGCTACGGTCTCGGCTGGTGAGATGATAGGTTACAGCGACGCCACGGAATGGCATTTTGACAGTAAGACTTTCGCGGGTGGGCCGTTAGATTTGTCGGCAGGTTGGCACACGGTCGGTATTTACGCGGTGGCGACGGTGCAGGAGATACAGGACTTATCTTTTACGTTTGATGACGGCGGAATAAATGGGACTGAATTTGCCGCGTGGGTGCCTGAGCCTGATCCGCCGGAAGCCAATGCGGTTTACACATGTGCTGATATCGATGTGCCGGTACTGGGTGGCGTGGACGGTAATGAGGGTATTTTGTTGACGCTGGGGCCGGCTGGTGCGACCCAGGCGGCGACGTACACGTTTACGCGGGCCGGGGATATAACCGTCGATTTCTATTATGAGTTGGATACGGCCGCCCTGGAAGCGGGTGATACTCTGGCCCTGTTCGTAGAACTCGATGGTAATCAAGACGATGTGGACCGGACTGATCTGGAGATTATAAGCACAGGAGGCCCGAGCAATTTACAAGGATATTATCATCACACATTTACCGAAATGGCTCCCGGGGAGCATACTCTTACTCTTCGTGGAGAGCTGGTGGATGCGAATGACAACGAGACGGGCACGATCGGGCTGGACAGCATAACAATATCGGCAACTGAAATGGGAGTGGAGCAGGTTGTCCGTGCCAGGATGGACAACTTTGCGGTCTATCAGCGGGCCACCCCGGCAGCGGGCACCTTGAGCGATAGTGATACGTATGATTTTGAGACTGGTTTGGAGGGTTGGGTATATGCCGATGTAAGTGATGTCGCAGGCGTAGTGGACGGGGATGTAAGCGTTGGTACGGGTGTGGGTGGCAGTGACGGGCTGGAAATGACGTTGGGTGACGGGCTCGCGGGTGAAGAAGATATGTCAGGGAGGTTTTTGCAGACGCTCAACCTGGCAGATTCACAATATACGACGATAACTTTCTCGTACAATCTTGAAGTGGATCAGAATGTAGCGGAGGGTGAGACGCTGAGTCTGTATGTAATGCTTGGCGGGACGGAACTGGGGACATTTCAGGTGACAGGCACGGGGGCGGGAACGGTCACCAGCGGCTGGCAGGAAATTACGATAAATGCCGGGGTGCTGCAGGGTGGTGCTTATACGCTTTCGTTCGTGGCGACGTTAACAAACAGCGATGTAAACGTGGAGGCGCAAGGCTGGTTTTATCTCGATGATGTGGAAATAGACTACTACAGCACTTACAGCCGTTGGGAGTTTCCTTCGACGCCGAATGGCGATGTGGGCGGCAATACAGCGGTAGGGCCTGGTGATAATGGGACGTTTAATTTCCAGGGTAATATCCACAGCATTCTGACGGATACGGGCGCATTGCAATCGCAGGAGTATCGCATAGAAGATATAGTGCAGGCGGCAGACGGGAGTATGGAGATAAGCTTTCGTTATCGCCTGACCGGCAGTTGGGATGCGGACATTCAGGTGTTTGTGGACGCTGTGGAGTGCGATTCGGAAGATCCGATCGATCATCCGCTGCCGTTGCTGTGGGCCGATTCTTCGGCGTGGTACAACGGCGATGACACTGATCAGGAGTACACATGGGTGCGGGCGGAGGCGGAAGACATAGCAGCCGGTTCGCATACGGTGCGGATCGTGGTAAGCGGCACCGGCGAGACGGAATTGTGGATTGATAATCTGACGATACTGGCCAGTGAGCCGACCGATCTGGAGCGGCCCATGGCGACGCTGTTGGGCGCCGGCAGCGGCGGTACGCGGGCGTTTTCGGTGACAGCTATCAACAGGTCGGAAGGTTTGCGTGTGTATGCCAATGCTGAGCAGGATTCAGACGGCGTCAGTGAGGTATGGCCGGATTCGACTATTCTCGGTTATTATGGTGATCCGGCTTTCCTTGACGACGGCTACACCACTTGCACGGTATATGAACTGAATAATAATGAGTGGACCAAGTATGGCTTGGATGTGGAGGTTACCCAGGGGATCGACTTTTTAGGGGTGGTCAGCAATGAAGGTGCGGCAATGGTACAGATGCCTGGGTCAACGGTAATGATAGTGGCGGATATAGCGATAGGCCCGGGTGGTTTGCCCTGGCTGGCGGCGTATCGAGCCCAGACTGACTGGGTGGATATAAGTGATCCGGCGGATGGTGTACAGGACTATTTTGTGATTCACTGGGAGACAATTAATTCGCAGGCGTATTGGACGGTGCCTTATACGGTACTGGATAGTCAGATATTGGCTTGGATGAATGCACCGGCAGATCCGCGCGGGAACGCGAATTTCGTGCCGCACTGGGAAGATATGGGATTTGCGCCGACGGAGGTGTATCACGCCTATACCGAGTTGGAACTGGTCAGCAGCGGAGGTAAGCGGCCCGCCGTAGCATGGACGCAACGGAACGAATACGGCAGTATTTGGGATGCGGGGGCGATGCGTTGGGAAGACGGCGTGTGGGGTGTGCTGGGAGATGTAGAGAGCGTCCAGAACGGCGATTACTGGAGTGCTCTGTTTATGATGGAGATGATCGTAATGCCCGGTTCGGACAGCAACCCGATAGTGGCCTATTATATGGGACATCTGGACTGCTATGGGATCCGGGAATTTCTGGCGGGAACGGATATTCCGCAGATGGTCGTATCGGAGGAATCGGGAACGCCCGATGACGATTTGCTGGAATTCGACACGACTACCATCAGTTACGTTGACCAATCGTTTTCGGTCACCAACACCGGCCAGGTGGACCTGACCATCTATGGTATCGAGATGGGCGGTTACGGTGATCTGGATTCCAATCCGTTTTCGCTGTGGCCGTCGGGACTGGAATTCCCGATATCTCTGGCATCGGGTGAAAGTAAAGGTTTTGTAGTAAGATTCGATCCGACAGGCGTGCCGGCGGGGTATTATGATAGTGTGCTGGTGGTGCATACGAATATGCCTACTCATCCGACGCACCCGTTCGCGCATTTCTATGAATTGAGTATGCACGTTGAGGTTGACAGCCAGACTGGGATGGACGTCAACGATCTGTCTTTTGTATATGACGATACGATCATCAACGGCGGCTGGATACCGGATCTGTCGGGCAAGTTCCAGCAGGAATTTACGGTCGCCACTCCAGGCAATGTGAATTTAGGGTTTGATTATCAGTTGCTGCTGGGTGAGCGGTTGACCGGCGGCGAGACGCTGGATTTGTTGGTCAGTGTCGATGGGGTGGACGTCACGAGTCTGGGTGATTACAGGATTGAGGGAGGTAAGAGCCAAGATAGCGGCTATCTGTCGGTGGTATTGACACTAAACAATCTGACTGCAGGAGGTCATGTTCTGGCGATACAAGGCGAACTGTCCAGGAGCACAGGGGGCGTGATAGGCGGTACGGGCACGATGCGGCTGGATAATATAACTTTGGCGGGGGCAAGCTGGAATTTTAACCTGTATCCGGGTGTGGGAGTTTGGGAGTTTACCGGGGATACCGAAGATCCCGACGCAACCGACGGTAGCTGGGATAGGAACTCAGGTGTCAGTGGGAGTGGAGGGCTTGAGGCGGTTTTGGGTGATCCTCTGGAGATAAAGGAGCTTATCATCACCAATACCGGCGAGTCGGATTTGACCATTTCCGAATGGGGTTTCGGTGGAACTGCGTTTCGTATTCTCAATGTGGCCCAGGACGGGGTAGCTGGAGCGGTGATCAGCCGGTACCAGGTGGATGGCAGCTATGATGAGGAGAACATATCGTCGGAAAACATGGTGGGGGCAAGCGATGATGTGGTTTTGCAGCCGGACGATTTCCTGACGTTGATGATTGTGTTTGAGCCTACCGAGATCAGGGAAAACGGCTTCTCGGATATCCTGCGTATCACCAGCAATGACATTAACAATGAATATGTGGCCGTAACTCTGTCAGGTATCGGTGTGAGCGGCGCCCGCATAGGGGTGGAGGTCGATGGGGAATCTGTCGCTGATTATGATCCTGTTACTTTGGAGTATGACCAGATCGACTTCGGCAGCGTGATAAAAGGACAGTCCGGACAGGTAGAAGTCACAATTCGCAATAACGGCAGTAGTGATTTGACCCTTCTGAGTGTCGTGGAGAATAACGTACCGCCTGAGTTGGTGATATGGCCCGTATTAGATAACTACGTTTTGACCCCCAAAGGTACCCCGGGCGATGAGGTCGTGGTTACACTGACCTATACTCCGTCTATAAGCGAAGAAGAGAATGACCAGTCCCCGGTAGCTCTGGAAACGATGTTGGCTATTACCAGCGACGATCCCGATCTGGCTGATCGATTGTTTACGATCGAAGTAGTCGGGCTGGCGGTGCCCCAGATACCGCTGGTGGAACTGATTGATATGGATACGGATGAGCCGATGAATCCGGATGCACCTTATCGGCTGGATTTCGGCAATGTTTATATCGGCAGTCCTATGGTAAAAACTTTCCAGGTGAATAACATCGGGGGAGCCCAACTGCGTCTGGAGCGTTTTCAAATCGAGCATATAACAACAGTAGCAGGAACCAATTTATTTGTCGTCGAGCCGCAGAACCCGCCGGGGGATAGTGGCGATATAATTCTCGCTTACGGTTCCGATCCATACACGATTACAGTGACGTTTACACCTGCTGCGGCAGGTGTGGGATGGGATAAGCTTCATATCTGGTATTACGACGAAATCGAAGGAGAGGAGGTATTGGCAAAAACCACATTAAACCTGATAGGTACAGGTATCGGCCAGAAACTGGATGTTACCGACTCGCAGGGTAATCCCGGCGATGGGCAGATTGATTTCGAATCGGTAGGGCAGGGCCGGACAGCAATACAAACGATAACCCTGACCAACACCGGCAGCAGTAATCTGACAATTACCGGATGGACACTAACAGGTGATACGGATGAGTTTTCGCTGGTAGGTGCCTCGGGTCAGGTAATCCTGGGGCCGGGCAAAACACGGGGGATAGGTGTTGAGTTTACGCCCTCCAGTGCTACAGGCAGTTTCAGCGGGACGGTGACCATAGTCAGTAATGATCCGGAATCCCCGGTAACGGTCACTCTGACAGGAGCAGGGGCAACTCCGGGCCAGGTGGCGATCGATACGGAGAGTCTGAATTTTGGCTCGCTGGTGGTGGGCAGCAGCGCTACCGAAAGCTTTACCATCAGAAATGACGGCAGCAGTGATCTGCTGGTGACCGGGATAGAAGTTGATTCACTTTATTTCACGTTGGATACGCTATTGGATCCGGATGATGACAGCGATGATTTCCCGCTCGTGCCCGGTCAGGAGCGGGTGGTATCGGTAACGTTTAGGCCGGTCAATATGTTTGATACCAGGACAATGGATCAACCGCCGGCAGTAGTTGTCACTACGGACGATCAAAGCGGAGGCGGGCCGGTTGAGACTACGGTCGCGTTGAGAGGACAATCGATTCTCACCAGCCAGGTCAGCGGCGGCAAGCTGTTATGGACCGATTCCAACAACAATATCATACAGATTGTGGTGAGCGGTGGGACCGCGTCGATTGTGCCGGTCGATGGAAATAATCGCGATATAGGCAAAATCGAACTGTCGGGCACAAATACCAAATCGGTGCTGACCGTGACCGGTCCAAAAAGTGGGGCAAGGATCGGACAAATTACCGGTGAGATACTCAAGAATATCGTTCTGAAAAATATTACGCTCGACGGCGATATGAATGATGACGGGCTGGAAGACAACGACAACGCCATCGAAGTGGATGTGCTCACGGGAATGTTGCAACTGGGCGATATCGTCAACGGCGCCGATATAACGATTCACAACACTTTAGGCAAAGGAGCCAAGATCAGCGCCGGGGTCATAGGCGACGATACCGATATCGTTGTGGGGCAGGGGAACGCGCAAGGCAAGGTGGCAAAGTTCCAGGCGACCAGTTTCGGCCTGGGTACGCTTACGGCTGACAGCCTGGCCGGTCTCAAGGTCGGCAATGGTGATTTTGACGCTATCGTACAGATTGACGGAGATGCCGGGACGATTAGTCTTACCGGGACAAATGTCGCGGGCAGTTTCATTATTGGCGGCGATCTGACCAACCTCAAAGCTGCCAATGCCGGCTTCAGCGGTACGGTTGCTGCCGAGAATATCGGTACCATCAGTTTTGGAAATATGATCGGCGCCGAGATCTGCGTTCGGGGCGAGCTTGGCAAACTGACCAGCCGTGGTAACATGATCGATTCGCTGATCCTGGCCGGATACAATTTGGGCGCGGACGGGCAGATCGGCACTAGCGATGACAGCCCGGCTTCCGGCGGCCGAATAAATAATGTTAAAATTTCCGGCGGTGTGGGCAGCAGTTATATATTATCGGGGATCGTACCCAATACCCCGGGCAACTTCAATGTGTTTGGCAATCCGCCGTTGACACAGAATATGCTGACCGGCACGATTGGGCAGATTCGCTTTGGAGATGTTTTCGACAGCGGTCCGGCTTTCGGCGTAGCGGCTCATGGCAATATCGCTAAGGTACAAGTAGGGTCGATTGCATTGACGCCCGGCGCTTCGCCCTGGGATTATTTCCAAATGCAGGAATTTTAGACCCATCTTCGACTACTGCCATCGCTAAATGTCATGGTAGATATTAACGGAAAGTAATGCGATCTTACAAGTGTTCGACGCAATCGCAGGAATGTCGCTCGCGCCGCCACCGCCCACACCTGTCATTCCCGCGAAAGCGGGACACGAAGCGAAGCGAAGAGCCGCGATAGCGAATCCTTCTTCCGCCCTGCAAGGGCAAAATAAACCAGCCCAGGGCAACGCCCTGGGTATAATTCATCCCCCCACTTTCCCAAGCCCTGTAAGGGCGACATAAAACATTGGCTGCCTGCCCCACGCTCGCGCGGGCATGTTAATTCCAACGTAGGTTATGCCGTGCATACCACATATTTAGCCCACGGCGTATATACTCCGGGATTGACACCAATGCGATAAATCCACGCAGTCGCTTTCAGATATTGAAATGAATAACGTATCCCTGCAGCCCAACAAACAACCAAGCCCCGACCGTCAGGGAGGGGAAAATTCCCAGCGATATTCTTTATTGACAAGTTCCGCCACCGCTCGTGTTCGTCCGTGTTCGTCCGTGTTGGTGCTCTTACCCCACGCGGACTTTCGCGTAGCGACTGCGGCAATCTCTCCTATATTTAGCCCCCGAATTTTTATTCGAGGGTTTCTTCCTCTTCATCTGCAATTGCTTCAAGTGTAAGAGGTTCAACTTGGGGCAAAGCCTTTTCTCCTCCTACAAGTCCTTGAATTGAACCCACAATTCCAGTCACATTACTAAGGACGGTATCTATCTGTTTCTCTCTCTTTTTCCATATCCTATTCATCGAACGCTTTTCGCCATCTAGGTCTTCTGACATTTGTTTGTATGCGTTTACGACAGCCTCAATATGAAGCATGAATTCCTTACCCGTAATATAATTATAAACAAAATCTCTTATGCCCTCTCTTCCAGCAGTGATTGCCTTTTGTCTTGAAGCCTCTATCAAACCTTGTCTGAGGGCGGTGGCAAGTCCTTTTAACGATTTATAATCAGTAACCCAAACACCTTCATACATATCAAAGCTATGGATTCCGGCAGGCAATATCTGTCTATATTGTATGCAAGATTTCCCAAACCTATCTTGGCTTTCGCTCTGGCTATGCCTGCTGAAGCATCATGAATATCTCGTTGAATTTTTGCTCCCATTCATCCTGAGCAATCACATGGAATGACACATGATTTTCCGGTAGTTCGAGTCCAAGAGCAGACCAGCTTTTGGGTTTTGCTAATTTGTTGCAAAGAGCAAAGACAGAGGTCTTGTACTCTGTGTCAGGATTGCCTGCAAGATGAGAGCCTTTTGTTTCGACTACGAAGACACGATCAAATTGCGGCGGTTTGGTGATCTTATTGGTGAAAATAAAGTCGGGATAGATTTTGTTTTTCTGCCAGCCCTGCACGAAATAATCCTGTCGCGGAACGTTTCTATACCAGAACAAAAGTTTTTGCTGGTCTTCGAGATACCATGCAGCCCTTTTCTCAAAGTCGTTAAAATCATCTTCCGGCAGTAAATCAAAGAGGCTCCGTTCGAGAGGTTGTCCGGTTTGTTTTGTGAGAATCTTGGCAGATACTTTTGTTTTGCGTTTGCTTGGCAATTTAAAACCTATATCTTCGCCGATGACCCAAAAGCGAAGTTTGTCATCGGCAAGGAGTTCCTCGAATACAATCTTGGCAAGCCGATTGCTTTCGCCGGCAAGTAGTTTCCGCATTTCCTCAATGATAAAGACAAAATTATTGATAACTAATTTCTCGTCGTTCTTTTTCAAAAGGTTCTTTATTACTTTGAGGCCGAATTCATAGGCAACCCAGGGATTTGGGACAATATCAACAAGATGGCGTGTGAGAAAAACAGCGTCAATAGCGAGGCCACCTTCCTTCAGGATAATCGTCTGCTTTTGTTCAATGACTTGATGCTCATCTTCGGAAAGTGCGGCAACTGTTTCAATATCTTTTTCTTCAACGAACGATAGAGCAAGGGAAAACAGCGGCTCAAGGTTCGCCTTATCCCATTGAATCCGGCTTGCGATATCCATTTCGTAGTTGACCTGTCGCCAGCATGAACCATCTTTGATTACAAAGACCGGCAAAATAATTTTTGAGGCTGCGTTTCGCAAGCATTCACGGACATGTATAACTTTGTCTTCATTATCAAACAGACCTGTCTGGCTGTCTTCATCGGTAACCACACGGCCAGCAAGATCGCCAAGGCCTTCTCTGGAAAAACCTTTTCTGATTTCTCCCATAAGATTTGCGCCCTTTTGCTGGTAGCAAAAGACATAACTTTCATCGAGTTCCTTAACCTTTGTCTTTTTGGCATAGGGCTGCCGGAGTATCCTGCCGACAAGCTGAGTCATTGCTGTTTTCGAGGCAGGATTTGTAAGAATGGTGAGAACGTAAGCAAAGGCACAGTCCCAGCCTTCCTGCAGGGCCTGCTTGGTAATGATATAGCGAATCTTGCAGTCTGGCGACATAAGCCCGCCGACATCGTCAACTTCCTTTAGTTCGTCCTTTTCGCTGGTTTTTACGGCTATTTCATCCGGTGAGATTCCAACTACCTTTATAAGATGTTCGCGAACATCTTCCGAATGTATGAATTTTCCGGTGCGATGGTCTTTACCTGTGCGTTCGACCTGAATAAGGTTTATAGGCCGAATGTTTATACCGGTATTGGCATAATACTCTTTTGCCTTTGTGGTGAGAAATTCAAGCTGATTGTGGCTTGCAAGCAGGGTTTCCTTATAATCAGTACTGGCCTTATTGATGATGTGCAGATCGAGCTTAATCATTTCTTCGCGGCTTAATTCGATGCCGTGAATATCGATAAGGATATTGCTCTTTTCCAGCGGGGTTGCGGAAAGCTCAACAATGACGGACGGATTAAAGCCGCGCAGAGTTGCCTGAGCGGTTTCACTATAAGCTTTGTGGCCTTCATCGAGAATAATTACAGGCGAAAGTAAGCGGAGAGTATTGCCAAGCGATGTTTTTAGCTGATATCCCCAAAAGGCGGATTGCTTTTCAAAGGTATCAAGATTGGGAATTTTTTCAAGCAGGGCCTTGTTTTTTTCAACATCGTCTTCCGGCGGAAAGAAACTTTGAAAACCACCGCTGTCTTTAAAGACTTTCAGGGTTTCCTTGTTCACGCGTGAGGCCGAAGGCAGCATAAGCATCAGGATAACGAGATTTTCTTCGATATCGAGGGGTGTGAATCGGTCGGTTTTTTCTCTTATCAATGTTTTTCCTGCGCTTGCGATATCAAGCTGCTGGCGATAGGGATGTTCACGGTCTCGCAGGCTCTTAATTGTCTGATTGTAAATCTGGGTTGTCGGAACGACCCAAAGCACAAGGCCGGTCTGCCTCTTGCGGTAGGTTGTGTTTATAATGTCTATCGTTTTGACGGCGAGGAATGTTTTGCCGCCGCCTGTTGGGATCTTTAGACAAAAGTTGGGCAGGCAGCGCCCTGTGCCTGTATTCTTTGAATGATACTGACGCAAAACGTGGGCTTTTTCCCATGCCTTGCGGGGGAAATCAATTTCGAGATCGGGATTAGCAGCGGCCTTTTGACGCCACTGGTAAAGCAAGTCAAGATATTGCTTTACCCTGTCCAATGTTCTGTGTTGGTAGTCTTTGAGTTCCACGTTTTATTTTGCCAATTTATAAATTTCAAAGGGTAATTGGGCATAACTTATGCGTAATTCGTTTAAGTAGTCCTGATCGAGATATTTATGGGCCGCAAAGACGAGGCGTTTTTTGTCGCCGGACTTCCATTTCCCCAGGGCCTTTGCGCGTTCGAGATTAAGGGGCGTATTTTTGAGGTATTCGAGATTCGGCTGATAGAATAGATAGACCTTATAGTTTTTGCTCTCGCCGATGAAATGACGTTCTTCATCCAGCGAGGATTCGTCAAATTCCTCGCCGGTGGCGGTATAAAAGACATAACGGGCAAGGTCCTTGTAGCCGGGCAGATTTTTCGCCGACAAGATGCTTTCAAGTTCGATAGGTTTGCCGAGTTCAAAGAAACTGAATGTGCCGCCAAGGCCGCCGCATAGATTTTCGTCTTTGGCCTTTGGGATACCCTTGATTACACGGCGGACACGTTCGGCGGTAATCTTGTCGGCATAGTCTTCGCACTCAACAAGGATGAATTGCCTGTTGCCGCCATCTTCCTTATTCAAGGCCAAAACCGCGTGAGCAGTTGTTCCTGAACCTGCGAAAGAGTCCAATACAATATCGCCACTTTTTACATTTGCAAGAAGAAACAGCCTTTTTAGGAGGTCAGCAGATTTTGGATTGTCGAAAACTTTTTTCCCGAATATAGCTTTTAGTTGTGCATTTCCATTCGGCTTTAGGTCTGTCCATAAACTGCTGCCAAACTTTGTATCCGACGGTGGAATATAATGTTCTGGTTTTCCATTATCAGATAAACGAAGCAAATCACATTCCTCACCATCTTCCAGTCTTGCGAGATAGCATGTATCTATATCGTCTTGTGTTATAGTTGCGGGTGTTTTGCCGAGTTCTTTCAGAAGATTTGTATAGTTTTCAATGGCAGCCTCGCTACGCTTTTCACTCCAACGCCATTGGCCAGTTTCAGGAGTAATCCCAAACAACTCATATCGCATAGTTCGTCTATCAGTCCCTCTCCAGTGATTGTTCCAGCCTCCTTCTCTTTGGTCATCTAAGTCTATGCGAAATTGTTCGAATTTGTAGTTTGAGTCTTTGGTATATGCAAGAACAAACTCAGAGCGGGTGCATGTCACGTTTGTAGGTAGGTTTCTCATGCAGCCAGTGGTTTTCCGGCCCACAATTGGACCCATTGGCGGTTTAACCAAGCTATTCGCAGGGCCAATATTGCTGATGAGCCGCTACGATTCCAGGTCATCCCAGACTGCTTGAGCTGAGGTGCTAAACGAATGACGGACACTCGAAGAGAGGGTATAATGCCGCCCAAGAAGTACAGTGAAAGGAGTGTTCGTTATGGCAAAGCAGAAACGTTATACGAAGGAATTTCGGTTAGAGGCAGC